>JAABUX010002941.1_pt1 | contig 23274 bp, 22 predicted proteins | sample 5561851 | NCBI WGS metagenome assembly JAABUX01 (sample SAMN10711883, study PRJNA513361) | rock metagenome | isolation source: Antarctica rocks | place: Antarctica: Victoria Land, Richard Nunatak red sandstone | collected 2016-01-03 | reverse complement strand
GCCAGCCACCCAGCGTGCTTTTGCTTGCAGGAGGCTGCGCGCTGCCGCCGCGTTTCTGTCCGTGTTCTTCGTCGGACACGCGCCCACTGTGGATCCAAGGACCGATACAACATAGTGGAAATCTTCAGCACATCCAGCAACCACTGCAAGTTCCGTCGATGCTTCGCTATTCGCCCGTCTCTAGCAGAGGATCATCCTTGAAGCTTCTTCTCGATCATGTAACGCGTGCTTGGTGCAGCAACTGCTGTCGCTTTGGTGACGATTTCCTTGACGCATCTTACATGATTGTATATGTATTATTTTCCCAGAGGATATCCAACAATGCATTACGTTAGAAAGATTACATTTTAAAACACGTTGACTAGTACACAACTAATACTATACTTACGAACGCGTTTCCTAGCATATACATCCCAACAGGCGCCGAAACTTGATAGGTAACCAATTTGCAATCGTGGCTTGCTCTGAGAAGTCGAAGCCGTCTTCCTAAGCAGAACAATTATCCTCAATGTCAGCGTCTGAGCCGTTATAATTGACCAGCAATCTATTGTGCGGATGATCACAGCTGTCTTCTATATCAGCTTCGTAACCCTCAAGGTCATCATCCTGGACAGAAGCAATATCAGTCTTATCACAGTCATCTTCGTTGCCGGTCTTGTACCTGGCTTGATTGTCATCAAGATCAACAGCCGGATTACGATGGTCTTCGCTCTCTGAATCTCTGGTGTCACAGATAATCATCCTATCGACGTCATCGGAATCACGGCAATGCTCGTAGTCGGAGCCTGCGTGACTTGGGACGTGCGAATCGTCAGCGTCTGAATAATGCGGAGAATCTTCGCCATCGCTGCTGACGTCCGACCACAACTCGACTTCGTGACTGGGGCCTCGAAGTGGGTTCTGACAAAAGCCAAAATGAGGCAAGGCATCAGCCTCGGACTCACTGCTATCTTTGCCATCATTCTCGTAACCAGTGCTAATAGCTGCCGACAAGACTGGATGGCAATCTTCACTTTCAGACTCGTCTTGCATAGCGCGAGACTCCTCGTCATCGCTCAGCTTCTGTCTATGTTCACCGACTTCGCTGTCATCCATACAGTCAACATCGCGCGGCCAACCCATCGTACCTGCTGATTCTTCTCGATTCTCGACCTCTGCAAGTGCCATCAGGAAACCGGTCTCCTCCTTGGATCGTTCGCGTCTAATCCTTTCCATAGCGTCCCGAATCATCTGGTCAGACCATCCTTGCATTTCTGCTTCGGCGTTAGCTTCCTCTTCGTATAGCTCATACACTTGTTGAATTAAATTCAGGCGTGTAGACCTGCACCGTGTGCACCATCGAGGGCGATGGAACGGCCGTTCGCCAATGATTTGGTTCTCATTGGCTTTACAACTTCCTGCTGTGGGGCAGAAGCCTGTTTGGCAGCGGTTGACGAGGCGGTAGCGGAAAGTATGCTGACAGTGGACATAGTAATAGTTTATGACTTGACACATCGCTATTTTGAGGCGAGGTATTGAGGTGATGGTTTATGATTGTAGGTCTGCTCTGACGTGGTTTTTGGAAGAAAATCCCTGCTTTGCAAGATTTATCAATGTTGTTTGGGTACAAAGTTGAGGACCGAGATCATTGATCTTTGATCTGTACAAAGCATTGTATCATCGTTCAAAGGCTACCCATTATTCATTCCCATGGACTAGGGCACGTGTATTCGCAATTACGAAACGCTTTGTCCGTGCACAATGCAAGTTCAAATACAAGGGCTATGCTATGAAACTCGAAAGTGGCAGACCTGGTCGGTGCAGTTACAAGAGCAGTAGCCAATTACTAAGTAGTCTCTAGCTCCCTGATACCAAGGCATGATTCGGCGTTCCGACGCATCTGAACTGACAGTACTCGAGCCTGTAACAGGTCTTCGGCTTTGCCCACAATGGCCTGAAGACCCCAATTCGACTCTTCCATAATCAAATCAATAGCAGTTGAAAGCTCTTGAGTATGGGGTCTGGAGTGGAAACCGTGGGTATCTCATCGAAGACTGTATTGCAATCGGTACTTGGGGCGCTGATGTAGACTTGCTCATCATCAACCGCTTCATGGCATCTAGAACTACCCTGAGACAACCCACGCTTCATGGATGGGATAAAAACGTCCAGAGTCTTGGCGACATCAGAGAGGAATATGGAAATTGCTGCCGTTCCTCTATGGGAACGAAGATGAGGTTTTGTGCAGGATAGTGTTGACGACAAGAACAGAATGAGTAAGGGCTTTCTGGTGTTTTGTTCACCGCTTCAGAAATTAGTGATTCAAGTTCGCACGTAATCTTGTTGTCAACACGCACTTCGATGATACTTTTTTATTCTCAAACATCTTGCACACAGCATCGTTCGCTCTACAGCAGCATCATTTGTATCAATTTGCAGAATCACAGCACCCCCGTATCATAGACTTTCCTAGTACTCTTTGTTGTGGAAGTGAAGAACGGTGTTGCTCTTCGATAAACTGTCATCACCAATTCCAAACAACAACACGAGAACGCCCTTTTGAAACAAATATTCCTACGATTGCTCATCTATCTTGGATCCAAGCGCGATCAGACCTCTGATACGAAGACCGCAATATGCAAGAATCTTCGCACGTTTCTACCACGACAGGCGCCTACGATCACACCCCGACTCCCAATCGAACCTCCACAAGCCGCCTACCAACCGCAAGACCACAGCACTTCGCCCCCTCACCTCCACCAGGCCTAGGCCCACGGAGATGGCTTCCCAACGAAGACGGCCACATCTGCGAATTCACAAATGTCTTCAGACGATGCCCCCACTGCAGCTGGTCAGCACGCATGCACAACCCGTGGGCCAACACACACTATGACCCTCCCGCCGATTCGGAGCCACGATACATCGAGCCAGGTCTGCATCCACCCCCAAGTTGGCCAGCAGACATACCATGGACGGTACCTTACGGCGTAGTAAAGCGGAAGCAGCATCTCGAAGGGTTCCACCGCTTCGATCCCAGAGCCATGCTCTGGTGGTCGCAGTGGGAGATCGTCTTCGCCCGCGCCGAAATGAACCTCTCGGACACCGAGATCTGCGCCCTCTACCGTTACCGCTGGATGTACAAAGATCCATCCACAGCGTACATGCAACCTCACCACGTCCCCGAGATCCTAGCCTTACTCCACGACAACCATCCGTTTCACGCACACGCGTTCTGGTTCCGAGGCCGAGAGCGAGAAGCGAAAGCAAGAGAGGAGTGGCAAGCGGCGAGTGATGAGCTCAGGACGGCGAGGGATGAGGAGTGGGAGGTTCGATGTCGGGGGTGGGAGGCGGGGGTGGCGGGGGGGGAGGAGTGGAGGGTTAGGAGTGAGATGCTGGCTGAGAGAATCAAGACTTTGGATGAGCGGACGAAGATGCTGGATGAGAGGAAGAGAAAGCTGGAGGGGGAGAGGTGGGAGTTGGCGCCTATGATTGTGGCGGTTAGGGAGGAGTTTGGAAGGGATTTGGGAAGGGCGGTGAGGAGTGTGGTGAGGGGTTAGGGGGTGGCTTGTCATCGGTGGTGGTGATGAGGGTTTGTTGATTCGTGAGTGCAGCATGTAGAGGGATGGTCCGGGTTGGTCAATGGCAGTGGACCATCGTCACGAGTAAGACGTGCATCATTCGGCTGTCTGTACCATCAGCATGCGATAAGAGATACGAGACTCGGGGTCTGATCTGTGCTTTCCAAGTAGTAAAAGCTTCTTCTACGGGAAGATAAGTATGTATGTGCGTGCACGTTACGCATATATCCTGATTAACTCGATATTAGGGACATGGAACCTCACCTCAACATCGCTAGTTACCAACAGACTTCTTCCTATGAAGTTCGCCAGACCAGACATTCAGAGAGGCCAGGTGGTCTATAACGACATCGTTCCCTCCCCTGTAGACGCCCAATCCACCAGCTAAATCCCCACCTCTCACCAGAACACTCGATCCAGATCCAATCCCTCCCACAGCATACTTTACCAAAGTCCCACCCACCATCCACCCATTCCCCCTCAAAAGCATACCCATGCCCCCCCTCATCCCCCGCACCCATCTTCTCCACTCCGGGAATCAAAACCCTCATAGCACACCTTATACACATCGCAAATCTCACCTCCTTCCATATCAGTACACATATGCGCGAACGCGATGAGCCAATGGCTCCACCACTGAAAGGAAAAAAGAAAAGTAGAAGAGTCAGGTAGTGCTGATTGTAGAGTCTGATGAGTGAGTAATGATGGGGTTTGAGACGTACGTACGGGCGTACGAGAAGCGGCGAAGGTGTCGGCTATGAATGGGTTTCTGGCTTTTAGCCACTGTTTATTGGGCTTGTTGAGGAATGCGAGTTCTTGCTTCCAGATGAGATCGGAGGTTTTTGAGGGGTGGAGGGTGTTGTGTTTTTTGGGTGTGGAAGGGGGGGTGGTCCTTTGGCCAGCTGATGGCGCGGCGCGTATATTTCTTGTTGGGCCGTTTCGGGGAAATTGGGGGTTTCGACGTTTTATTCGGCCGGAGGGTGAGTCGTTGGTTGCGGTAGTGTTCTGCGTGGTTGGATCTATGGCGTGTTGGCTGGGATCTGGACTTTCTCTAGCCACGGGGATCGTTGGATGGCAGGATGCGCCATTGCTAGGCGGCTGGAAGATGGGAGCTTCTGGGTTGAGCGTTGAATGTTCAGATAGTCGGTAAGTCATTATGATGATGTCCAACGTGACTTATACGGTGAATATGAATGTTATACGTAGGCGATAGTGGAACGATCAATGAATGAGCTGGTAAGATGTGCAGAATATCGCGAGTACTGTTGTTTGTAGCAAGCGCTGAAGAAATTGGAATATTAAAATTGTAATTCCTGGAAATAGCGAAAAAGGTGCGATCAACAAGGCTATCTATACAGCACATGCCCGATCCTGAAACTTCGTACACCGTGAGTATCGAAATGGATCATGCAGGGCTGTTCCTTGGTTCATCAGGGACGTATAGACTCATTGATACTGGGCATGCGACTCACTGATCAAAGTGATGGCGTTGTCGTTTCATAAGTTACCTATAATGGATCATTCACTCTGATTTCCCAGCACCTGGAACAGTCGGAACGTGGTGAAGCCACACAGGGGATTGATGAGCTTTCTTACCTAGAGATTCAATAGAAGTCTTACCATGCGGACCTTTTGCTGTTCCTAGTCGGCTTATTTAGAATTCATGACTTACTCACGGATGGTAGATTCTTGAATATCAAGTGCCCCTGATCGTAATAGACCAGGCTAGGACAGGATACTACTCATATCCCGATATTAGGTACCCTCTGTGTTTTGTGAGCTGTGTCGAGCCAGACATGAGCCATTCTTGGGCTTCGTGACAAGGATTGCTCGCTAACCTTGGTATCCTGAGCATGGTAACATTGAGCATATGTTCCAACACACATCTAAGTTTTAACATATTGCTTTCTGGTCTACATCAGCGTGCTCATAATCTTCCCAAGCTGTCCAGGATGGCAGTCGACACCTGCAGTCCTCTTGGATCATTAAGTGTGGAGACTAGGAGCTTGAGCAAGTGTTGTTGGGCGAAGTTGTGTGCTTGCATAATAACACTCGAGGACCTTTACCCTGGCGAGTATTTCGTTCTCTGCTTAAAGCCTGTATGCTTGACCGACATCTTACTACGTTCCCAGTAAATGTCGCTTGTTGACACAGATATCAGACGTGCAGGATAATGATACCTGCAAAGATCCAGTGAGACGTCCAGCGTCTGATTGCATCGGAACGCATTCACCCGACATTTCCAACGAGATGGCGGAGTGGTGGCCGTATCAGCTTCCGTATCCTCCCCAAGGAAGTGATCATGATTTAGGCCAGACAATCCACAATGGGCAACCTCGAGGGCAACAACAAAACACTGATCTACCGACATACAACTCTTTCGCTGCTTCCACACCGCAATGGCAAGGGCAGCTTAACAACGTAACAGAAAGGGCGTCACGGTCAAGCCAGATTATCAATGCCATGGACAGTCACTCCCAAGAAGGGATGTCACCAAATGAACAGTTCCCAAACCTCCCTAATGATATCCCCACTTCGGAATTTCCGTACGGATCCAGTCAAACGACAGCTAACGAGTCACCATGGCAGTCTCCCTTAGAAGAAGATACATCATCTGGATATGCTTCGGGCCAAACGACAGCCAAACCGTCCCGGCGTCAGTCTCCCATGCAAGAAGCTACACCCACTGGGTATGCTTCTGGTGAACGAACTGCAAGACCGTCCCGGCGTCAGTCTCTGTCAGGAGATGCCGCCAATAGCGGCAGCGATCTTTGTGAGTCCTCCTAGGAAATGTTCTATCCTTTATCCGAGCTAAAACCGAACGTGCCCAGCTCCTTATAATACCGCAGGTAGACTTGGTTTAGGCTGGCCTTCCAGCTATCATCCTCCTAGTCCCAGGCCATGGCACCATCAACATCCATCAGTCATTGACAACCATTACCTCCTACCTACCTGCGACAGATACGATAGTATCTTCCCAGAAAATTCTAAAACATTCGCCCCCCAAAACACACCGTGGTTCACACACTGGATGATAGCTTTTTGGACTCAGAAGACAACGTTGACAAGGGTGGAGTGCTGCATGGTATTTAGATACAAATACCGAGATGTGATCCCTGATATCCACCAAATGAGGGAGCAGCATGTTGTCGATCTTTGGGATTATTTGAGACAGGGCGAGCATACGTACGCCTTCGAGTGGGAGCGCAATGACGCATATGAGGACTCGTTGAGGACTTTACTGGATGTGTGGTTGAGCGAGTCGTGTAGGTCGCAGGAGTGGCAGAGGGAGGAGAGAAGATTCCGATATCATGCCGTTCTGAATGGTGCGGATTTCTGATTGACGGGCTTGCATCTTATAAGTCCGGAATTTGATTTATGCAAAGAAATGATCGTCTCACCTCATAGCCTAGCATGCGTAGTCAGATAGCTTGCAATGAAGACTTTGCTCCAGTTCTCGATGGATCGGCTTATTCAAGGCGCAAGTTGTCGATGGAGCCATGACTATGGTGTAGATCGGTATCTCTGTTGAGCGACTGATGTTTTGACGAAATTCGAATCAGTTTTATGACTACCGTAAGCATAGCTGGCACAGTACTGTGGCATGTTCGCGCCAGCCCAGGCTTGACATCTGCATTGTCCCTATCGAACCCTATTCTCTTACTTGGGTAGCAAAATTCAACCCACGACTGCATGGCTATTCTTGGGGTTGTGATTTTGCTCCGCGACATGTTTACCGCGCCATATCCTGGCGAGCTGTCGCCTGCAAGATTTCTGTAACCTAGGAATGTCTTGCATTCGATGCAGTACGTTGCAATAGCCGAGGATGCAGGTAGATATCCGAGCAAGACTACCCATCCCGCTACAGCATTAATTCCATTTGTGTGTCTAGAGGCCACCGTTTCGCCCATGAAACAGTACTATTTCCTAAAGTCTTTAGGAGTTGTACACCTCCGATTTATCGATTCTACTAATCAACAATGATGCTGTGCTTTAAGTCTCTAGCCATTTTACTCATTCGCTCACAGTCTCGCAGATAGGGGGTACTGGTCGTCTTCGGCCCTAACTTTGATGTCGGATCATCACCACTTTCTGCTCATGCTTCCTGAACGCTTGCTCAATTATTGCTGCGTACCAATCATTGGCTCTCGATCTCTTTATTACGTGCGCATTCGGTCCTGGCAACATCCGGCGCCCAGTAGTTCTCAGCTGAGAGTGAGGAAATTGAAAAAATTCCGGTTCACCTGCATAGAAGAACCCCTTGATATTCTGTGAAGCAGTTATGACAGACGTTCGGGATTTTTCAACTTCAAGATCACCAGCACTTTTGAACGATCCTTCCGAATTCATTGACGTTATCTCAAACTCCGTGCAAGGGCTGTTTCTCTTTAAGTTGACCGCGTACACGAGTCGATTCTCATTTGGGTCATCCTGTGGTAGCTAAACTTTCCTGGTCGCACCTTCTGCCTTTGGTGCTATCATGATGAATCAAATCTGCGATGATCCCTCTCGTGAGTCTTCAACAATCGCATCCTTAGGCGCATTTATCGATACTGATAGCTATTAACGCAACAGACATTATGCCTAAGGCGAAGGCAAAGGCGAAGGCGCCAGAGAAGCCAAAGCCTCCAAGCCCCCGTAGCGAAGCAGCTGCCCAGTGAGTCGAGATTTCGCTCCGATCATTGCCCTATTGTGATCTCAATAGAAGGGCTGGCTATCTCCCAACATGTCTTGTCTCTGAACGTATCTCTACAGATCAAGCGTATGGATTGACAATAGAATACTGACATCAACACATTCAGCCTGGTGTCGATTGGCCAGGGTGAATCCTTGTCTCCAGAATTAGACCACATTTCCGAAAGAAAGAAAAGACTGGAGACGAATTGGCCAGCCATGCGGGATTCCGAGAGACTGGAAGTAGATATAGTTGCTCGTCCTGAACCAATCGACAAAGTGAAATCGGACATTTTAAATCTAGGGCCAAACACGTCAGATCATCAACCACAGCGTTTTGGCCTGCTAGACTTCCAAGACATCGCGCTCTTTCTCTGGCCCCCTTACCGGCAATGCAAGCGCCCATTTACCACTAATGAACAGTGTCTCATTATCAAGTACCGCAATGCAAGGCTTATCGATCTTACACAGGTAGAGCTGGTGGAGGTGCAGGCGTGGATCGAACGATCAGAAATCATTACGGTTGAGGAAAGGGACGTCAATATGCGGAATTGGCGTATAAATCTGGACGAAAAAGATTTGGAGGTCCTTGTCAAACGAATGGAGGAGGATTTGAAGCGGGCTAGGAGTATTTCGACATGTGCGAAGCCTTCGCCTCCTAAGCCATCCTTGCAGGCAAAGTCGGTAGAGATAGCTACACCCCCAATAACGCCGCCTCAAGGGATGCTGGAAGAGGTAAGCAGGAGTCGGAGATTGGCTGCCATGCGAAGAGTTGAGGATGACTCTGAATGATACTGGGGAATTATGCGAGAAACCCAGACAAACTCGTAAAGCTTCTGTTGGTACAACCGAGACAGGATTTTGGATATAGTCATATCACGCACCGGCAGCATCATGAGGCATTGTTTAGCGAATATTTTCATCCATTCTCAAAGGTCAAGCCTCTCGAAGGATAGGGTCCTCTTTGGCTGTACCCCAAGAACTTCCACATATCCTTCTTGTCTGCATTCAGCAAGTGTTCGCAGCCTCTGATAGCATAGAAAAACTCAAGGACAGCCTGATGCTATCGTTACGTTCGCAGGTAGGTGAGCGGCGAGTCTTACAAGTCTGTAATTGGTAGAGCATGCTTACCCTACGAGGATTGTCGAATGCTATCCAGTGTTGTATAACCTCCTTAGTGATATGGAGTGCGAATACATCGACTATGACATCGACTAATGAGTAATGGTGTCTCTATTGCCTGAGCCTTCGGATTCCATTAAACCAAGGAGGTAAAGCTCCGACAAGTTTCGACGCTTTTCTGGAATTAAATAACCAACAGATTACCAGCGGCGCAAGCGACATGTTCCGAGGCCATCCAGATTAACATAAAGTCCTTGGAGGGCTCTATGGCGATGAAGAGCTATTTCAGATCAACATTGTCGAAGAAGTTCACACTTCAAACACAACCCCAAAGGTCGCGCAATGAAACAAGGGCTGAATCCTCCATTCCTATGAGGATTTCAAGTATTGAGAAGCCGGCTTCTCAGATGTAGATATGGTCCTTATCCTCTAACATCATTAGTCCGAAGACTTCCCACAGTCGAGGTCCTGGAATGTTGATAAGACCGTTGAAAGCGTCGCCGGTATGGGCAAAATCTGTCAGACCCGGTACTATCCCCCAGAGCTCAACGATCCCACCCTCTTCGAGTACTATCGTGAGAAGCTGGATGGAATTAGGCTAGGAGGATAACGATGTTCAGAGCATGCAATAGCGGGCTTCGGGACTCAGACGATCCTAGGCAGGAAGTTCGGAGGGACAGATCTGCAGGTTTCGGGGCAGAGGTCCTTGTCCCATCATCGTCGCCATAGACCATTGCATGTTAATGTGGCACGACACTACACTTTTCGCCAATCAAGCCAGTATGTCGTATACAAGAACCCTGACAGGTTCATGGCTGCATTCAATGATTTCGACAATCAGATCATGGAAGATAGTTTCTTTTCCAGCTCTGTACAGAGGCCAAACTTGATGTAGTGGTTATAGGCGAGGAGGACTAGTGGAATATGGAAGTCGCGATGAGTATTCGTGCAGTACTCAGACTATATTGCGCGCCCGGATAGAGGTAGTTTACGTCGACTGGGGCAGACGTCGAGCCACAAGATCGAGACCTGTAATTACGATCAGAAGCCAATCAACGAGCTGCTTGATAGGGTGTCACATTTGGCAGATCATTATATATCTTTACAAGGACATCCTAAAGAACGGGATTACATACAGAGTATGAAACTTGCATTGGGTTACAATACTCCGGTACGGCTAGTGGGATTAGAGTATTCTAGCGCTTCTCGGCTCGGCCCTTTTCATAGCCGAGTCTAGGCTTGTACAAAGTACAACTTCCGAGGTTCTAAGTATTCGCTGGCTGTACAAATACAGAGCATTTTGGTTACTAACTCCTAGCGAATCATTTATCAAATGAATGAAAGACTATTGAATCGAGGAGCGAGTCCCAAGTACTGGGAAGAAGTGAATTAAGACACGGATCAACCGCCTGCGAATGGCATGCATGCCTAGCTCGCTTGAAGAGTGGATATCTAGACGACAGCGAAGGAGTGCCTTCGCCTTGCAGACATTTACGAGCTCGCTTTGCAACTGAGGCATCAGCTTCAAGAAGTGACCAATCGTCATGGTATGACAGGTTCTTGGAAGCCTGGACACGCCAGCCACAAACATCATAGGGTGGCTCTGTAGCCCGAGCTGCTCAGTGTATGGAGGAGAGACCTTGGAGATGTGTCACCAATGACGCCGCGTGGCAGTGACTCTGCAAGGGCTGCCAAATTCTATCAATCTTCGAATCGTAGTTTTGCACGATGCGAATCGGCATCCGGGAACAGTTGGGGATTCTAGTCCTCCTGACGGCACTGATCGCTCTGGCAGTCGTGACCGTTGCAACGGTAATATCGCCTACCTCGATCACCGGAAATAGACATTGATACTAACAGTCTTCTTGGATAGTGGGTCAATAACTACAATTTCGTGCTCGACATCAGGTATGCAGGATTCTCAGAGTCCTATCACGTTGTGACAAAACTAATATGTCTTCCAGGACGTCAGGTCTCTCCCTCGCAGCCTCTCTTTACGCCAACCAGCTCGGCTCTAATCTCCTTCTCCTTCAGACAAGCGTCCACGCTATATCTACACGCGTTGCACTTCAGACTGCGTTGCAACGCTACAATTCTGGAAATAATACCGACGCCAACTGGGGGCGTGCAGCAACAGACATGCAAAGTGCGCTATCAGGTGGATCTTCTGCTGACATGCTGCTGGTAGCACAAGTGATTTCGAAAAATGGTACTGGCAGTGGAGGACCGTACGGATTGGTGAATGTTACTTCGCCTACTATACAGGGTGCTATCCTTTTACCGCATCAATATAGCAATGGCACGCCAGTATTCTTGGGCGACGACGGTCCTGGTTATCCTAACGTAGCATTCCCAAATCTTACTTTCACATCTATGACTATCAACGATACATTCAATCAGTCCAATGCCTACTGGAACGGCGAGCCTTTGTACTCGAACTCGACAATTGTACTAGGGCCTTGGTTGCTGAATGAAACATTCGGATTGTTATCCATCACTTTGCCGATCGTCAACAACACGTCGGTTCAAGACATACTAGGTTGGATCACGGTCATCTGCAATGCGAAATCCGTATTCGCCGTCGCTGACTCAGTAGAAGGGTTGGGAAGTACAGGTCAAATCCTCATCGTTGCGCCAAACACACCAGATCAGAGATTGCCAACAAATGTGAAAGATAAAGGTGCTTCTAAAGTAAATGTCACAGCAGCAAAGCACGAAGAGGTTCATTTTGTACTTCCACCCATACGGAACTCATCTCGAAGTACGCGCCATGCCTTGCGCACCTACGGCACGTTGACACCCCCATTCCAGATGCAAAATTATCCTGCGGTCTTGGAGGCGTATACTAGATATACAGGATCTCCAAACAATGCGGGTAGCCTGATCTCTGCTCGAAATGAGCAAGGTTATGATGTATCTGTTGGTTACGGCCTACCGCAATCATCGATGGTCGACTGGGCGCTAATTGTTGAGCAATCTCATGACGAGGTATACGGACCCATTCGTCATCTTCGAAATGTTTTGCTCGCGTGTGTCTTTGGCACCGTTGGTATAATACTTGTGCTCCTTTTTCCTATTGCACACATCTCCGTACGACCGATCAGGAGGCTCCGAGAAGCAACCAAAAAGACTGTGGAGCCTTATCAGTATCAGTCGGAGGACGGGACTACAAGTGTCAGATCTTCGATATCGATGGAAAACTGCGAGACTCACGAGTCTGACAATCAAGAGTCTAGGTTACAATCAGCAGAGGCAAGGAAGGAAGGCTTCCTTGGTACACTCTCTCGATGGCGGACTGGAGGGCGGGTAAAAACCAACACACGCAAGGCACGAAAACATAGCGAGACCTTCCGTATTCCTGGCAAAGTCCAAGATCACAAGCACCTCGTCGATGATGAGCTCACGGATCTTACGCGAACATTCAACGAAATGTCAGAAGAACTCATGATGCAGTACGAGCGACTCGAAGAAAGGGTTAAAGAAAGAACCCAAGAGTTGGAAATAAGCAAAAAGGCCGCCGAAGCCGCAAATGAAAGCAAGACCGCTTTTATCGCGAATATTTCGCATGAGCTCAAAACGCCATTGAATGGGATACTTGGAATGTGTGCGGTCTGTATGCAAGAGGACGATCACACAAAGATCAAAAGATCTTTGGGGATCATCTACAAATCGGGTGATCTACTACTGCATCTATTGACCGATCTCTTGACGTTCTCAAAGAATCAGATAGGCCAGCATCTTACATTGGATGAACGGGAATTTCGCTTAGCGGACGTTTGTTCCCAAATTGTCTCGATATTTGAGAAACAAGCAAAAGACGGAGCTATCAAACTAGGTGTTAACTACCAAGGACCTCAAGATAGCTCAGAAACAGCTAGTGATACACCGTTCCAGCCAGGCTTTGGACCGTATGGCACCGGCCGCGTCAGAGACATGTTCTTGTGGGGTGATCAACATAGAATACTTCAGGTCATTATTAACCTTGTGAGCAATAGTCTCAAATTCACACCTCCCAATGGCTCAGTCAATGTTCGGATCAGATGTGTTGGGGATGCACCGGAAAGGCCAGAGAGTACCCGTAAAGGTTCATTACACTCTAGGCAATCCAGGCAATCTAAAAAATATTCGCCGAGAGGATCGAGGCGCTTCGGTCGTATGACATCCGATTCTGGCTCTTCGCCTTCGCCCAGACTTGAGGGACAGGAGCGAGCAAAATATCCTGACACAGCGCTTCATATTAATGGCAAGGAGCCCAAGTCAATACCAACTGTTGCTATTCGAGAATGGTCATCACCGCCACCGCCCATAGGTGCTCGAGTCTTGCTTTTCGATTTTGAGGTTGAGGACACTGGACCAGGAATTCCCGAGGACCAGCAACAGCGCGTTTTCGAGCCCTTTGTTCAAGGAGATATTGGGTTGAACAAGAAATATGGAGGTACTGGGCTTGGTCTGAGTATTTGCTCGCAGCTGGCTAGTCTCATGAAGGGATCTATAGAGCTCACGAGCGAAGTAGGCGTTGGCAGTAAGTTTACGATGCGAATTCCCTTGAAATTCATCAAAGAAAGGGCCGACAGCACAACCGGCTCCATTGGTGGTTCACGACGCAATAGTACTAATCTGGATCCACACGCTTACGACGATCATTCACCCATAAGGCAGATGTCTTCTTCCGAGTTCTCTCTCGCCTCCGGCGAGGCGGCCCCTGTTGTTAACAGCTTTGATACGCCTGCGCAACCTCGACTTGTGGGTTTGAGCCAACCATTTTTCGCTGCACCCTCACCGATGGAATCTCCCGAGAAACAACTGGCCGCTATTGAAAGTGTTACTTCTCAGGCTGCGCTGAGTGGGGATAAAGTACGGGTACTTGTAGCGGAGGATAACAAGGTAAACCAAGAAGTTGTTCTGCGAATGCTGAAGCTTGAAGACATATATGGTCAGTTCATCGGACTCTGAGCGTGAAGCTAGTGCTTACGAGGTCCAGACGTAACCGTCGCCAAAGATGGACAGGAAGCATTTGAACTTGTGAAAGAGAGTATGGAGCAACGAAAACTGTTCAATCTGATATTCATGGATGTCCAGGTAAGTAAGGAAAGGGACTGAGACTAGTGTGTCCTAGATACTGATGTACTTGATAGATGCCGAATCTTGACGGTATCCAGAGCACCAAGCTGATACGAGGGATGGGCTACTCAGCACCGATCGTTGCTTTGACAGCATTTTCGGAGGAAAGTAACGTCAAGGAGTGCATGGACTCCGGCATGGACTTTTTCCTACCTAAGCCTATCAAACGTAAAGCGCTCAAGCAGGTACTGGAGCGCTACTGTGCCACGATTTCGGAGGCAGCAGAAGAAGCAGAGTGTACACCTCCACGCGGACGTGCTGAACCCGTTTCGCCAATGTCATGAAGCCTACAATGAGAGGACACCATCTCTGCAACCATAATAGACGGCCATACTGCCTCCACATTACCGCCACGCGAAAGACAGCCTCACCTGCCCATGTTCTGGCAGGGCATTTGTTTCAGTGGCTTCGGCAAGAGCTTTGGCAGTAACCCCTGAAATGAGAACCCAAGTTGCTAGGACATAGGATGGGATGAAGGAGCCCTCACCACTCGATCCCAAGAGTATTGTACCTCAAACACCTTGCGTGTAAATTTTATTCTCGCAGCCGCGCCGCTACAATTACCGCCTCCATCCTTGGGGAGCTTCCTTCACATACTTGAATTTCTACTACCCGGAGGACCAAACGCACTCTTGGGTCTCCATATTTGTGATTTTGTTATTACGGCGATTTAAATTCGACGTACAGCTCCTGTAAATTGTATTGGACGATTTCTTACTTGAAAATACTCGGCGTTCCGCAGTTTTTTCATGTACTATGACGAGCATGGAGTGGGAAGCGGAAAGCGAGAAGCATGGCGTTCTGACTTTTGGGGGAACAGGGAAAAAGTGGGCAAAAGGCATGATCTGCGGATCTTTTGGAGTCAGACAGCTTGTCGGGTGTCGGTGGGCGCAATCGTAACTTATTGTATGATCTCTATCGATGGGATACCAGGATCCCCTGTATACCCACTGACCGCTATGATGTAAGTAAGCTCAAAGAATATCTGTCAAATTTCTTCTCCGTATAGCTTTCTAGGGTTGCTATACACTCCTGGCGATCTGTTGTCCTTTGGGGACGATTAATTGGTTGGTCGCTTGCAAGTTCATCTGCGTGATTGACCTTTTGTCGGTCTTGACATTAAGTTTGAATTAGAAGAACCTTTTCGTCGAGGGAAATACTTAGTAGTGGTCTTCAGCTAGGAATTTCTCAGACGGAGCGAGACGCCAGTAGTGATCTTTGCTTCGAAGTGAGCACACAAAGCAGACGTCAACGCGTTTTGATACGATCGCGTAATGAAGTATGGTACGCGGAGGGAAGAGAGGCACAAATAAATGTGGATATGAGCTCTCTAGACCCTATTTCAATTGATTCTCGCCTCCAACATACCATTCGTATCAAGATAATCTTGAGTGACTTTACTGTAAGCATTGTTGTGAAGCATATCGGCAATTGAGGATCTGATAGGAGGTTGTGTTCTGCTATGGTTTCTCCATTTTAATTTGGAGATATTAGAGAGATCGACAGCTAGCCGCTTCAGTCATCGCGTTGAGAGTGTGGTACAAGTAAAATTAGCTTCAACTTCATGGCTTTCCACACCACTGGTAGCTCAACCACGGAGAACCACATAAGCGTCGGTGGTTACGCATGGAGTACCGCGTGGTTTCCATCATTATCAGTATGAGTTGAATACATTGTCACTTCAGGTCTTTTATGCCACCAGCATCTAGCTAAGAGAGGATCAAACCAAAAGCCACATCAAGTGAGGGGGATTGCGACAAATCATATAGAAACCACCCATAGAACGGTCACCCTTCGCCGGCTGGCAGCCGCTCTTACTCAACATGTCTATGATGATGGACACCCCATCGCCCCATCCGGATCTCAATCGGAATCGCCTCCCCACCCTTTTCGAAGTACTCAGCCGGCAAACCCTAGCCCCGGTGGATCTCTTCTCCTTCTACATCTACATGCGCGATCAGCAAAGATCGGTTGACTATCTCGATTTTTGGTGAGTTCCTCTCACTGTGCAATGGATAGCATGGCTATGACATGCAATCTGGTGGCTGACCTACTCTTCGCAGGCTCGATGTCTCCCAACACATGTCCCTATGCCGACATTATGTCCGTGAGCTTCGTCGCTCCGTTCTCGTTGAAACACCAGAGATGGAGAAGCAGGGCTCGAAACGCTCTTCGTACATACTGGACCACATGGGCCAAATGAACGATCCGTCAGGTCCATCCCAAAACCTTAACGGCGATGAAAAGATACGAGACCAGCATCTTTCGGCATACTTACGACAAGAGACTAGCCATAACGGAAACGGAGGAAATCATTCACCACATAGCAGCTTGGGCTCGCAACAGTCTCGAATGCTTGGATCTGTGGACAGGCCATCTGGTGGGACCGAACGACCACCAAGGCCCAGCTTCATGACCAATGGCTCACCGGGTCGCACCAACTCGAATTCTCCAGCACATACAGTCGCGAGGGCAGATATCAGAGCCAGTGCTGAGAAGATCCTTTACACTTTCCTCTTGCCGGGCTCGGAGCGAGAGATCATCCTGCCTCAAGACATCCTCACCGACATCACCTCGTCCATTGAAGAAGAAGGTCGTGACGATCCTGAGGTCTTCGACGCGGCCAAAGACTACACTTTCCAGGCTATGGAGCGCGACGCGTTCCCAGGATTCCTTCGTGCAAAAGCCCTCGGCAACCTGGTACCACCAAGTGCCTTCCTCCGGCTCTGCTTGGGACTGCTAGGTATGTTTGGAGGGTTCTGGGCAGGCTTTGCTTGCATACTGCTAAACAAACCAAAACACATTCGGTGCTGGGTAAGCTAGATTCCTTCCGTGCTTTGTCATTGACAACAGCTAACCTGATGTATTCCAGCTGATCCTCCCCTTCACCATCGGTGTCTACGCCCTCTCCTCGCAACAGTACTCCATCGACCCTGTCCTCGCTCTGGCCGGCCTCAGCGAATACACCTTCATGAACTGGTCTCGCATCCGAGAACCGTACATCCGAAGACTCATGAACAAGCGCGCCTTGATGGTCCTATTCTTCACAGTGCTGATGGGCGTCTGCATAATCATCCTGTTCATCTTCGTGCCCGGACACAGGCTCTAGATGCCCAGACTCACGAACCTATTTCGCTGCAACTGGCAAAGGAACTTACGAGGAGATAAAGCATGGCGTTTGGGATACCCGTGACGAAAAACCGTTTCTTTCTTATCTTCGCTTTCGCGCGCCGGAGCTCTTGTAAGGGCAACATTGGGTAGGTCTTGCGTCGTCGTTGCACAGGCTATAAAGGGGGATCTCTCTCCGGGAAAGAAACAGACAACTGTCCGCAATCTTTACTCGCGGCAATCTACGCAGTCGGGACTATGTTGGGAGCCATAGTTCGCTTGATGTAGCTAGCATATTCTGGCCTAATGTCTTGGTGGTGTTGAATTCGTCATAATGTGAATGAATGAATTGATTGAATTTATGTTCTGATCTCCGTATCGCGTATTGGCGAACAGTTCGAGAGTAGAATTACGGATGCTAGTATACGAGCTCAGTCGTCGTCATTTGGCTGTCTTTGTCTAGAGAGTTTTCATGAGCTCTAGAAAACTACTCCTCCGGAGCTGATAGTTGACTGGGATACGTTACAGACGAGATATATCAATATCACGATATAGATACGCTGTACTACCGATCACTCTTTCGCTCTATCAATACCTCCCCTTTCCTAACCTTTTCTCCGATCCATTGCACATAGTACATATAATCAAATCAATCCATATGACAACATCCAGATCCTCAACCACATCCCGTCCATTCATCAAACCCCTTTGACTTTCTCTCCATACTTGATCGGAAGGATTTATAGCTCGAATACCTCGCATATAGCATGGATATGATGCGTGTATGAGAACCTTATAGTAAATTCCATCCTATTTCCTTCAAGAGGCCTCCCATATTGCACTTGTCGCTGACTTGGTGGAGGTGTGGTACTGACACCTACTCCCTACTGCTCCCGTCGACGGGAGGGGTACTCGAGATGTGGATGTGCACTTCTCACTCTTGTCGTCGTCGAGGTAGGAGCACTCGTCATAAGGCTTTCCGTCGTCGAGGTAGGAACACTGTTCATGAAAGCTTTCTGTCGCCATCGGAGCACATTTATCCATCACTCTCATTCTCAATTGCTCCCTCGATCTCATCACGGCGCTGCATGAGCCGTCTCCACGACAACTTCTGTCTTTACTTCTTGCACTATCACATCCTCTTCTTCCGGCGGAGCTGTTGACACCGGCTCCATCATCTCTTGGAGGATTGAAGGTGTGGCTTTGGATAGAGGGTTGAGGTCGTCACCAAGTGGAGGTGACTGCGTCGACTGGAGATTATGTGGAGGATGGCTTCCTGCGGAATAGGACCACATTAGGAATACGAGGATGCAGGCGACGAGGAGGTATAGCACGCGCTTTGCGGTGGTGGATGCTCGAGCTTGTGAGTTTGGCGGAGATGCGAATGCCATGGCGGGTTGGTGTGGCTGAAGCGGTGATGTTCTTGATGGTTAATATTGGGAAGATGGAGATTAGCAGAAGACGAAGTTATTCATTTTGCCATTAGAAGATAGAGAGATTCCGAGGTGGTATCCCCAAAGGTACTTACAGCAATCGCCAATACATACAGTACCTTAAACGAAACTCGGCCTGGCGCTTTTGTTGCCGCCAGCCGAAGCGAAGTGGCGTACCAGACGTATCGGACTGAAAACAATAATTCTAGCACTTTGAGTTAGTAAGGTGATTTCTCGACTTGAAGTCACTTATAAGACTTGCTGTCTTGAAGATTAAAATATGCACACGTCGACTGACATTGAGGAAACAAGTAACATTTGTCCGCACCGTCGTAAATTCAAGCAAAGTATTTACTTCGGCCAGGCCGATTTGATACGATTTAGCCATCCATCTAATAGTCATGGATCAGCACACATGTGAACATATGCTACATCTATCTCCTTCGAGCCTCAATGCAAATTGTCATCCACCCCATTCACGCCCTCTGTATTCCTAGAAGCGAGGTGCAGTCCTGGCCCCAATTAGCCAGACATCCGTAAGTTTTGGCTGCTGAGCAAACCTGTTCAGAGGCTTTGACCTTACCGTACAATCAGGACATCACTCTCCCACCTCCCACCAAGATATCAGCAGTACCCCTAGACTGGATAGACGATGACTCGAGTAAGAGAGGATCTCCACTAACCTGAAAAAAGGAGTTGAAGCACCCTCCCCACCAGAGTAATCGGAATCGAATTATGCCACTGCCTGTCCGCAAGGACAGAGCAGCAGACACGCTGCGTATTGCACTAAAGTGTCATCCAGTAGGATACACAATCTTCGTAACGGCTCTCCCATAGGAACATCGCCACGAAGCCAGAGTTGGCAACCAACGTACTTCCTGCTTTTCTGATGCCAATTACGCTCGCTTGCGCGAGGGGCCCTCACGGGCGGTACAAAGACCGCACACTCATGTCCGGCGAAGGTACATGGAGTGGGTTGATGTGTGAAGGTGAAGATTACTCCGAATTTCTCATTTGCATAGACCTCGAACGAGGAATACCTGCGGGGAGCAGGTATCTGTGTGGGAGCAAAGAAACGCAGCGGTGGTGGTGAGGGTGCTTGAAAAGGAAGGGAAGAGAAATGATTGAAAGACGATATATATCGTAGGGCTGAACTCGATGGTTTCACCGAGGATCAGCCGCTATTCTTCATGGAGCTCGACGTCAATATATATGGAACTTTAGTTTCCGCAAAATTGGATCAGTCTTGTCAGTGCAGATGTTTTATACCTAATCAATACGTAATCATGGCTCCAATGTCACAAGCTGCCATGAAGCGAGGGCCGTCAGTCCTTGTAAGCCTTTACTCCCTTTACAGTTCACCACCCATACCTGCCATTGTTCTTACAGTACTCATCTGTGTAGGTCACAGATAGTCGTGAACAACCCAACCCTCAGAGTCGCCCGGGCCAACTTCTCATGCGCCAGAATTCCCGCTTTATGACTGTCGATAGCGTTCTTCAATATGCCTCTGACATCCCCTCAATGCAGCAACGATTCCCTGCCCCGCGGCCGCGCGCTGGTCCTACTGGTCCTGGGAGACCTGCAGATCCTAAGCTCGCGGGTCGATTGGTTCCTCAACATATGCCCGCCAGGAGTACGAAGGTCAGCGAGAAGCTTGTACTATTGCCAGAGACGGAGGCAGATGAAGACGAAATCGAGGAGAAAGCGGATTTCGACGAGGACAACGAAACGTTGCCCACGAAAGACAACGAGGAAGCGCTAAGGGAAGCAGGAGGGAGAAAAGGCAAGAGCTACGCAGAACGTTTACCGAAAGCTAGGAGAGCAGAGAAATTGGCAAGAGTGACAGCATATTGTACTGCGCAAGCATACAAGCTGAGGGGTACGGCTGCGTTTCTGAAAGACAAACATGGAGCGAGGACAAAACTCTACGATGACTGCCTCTACGTCGTATATCATCTACCTTTGTTACCTGGCAGCAATGGTCACAGGATACGAAGCAGTCCGGTATTGAAAAGTCCAGGTGGCAAGGCAGTCCTAGATGAAGAGATAGAAAGAAGTGAGCTTCGCGATTATGGTGAGGGTTACTTCGAGGAGGATGGTGGTGAGAGTTTTGGTGTCAAAGGCAACGAGGACTCCGAACCACGACGGAGAGGGTCTGAAGACGAAATACTCGTCAATGGCTATGATCCGGAGGAGCGGTCGCCAAACAATGGCCCAATCTCACACCCGCAGAATGAGACCCTCAACGCCTTTAGATTTGCCGAGATGTTTGTATTCTCGTACGGGGTGGTAGTGTTCTGGAACTTCAGCGAACGGCAAGAAAAGGACGTTCTCGCAGATCTCACATTCTCGGAATTGGAGACGGGTATGACATTGGTCAGTGGTGCACAACAGGAAGAGGACTTCGAGACCGAGGAATTCCATTTTGAATACTCTCCTGAAACACCTAGGCCGCGAGTCTTCAACGACATGATTACATTGAGAAGCGGAGATCATATGATCAAGCTTGCAATGTCACACGCCATCGCCCAAAGCACTAAACTAAGTTTCTTCGAGCAGAGAATGGCAAATCAGATGATTGAAGCTCAGCATGTACCAAAGCGTCTAGCTCTGACCGGCAAGTTAGGCATGAAGAGAGAGGAAGTGGTCAAGATTCTCGGAGCGTTATTCAAGAGCCGGGTCGATGTGAATCTGTCTTCCAATATGCTCGACGTGCCGAATTTCTTCTGGGACAGCGAACCCACTCTCCATCCCCTTTACTATGCAGTCCGCGAGTACCTTGAGATCAAGCCTCGAATCCAAGTTCTCAATGAACGATGCAGAGTCTTCCTCGACTTGGCCGAAATACTCTCAGATTCAATTGCGGACAATAAGATGTCCAGGCTTACATGGATCATCATCGTCCTTATTCTCCTCTCCATCTTCGTCACTTGCTCGGAGGTATTCCTCCGCTTTGGGATACTCACGAAACGAGGCGCCAAGGCGAAGGGCTTGCCGACCTGCATCATGCCTAGTCATTACGATACCCACTCGCCAGACTGGTAAGAAGGTCCTGCGATTGTACATAAATCTGCATGTTCTGGACATAGTATCTGCTACAAGAGTGGCGCTTTTGGGGCGAGGGTTATATATACCACTTGGCGATGATCTGATTATCCTAACGGAAAGAATTCAAAAATATATTAAGTGTCATTAAGTCCCGAGCCCCTCTTCTTTGTCAAGTGGGGACATTTCGCTCTCGCGGAAGCTTCTCTCTTACCCTGTTGTTTCAGTGTAGGCCTGACTCAGTTCCAAGAATAGATCATGAAGCGATCGAACTATCGTTGCTCATGATTTGACCGTGTGTGGTTTGCTGTAAGTGCCCGTTGTCACTTCAGCCATATGCAAAACTCTTTACATGTGTAATTTCATCAACAGTACAGCCGCTCTCGCAAATTGCGGTGTGGAGTAGCACAATGGGAAATGTGCGAATGGTTGCTCCAATTCTACTTCTTCAAGCCTATGGCGTTGGCTGTGTGTGCCAGCGTATTCATGCTTCTACTACTTATCATTTACATCATCGATGAGAGCGTCAATCGCGACAATACATTGAAAAGCCGCTATACTTCCTTTCTTACATCTTTACGCCCGTTGTTACTGAGAAACATCTCTTTGTTCTTTATCCTTATCCTTTGATGAAACAACAATATTTCTTTTACAGACAAGGCTATCTCGCCTCAAACCTTTGTTTCAGTTCTTGTAGTACCTCCAAGCAAGTACCAAAGACAAAGCATAGGACAGGGCGAAACAATGAGGACAAAAAAACTGTGCGTCAAATGTCTATGCGTCCATTATGATCACGCTCAGACAACCAATCCATTCCTATATCCATATCCCCACTCTTCGCAAGATCCATTCCCAGTAAATCATCTCAAGCACACCAAGCAATCAAGCAAACCAATCAACTCTCTACATCCTCTCCCCAAAAACAAACAGAAACACCCCCTAAAAAAACAACACATTCAACCATGGGCTGCGCCCCCTCCAAACCCACCCACCCAACCCACCGAGGCCAATACATCTCCTACCCCAAACAACAAAACCATCACCTCGCACCGCTTCCCCCAAGACCGATCAGGAACCCAGCCGCGCGTCTAGATGGACCCTTCCAAATGGACTATCCGGTGAGGAAAAGCCAGATGCCCCAGGCCCGAAAGCCGGTTCCAAGGAAGGCGGCGAGACCCCAAGATGCCCGCTTGAATGGGCCGTTCCAGATG
>JAABUX010002940.1_pt1 | contig 23281 bp, 23 predicted proteins | sample 5561851 | NCBI WGS metagenome assembly JAABUX01 (sample SAMN10711883, study PRJNA513361) | rock metagenome | isolation source: Antarctica rocks | place: Antarctica: Victoria Land, Richard Nunatak red sandstone | collected 2016-01-03 | reverse complement strand
GCCTGTTCGACCGGCGCGACGCGGCCGAGGGCCTCAAGGACAAACACGAGCAAGACACGACCGCCCTGTACGCCGAGATCGGGAAGCTGACCACGCAGGTGGCCTGGCTCAAAAAAAAATCTGGCCTCGACCCTGCCTAGAGCGGAGCGCGTGGCCCTGGTCGAGCGGGGGCACCCCGACGTGCCACTGGTGGCCCAGGCCGATCTGCTCGGATTAAGCCGGGCAAGCTTGTACTACCAGCCCGTGGCGCCATCGCCGGAGGAAGTGGCGCTCAAGCACCGCATCGATGCGCTGTACACAGAGTATCCGTTCTATGGCTCCCGGCGCATCGCCGCCGTGTTGGGCCGCGCGGGGATCGCGCTCAACCGTAAGGCCGTGCAGCGGCACATGCGCGAGATGGGCATCGCGGGCATCAGCCCTGGGCCAAACACGAGCAAGCGGTGCCTGGAGCACCGCGTCTATCCGTACCTGCTGCGGCACACGACGAGCGCGTACCCGAACCACGTCTGGGGCATCGACATCACCTACATCCGTCTGCGCGGCGGTTGGATGTATCTGGTCGCCGTCCTGGATTGGTATTCACGCTACGTCGTGAGCTGGCAGCTTGACCAGACCCTGGAATTGGGCTTCGTGCTCGTCGCCGTCGAACAGGCCCTGGCCCAGGCGACGCCGACGATCTGGAACAGCGACCAGGGCAGCCACTTCACCAGCCCGCAGTACCTGGACCTGCTTGGAAAAGAGGACATCCAGATCAGCATGGACGGCAAGGGCCGTGCGCTCGACAACATTTTCACCGAGCGGCTCTGGCGCACCGTCAAGTATGAGGAGGTTTATCGCTACGACTATGCCAATCCAAGGGAGGCCCGCCAGGGGCTGACCCGCTATCTCGACTTCTACAACCACCGACGCCCCCACCAGGCGCTCGGCTACCAGACACCGGCCGAGGTTTACGTCGCCCCGGCTGCGATCCCACATGCCAACGACGATTCACACAGCCCCGCCAGCCGGCGGGAGAAAGGAAAGGAGAAGTCTCCACCTTAAAGTGCCCCTCCCCAGTGTCTTGACAAAAGGGTCCACCATACTTTGCTGTATCGCTGCTGCACGCCTCAATGCTGCCGATCACCGACATCTGCTCTGCGGCTGGCTTCAACACACTGTCGCACTTCGATCGCGCGTTCAAGAGGGGATTTGGCCGGTCACCGCGTGATCTACGCAAGGACGCGTCGACTGCCGGCCCATCTACGTAGCCGTGTATCCAGGCGTCCTATTGCCTCAGGATGTCGCCATTGCGCCACAGGTCAATCGTGCCGGCAGCCGCAGGATTCACGTACGATTAGCGTGGTCGCCAGGACGACGCGCTGCACGGGCTTGGATGAGCGCCCCTCTAACCGGTCGAAGAGCAGTTCCATGGCCCGGCGCCCCATCTCAGCCGCTGGCTGGCGCACAAGGGTCAGGCGCGGGTGGAGCAGCGCCGCAATCTCAAAGTCGTCGAATCCGATGAGGGCAATGTCCTGGGGTACCCGCAGCCCCAAGTGATCCGACGCCTGGAGAACGCCGATCGTGATCAAGTTATTCATGGCGAAGATGGCGGTCGGTGGCTCGGACAGGGCGGCCAGTTCGCGCATCACGCGCCCGGCGGTCGCGCTGTCGGCAGCGTCAGTGCGGGATATCTCCGCGAGGCCCGCCGCTTTGAGCGCCTCTCGATAGCCGGCGCGGCGCTCCCGCGTCGTATACAGCCCCTCGCCCGCGCCGATGTAGGCGATGCGCCGGTGGCCGTGCCCGATCAGGTGCTCCGTTGCCTCCCGCGCCCCTCGCCGGTTCCGCACGACCACCGCGTCGGTCGGGATGCCCGGGATAGGCCGGTCCAGCGCGACGACAGGTATCGCGGCCAACTGCTCCTCAGCGAGATACGCGTGTCCGTTCGCCGCCGGCACGAGCAGCAGGCCATCGACCCGCCGACGCGCCAACAGGTTGACCTGCTGGCGCTCGATCTCGACCTGCTCGTCCGAGTCGCACAGGATCACGGCGTACCCGTGCGCCCGCGCGACCTCTTCGATGGCTTTGGCACAGCCGGCATAGAACGGGTTGGTGATGTCGGCGATCACAAGGCCCATCGTCCGCGACCGTTGCCCCTTGAGGCTGCGCGCGGCCTCATTCGGCTGGTAGCCCAACGTGGCAATCGCCGTGTGAACCCGCGCCGCCGTCTCCGGACGCACGCTCCGTTCCCCGTTGACGACTCGCGACACGGTCATCACGCCTACCCGTGCCTCCCGTGCCACGTCATGCAGGGTGGGACGACTGGTCGGTCCTACTGGCACGCGCGGTTCTCTCCTCTCAATCATCATGAGCCATCTGGACAGCGACATCCATGCGGTCGTCGCGGGGCCTCGTGACAGTGTAAACGACCGCGAGGATGGGTGGCCGCGTGCGCGGGTCTGCTGCGATGGATGGATGAGGCTATCGATCACGCGGTCCATGCCAGATGCCATCCCTGGAACTGGACATCCACCCGACGCCGAGAACCGGACGCCGCCGTGCCCATCCCCCCGCGATGCGGCGTCGTGTCTGATCCCATGTCCCGACGCCGCTCGTCGCATCGGACGCCTCGACGCTCGATGCGCCGACAGCGCACGCCGCCGTGATCGCGTCCTCCGGCGTCATGTCGTGGAGCAGGGCGTACAGGAAGCCGGCCACGGTCGCGTCGCCCGCGCCGTTCGTCCCCACGACCCGCGTCTCGAAGACGGCCGACCAGAGCTCGCGGTCGACCCACGCCCCGTGGTCGCGTGGGATGCCGGGTCCGGCGGCGCCGAGCCGCTCGGCCGAGGCCGTGCGCAGGTAGAAGCCGCGCTCTCCTACCTTGATCCCCACAATCCCGGCTCCCAGCGTGAGCAATTGATCCCCAAGCTCCGACACCCGCTCCGCCGCCATAGCGTCGAGGGCGGCCGAGCCGCCGGCCAACTCCACTGCCCGCCCCGGCTCAAGCATCACCAGCACCTCCTCCAGGCTCGGCACGAAGACATCGACACAGGGCAGCACGGCGGCGAGGATGCCACGCCAATCGGCGTGACCGGCCGGCGTCGCCGGGTCGGGGTAGGCCATGTCGAGGGCGGTCGTGAGTCCGGCTGCCCGCGCGCGACGCAGCACGCCGGCGAGGGCCATGCCCCCGTCCTCGTACATCCGTCGCATCAGGGGCGGGTACCCAAAGTGGAACAGCCGCGCCCCCGTGAGGGCGCCAGCGGGGATGTCATCGGCGGCGAACGTGTCGTTGGCCCCAGGGTAGTGCAGCACCATGCGGTCGCGACCGGGAGGGCTCAGGATGATGCTGTAGGAGGTGTGCGCGCCGGGCGTGACCAGCAATCCATCCGAGAGGCCGGCGCGGGCGAGGATGGCCGCGACGACGCTGCCGAACGCGTCGTCGCCCACTTTGCCCAGGAGCCGCGTGGGGGCACCGAGTTGATGCAGGGCGCGCCCCGTGTTCGACACGCATCCGCCCGTCGCCACCGTCGCGGGACCAATCTCGGCCAAGGCGCCGGGCCGAAAGCGGGTCGCTGCCTCGTCCACCGGTAGGTTGGGGATCACGTCGAGGCAGATATGCCCGGCGACGATAGCCCCCCCATCCGCGCGGCTGTCCTCCCCGCTCGATGTGTCCATGGCCCTACACCGCGACCACGGACCGCGTCCGCTCGGACTCCAGCGCGGCCGTGAACAGGCGGTGGCTGAGCGCGGCCTCCTCTGGGGTGGCGCAGGTGAAGGGTTGCGTCATGTCGGCGCCATGGGCCAGTTCGTCGACGAAGGCCGCCCACATCTGCAGCAGGGCGTCCGTGAAACCGAACTCGAAGATGCCCCCCGTCACCGTCCGGTACGCGCTGCTGTAGCCGATGTCAGTGCTTTGCCACGCCTGCTCACAGCCGGGGCTGTACTCTAGCACGCGCAGCGTGCGGGGGTGCTTGGTGCTGAAGGCGATGGAATACTCCGTGCCGAGCACCTCGAGCGACCAGGTGTCCATGTCCCCAGGCGAGATGCGCTTGGTCTCGATGGTCATCGGGAAGCGTTGGTCGCCAGCGCTGACCTCGGTGGCGAGGATAGCGTTGTCCCATGTGTCGCAACGCGTCATGGTCCCGTCCTTGTCGGGGCGTTCCCGCACGATGTCGGAGAGCAGGGCGCGTACGTTGTACGGCGTCCAACCAAGGCGGAAGGGCAGATGCACCGCGTGCATACCCAAATCGCCCATGCATCCGTAGGCGCCGTTGAACCGCGCCATCCGCTTCCAATTGATGGGCTTGTGGGGATCGAGGTCGCTGGAGTGAAGGTAGCGGCTGCGCACCTCGATGATACGCCCGAACCGGCCCGCGCGGGCGGCCTGGGCGATGCGCTGCGCCCCTGGGTAGAACGGGTACTCTGACGAGACGCGCACGAGCACCTCGGGGTGAGCGCGGACCGCCGCCATGATGCGCTCGTTGGCCTCCAGGTCGATGCCGAACGGCTTCTCGGCCAGAAGGGGCTTCCCCGCCGCGATGATCTCCGTGTAGAGGTCGGCGTGCAGGTGGTGTGGGACGGCGCAGTAGACGGCGTCGATATCCGGGCGCGCCAGGAGCTCGCGGTAGTCGGTCGTGACGCATTGCACCGTTGGAAGTGTGTCGCGGTACCAATCGAGGAGGGCTGGGTTAGTGTCGCAGACGCCAACAATCGCGGGGGCGATGTCGAGGTCGAGCAAGGCCGGCCAGCGAGCGGCGACCACGGCGAACTCGTGGCCCATCAGCCCCGCGCCGATGATGCCGAAGCGGATGGTTTGCCTAGCCATGGGCCGCGACCTCCTCCCGCGCTTGACCCAACGCGCGCAGCGCCTCGTCGGGCGTCGCGCCCCCATGCACGATGCGCATGAGGGCGCGCGTGATGCCACGCGGATCGGGGTGCTGGATGACATTGCGGCCGTACACGATCCCGGCCGCGCCCTGGCGCATCAGGTCGTGGGTGCGGCGCAGGATCTCCTCCTCGGAGGCCTTACCGCCGCCGCGCACGAGCACAGGCCGGCCACCCGCAGCCTCGATCACGCGGCCATAGTCGGCCACGTCGTCGGTCGAGTCGGCCTTGATGACGTCGGCCCCGAGTTCGACGGCCTGGCGGACCAATGGAACGATCTTGCCGGGGTCGCCGTCGACCATATAGCCGCCAGCCATCGTATTCTCCTGCATCACGAGCGGCTCCACCATGAGCGGCATGCCGTAGCGCTCGCACGTCGGCTTGAGGCGCGTCACATTCGCGACGCAGGCGTGGTAGATCTCGGGCTGATCGGGGATGAGGAACAGGTTGACCACGACGCAGGCGGCGTCGAGCTGTACCGCTTGCTCGACGGGCCGTTCAATGGACTGGGAGAAGACATGGCGCGGCAGCGTTTTGCCGTAGACGTTGGCCACATCGGTGCGCAGGACGAGCGCGGGCTTGGCCTGACCGGGGATGTCCTGGAGGACAGGGGCCTGGCCGGGACTGAGTTGGATCGCATCGGGGTGCGCGGCGACGATCGTCGCCACGGCGTGGCGGATATCCTCGATCCCGCTGAGGAACGCGCCCTCGTTGAAGAAACCGTGGTCAATCGCCACGTCGAAACACTTGCCGTCCGCGGCGAACAATCGATGTAACCGTGCCGTGACACCCATATCGTCGTCTCCTCCTGCGACCATCGGCGTCGCAGCCGCCGGTCGGATTGGCCCTCGCGGATCCGCTGCTACCAGCGGGTTTGACAAGCCGCCCTCTTCTTGGTAACGTTATCTTAACTAAAGGTAACGTTACCAGAACGCTACTGGACTGTCAAGAGGAGAGGTGACGCGATGGAGTGGTACCCGATCAAGCTCACGACCCACGTCAGGAGCTACGCGTTCGGCGAGCGCCTGATACCCGATCAGCTTGGCAAGCGGAATCTGCCGGCAGGAATCGTGGCCGAGACCTGGGAAATCAGCGACTACCGCGACACGACCGGCACGGTCACCAACGGAGCCTTCGCCGGCCGCACCCTCCACGATCTTGTTCACGCGCACCCCGACGAGGTCGTCGGCGTGGGCTGGCGTGGCCCGCACTTCCCGTTGCTTGAGAAGTTTCTCGACGCGTCGCACATGCTGCCCGTCCACCTGCATGCCGACGACGCCACGGCGCGCTGCGTCTACGGCGAACCGCACGGCAAGACCGAGGCCTGGCATATCCTCTGGGGCGCGCCGGACGCAACGATTCTGGCGGGGGTCAAGCCGGGCGTCACGCGCGACGAGCTATATGCCGCCTTCAAGGCACGGGCCTACGACGCGGTCATGCCGCGCTACCCCATCCGCGCCGGCGACACCGTCTACGTGCCGGGCGGCGTCATCCACGCCTTCGGCCCCGACACGCTCATCTTCGAGGTGCAGCAGACCTCCGACCTCACGCAGACCGTCATGCCTGCGGACCTCTACGGCAACCGTTACAGCCTTGCCACATGGGAGGCCAACATCGACGCGACGCTCGACGAACTGCGCACGGAGTACGAGCCGCGCCCGAACCCCGGTCTCGCCCGCTGGGACAACAACAATCGCTACGTCGTCGGCTGCGCCGGCCCCTACTTCGCGCTGGAACGATGGACCCTGGTGGAGCCGCACCTGGAGCCGGCGCACCCACGCCGTTGCCTGACGCTCTCCAACGTCGGCGATCCGGTGCGGCTCGATCACGTGACGGGCTCCGACACGCTGGATCGCGGTGAGTCGTGCCTACTACCCGCCGCCATCGGCGAGCTACAGGTCGTACCTCAGGGTGGCGCCAGCCTCATCGTCTGTTACGTGCCCGACCTGGTCCGCGATATCGTGGAGCCGTTGCGCGCGGCGGGATACGCCGACGACGAGATCGGACGCTTGGGAGACATTGATGTTTACGGTGCAGCATCTCGTCCCGACAGCAACGAAACGTGATGTGCCTCCTGATAGGTCATCTCGTGCGCGAGCAGGTGGTGGGCAATGTAGAGGATAGAATGTCCCACCGCTACGGCGGCCTTCTTCTTGCCACACCGGACTACCAGTCGGCGGTACTGTCCACGTCGGTACGTCCGGTCCGGCTTCGTCGTGCGCGTTGCCGCCCAGGGCGGTTGCGTCAGGAATCAAAATCAGTGCTGGTCGATAGGCGACAGCGCGGGTACCCTACTCCTTGTATAGACGTGCGCTGAGGAAGAGGAAGAGACCGATGGGCTGCCTGTACGATTCCGTTGGGTTCTGCTGACGTGACCTGTTAGTGCCGAAAGGCCGTCCGGTGCGGTGTGTGGGTATAGGCGTTTTCGGTCGATGTGACCGCAGTGAGCCGTGAAAGGGGCAGGGAATCGCTGCGACCGCGTGCGCGCAACGACCAGCGTTCAGGCCCATCCGCGGAACCCAACGGAACCCATGGGGGACGGGGTATGCTAGGGTGACGGGCACCGGAGATAGGGGGAGAGGAGGACAGGCGATGAAGGTGATGCTGGCCTACGGGCGGACGGGGCTGGAGGTGGAGCTGCCGGACGACCGGACCGACGTGGTCGAGCCGGTTGAGGCGCCGGAGCTACCCGCCGGGGAGGCGGCGATCGTCGCGGCTCTGCGCGCGCCGCTCGGCACGCCGCCGCTGCGCGCCCTGGCGGGTCCCGCCGATCGCGTGGTCGTGGTGGTCAATGACGGGACGCGCCCGATGCGCAGCGACCTCGTGCTGCCCCCGCTGTTGGCCGAACTCGCTGCGGCCGGCGTGCCGCGCGAACGGGTGACCATCCTGGTAGCAACGGGCACGCATCGCCCCAACACGGCCGCCGAACTCGATGAGATGCTTGGCCCGCGCATCGCCCGCGGCTATCGCGTGGTCAACCACGATGCGCGCGACCACCGCACCCTCGCGCGCGCGGGCACGACCGCGCGCGGCGTCCCGATCCTCCTCAATCGGCGCTACCTGGAGGCCTCCGTCACCATCTTGACCGGCTTCGTCGAGCCGCACTTCTTCGCCGGCTACTCGGGGGGACCCAAGCTGGTGATGCCGGGGCTAGCCGGGCTGGAGACGGTGCTCCACAACCACGGCCCGCGCCTGATCGCACACCCCAACGCGTCCTTTGGCGTGCTGGAGGGCAACCCTATCCACGAGGAGCAGCGGGCGATCGCCCTCGCCACCCACCCCACCTTCAGCGTCAACGTGACCCTGGACAGGCGCCGGCGCTTGACGGGCGTGTGGGCGGGCGAGATGATGGCCGTGCACGCGGCCGCCGTCGCGTGCGTGCGGGCGACGGCGCTGCGTCCGATCGCGCGCGCCTACGACGTGGTGCTGACCACCAACAGCGGCTATCCGCTGGACCAGAACCTCTACCAGGGCGTCAAGGGCATGGCGGCCGCGGCCCGCGCCGTGCGCGACAACGGCGACATCGTGCTCGCAGCCGAGTGCGCCGACGGCCTCCCCGCACACGGCGTCTACGCCGATCTGCTCGGGGCGGCGACGGGGCCGGACGACGTGCTCGCGCGCGTCGAGGGCGCCGCGTCGCCGATCGGTGACGGCTGGCAGGCGCAGATCCAGGCGACCATCCAGCGCCGCGCCGCCGTCTACCTCTACTCGTCGTTGCCGGACGACGTGGTGCGCCGCGCGCTGCTCATGCCATGCCACGATGTGTCGGGGCAGGTGCGCGCCTCGCTCACGGCCCACGGCCTCGACGCCCGCCTGCTCGTGCTCCCACAGGGACCGCAGACGGTGGTGTACCGTGAAGAGACGGCGGGGTAAGCTCCTTTTCGACACGTTAAGGACTATAAGCCGTAGGCAAGGGCATTGTTGCAGCTTTTGAGCCAAACTGATAGCTGCCATGGTGCACGAACGCATGAGGCGCATGGCGTCGTGATAGGCGCATGCGGGTGTGATGGCTGCTTTGGCGACCACCCTCATCCGTACGTCCAACCAGGGCCGTGGTGACCAGCATAACGTTGAGCATGTGGGCCAGCGTGGATGTCGCCGTCGTACATAGCGGCGGGGTAACGAACCCTTGCCGGTCCGCTCACGGTACGCCGTCCGGCGGGTCATGAAATAGTTGCGCCGTGTCCGTTCATATCGCTATGACGGGTGCGACCGGACGACATCTCCTCTGGATGCGCCCCACCGTTACCACCTGTCCTGGCTATGTGCCTCATCCAGCCGTCGGATGAGGCACATAGCCAGGACAGGCTAATTCGTCGGCCTTCTTGCTCGCTTCTTTGGTCGAGGTCGCCTGCTACGCGGCGTAAAAGGACCAAAGTCGAGTCAGGAATGGCGCAGAGCCTAATTAACGTGACCATTGACAGCTCCTACCAAGGGCTAGCGGTGGCCGTCCAGACGGGGCCGCACAACGCGCAGGACGGCGACGATGAGCAGGACGGCAACGGCTACATACGCGCCGACGAGGACGGTGGCCACGACGTGGAGGGCCATCGAGGAGTCATGGACGAGTGGGGCGAGGAGGGCGGCGATGGGGCCGGTGAGGGCCGCGAGCACGAGGGCGTAGAGGCAGAGCGTCCAGACGTGCGCGCGGGCCTGAGCGTCGGTCATGTGTCACCTCCTGCGGTCTGTCTTCTGTACATGCGGTGCCGCTCGTACCAATCGGGATCGGCGGCTTTGAGCGTCTCCCATTCTACACTGACGCATAAATCGCACCTAAGCTTACCGGGCGGGACTGGCCGTTCGCACGTCGCGCACGTTCCCGCCTGATGGTCGGTTGCCGGTGCTGCCCGTGTCAGCGGGGCGTCGGGTGGCGCGTCGTTGTCCCACATGGTCATGCACCCCCGCCGTCGTCGCTGCTATCGCGCTCTAACCAGGCGAGGTCGGCGCACAGGAGGCGGAGTACCGCGGCCGTGTCGGCGGCGGCGAGTTGACAAGGTTCGCCGTCGCGTCCCTCCCGAAGCTGGATGATACGGAGGTCGCGGAGGCTCACCTGGCCCGGATCGACAGGTGTGGGCGCCGCCGGGGGCGTGGGAGCGGAGGCGGGCGGCGGAACGCCGGGGAGGTCGCCCAGCGCGACGCGGAGCAGGTCGCCGACGTAGCGGCCGACCGAGACACCCCGCTCGGTCGCTTCGTCGCGCAGGCGGCGCGCCAAGCCCAGCGGGAGGCGGATGGTGATGCTGTGCACGGCGTCCTCGGCCTGTCGCCGGCGCCACGCGGCTAATCGCTCGTCGTCGTCAGGGTGCAGTGTGGTATACACCATCGCGCTAGCCCTTATGACGCCTGTCGCGACAGCGCGCGTACCCATGGCTATGTCCCCCCTATCCCCGCCCAAAGCCAGCGCTGCCCAACCCTTGCCCCCGCCCGGTGCCCCCGCCCGCCATCCGCCCCGGCGCTGGGTCGTCGAAGTCGCCCATTCCTGATTCAACCGCTTCCGCCGCCTGCTCATCCGCCGGGAGAAGCAGGCCCCCAACTACCTCGGTTTGGTGCAACTCGCCGCCGTCCTCATCATCTATCGCAAACTGCGCCATGCCCACCTACTTTCCGGATAGGCTGTAAAGCCGCTCCTTACACCTTGCCCATAGCGCGCAGGTTCTCCAGTGAGCGCCGTGCGCTCTCCAGCGCGGGCATGGTAGGCTTGTCGTGCTCCACGATGTACCACTGCGCTCCACCGGCCTCCGCTGCGGCGAAGATGGCCGGCAGGTCGAGCGTGCCGTCGCCAACCTCGGCCCACCTGCGGTCCGCGTCCATATCCTTGAGATGGACCAGCGGCACGCGTCCCGCCCGCTCGCGCAGGTACGTGGCCGGGTCCGCGCCGCCATAAGCGGCCCAGTAGACGTCGAGTTCGAGCGCGACCAGCGACGGTGCGGTCGCGTCGAGCAGCCGATCGAGGGCATACGCGCCGTCCTGCCGGGCAAACTCGCCCGCATGGTTGTGGTAGCCGAAGGTCAGCCCGCGCTCGCGGCACCTGTGCCCAACCGCGTTCAGACGCTCGGCCAGCGCGAGCAGGTTAGGCGCGCTGTACCGCTCGGGGTCGAGCCAGGAGAGGATCAGGTAGGACGCGCCGACGGTCAGGGCGTCGTCGATGGCACCGTCGAGATCGTTCTCCAATGCGTCCAGGCCCACCAGTGTGGCGGGCGTGCGCAGCCCCAGTCCGTCGAGCAGCTCTTTGAGCTCTGGCGCTGACACATGCGGGTAGCGCCCACCCTCCACGCCGGCATAGCCCATCGCGGCTATGCGTCGCAGCGTATCCCTAAAGTCACGCCCTAACTCATCGCGCACCGTATACAACTCCAGCGCCACCGGAACAGCAGTCATGAACTTTCTCCTTCCTCTCACGCAATGATCAGCGTCCATCGTACCCACAGACTATCATGCATACAGCATGCTCTCGCGCATGTCCATCGTCGTAGTAACGGCACCCTATCATTGACCCATGGAAGGCGTGGTCGCATGGGAAACATGTCTAGGTCAAAAGTCCGGCAACAGTTCACCGACCTCAGCCTATTAGCGCTGTCCCCGCAGTTGGGCGATTTTGTTAGTCAGATCCTGGGATGGGGGTTTATCGAGCCACACTGGTGGCGCAACTATCCGCACAGCCACTCTTTCTTCGAGGTCTGTTTTGCCTTCGAGGGACAAGGCACGTTCCGCATCAAGGGGACGGACTACCAGGTCCAGGTCGGGGACGTGTTCGTCGCCAAGCCGGGGGAGTCGCACGAGATTGTGTCATCGGACCATAGCCCGCTAGGAGTGTACTTTTGGTCCTATACCCTTGTCCCGCCCTCGGGGAGTCGCCGGGGTTCCAGCGCCGTAGATACCTTCTGGTGTTTAGACTAAACGGGGCCATGGGAGCGACGCTCCATGGCCCCAGCGGGTATCCTCTGGTTGCACACCATAAAGGAGGACCCGATGGATATTACCACGTCTACACCGCCGACCGTCCTGAGCGTCTACCGACGGGCGCTCTACGCCTGCTTCACGCGCGCCCGCGACGCGCTCTTCGACCTGTGTGATGCCCTGGCGACCGACCCCGCCGCGCGCTCGTTCGTGGAATTGTCGCAAGCGCCGTGTTTCCAGCGGCGCTGGCCCAGCATCTATGAGGCCCTGGAGGATGGGCAGATTGAGCGCACCGCCCTGCGCGCGCTCTTCCACGCCACGGCCCCGCGCCCGGCGGCGGGCGCGCGCACGGTCCTGGCCCTGGACAGCAGTCCCATCGTACGCGCGTACGCGCGTACAGTCCCGGACCGCACCCTGGTGCATGTGCCCGCCGCCGGTCAGGTGCTGCCGCCGCACGTCGCGCCGGTGCGCCCCGGCTGGGCCTTCTCCACGCTGGTCGTCGTGCCTCCCGCGCCGCGCAGTTGGACGCACATTCTGGACAACCAGCGCATCCCGAGCGACCAGACGGCCCTCGCCGTCGGGGCCGCGCAACTCGCCGCCCTGGTGCCGACGTGCACGCAGGAGCAGGAACAGGAGGCGGCGGGGACGGGGCCGGGCGCGCGGCCCCTGCTGCTGGCCGACGGCAGCTATGGGACCGCCGGGTGGGTGGAGGCCACGGCGGACCTGGCCCTCGATCAACTCGTGCGGGCGGCCTCCACGCGTGTGCTCTACCGCGCGGCGCCCCCACCAACGGGCAAAGCGGGGGCGCCACGCAAGGACGGGGACCGCTTCAAGGGCTCCGACTCCTCCACGCACGGCGCGCCCGACGTACAGTGGACGGGACCCGACGCGCAGGGGCAGGAGGTCACGGTGCGCTGCTGGGGCGGCCTGCATCGCAAGGAGTGCCGCCCCGTTCCGATCACGGCGGTCTGCCTCACCCGTCCAGCGGCGGCCAACACGAAGGGCGATCTGCGCGAGACCTGGTTCTGGTGGCTCGGCGGCCGGCCCCTGCCCCCGCTCGCCGACCTGGCCCGCTTGTACCCCCAGCGCTTCAGCATCGAACATGGGTACCGTTTCGACAAGCAGGACCTCTTGTGGACCGCGCCGCGCGTGCGCACGCCGGAGCAGATGGAACGCTGGACAGATGTGGTCGCCGCCGTCCATAATGAGATCGGGCTGGCCCGCGCACAGGCCCAGGCGCAGCGGCGGCCCTGGGAGAACCCGCGCCGTCCGCTCAGTCCGCGCCAGGTGCGCCGCGTGCTGGCCCGGATTATTGCTACGGAGGGCACCCCGGCAGCGCCACCCCGCCCCCGCGCCGCCTAAAACGACTCCCATCGACACATCTCCCGGCTCTTCCCGGCACCTCTCGTAGCGGCTGGGCACCTCTCTGTGCCCTCACGTAGTCTAAACACCAGTACCTTGCTGATCGATTTCCTCTCCTCACGACGACTGGTGAGCGATCGCGTGGGGACCATGCAGCAGACGCTTGAGGCGCTGACCGACGAAATTGCGCTGCGACAGCCGGGCTACGTCCACATCATCGAGGGGCTCGTCGCGAAACTGCTCCTGGAGACCGCCCGCGCTGTCGTAGACCTCGCTATCCGGCCCGAGCCCCTTGGCCCGTCACTGCACAGCCACGCGGAGGCGCAGGTGCGGCACATCGTCACCTATCTGCGGGACAATTACCAGCGACCGCTCTCTATCCGCGACGTCGCCGCGCACGCCGCGCAGATGCACCTCAGTGAACGGCATACCGGCCGTCTCTTCCACGCTGTGATGGGCGTGTGCCCCTCATGCGTATCTCACGTCGATGCGCATCGGGATAGCCGCGCAGTTACTCCTCGATCGGCGTCTCTCGATCACGGAGGTCGCGCATGCGACCGGCTACCCGAATGTGCCGTATTTCGCTACCCTCTTCCGGCATCACATGGGGTTGACGCCCACATCCTACCGCCGCCAGGGTGGGACCCGACGCGTTAGCGAGTGATCCCGCCTCTACACATGCCATCCACCCCCTTGTGTATTCGGCACTGAGAAACGGGCTCATGCCCACATTTGATGATTGGGGGTGAGGGGCAGAGTATGAGGGGATACCGCCCGCGCGGTCTGATGGCCTAACCACGGAGTCCACTCATGCACCTCAACCCCGCCAACTTTTTGCCCCATCTCAAAGGTCTGCGCTTCGATCATGTCGAGATCAGCGAACACCGTATCACCCTCACCGTCACGGCCGTCCGCGCCACAGCCGCCTGCCCACTCTGCCAGCAGCGCTCCAAGACGGTGCATTCGTCGTACACGCGGACGGTCGCAGACCTCCCATGGAGCGGTATGACGGTGTCGCTGCGGGTCCAGACGCGGCGCTTCGCCTGCCCGGTCGAATCCTGCGAGCGCAAGATCTTCTGTGAGCGGCTGACGCGGTTTGTCGCCGTCTACGGGCGGCGGACGGACAACGTGCGCGCGGCGCTCCGGCGTTTCGCCCGCGCGCTCGGCGGGAAAGCGGGCGCACGCTTGGCGGCACACCAAGGCATCGGCGTGAGTCGCATGACGCTGCTGCGCCTCCTCCACGCCGCCCCTGCCGTGGAGGCACCGCCGCCGCGCGTCATCGGCATCGACGATTGGAGTCGACGGCGCGGGCGTCGCTACGGTAGCATCGTCGTCGACCTCTTTCTCGGACTCCTTTCGTCTGACGCTCAACGACGGCTCAATTGACGTCTGCCCTATACATTCATCCACGCGTAAGCAACCATTTCGCGCTGTGCGCGATTGCGCCCGACCTGCACCTCTCGGTCTCACTCGCTAGCCGCGCTCATTCGATTCGAGGCGCATTCGGGCGCGCGGAGCCGTCGCCAACGGTGTTTTCGCTCGGGTCGCTTGCTTGTTAATAATGCACGCCTGTATAGGGTAGACGTAAGAATAGGGGTGATTAAGCTCTTTGCGCTTGACTCCCACTATCATGGTCGAACGCCACTGCACGATTGATCTGCTGCCCGACCGTACGGCGGAGACCTTCGCCACCTGGCTTCGCGCGCATCCCGGCATCGAGGTCATTAGTCGTGACCGCGCCGGCGCCTATGCCGACGTGCGGATTTACTGTGATCTTTGCCGCCATCGGAACGACTTCTTGCCGCTTCTTACGCTGGTCGGTTAGCCTACAGTCCACAGCAACGGAAGGGGAAAGTTGCCGCGATTTCCAATACGGAAGGAGAAGTTTGCCGTGATTCGCGCCGCCCTACCACGCTGTCGGCAGCGTAATGCGCTGCCAGGCCGGTTAACGCTCCCTTTCACGGTGGCACAATGGAAGGTGAACCTTGCCGCAGCGGCAACTCTTATCTTCCATTCGCACGACGGCGCGCGCCAGGGCGCTCCGCAGGCGATCCAGGTCGCTGACCGCTGGCATCTCCTCGCCAATATGCGCGAGGTGGTCGAGCGCGTGCTCACGCGCGAGCAGGCGAGCGTGCGCGCGGCCGCCACGGTGCTTCGCCCGGCGCTCGAGGTAGAGGGTACCGGCCCGACGGCGGGGCACGAAACGGGCGAGCTCGCCAGCGCGCCGTCCGGCGAGGGGCGGCCACCCGCGGTCGCGCCCCGCCGCACACGCCCAGAGGAGGAACAATGCGTCCGCCGCGTACGGCGGCAGGCGCGGTATGAGGAGGTTATGGTGTTGCACCGACAGGGCCTTGGCCAGCGAGCGATCGCCCGGACCCTGGGCGTGGGCCGCCACACGATCCGCACCTTCCTGCGCACGGGCGCGTTCCCCGAACGCCGCGCGCGCACGACAAGTGGCACGATCCTCACCCCCTTCGATCCGTACCTGCGCGCACGGTGGGACGCCGGGTGCCAGCACGTCCCCACCCTATGGGCCGAGCTGCGGGCGCGCGGGTTCGCCGGGTCAATGCGGACCGTGCGGGGGCATGTGGCGCGTTGGCGGTCGGAACCGGCGCGGCGCGGCCCACAGCCCAAACACCCCCTGCGCAAGCGGGTGTCGACGCCGGCCCCGCCCGCCGTCCGCACGTTCTCCGTGCGCCAAGCGACGTGGCTCATGCTCCGGCAGCCTGCAGACTTGGACGCGGAGGAGCAGGCCTACCTAGGAGCGTTGCTGCGCCTGTGCGCGCCCGCGGCGACGGCGTGTCGCCTCGCCCAGGCCTTCTTCGCGCTCGTCCGCGACCGTGACGCGGCGGCGCTCGACGGGTGGCTCACTGAGGCGGAGCAGAGCGCCCTGCCCGAGATGGGCGGGTTCGCCGGGGGGATACGGCGCGACCGCGCGGCGGTGGACGCGGGGCTGACGCTCGACTGGAGCCAGGGGCAGACCGAGGGGTTTGTGAACAAGCTAAAGATGCTCAAGCGCCAAATGTTCGGTCGCGCTGGTATCGACTTGCTGCGTGAGCGGATGCTAGACGGGGGGTAAAGCCTCATCAAATATGGGCATGAGCCCGTTTCTCAGTGCCGAATACAGTAGCGTAGAACTCTAGCCACTTGTTCACCGCCGCAGCATTCTTTGTGTTCTTGTTAACATAGAACGCCTGGGGCGGCGATATCGCGACCAAGTTGTGTCCATCAATGGGCTGAGGGAAGAAGCCGAGGGTGTTCAATTGTTTGGGATAGCTGGTTTGTAGCGCAGAATAGATCCAGGTACCCTGGGCATACATGGCAACCTTCCCAGTGACCAGCGCCTGAAGCCCTTCGTCATAGGTGGCTGTCGTGTAGTTTGGGTTGGAATAACCTTTTTGGGCCGCTTCCTTCATGAAGCCCAAGGCATGGACATATTCAGGGATATCAGCCAGTTTCAGCTTATTGCTGATGAACTGCCTGAGCTTATTCGGATAGCGCTTAAAGATCCAGGGCCAGTAGTTTTCAGGCACCTGAGTGTCCGACCAGGCGTCCTTGCTGGAGATCCAGAATGGTACAATGCTGGCCTTCTTGATGATGGCACAGTCAGCCCAGAATTGCGCTTCCGTCTGGGGAATCGCCAGGTGGAGCTTAGAGAATACCTGCTTGTTGTAGAAGATCCCCTCGAATCCCCAGCCATTCGCACTGTCTGGGACCCCATAGACCTGCCCATTGTAGCTCATAGCAGGTTTGACTTGGTCCAGTAATGCATGGGCATACGGTTGATTCGTAATTGGCATGAGATTTTTGGGAGGATTCAACTGGCTGAGGAAGGCACTGCCTCCGGACCACGCAACTAGTACTACAACGAGACTTCAAAGTGAGGAAACGCCCAGAACCGACAAAGCCACGCGTACGGCACTGATTGCGCCATTGCGGTTATGCGAATAAAGCTGTCGATGGAACCGCAGATTGCGCTTGCCGTGGTCTCATATTTGCAATGTCTCGTTGTAATACTAGTGGGTCATGCCGCAATTGATGCGGCCTTTCCAGAGACGCGATCACGCCTGTTTAGCCGGTGGATCATTCCCGCTTTATTTGTAGCGTGACCCACTAGTATTACAACGAGACATCGGGCACGCCGCTTGCTGCATGGGGTCGCGGTGAGTTCGCGCATAGTCTTAGGGAAAGGAGCAGACGATGCCTGTCGCGCTGGACACCGACGATGTGACGAGCGAGGCCCCGCTGGCGCTCACGCTCACGCCCCACGATATTGCCGACCTGGCTGACGAACTGACCGCGTACCATGCCCACTTCGCGCCCCTCTTCCAGCGCCGCGAGCAGCGCGCCTGGGCCGATGTCTACCTGCGTGGCCTGCTGCTCGCGGATGTCCCGCGCAAGAACGTAGAGGCGATGGCGTTGCGTTTGTGTGGCGCGGGGCCGCAGGCGGCGAAGACCGTACGCGCCCTCCAACAGTTCATCGGCGCGGGCGCGTGGGACGATACGGCGATCCTGGCCGCCCATCACCACCTGGTCGACGAGACGCTGGGCGAAGACGACGGCGTCCTGATCATTGATGGGAGCGACGTGCCCAAGCAGGGGCGGCACTCCGTCGGCGTCGCGCGGCAGTGGTGCGGCGCGACCGGCAAGACGGACAATTGTCAGGCCGGCGTCTACCTGGGCTACGCCAGCCGGCGCGGCTATACGCTGTTGGACCGCCGCCTCTACCTGCACGCCGCCTGGTTCGCGGAGGATCATCAGGACCTGTGGCGCGCTTGCGCCACCCCCGACGGCGTGCGGTTCCAGACCAAGCTGGACTTGGCGGCGGAGTTGGTCGAGGGGGTCCAGCGGCCGCGGCGGGTGCGGGCGCGGTGGCTGGCGTGCGACGAGGGCTATGGTCAGGACCCCGCGCTGCTGGATCGGGTCGCGGCGACGGGCTTGTGGTATCTGGCCGAGGTCCCCGGTTTAACGCGGGTGTGGCCGCTGCACGACCCGGCGACGGGGCTGGACGGCCCACGCCCGCGGGTGTGGGTCCCGCCCACGCCCTCCGGTCGGCGGGGGCGCTCCTTCACCACGGAGCGCCTGCATCCGGACAGTCCCCGCCATGTGCGGGTGGACACACTGCTCCCCCAGATCCCGGACCATGCCTGGCGTCGCTACCGCATCTTGGAAGGCAGTAAAGGTCCGCTCGTCGCCGACTTCGCCGCGCTGCGCGTCGTGACGACACGGCACAGCCTGCCCGGCCCGGAGGTCTGGGTGCTCTTTAGGCGTGCGGTCGGAGATCCGACCGAGGAAGCGGGCGAGGTGTAAGTGCCACTTTTGATGATACTGCTGGCGAACCCACTGCGTGGCCGCCTCATGCAGCGAGGGCGAGGGCGGCGAAGGCCGAACGGCGGGTGGTAGTCACGAGGATTTCGGCCAGCCATACGCCCGCCCGCACGAGGTTGAGCGCCGTCGCGATCAATAGATGGCACAGGCGTGTCTTGGCGAAGCCGACATAGCGCGAGCGGCGCAGGTCGCCCATTCGCACCCCCTGCGAGATGGTCCCTTCGATCCCGGCGCGCGCAGCACAACGTTCCTTGAAGTCGTCCGTCGTCTGCCGCTTGCGCGCAGCTTGGAGCGCCTCGTACTGGGCACGCGGGCGGATGGTGAGCGAACGCGGGCGCGGCGAATGGACGCAGTCCGCCCCTGCGGGGCAGGTGGAGCAGTCCGTATGGGCGAAACGGATATTAATGACGAGGGCGTTTCCTAACTTGCGCAGGATAGGGTAGGCTGACCTCACGAGCGCGGTCTGGTCCCCGCGCCAAGGAGGTCAGCCCATGGTCCCCGTTCCGTGCAAACCCACGGCCCCGGTCCCGCCCCCCGCATACCAGCGCGCCGTCGCCAAACGCGGCCCCGCCCTGCACATCGACGCGCTCACGCTCGTGACGCGCCTGCATGTGCTCGCGCTGTGCCGCGTGGCCGTCCACCAGGCGCACCGCTGCTGCCCCCCGCCCCTGCCCGCCGGGCCGGGCGGTGCCCCGCGCCGCTACAGCGCGGAGTCGCTGCTGCTGATCGCGCTGCTGCGCACGCTCTGACGCCTCTCGCCCCGTGCCATGGCCGACGGGCTGCGCACCTGGCCCGCGCTCGCGTGCGCCTGCGGCCTGCCGCCCCGCGCCGACGGCACGCCCGGGGTGCCCCGTCCGTCGCGGCAGTGGAAGCGCGCGGCGCGGGCCGGTGCTCCGCCCGGCGAGACCCTCTTCGTCCTCGTCGTCACAGAAGCCATCCGCCAGCGCGTCATCGGCGCGCGCGACCTCATTATCGACAGCGCCCCCCTCAAGGCGTGGCGCCGCGCCGATCCCGACGCCCAACACGGCCATGCCCCCGCCCCTCATCCCACCGCCTTCCTGCGCGGCTACCGCGTCCACACCCTGCTCTGCCGCGGCTCGGGCCTGCCCGTGTTCTTCCGCCTCGCCCCCGCCAACGGCCACGACGCCCCCTTCGCCAAGCCCTTGCTCACGACTGCCGTCGCCCTCTACACCCTGCGCCCGCGCGTCGTCCGCCTCGACGCCGCCTACGGGGGACTCACGCTGATCGCGTGGATGCACACCACGCTCGGCGCGGTCGCCGTCATCTCCTTCAACCCCAAGGCCACCAAAGACCTCTCCGGCCTCCCCCCGACGTGGACAAAGGAGGAGGTGGGCAAGCGCAGCGGCATTGAGCGCTTTTTTGGCCGCGTCTTCCTGTTCTTTCGCCTGCAGCGCCCGCCCCTCTCCGGTTGGTCGGCCGTGACCTGTCAGGTCGCCCTCACCTACACCGCCGTCATCGTCGTGGCCCTCGTCACCCACGATGCCGGCCGTCCCGACCTCATCCGCTCCCCCGCGCGTGTCCTGGCCCACTCCTGGGAGGGTATAGTATGAGTTAGGAAACGCCCTCATGGAGGATCTCTCGGACGGACGCAGGCAACCCAATCGCCAGCCCCGGAACGCCGGTCCCACGCGCACGCTGCCCTTGCGGAAACGCCTCGGGACCGCCCGCCGCGAGCCGTTTGTCTGTCGCCCTGATCGGGCATCACTGTCAATGACGCACACTCGCACAACCCAACGACGCTCCTATGTGTCAAGGGCTGTGATGTGATCCTCCTTCTTCTATCCACTATAGAGGTGGGTCATCAGTGTGTGGGCATGGGGTGCGCAATCACGCTCCGGCTGGGGCTTGACGGCCGCGACAGGCCCCATGCTAGACTGCGTCGTCCGACGGGGCGGCGGGGTCGCGCCCTTTGACCGTCCGCCCCGTCGGCAAGCAGGCGTCAGCACGGGTGGCGCGCGCCGGCAAGCCACGGCGCCTCCGCTTGCCGCCGCGACCACTGGGGACGTGCCTCGGGGGCACCGGTCAGGCGGCGTGGTGGAGGGGACGCCCCTGGTCGATGGGCTGACACTCCTGCCACAGGCGCCAGATGGCCCGGATAATGAAGCGTTTGAGCGCCCCGAGCGCCTCGCGTTTGGTCTTGCCCTCGGCGACACGCCGCTCTACGTAGGTCCGTGCCTCGGGGGCGTGACGCGCTTGCGTGAGGGCAATGCGATAGAGGATGGCGTTGAGGCGACGGTTACCGCCGCGGTTCAAGCGGTGGCGCACCCGTCCCGCCGAGGACGCTTCGAGCGGGGCGACCCCGGCGTAGGCGGCGAGTTGGGCGTCCGTGGCGAAACGTCGCCCGGGGCCCAGGATGCCGGCGAGGGCGCCCGCCGTCAGCGGGCTTTTCCCGCAGAGCGTGGTCAGGGGGAAAAGCCCGCTTCGGCGCGGGCTTCGATCTGCGCGGCCACGTCCTGCGCTTGCTCCCGCGCCAGGCGTAAGCGCCGTGCCAGACGCTGCACGGCGGCCGCGCGTTCCTGCTGCAGAGGATTGACGCTCGACGTCGTGTAGGTCTCGACTGCGTGCACCCCCGCCTTGCTCTGCAAACAGGGCAGGTGCGCGCGGTACTCCGGGTCGGTCTGGAGCAAGAGGTGGTACAGTTGGTTGCGTAGCCGCGTCGCCTCGGCCAAGGCATCCTCGCGCTCGGTGACCAACAGATCGAGGATCGCCGTCTCGTCCTCGGCCGCGACGTGCGGCAATGTCACCTCTTCTCGCCACACCAGGAGCGCGACGGCTCGTGCGTCGAGGCGGTCATTCTTGCTCACGCTGCGTGCTCGTTGGCGTTCGTGCGCCGTCCAGCGCGGGTTGATGTCGTAGACACCCTCGTCGCGGCCAACGAGATGTTGGGCAAGCCCACGCCCATAGTTCCAGGCCCCCTCGATGCCCCACTGACGCGGGTTGCCCACGCCCTGCGCCCACGCGGCCACGTCGCGCCACCCGTCCGGCGTGTTCAGCCCCGCCACTGGTCGATCACGCGCTCCGCGTCGTCGAGCGCCTGCGCCATGTGCATCTGCTTGTGCGCGTCTACCCCGATCGTCACCATGTCTTCATCGCCTCCGTGTATGTAGTGAGCGTCGTGCTCCGAGGCGGACAGAACTCTCTCGGGTCGCAGGGACGGGATCCTATCAGGTCACGCCTCGGGAGCGGAGGTGAGGGGGCGACAGGTCGTTGGAAAGGCATCGCGCCACTCAATGACGGGGTCAGCCACCCTCACCGCGCTCACCCTCATCGTACAGAGAGTCAATGACGCACTCTCGCACAGAGGGCCAGCCGCCGACTCAGCTTGCCAGGTGCTGGAAGCCCATGGCGTAGAGGTTGGCGTAGGCCCCGCCGCGCCGCAGCAACTCGACGTGCGCGCCCTGCTCCACGATGCGCCCCGCCTGCAACACCACGATGCGGTCGGCGTTCTTGATCGTGGAGAGGCGGTGGGCGATCACGACGGCGGTGCGCCCACGCAGCAGCCGCCGCAAGCCCTCTTGCACGATCGACTCGGTGACGGTGTCGATGTTGGCCGTGGCCTCGTCCAAGATCAGGATGCGCGGGTCGGCCAGCAACGCGCGCGCGAACGAGATCAGTTGGCGCTGGCCGATGCTCAAGTTGTTGCCGCGCTCGCGGATGGGCGTGTCGTACCCCTGTGGCAGGCGGGTGATGAGGTCGTGCGCCCCGACCACGCGCGCCGCGCGCTCCACGTCGGCATCGCGCGCGTCGAGGCGGCCGTAGCGGATATTCTCGCGCACCGTGCCCGTGAACAGGAAGGGGTCTTGCAGCACAATGCCGATCTGGCTGCGCAACGACCGCTGCGTGACGTCGCGCACGTCGATCCCGTCGATCAGCACCGCGCCGCCGCTGACGTCGTAGAAGCGCGCCAGCAGCGCCGAGATGGTGCTTTTGCCGGCCCCGGTCGGCCCCACGATCGCCACGGTCTGGCCGGCCTCGATGCGTAGGTTCAGGTCGCGCAGCACCGGGTGGTCGGGCGTATAGCCGAAGTCGACGTGGCTGAACTTGACCGTGCCCTCGATCGGAGGCAACGCGCGCGCGCCTGGTTTATCTTTGATCGTGACCGGCACGCCCAGGATCTGGAAGATGCGCTCGGACGCCACGCCGCCGCGCTGCAACTGCGTGTACTGCTGGCTGAGGTCGCGGATCGGGTCGAAGAAGCGGTTGATGTAGAGGATGAAGGCGACGAGGTCGCCGCTCTTGAGTTGCCCGTGCATGACCAGGATGCCGCCGTAGATGATGACGAGTGCCGTGGCTACGGCGGCGACGACCTCGACCAGCGGCAGGATCAGGGCGGCGATGCGCCCGGACTCCACGTTGGTATCGCGGTTGTAGCGGTTGAGGTCGTCGAACTCCTCGCTGTTGCGTCCCTCGCGCGCCAGGCCCTGGATCACGCGCATGCCCGAGATGTTCTCCTGCAAGGTCGAGTTGACCAGCGAGATGGCGGCGCGCGTGCGCCGGAAGGAGCGCTGCGCGTAGCGTTGCCAGAAGGCGGCGATGATGACCATGACCGGCAGGACGGTGAAGGCGAGCAGGGCCAGCCCGACGTTCTCGACCAGCAAAATGACGACGATGCCGACGAGGGCGATCAGCGAGCCCAGGATGGAGAGCAAGCCCGAACTCAGCATGTTCTCCAGCACGGCGATGTCGCTCTGCAGGCGCGACATGACGCGGCCGATCTCGGTGCGGTCGTAGAAGCTGAGCGAGAGCCGCTGCAGGTGCGCGAACATGTCCGACGAGAGCTTGTAGAGCATCTGCTGACCGGCCCACGACATGGTCC
>JAABUX010002939.1_pt1 | contig 23287 bp, 25 predicted proteins | sample 5561851 | NCBI WGS metagenome assembly JAABUX01 (sample SAMN10711883, study PRJNA513361) | rock metagenome | isolation source: Antarctica rocks | place: Antarctica: Victoria Land, Richard Nunatak red sandstone | collected 2016-01-03 | reverse complement strand
GGTATACCTCAGCAGCGAGGACCACTCTCAAGTGACGCCGAGTGCGTTTCCCAGGGACTAACCGATCTGGGAAAACGACGTTGCGAGTTGAGACGGGACGCATTCGCGTCGATCGAGACAAGATTTCCAGAAACGGTCGAACTGTGCACCGGGTCGGCTCGTCGGAGCTCATCGTTCAGCAAACAAAGGCAATCCAACCCGCACCTCGATGCATCTAGTACGGCAAGGAGTGACGATGAAGATTTCAGGCAACACTATCCTAGTCACTGGAGGCACCAGCGGCATCGGCCGCGCACTTGCTGAGGCGCTGCACGGCAAGGGAAACAAGGTCATCATCGCCGGGCGACGGCAGGTGCTGCTTGACGAGGTCACGGGCCGCAATCCTGGGATGGTCGGTATCGCTGTGGACCTGAGTGACAGTGCGGCTATCGCAAAGTTCGCGGAGTCTGTAAAGAGTCAGTTTCCTGACTTGAATGTTCTGGTCAACAACGCAGGGATCGCTGGCTTAGAAGACTACACGGCAGATTCGATTGACCTAATGCGCGCGTACAGCACGATTCAGACCAACATCACCGGCGTGGTGCAACTGTCGGCTGCGCTGCTGCCCACGTTGCGTGCGCAGCCACAGTCCACGCTGATCGTGACGACTTCAGGGCTTGCGTTCGTCCCCTACCCGCCGGGTCCGGTTTACAGCGCGACCAAGGCCTTCATGCACAACTGGCTCGATGCGCTTCGTGTGCAACTGCGGAAGACCAGCGTTGAAGTACTGGAGCTCGCACCGCCCTACGTACAAACAGAGCTTGGCGGTCCGCAGCAGGCCAGCGATCCGCGTGCCATGCCTCTCGATGAGTTCACCAAGGAGGTTGTGCAGATCTTGGAGAACAACACCATCGAAAAGGGAGAGATTCTCGTCGAGAAAGTTAGACCTCTGCGCACTGCGGAGAAAGATGGCAAATACCAGGAGTTCCTCGACATGTTCGCTGTCATGCACGATTAGGTGACGGGGCCGGTGGTCGCCCCCAAGGGTCGGCCGCCGTTTCTCAACTTCCGAGATGCGCGTTTCCCGTTACCAATCTGGCCCACTCGAACCTTCACAAGTCGTAGGTGTGCCATGCCGAGAGCTTTCTCTGCAGGAGTCCCGGGTCGTGCAGATGGCATCTGTTGGACAATTCGAACTACGGTGTAGTGGTGCCAGTGACCAGGAAGCGGCAGTTCAGCCAACGGCGTGCCGGCTCGTCGTAGAGCTTGAGGCAGGCATATGCGATGGCGATTGCGGTAAAGAACAAAGCCGCACCCCATGCCAAGCCCTGCGCCGGGGTGAGCTTCCCGTCGTACACCCAGGCTGTGTAGACGTAGATGAGTGCGTAGTGCGTGATGTAGAGCGGGTAGGAAATTGCACCTGAGAAACGGCACAGGTGGGTGGCCACGCGTCCGCTGATCTGCTCGCCCGCGCCCATGGCCACGATGATCGGGTACAGGAGAACGACGACCAGTGCCTCGTACACACCGTTCTTCCAGACCGTGGCCGGCGTGCCGAAGCGCGGCAGGATGAAGGTGACGACAAGCAGCAGGCTGCACCACAGGAAAGCGTTGCGGACGTGAATGCGCTTGTGCATACGTTGCAGGAGCATGCCGGCCATGAATGGGTAGAACAGCCGCGCAAAGCCGATTTTAAGTTCGAGCGCGTTGAGCGACCAGCCACCCGTGATGTCGCCGCGCGGCGTGGTGACAAGATAGTGCGTGAGAAAGGCCGCGGAGAGCACCGCAAGCACCAGGAGCACGCGATTGGGTACCTTGCTCAGGCCGAGCGCGTAGCCAATGTTTGCGATGTATTCGAAGATAAGCGACCAGGCCGCACTGTCGAGCGGATGCATCTCCTGCCAGCCGCGAATGTCCATGGATATGGGTATCGGAATTAGGGTGCAGCCGATGAGTGCGATGAGAATGAGCCTGGACACCGGTGTGGCTGCGACAAGTGGAAAGATTTTGGGGCTGGCGCTCTGGTAAAAGAGCAGCGCACCAAGGGTGGTGCCCATGATGACCATGGGTTGAAGGCGGATGAGGCGGCGCTTGAAGAAGTCCCACAGCGTCATGCGTCGCTGGCCGTTTGTAGGGTGCCAGCGGTCGTCGTAAGCGTAGGCGACGACAAAGCCAGAGAGCATGAAAAAGAAGTCTACTGCCAAGTAGCCATGGTTGATGATCTGCTTGGAGTGATCGCCGCCGTTCCATGCCTCGCACATGTGAAAGATGACCACCATCATGGCCGCGACGCCGCGCAGGCCGTCGAGTATTTCGAAGTGCTGCTTGGGCTGAATGCGTGCGTCTGGCTGACTCATGGCGTGCAAACACCATACACAAACGGTTGCAAGGCTGGCTTGCGTTTGCTTGGGCTTAATTACTTGTGATCGACCGGCAATCCCGTAGCCCTAGGTGAGTCCCTATAAGTCGGCTTGTGGTCAGTAACGGGACTTGGCAGGAAGAACGGGCCTACTACGAATGCGTTGACGCGGGAACCCATCTATATAGAGTGGGGATGGAAACCCCGAGATTGCTGGCCACGTCGCGCGGTGGAACTCCGCTAGCAAGCAGCTTCTTTGCTGATTTGATCTTGCTTTCGGTCATCTGCCGTTGCCGCCCGCCTACGCGCCCAAGTTGGCGGGCGACTTCGAGTCCGGCGCGGGTTCGTTCAACGGTCAGTTCCCTTTCCATCTCAGCCAAACTCGCCATCACATGAAAAAAGAAGCGGCCCGAAGTTGTGCCGGTATCGATCGAGTCCGTAAGACTCCGGAACTGGACACCCTGCGTCTGGAGCTCGCCTATGAGATCGACCAAGTTCTTGACGCTTCGACCTAGTCTGTCCAGCTTCCAGACGACAAAGGTGTCTCCTTTGCGAAAACTCTCCTGGGCCTTAGCAAGACCGGGACGCTCCGCCCGACTGCCGCTGGCCTTGTCTTCGAAAATCTTCTTGCAGCCTGCCTTTTTCAGTGCTTCGATCTGCAGCTCAAGATTCTGGTCTTGTGTGGAAACACGCGCGTAGCCGATCAGCATGGCTTGGTCTGTGGCGTGGCTCTTAACTGCCTTCTTCTTGATTGATTTCTTCTCAGAAGTCGTGGGTGGCATGCTGAACCAAGAATAGCATTTGAGAACACGTTTCGAGAATCGCGAATGCCAGCAAAAGCCTCTTTTCTGGATTGGGTACCAAGCGCTCTCGTAATCCTCCGTTTTTGAGAACACAGCGGGTAGGGTTGGAATGCTACAAACAAGCTTGCTTCTCAACACTGATTCGGCAACATCGCAGTCTTTCGGACAATGACTCATATTCGCAGGAACGCTCCCCAGGCGTGATTGCTTGAGGAGCGAACTTTGCTGGCAGCGGAGATGGAACTTTACAAAGCCTTCAAGGTATTTGCGATGGCTTCCTTGAGCGGCGTCGTGGGTCGCCCGATAATCCCGCTTAAGGTATGGCTTGGATCGTCAAGCTCGCCTGATGCCGCCTTCGCTTCGGCATCCGCGAGGATAAACGCAACTCCGGCAGGCAGGAAACCCGCAAGGATTGTTTCGTATTCTTTCTGGGATAGGTCGTGATAGCCAATAGTCCTGCCGACCTGTTGGCTTACCTCCGCCGCGAGCTCTGAACGGGTGTAAGCAGTGTCTCCGGCAAGCTCATAGATCTGGTTTGCATGACTTGTACCGAGCAAAACTGCAACAGCGGCATCAGCGAAGTCTGCGCGAGTAGCCCCAGCGAACCGTCCCTCTTTGGACGCGCCGATGAACGCTCCCTGCTCCAAGGCGGCTGCGAGGGCAGCAGTTTGATTCTCTATGTACCAGCCGTTGCGCAGGATTGTGTAGGGGAGACCACTAGCCTGAAGATAGCGTTCGGTGGCGATATGCTCGGTTGCAAGCGCTAGGGTTGAGGTGTCCGCATGTAGGAGACTGGTGTAGACGATCCGGCCAACACCAACGGCCTTGGCAGCGTTGATCACAGCCTCGTGCTGGGGAACCCGGCTGCCGACTTCGCTGCTCGAAATGAGGAGCAATGTGTCTACATGTGCCAAAGCGGGAGTGAGGGTTTCCGGGCGGGAATAGTCTGCTTCGCGGACCTGAACGCCCATTGCGGCAATGGCTTCTGCCTTTGCGGGAGTACGAACGGCAGCGACAATCTGATCTGCAGGAGTCTTTCGAAGAAGTGCGTTGATCACGAGCGATCCAAGTTCGCCAGTTGCTCCGGTTACGACAATCATAATGGTTCTCCTCCTCCCGTCGAGTGGCGGGTCAAACACAGACTACCTTTACGGCTTACCTATCGTAAGTACGTACCTTCAGGTAAGCTCTATTCATGTCGTGGCCGAAGAGCGCGAAAACATTCCGCATTCAGCGGGGCGACCTGTTTGCTGCCGACTGCCCGACCCGCCACATACTGGACGACGTTACCTCTCGATGGGGATCACTCGTGCTGGTGCTTTTATTGGAGAGCAGCTACCGGTTCAGTGAGCTTGCATACCGCATCGGCGGGGTGAGTGAGAAGATGTTGGCGCAGACCTTGCGCGTGCTCGAAGCCGATGGGTTTGTGCTGCGGACCGTGCATGCGACGAAGCCCCCAAAGGTCGAGTACAGCCTGACCCCGTTTGGGTCGGAAATCGCGGAGAAGATGCGAGACCTTACCTCGTTTATCGAAGACAATGTCGCCCGTGTGATGAAGTTCCGCAGCAGAACACTGCAAAAAGAGGCATGACACCGGTTCACTGTTGCTCTTAATCGTCTGCTGGTTGCGACTGGCGAACGAATCTCATCGAAGGCCAGGCCAATGAGGGATCACCCCGTTTGGATCTTCTTAGAAACCAGCGTTTGTGAGAACATTCAGCACGGTTGCAAAACAGCCCTTTTCTCCAGCAGAACCGCACATGCCACGTGGCGATAGACTATACCCCAACGCAACATCACGAACTGATGAATGCTGTATATGCGCACTGCCGAGACGCAAGTGACCGGCTATACGCTATCGCGCGATTCAACACTCGCAGGCAGAACCACAGCAAAGGTTGTTCCCTGGTGCGGGCCTTTTGTACATGAGCGGACCTGGACCGCCCCACCGTGCTTTTCCACGATCTGTTTGCTGACCCATAGACCTAGACCGTTGCCGATGGAGCCCTTTGTGGTGAAGAATGGCTCAAATATCTTAGGCAGAGTCGCCGGACTGATGCCCTTGCCATCGTCGGCGACGACGACTCTGATGCGATCAGTTCCGTCGGCAGGGTCTTTTGAAACTGACGCCCGGAGAACCACTTTGCCATTTTCGGGAATCGCATCCAGGCTGTTCACCAGCAAATTCGAGAAGACCTGTCGCAATTCGCCGTAGACGGCGGTTACTTGTACTTGGGCGTCGCACCGGTTTTCTACGATGGCCCGTTTAGACTTGATTTTGGACTGCAATAAGTCCAGTACAGAATCGAGCAGTGATGAGAGGCGAAACGAAGTGGGATCATTCATTTCGCGGTAAAATCCCAATGTTTGGCGAGTAATATGGGCGACACGCTTCAGCTCACCATCCGCCGTCTTGAGGTACTCAAGCACCTCATTCGGGGTTCCATCCACCGTCTGCGCCAAATACAGAAGATCCATCACGGCGGCAAGGGGATTGTTGATCTCATGCGCAATCACTGCCGACATCCGCGCCACGGATGCGAGCTTCTCGCTGATAATCAGCGCGTCTTCCGCCTTCTTGCGCCCCACAATTTCGGCCTCTAACTCCGCCTTCGCCGCTTCCGCCGCTTCTGTGAGTTCATGCTGTCGGATCAAACTGAGCGTCAGCGCCTCATTCGCTGCGACAACATCCGGGTGAAGAGGTTTCCTTCGGTCCACCATCGGTTTGCGATTATTTGTCGGCTCCGCTGCCATTGAACCCCTCTGCACTATCCTTACGTGTTTTCGGCTACTGCATTGGGGCTGACTCGTTCCATCCGTCTCGGAATGCCGGTGATGAGTTTATCGTGATCCACCAGGCATTCACCGATGACGATGCCGTCCGAGGTGATGTCGTATTCGCGAATCTTTTTACTGTGGGCAGCGCCGCGCATCTTCACAATCATCATGATCTTGCGAAGCTCACCGTCGATCTCCGCGTAACGGAGTCGGATGATGTCATCGGTCAGAAACGAGACTTTGTAGGTGCTGAAGGGGAGTTCGGTAAACGTCTCCGACATCTCCAGAGTGCTCAGAACGGTGATGCCAACACCAGTCAACGCCAGGATCATGCGATAGAGCGATTCGCGGAAATCCATACGGAACCCCGGAGCCAGCGCCATCTCAAAACCCGCCAGCGAGTCAATGACCATCCGCTTTGCGCCCGTTCTCTTAACGGCATCAATAAGCTCCTGCATCATCTCGTCCACCGAAAGATCGAGGGGACGCAGATAGATGATTTCGAGGAGCCCATCCTTGAGGGGATTCTGGAGGTCGAGACCGAAATTGGAAGCGCGTCCGGCATACTCTTCAGGCCGTTCTTCGAATACCGCTACGATGCCCGGTTCGCCCGCAACCAGGCCGGCGGCGATAAACTGCGTCGCCAGCAACGTTTTCCCCGTTCCCGAGGAACCAGCGATCAAGACGCTATCCCCTTCAGGAATGCCCCCGCCCATCATCTCGTCCAACGTAGCGATGCCGGTCGAAAGGCGCTTCTTGTCTGGAGCTTGCTTCTTCTTTCCTGTCAGCCCCAGTGTGCGCGAGAAGGCCTGAAGGCCGTCATCTGTGATGCGGAAGGTGTGCAGACCCGGTACGGACGCCTGCCCGCGCAACTTCATGACTTGGAGCTTCCGCACAACTGAATTGCGCTCCACTTGCTGGAAAAGCCAGATGATGCCGTCAGCAACTGTAAAAACGGGGTTGTCCTGCCGCTCGGATTGGGCGTATTCACCGATGAGGAAGGTCGTTGCTTCAGAAGTGGTCAGCAGCAGCGACAAGTGCTGCATGAATCCTTGCACCACGCGCTCGGTATCGCTCCCGCTCTTGCTCCGCATCACGCTTCGGAAGGAGTCCACGACCACGATGCTGGGAGTGCAGGACTCTACTTCTTTGGTGATTTCTTCAAGCACCCCATCCAGCCCGCGCTCTAGCAAAACCTTGGTCAGGTTAATAAAGCGGACATCCTTGTTCAACTTCTCAATGTCGAAAAATGGGTATTGTTGCTGATACCTGAGCATCTTCAGCGCGGGTTCGCCGAGCACAGTGAAGTAAAGGGCTGGACGCTCTTCCGTGGCATTGGCGAACATGAATTGGTGAGCCAGCGTCGTTTTACCGCATCCGGGCGCGCCCGCGATGATGTTGAACGAGAACTCCGGCAAGCCGCCGCCCAGGATCTCATCGAGACCCGGCACTCCGGTTGGTAACTGGCTGACCTTCACCTTATTTTGCTGGTTCATTCCCATTCCTTTCACCGAAATGGACGTCTGAGATCGTCCGGTCAGGCCATACATAGTGCAGGAGACGTAGTGTCAGAGCCTCACCCAAAAAAGTCTCCAACAGCCCGATCAAATGGCCGACGAGTGCAGTGGATGCACCTTCAGCCTCACCGTTCCATCCTTCGAGAGCGCCGTCGTCCGCCACCTTCACGGGGCCTAAAACTTCCGCCTCACGTTTTGCAACCGTTAGAGCGCGCGTGAGCAGCGCACGGGAGCCGTTCTCTCCGACAAGTCTGCTGAGAGGCAGGCCGAGCTTCTGGCATACGTAAACCGCCGGAAATGCGTTCGCCCCAGAAGGGCTTTCCCTCCCAGCCTCGTAGCCAAGCAGGCGTTCCGCAATCTCTCGGGTGTTCGGATTGGTGCCGAATTCGCTCATAATCCTCGTTGAACGATTCTATATGGCTCATCCTATTGAACATAGTGGCGCCCGTAGACGATACCCGAAGCAACGCACAGGACCATCAGGTGTTGATTGGGTTTACTGACGGCACGCAACTGGCGATTGACCTCGAAGTGAGATCTTCTGAGACAGTTTCGAGAGAGACGAGTGAATTGCTAATACAACTTTCGGGGTACGTTCAGTTAAGCAACAGATGTCTTGTTGATATACCCAGAAATAAAGTTAGAACCGATCAATGACCCGCGTCAGGGCCAAAGCTCAGGAACCATCAGGGTTCCTGCGGACTGTAACGCATGTCCTTGGTCTGTTTTGTAACGCAAGTGCTAAGTACGCTCAGGAGCTTCGCTCCTCGCGCGCGCAAGGGGCACCCTCATCTTCCGCGCTTCGCTTGTGCAGACCGGCTACGCCGCCCCTTCGGGAGAGGGAACCCAACCCTTGCACTTGCTACCCTCACCCGGATGGCCGGGGGCCAAGGCGTGTCTGTGAGAACAGTCACGGCCAAACCATTCAAACCGAAACACCAATCCGATACCGTATTATCTTGGAGAGAAATCGAATGTCAGAAAACATCGCCCAAACCGTCCAGAAGGTGATTCAGGATCTTGTCGCACCGGATGTGCGCGAACTGAAGTCGCTTGTCACCGCGCTTCAAAAGCAGATTGACCAGCGATTCGACGCCCAGGATCAGAAGACAGAGGCTCAGTTCAAAGCTCTCATGGCAGCCTTCGGTGAGTTCAAGGCACAAAGCGAACTGACCAGCATTCGGGTGATTAGTCAGCTCAGTGAACGCGTGGCTGTCTTGGAATCACACCGGTAGAAGGAACCAGAATCCTACAGAGGCCCGAGCAATCGGGCCTCTTCTAACAGGTCCAAACCCAACATTGATGTCACCAGCCGCAAAGTGATTCCCAACCGGCTAGGGCCTGAGATCACCGTTGCCGTCTTCGAGAATATCGAGCGTGAAGCGGTGACTGCATTTCATGCTTGCGGCGGCAGAATCGTGCGGATCGAACGTGCTGTACGTCCCTGCTTCTCGATTAGTTTTCCTACGTCCGCGCTTCCAACACGCAATCGGAACCCGGTTGTACCGCTCTCCCTTCGGGTCACTATTTCGATGGAATCGCAGTCATCCACAAGCGCCTCGACAATCTGGTGCAGCACTGCCTTTACCCCATCGACGCACGCACCGATCGCTTCGAAGCCTTGAGGTTTCCATGCTCGATTCCCTTCCCTCTGGACAATCTTAAAGGGCGGCAGCGAGACGCGGGTATCTGCCGGCATGACTCGTTTCGTATAGCGCCAGGAGCCGTTGCCTCATCAGGTAGTAAGCGCTCGCGGCTTCCTGTACGTTGAACGGTCCGAGAACCGCTCCGTATTTCAGCACGGAGCCGAACGAAAGTCGCATCGTCGCTCTCCGTAGTGCCACGCCATCACGCCGCATCCGCTCAGCAACAATCACGCTTTCGTGGAAGTTCCACTGTCTGGCATACGCGGCGAGCGCAATCAGAATCTCCGCATTCGCGTACATCCGCTGTACGCCCTCAGATTCGCCAATCATGGCCCACAGCTCATTCGGCTCTATGCGTAGCTGCCCTTTGACGGGTTGGAGGTAATCGAGAGCCACAGCTAAGATCCCAGCAACTGGAACAGGTTCCAGTTTGGCAACCAGCTCATCCCAGCTCAGACGAGCAAGCCTTGAGACCTTGAGGCGTGTCCGCACGAGGGGGAACCCTACGAACACAATCATCAAGCCGAACAGCACCAGGAAGCTCATAAGTTACGCCTGTCACCACTTTGCAGATCGTATTGCACGCGTCGGTGTAGTGCAACAAGATAAGCAGTCATCTCCGGGGAAAGTGGCGCGCGAACCGTTTCGGGAAGCCAGAAGGTGACTATCCAGTACACCAGCACGAGCAAATATACGATTTCCCGGATGTGAACGAACACGACAAACTGGCGATCCCAGCCGAAGATGACGTGCCCGAACTCTTCGAGCAACGAAATCAAAGCCCACAGACCAAAACCATGACCAATAGCGACAACGGGGCTTCGCTCTTGGAGACCAAGACGGCTAGCAGCTACGGACATCGCAGCCACCAAGGAGCACGTAACAAACGACGTAAGCACTGTGATTCGTACATCCCACAGGTCAAAGCCTTTAGCTTGCGGTGGACCGATCTGTGATGCGAGTACGATGGCGGCGACCAGTCCCGCAGCTCCCCAGCCGAAGAAAGCTTTCCGGGCGTCTTGTACCCACGTTCCGGTCGGACGAAGAACATCACGTGCTATTTCAAAGATCAACGCCACCTGGAGAACGTAATCCGCAAACCCCGTGATCCAGAAGGCGAGAAAATACCCATGACGACTGCCGTGCCGCAAAACAAAGAACAGCAGGATCGTCGCAAGGGCTTGGAATCCGATGTACCCGGTAAATATCGGAAACTCTCGACTTTGCTTCCTAAACACCAGAACAAGCACTAGGGCGACGTGGCCGATCAGACTTGCCGCCCATAGTGCATTGTCCACGATGGAAAGGTTCATTCAGGAGTGGTCCATTCCCTTCCTTAAAGCCCGAAGTAGCTGAGAACAGTGTACGTAGTGAGCTGGAGAGTCGTCTGAGGCGTAGGAGCTGCAATTTGCGGATGAGGGTTGCAGCCACCACGCTCTGCATGGAGCGAAGGCGCAGTGACGAAAAAGAGCGCAGCGGCGAGGACGGAGAAGCGGACTGAGGTTTTCATGGTGAGGCTCCTTGGAGCGCGATTAGCGCTTCCTAAGCGTAGCTGTCACCAAATCGCAATTACAGTATTCTTTTCGTGTCAAGCTGCAATTTGTTGCGACTAGGTTACAAGAGGCCGATGTGCGGAGAACGCCGCCACCGACGCCAGAGGCACCCGAACCCACGCCGCAGACAGGGGAGGAGGTTAGCCCCTTCCCTGTCGGGCCGCAGATCGAAGCGATGCGCGAGACGCTACGGAGCGGCGGCGTCGCCGTCGTCTCAGCTCCGCAGCTCTTCCCTACCCCGGCCACGCTTGCCGCCCGCATGGTCGAGCTGGCCGACATCGAACCCGGCCAACAGGTGTTAGAGCCGAGCGCAGGAACCGGCGTCCTCTGCGATGCGATCCAAGCCGCGCAGCCCACAGCGCAGGTATTCGCCGTTGAAATCAATCACCGGCTCTGCGAGCTGCTATCGCAGCACATCAACCCAGCCCCGGACGCGAGGCAAGGCATCTGCCGCAACGTCCTACAGGGTGACTTTCTGGAGTGTGACGGACTTGGAACCTTTGACCGCATCGTGATGAATCCGCCTTTTGCAGACGGTGCCGACATCCAGCACATCACTCACGCACTCCGCTTGCTCAGTCCCGGAGGTCGAATCGTTGCCCTTTGTGCCAACGGACCCCGCCAAGCCGCAAAGCTACGCCCCATGATCGAGGATATGGGTGGAGCGTGAGAAGAGCTGCCAGCCGGTACATTCACCGCAGCAGGAACCAACGTCCGCACCGTTCTGCTGACTGCCACCCAGCCCGCATAAACCACCGACAGGAGGGGTCGCGTCCAATGGCCCCTCCCTCGTCTCTCCATCCCCTTTTCAAGCCAGGACGGCCATCGTCCTTCGGACCCCTGAGGGTCGGCTTCGCCGCCCAGGGACAGGCAACGGCAACCGCGCTATGAGGGAGGAAAAGTTGGAGAGAAGAACGGCACCAGCCTCAGTGTCTTCCATCGGGGTCTAGTGGAAGCCTCCCAAGAACGTCGGCAACAAAGAAGCCAACCCTTCCATAATGCCCCGCTCTAAGAACGCGGGACATGCTTCGCTCAGAGCTTCGAGCACCAGTGACGCGGGCGAGCGGCCCGCCCTAACCTTTTGACGGCCAGCGATAAATAACTCTAGACATCTTTATTATTACCTTGCTAATAAGGTAGAAAGCAGTATACTTAGAAACAGAGAGGGGGATGAGGACCAGCCCCCAACCTACCGACCATCGACAGTGCGGGAACACTGTCCACAACCGAAACCACAACACAGGAGAAACACCATGATTAGCGACCTCAGCCGCACCGTTCTGATGGGCCACCTTGGAGATGATGCACAGCGCAAGAACGACAAGGCCCCTGTAACCTTCCGTCTCGCCGTCACGTCCCGTTGGAGCGACAACGCGGGCGACCGTCAAAGCCGCACGGAGTGGCACAGCATCACCGTATTCAACAACCTTGCCAAGTACGCCCTCACGTTGAAGAAGGGCGACCGAGTTTATGTCGAAGGCGAATTGCGGAGCAACACCCGCGACAAGACCGTAGGCACAGAGACCATCAAGATCACATATTGGGAGATTCTGGTTAGCCAGCTTGAGCGCGTAAACGCTAAGAGCGAGAGCGAGAGCGCGGAGGACTAACCCCGTTCAAGGGAGCGAGATGGGGCAGTGCGAGAACACTGCCCCCAACCGCAACGAAGCACATACCGCACAGGAGATGCGCCCATGTACACCGCAACGGCTGTCGATTCAGGATACAAGACCCTTCCTCTCGCGATGCTTGAGGAGTCCAGCACCAACCCACGCCGCACCTTCGAGCCGACGAAGTTGGTCGAGCTTGCCCAAAGCCTTAGCACCCACGGCCTCATCAATCCCATCACCGTGAGGCCGAGGGGTGAACTCTTCGAGATCGTTGCAGGAGCCCGCCGCTTCCGCGCGGCCCAGATCGCAGAGCTGGCCGAGGTGCCGGTGCGCGTCTGCGAGCTTTCGGATGAAGACACCCTGGAATTTCAGATCATCGAGAACAGCCAACGGCAAGATGTTCACCCATACGAGGAAGCGGCAGGGTACAAGCGTCTTCTAGACCTCCCCGGCTACAGCGTGGACACGCTCGTACAGAAGACCGGGCGCAGCCAGAGCCACATCTATGCTCGCCTCACGTTGCTTGACCTCATCCCCGAGGTAGCGACGGCGTTTCAGGAAGAGCGCGTTACCGCCAGCCATGCCAACCTCATAGCGCGGCTCCCTGCTAATCGACAGGCCGAGGCGTTCGCGGAATGCTGGCGCAAGGACTACCGAGACACGGACGTACACCTACTCCCAGCGAAGAACGTCGCCGCGTGGATTCAGGCAAATCTCTATCTTCCCCTTGCCGCCGCACCATTCAACCGTGAAGACCCGACGCTGTACCCGGTCGCAGGGGCATGTACGACCTGTCCCCGGCGCAGCGGGCACAACACTTCCCTTTTCTGCGACGTTCAGGGGGACCAGTGCTTAGACGGTCCCTGCTATCACACCAAGGTCGCCAACCACATCGATCGTGAGATTGCAGCGCGGCCCAACCTCGTGCAGATCGAGGAAGGCTATCGCAAGCCGAGCGAGCACCGCGCCGAAGCAGTGCGCCGAGGCAACTACCGGGAGATCGAGACGCCCATCGAGAACCCCAATCCCGAGCCTGTAGCCATTTGCGATGCCGCACGACCGGCTCTCATCATCTACGGCCAGCACATCGGAACTTTTCTTACGGTGTGCACGGACAATCACTGTCCGGTGCATGACCCCCGGCAGACTAAAGAACGAGCGGAGCGACCTGTCCCCGTCATGGATTGGCCCACAGAGGACGAGACCAAGGAACAGACCGCCGCCCGTCAAGCCGACTACCAACGCCGTCAGGCCGAGTTCAGGGTCGAGCAGGAACGCCGCGAGACAGCACGGCAAGCGGAAGAAGACCGCCGCGCGGCAGAAAACCAAGCGGAAGAGGACCGGATTGCGAAACTGAAGAAGAAGCGGGAGGCGAGCTTTCAGCGCATTTTGCAGACCGCTCCCCCGGTGTTCAGCGCCTCTCAGCTTCGGATGTTGCTTCGAGCCCTCGTCAACTTGGACCCGTACACCTTTGCCGATGACCTCGCCGTGGAGATGAACGGCGATGCTCACGACGACCGGCGCAGCGCTGATGAGGTACTACTGACAGCCATCGACGGGCTTGCAGATGACAAGCTGACCGGCTTTGCCGTTCGTCTTGCGCTCGCTGGACACCGAGGGATTCCCGGCGACGGCGAAGCCGATTACCTCACCGAGGCCGCAGCTGTCTTTGCTCCCAAGCAGGAGACGAAGGCACCGACGAAGAAGCCCGCCGCTGTGTCCAAGAAGACCCCGCCAGCCAAAGCCGCAAAGCGCAAAGCCTAGACCCAACCCCCACAGCGAGGCCGGGACTTCCCCCCGGCCACGCCTCCCCGACGACCAAAAAGGACGAGTCATGTACAAGCTTTCCTACAAATTGTCAGTTCGTGAGCGGGTGACGGCCAAGTGCGAGCGCCACCCACGCTATAACCCTGAAAAGGACGGCAGAGGAGGCATCAAGGGGGCATGCTCCACCTGTTTCAGTCTCTACGATCTCCACGCCGCCCGTCTCGCCCTAGACGCCGCCGTGCATCAGTTCGTCCGCCGAGCTGGACCGTGGGCACGGCCCCGCGAAAGCAGACGCCGCAAGAAGGGTGATGCACTCTCACCAGCCGAGATCCCCGAGGTGCAGCCATGAACCGCTGGGGCGATCATTTCGTGCAGATCGGAGCCACGGCGAGAGGCTTGAACAGCTAGACCAGGCAGTCGGGGTCACAGAAAGCTAGTAACGAATTCAAGAGGGAAAATCTTCCCCCTGCCTCCAGAGGTGCGGCGGCAAAAAGACCGGCCCACCTCTTCCGTCACGCCGGGCCGGACCCGACAGATTCGGTGGAGGAGGGGGTGCCTTTGTAGCAACCTTTATCCCTTCCACCTTTGTCGCTTGCTCACATAATTCCGAGGTAAATTGAAAGAAAGGTGAAAGATGCATATAGCCGTAGCCAGTTATAAGGGAGGCGCGGGGAAGACCACAACCGCGGTACACGTTGCCGCGTACCTGAACACCGTTGCTCCGACCGTGCTGCTAGACGCAGATCGCACCCGCAATGCAACGGAGTGGAGCGAGCGGGGCGAGGGTTTCCCCTTCGACGTGGCGGATGTTGCATCCGCGATGAGGCTTGCCGGTAAATACACGCATAGCGTCGTCGATACCGGCCAGCAGCCAATAGAAAAGGATCTAAAGGCATTGGCCGAGGGTTGCGATCTCCTCATCATTCCCGCTGCGGCGGTTGCAGGGTCGGACACGGACGGCCTTCGGCAGACCATCGAAGCACTTCAGAGAATGAACGAGACCAGGTTTCGCGTACTCATAACCAAAGCTCCACCGCCACCGGAGACCGAGGCCCAACAGCTCAAAGCGATGCTCGAAAAGTTGAAGGTTCCTGTCTTCAAAACCACCGTACCCCGCCTAAAGGCATTTTCAAAGGCGTCGGCAAGCGGCTGTCTCGTCATGCATGCCGACGATTCCAGAGCCGCCCGAGCGTGGGACGCCTACAAATCAGTTGGAAAGGAAATCGTGACGTATGCCCGCAACCAGCAAAAAAGCGCGTAGTCAGTTCGACGGATTGAAGTCTTTAGGAACCGGCACACCAGTTGCCGAAGCCGAACCCTCCCCGAAGATCGGGCGGCCGCTCAAGCAAGGAGCGAAGAGCCGCGACGAGGAGTACCGGGCGTGGGGAGGGTATTTGAAGATCGTTACCCTTAACGATGCCAACTACGAGCTGGGCAAGGTAAGAGGTGGCCGTGACATGTCCGACCTCCTCGAAGAGCTGCTGGCCGGTTGGGTAGTCAAGCAGCGCGAGCAGACAAAACAGTAGGGAAGGGAATTGCGCTCAATGCAGATTCGGTACGTCGCTCCGCAGAGGAGCTAAGAGGGTCGCAAAATAAACTTGCGTCGAGGTGTCCAGAAACGGCCTCCTCATCACGTGTAGTAGGTAGACACCGGGGTCAAAAGCGGATGGGTGATTCAGGGATACCGCCCCGAACCACCCACTTTAGATCCCCGTTAACAGTCCACCCATAGGAGGAGGACCATTGAGCATCAGTTTAGCTAAAGACCTAAGATTTACGACCACGGCCACCGCGAAGAAGCGTTCCCGAGACCGGACGAAGGAAAATATGCTCGCACAGGTGCGACAAGCTCAACGTGTGATGAATATTGCTGAAGCAAGGCACGACGGCAAGCTCGGTGACGAGTACATCAAGCTCGCCCAGGCAATGATTCTTTGTACGCTCCCCTATAGCGCAACAAAGGAAACGAAGATCACACGACAAGCAAGACTGGGGGACGGTTCCACTCTATACGTTACCTTCTCAGCAGCTCACCCGAACGTAGGCATGCCGTTTGGGGCTGACCGGAAGGTTCTGGCATGGATCTTCGATAAAGCCATCCGCATGGATAGCCCCTTTATCCCTTGGAAATCGGCAGTCGAGTTCCAGAAGGAAATGGGGCTTACCAAGGGCGGTAAGAACAATAGAGATCTCAACAAGCGTTTTGAGCGCGTGGCGGGTTTGGTCATCAACATCCAAAGGGAAGCTGGTGAAGGGAAGCGTGATCTCACCTATCCGCTCATCGAACGCTCCTATCTACCCTCCTCTATCACTGGCAAGAAGCTCGATGATGAGTGGCAGCAAAGTTTGCCGGAGCTGGAGGACCGTTATGGATTCGCAATGAATCCTAGTCTTTTTAATGACATTCGCAAGCATCACATTGTGCTCCCCCGCCGCCTTTGGGCCGAAATCAAGGGACCGACTCAGGTTCAAGATCTGGTTTTTTGGCTCATCTTCCGTTGCTATTCAGCGGCAAGCGAGACAGTCATTCCGTGGAAGGCCCTAGTAGAGCAGTTTCCCCAAGACAGCAATCCTCACCGGAACAGGCTGCACGCACGTAAGGCCATTCGGACGCTAAAGGCTCTCTGGCCAGGGGTCCAGATTGAGGAGGTTCCGCAGGGAATCCTGGTAGATCGAGCAAAGCAGGGACTCCTAGACGATGACGCCGCAAAGGGCCGAATCCGAAAGCTTCCCCCGCGAACCTGAGCAGTCGCACACACCGTTTCACACACGAAGGTCGACCTTCTGCATGTTCCCATACAGGGAGGTCCACTTTGGACCTTCCACACTGTCGTGCTCGGCACTATCTAAAGCAGTGGACACCTCTAAGGTGGACCTGCGTGTATGAAGTGGACTTCCCTGTATGCGCCCAGCCGAACTCCAAAGGTGGACTTCCCCGTATAGCAATACGTCTCATCTGGGGTAAGCCTCCCGATACGGCCCGAACCAAAGGTGGACCTTCCGCTAGACCACGGACATTCAAGAGTGGATCTCCCTGTATGCGGCTGTGGTGTGGATAACTCGAATAACCAAGAAAAGCGGGTGGACTTCCCCGGATGGTTCTTGGACCTCCCGGTAGGTGATGGTGGACCATCCTGTATCCCGGAGTGGACCTCCCGTATCCCGGAGTGGACCTCCCGTATCCCGGAGTGGACCTCCCGTACAAAAGATTGGACCTCCCCGTCTCCCTTAATAAGGAAGCAAGAGATACATGAGTCAAGAGAACAGGAGGACAGGAGTAGGTCCTGCGGATCAGTGGAATTCGCGGAAAAGCTAAATCAAAAGCCAAAGCAAGAACAACAGCAAAAACCCTCTTGATGAAGGTGGGGGCTTATGAACCGCATTGGCTGAAGGTGAGAAGTAGTGCCAGATCGAGCAGAAACAGGGCAGGAAGGGACAGCTACCTTCTCAACCACCCGTAGCATCTCGAAATGCCCATAGGACGACCCCAAGAGCGGTGAAACAAGCGGAGAAAACGTATAAAGTCGATAGATGTTGAATCGTAGTAGGGCCAAGAAACTGGCAGGAGGTTTAGGCATTACGTTCGGGCTGACGGCTGGCGCGTATTTTTATACCGTTTCACCGCACCACAGCTCAGCTGCCCCGGAATCAGCAGAAGGTCTCCTCGACCGTGCCGACACTTTGGCATGGGGTAATCGTTGGGCCGACGCTCAGCCCCTTTACGCGAAGGCCCAGCATCTATTCGAGGGACAACACAAATCCTCCAAGGCCCTCTATGCCGCTGTGAGCCAGCTCCCGCCCGATGAAACCACGAGCCTTAGCGGGAACATCTGGCGACTCATCCAGTGCGTTTAGCAGATTTACAACGAACGCTTTCCCCCGGTGCGGTGCTGATCGAGTATGTTCTGGCAGAACCCAACTCCTACGCGTTTGCGATTACACGTGACTCTGTAACGTCCTACCGCCTGCCGTCCAAGTTCACCATCGAAACCGATGCTAATCACTACCGGAAGGAGATTCAGGCGAAGAAGCAGGATGTAGATCTCGCACGACAGCTCTTCTCTGAGCTGCTAGGGCCGGTGAAGCAGTACACGGCAAAGAGCGATCTCGTCATCATCCCGGACGGGGCGCTTCATCTTTTACCTTTCGCCGCCCTTGAGGATGGCAGCTCCTACGTCCTCAAGACCCACACAGTAGACGTGTCGCCTTCCGCGACCGTCTTCGATCTCCTCCACAAGCGTGTCGCGACACAATCACCAGTGGCACTCCCATATGTGGGAGTCGCGGCGTGGACCGAGCATACAGACGACCGGAATCCCATCGTTCGCGCGATCTCAGGGCCACAGCGAAGCCAGCTCGTTCCGCTTCCCGACAGCCAATTGGAAGTGGAGACGATTGCAAAGGATCTCCCGCATCCCAGCACTATTCTCTTAGGCTCAGATGCCACGGAGACACATTTCAAGCACCTCGATCTCGAGCGGACGGAGGTTGTGCATCTTGCTTTGCACGGCTACGTGGATCTCGATTACCCCGATCGATCCTCGCTGGTGTTCGCTCCTGATTCTTCAGGCGGGGACGATGATGGGCTACTTCAGGTTCGCGAGATTCGCGGGCTGCATCTCAACGCAAGGCTTGTCACTCTTTCTGCCTGCAATACCGGAGTTGGTCCCATCGGAGAGACCGGCGTGACCAACCTTGTGAACGCTTTCATCGAGGCCGGAGCGGATTCGGTTGTTTCCACTCTTTGGGAGGTTGACGATCACTCCGCACCGCATGTGATGGAGACCTTCTACTCCCAGCTTGCAGCTCACAAGCGCAAGGTTGATGCTTTGCGAACGGCTCAACTTGAAATGTTAAACCAGGGACTCGCCCCGTACTTCTGGGCGAACTTTCAAATCGTTGGAGATCCCAACGGTACTCTGTAAGGAAACGAAATGGATCTCACAAAAGAGCAACGCGAAACGCTTCTAGGAAAGATTCAGACCCTTGTATCGGAGAAGTACTTCGATCCTGCCTTTGACAAGGGCGCCTGGGACAGCATTGTGCAGCGGCACCAGGCCGCTGTTGTGAATGCGGCAGACGCCGCTGCTTTCGAGAAGGCCGTCACCGAGATGCTCACGGAGCTTTCCCCGCGCACGCTTGGCCTGCTCTCAGAGCGAACCAAGATCAATCCTCGCAATGCCATCAATGCGAGTTTTTCGGTGCAGACAATTGATGGTGGTTTCCGGTGGGTCTTCCAGGACGTTCTACCCGGAGGCGTGGCGGCAAAGGCCGGCGTCCAGACAGGAGACGTTCTGCTCACGGCAGCAGGGAAACCGATGCTCCCTCCGTCCGAGAAGGCTATAGAGCCTCCCTTCGAGATGCACCATACAATTCCGATCACGGTGTCTCGTGGGACACCTCCCGAGGAGGCTACCATGTCCCTCAGCACAGGAACGCCGAAGTACAAGGACAATCCCTATTCGGAGCTTACCGCCGTTACCGCCCGTTCAATCAATGGTGTTGCCTACTTGAAGGTCAGCCTCTTTCAGGGAAAGGTAGGAATCGACTTCGCAAATGAGCTGGATTCGTTGTTTCGCGGTCAGTTTGCATCATCTGACAGACTCATCATCGACCTTCGCGGCAATCCAGGTGGAGGAATCGGTGGATTAGCGTTGATGAGCTATCTCACACCGAACCGTCTTCCTGTCGGCTATAGCAAAAACCGCAACATGGCCGAGAAGGGCACCAATCCCTCCTCGTTTCCAAAATTCGACAAGGTTCCCCGCTCCAGAATGGCGATCCCCGGCCTTGTTCTGAAGTTCATGGGCAAAACCTCTGTCTACCTGTACACGGAAGGTCTAGGCAAACAAGCGCATAAGGGAAGAACCGTGATCCTGGTGAACGAACATACGACCGGAGCGGCTGAGACGGTCGCACAATTTGCCCAGGAGAACGGATTGGCGACCATCGTAGGCACCAAAACACCTGGCAGGTTGGTTTCTCGGAAGGCTAGCAAACTAGGCCTCGGTTACCGCCTCGTCGTCCCAGTAGCCGCGTACACCAGCGCTAAGGGAACCCAGATCGAAGGGAAGGGAATTATGCCCGATATCGAAGTTTCTTGGTCCTTCACAGGCGCAACAGCAGGACGCGACAACCAGCTCGACTCCGCGATAGAGATCGTTTCAACAACACAAAGGCTCGCAAGCTAAGTGACGGGTGCAGGAGGGGGGAAGTCTCCCCCTGCCTCCAGAGGTTCGCCGGCAAAAAGACCGGCCCACCTCTTCCGTCACCCCCTCTGCGGGGACACCCCGCAACACCCCGGCCATCGTCCTTCGGACCCTTGAGGGTCGGCTTCGCCGCCCAAAGAAACAGGTAACGGCAACCACGCTATGAGGGAAGGAAATGTACCGTGACCTGATTCGTCGAACGGCTCGCGTCGATCGTAGAGGACGTTGTAACCTGGGTCGGCGTGTAAGTGGTGGTGGTCGTCGCCCCGGATATGAGGAGAGCAACCAGTGTCGGTCGAAGGAGCGCATCGTACTGCTGAACCGTAGTCGTCTGACCCGGGTTCAAGCCTGTCGAACTCAGGAGAGCCCCAGAGTTCGTGTCGAAACTCGCGCTCGTGGAGAGGGCGACATTGCTCGCCGGCGTTGGAAGGTTGGTAACGGTGGGGACGGTGTCGGTACTGTCGTAGGTATATGTGGTAGCTGCGGTGAAAGAGGAGCCCGCTAAGGCCGTTTGGCTCTGTACTTGGCCTGCATCATCGTACGCATACTGCGTAGTCAGCGTGTTTCCAGGGCTCGTCAATACGTGACTTGACGTAAGGTCGCCATGTGCTCCTGCGGGTGCAAGGTGCTGTGGAAGTCCCGAGGTGGGGGTTTCAGCTGCTTCGTCGTATCCGAACGTGCTATAGGAAACCGTATTTCCAGAGCCGTCTGCGTCAATGTCGATGTTGTGCGTGACAGGGAGTTATAGGTGTTGGTAACGGAGGAGAGCGCGGTGGACCCGTTCAACTGACTCGATGAGGTAAGCAGGCCTGCTGCGTTATAGGAGTTATTGACGGTCAGCTGCGACTGGTTGTTGTAACTCGTAGTAATGCTGGTGCTGGTGATCGGGAAGGAGACCGCCTGACCGTCACAGTTCCCTGTGTTTCCGTTATAGCACGTGGATTGGTCTAGGAGATTGCTCCCGCCCCCGTTCCCCTGCCAAGACTTGGCGGTGAGTTTCAAGAGGGACTGCGACTGAGTCAGCTAGCATGAATTGATATATAGATGTGTTACCAGCCTCATCTTGCAGGGTTGTCGTTGTGGCATTGGCGCTCACAGTTGCACGAGTGTAGCTCCGTGAGCCATCCGAGGTTGTACGCATCAATCCGCTGGTTGTGCCATCCGGATTGATGCCGCTTCCATTGCAGCCCCCCGTGTATGCGTAACTGATCGTTCCTCCGCTCGGAAGCGTGATGGATGCCAATCTGCCAGTCACGGCACCTGATATCCCGGGTGTTGTTTCGTAGGTGAACGTATACACGCTGGATGGATTGTCTGGTAGCGTGATGTGGTCCACCAGATCCACCGTCTTTGCACCGGGATCGATGATGTAAGGACACGAGAAGTTGGTTTGGACAGTATAGGTTTTGTAGGAGACGGTGACGGTCGCTGTGGAACCGCCGTTCTGTTGGAGAGTGACAGGGTAAGAAAAGGTCCGGGGGCTGCTCACAGTCCCCCCGCCACTCACAGTCAGTTCTGTTACTCCGAGCGTATCTGTGAAGACTCCACTTCCGCTGCTTGAGATGTAATTGCCGTTCGTGTCGAACTGGTAACCAGCACCGCCGGGCGTCTGTGGTGGGGTGACAAAAGACCCGTCTCTGCTGTACACAGATCCGCCTCCATTCACATCTCCCTGCAAAGAGAGACCCGAGTTGTCATTTGTGCTACCGTCACCGGAGACCTGCGCCGGCGGAGGTGGATTGTAAGCGACCCCGTTGCTATCGAAAGGACATGGCTTATAAACCGAATAGTTGAACCTATGGTCCACCCCGCTGGGGTCATGGTAGACGTAGTTGCTAGATCCGCCGTCGACCGAATAGTTTGTGCTATGCGGTCCAGGGCAGTAGTTGTAGTTGGGGTTGTATGTGAGGTATCCGATCGGTCCTGCGCCATTGAGTTGGCCATGGAATCCCCATGATGAGTCGGCTTTCCACGATTGAGAACTAGGAGTCGCGAACGGAGACCAAATCAAACCATCATAAACGAGGGTGTAATTAAAGCTGAGCCCCCGTCCCGGTTTGCTCACGATAGGTATCGTAAAGTGGGTGTTCAGATTTCCTAAGTTGATTGAGTCAAAGCCTTTGCTCTCGAAAGTGCTAAACGGGTAGGCTCCGGTTTTAGCTGTCTGAGCGAGACTCATCACCGATAGCAGTGGGCAGCAGAGTAGGAGTTGTGGCAGGAATCGCATATCTCTCTCCGGAGTCTTGGGATCAGTTCAGCACGACAGAGTCAACAGCGACTCTCAACTCGAGAGCCCCGTCGATATAGCGTTCCATATGAAATGGAACGGGTATCCCTGAGAACGTGCGATAGTCGCTGAAGACGACACGAACAGGAATGGACAGAGTGTTGTCGTTGTCTGGATGGAGGTTGTATTCAAGCCTGGTAGGCGTAAGTGTCGCCGGGTCGTACGAAATCTTCACCTGCGTCGCAGCAGCAAACGCTTGCGCATGCTGGCCGATGTATGTGCCGCTCAGGTCTACGATTAGCTGATGGCGTAAAAGATTACCCTCGCTCAACTGGCCGCCATCTCGCACGGTAACTGCCGGCGTGCTTAGCAGTAGAGGCAGCGTCGCAGGCGAAAACCAGGGGAGCGGTGTCAAGCAGCTAACCCCCTTCACCTCGTGACTCACACCGTTCTTGTCGAGCCATTGGCAGGACCTCCTCGCGAACGAACTCGATGTCTCGGCGTGTCTCGAGTTCGCAAAGGCGAGCAACACTTCCGAAGAGCCATCCGCCTTCGCATTGAGCGTTACGGGACCCGAGTCTCTGGTAGATCCCGCGACCCAGTCAGCCGAGCCGTTGATCGTTATGGATTGTCTAAGTCCGGAGAGCAGAAGTTGCGCTTTGAGTTGTTCTAGGAAAGGAATAGGAATTGTCTGGCTTACAGCGCAAGTCGACGATGCTGCTGCCAAGGCTAGGCACAGAAAGAGGCGCACGGTACCTCCAGGAGGTTCGTTAGGCACAAGTCATTACGGGATGTGGTAGGGCGGGAGAAGGAAGGAAACCAAAAGGCAGTTAGAAGTC
>JAABUX010002938.1_pt1 | contig 23291 bp, 31 predicted proteins | sample 5561851 | NCBI WGS metagenome assembly JAABUX01 (sample SAMN10711883, study PRJNA513361) | rock metagenome | isolation source: Antarctica rocks | place: Antarctica: Victoria Land, Richard Nunatak red sandstone | collected 2016-01-03 | reverse complement strand
CAAAGATCACTCACCCCTGGACGATGAGCGCGGCATGACACGGGTCACCCTCGGGAAGAGCCGGGTGCGGGAAAGCCGCATGCCCGGATCTGTGAGGGCGAAGCCGAATGGCCTAGCTACTCGACCGGCACCCGCCGATCTGGCCGGCGTCCAGTGTCTCATAGAACAGGCGCTCGCCGTCGATGGTGGTGATCGAGTCGAACGGGGGCCCGAGCCGCTGGACCAGTTCGGCTTTGCTGTGGCCGACCAACTGGGACAGCGTCGCACGGGTGTCGCCATGTGCGGAAACCGGAGCCGTCAGCAATGCCAACGCCAACAGGAACGGCCTGCCACACGCGGCCGATGCAACGCCTCTCATCCTGCCCCTCCTGGTTCGCGGGTGCGTCGCGGCACCCGGCGCACGACCTTCATCCAGCCCATCCAACCCGCACATGGGAATCCGCTTGACGGCGAACAGAGTCTGGCGCTGCGCGACCTGTCTTTCCAATCCCAGTCTGGCAGCCGCAGGCTGGCGGCGCCACGCGCGGGGTGTACGGCAGGCCTCACAGCAGCTTGCGGAGGAACCGCTTGGCGGCCTCTGTCGGCTTCGCTGGCATCCCGCCGGGGAATCGCTGCGCGATGGCGCTGCGCCGGCCCTGGACCAGGATGTCGAGCACGACCCCGTGCTGGCCAACGTGACAATGCCTTCCAGAACCTCCACATCGGTCACCCCAGGTTCCCGCGACGGGCGAGCCGGGAGCTTCTCTCTCGACCTTCTCCCCGTCACGCATTGCCTCACCTTGATTGTCGCGCTGGAAGATGCAGCGGCTCAAGCCGGGGCGCCACGCGCAACGCGTCTTGTCCACCCAGAGCCGGATCTGCAGCCACGTCCAGCTCCGCCGCCATCGCTTGACCGCAACCCAACACCGTGTCGCAAGCGACGTTGCCTTCCAGGTATGGCGCGATGTGACCGACAGCGTAGCCGTCCCGTCGCCAAACCGACGTTCTCGTCAATCCGTCACCAACCTGGCAACGCCGCCCCAGCGCCCTGGCGCAGCGCCCATGCTGCATAGGTAGTTTCCGAGCCTGCTCCCGGCATGAACAGGTCCTAATCTCCTGCCCCACGCACCCGGTGGACGAGCAGCCGGGATGCGGCACAAGACCAGGAGGTCCCCCGTGTCTCACGATAGTCAATTGCAACAGGCCGTTCTCGCCGAGCTGGAATGGGAGCCGAGCGTCAACCCGGCACATATCGGCGTCACTGCGAACGCCGGGGTGGTCACCCTGACCGGCCACGTTGACGACTACATGCAGAAGCATGCCGCCGAGACCGCGGCGGGCCGCGTCAAGGGCGTGAGGGCCGTGGCGGAGGAGCTTGAGGTCAAGCTGCCCTACGAGGTGAAGCGCGGCGACGAGCAGATTGGGTTCATCCGCGCTTTTGGTGCAGCTTGAGGCCGGTAGGGGCGCGCAAACCTCTGAGTACACTGCGTCTTTCGACTCTGATAGCTGCCAGCGCCGGAGGCTGACGGCAGCGCCGGATACAAGCCGATAATCTCAAGTTGTTTCAACAAGGTAGTAGACAAGTGCCTTGCTTGTCCTGCACCAAAACAGCGGATGAGCCGCAGATTGCCGCCGCAGCGGTGGACCGCCTGGGCTGGGACGTTTCCATCCCGCGCGACGCTGTGAAGATCCGCGTCGAGCACGGCTGGGTGACGCTGTCCGGCGAGGTCGATTGGTGGTTCCAGGGGCAAGCTGCCGAGCAAGCTGTCAAGCACATGCTCGGCGTGGTCGGCGTCTCGAACGCGACGACGATCAAGCCGACGGTGAACACGGCCACCTTGAGCGACGATATCACCCACGCCCTGCACCGGTCCTGGTTCTTCGATCCCAAGACGGTCCAGGTGACGGCGGAACACGGGCAGGTGCGTCTGACCGGCACCGTGCATTCACAGCACGACCGGCAGCTTGCGGCCGAGACGGCCTGGGCCGCGCAGGGCGCCACCGGGGTGCAGAACCTGATCACCGTCATCTGAGGCAAGGCGGGGCTAGCCGGGACCGGCAGCCCCGCCTCGGAGCCGCCAGACCCGGCTGCAAGCACCTGTTGGCCTCAACGAAGCCTGGGTCGGCTTGGGTGCAAGCCGTTACTTGCAAGGGCGCCAGGGCAGGTGTGACGAGCCAACATCGCGTGCCGACGCAGCTCTCATGTGCGTCACCGGCGCATAGGGGCATCTGCCGCAAACCCGGCCGCCGTTTGCGCCCATCGAAATGCAGGAAGCATAGCTGAACCTGCCTCGTCGGCGCTCGACGTCAGAGCATCGCCACGGCTTTGGGCTAATTGACTAGCGGAACTCCCGCCATCCAAGGCGGGCTGCGCTTGACTTGATCGCGTGAGGCGTTGATGCGGACTTGCTGGTCCGACCATCCAATGCCGGTTACCGTGTGAGGTGAGAGCAGGACAGGCTGTCCCACTCCCCAGTTTTTCAGGTTGACGACAATGGAGTCGATGGCCCAGGTGCGATCGTCGAGCAGGAACTCCTCGACGTGGCCAATTGCACCATCCGTTGCGAAGACCTCGTAGCCAATCACGGCGCTGGTGCTCCGCAGGTTCGGGTCTCCCTGATCCGGACGCCGGCCGAGGGCATCCCTGGCCGCATCACCTGAATACATGCCGAAATAGCCGGTTCCACCCCAAAGAGGGTCGCAGCCCGGGCTTGCATAAAGGTGACCCTCCAACTGCTGTGACACCGGTTCGTCCTGGGACGCGTCAAGGCTTCCCTTGACCTCCGCCTTGGTGAGCCGAACGGTAACCGATCCTCCTCCGTTTGCTCGGCCTGCCACCTCGGCCCGCATGATCGCTGACGGGTGGATCAGGACTGCGTGGCCCAGCAGCCACCCTCCGGTTTTTACAACCATCCAACGCATGCCCCATGTCGCTTGGTCGAACAAGAGATCGACTATGCTGCCGATGTCCCCATCAGCGGCTTTGATCGAGCACCCTACCAGCGTTTTGCTCACTATCAGCATGGAAAGACCTTTCCTCGACGTTTGGTGTCTCTCTGTGTCGCAGGCCTGCATGACTACGCGTTGAGTCGAGACCTGCTGCTGTCGCGAGCCGGCACCGTCCGCCAATGACCCTGCTCGTCCTTGGAAGCCATTGCTTGGCCGTATTCGCAACAAGGCTGGAAAAGCAGCCGGACACATTGATGGTCGCTGCGAAGCGGCACGCCGGTGACCTCCGCCCAGGCAGAGAAGGCTTCGGTCCCGGCCTCTCGATACTGAACAGCGGGCGTAGGGTGACAGCGAAGCTGCAACAGGTTGTTGATCCCGTCATGGGCGGACAGGAAGCGCTGTGCCTGGCCAGCGGAACGGGAGCCAGACGGCGTGGCTGATGATCTCAGCCGGAAACCAGTGGCCGGCGTAGCTGGGGCAGGCAGGTAGTGTCCTGGTAGCTCATGGAGGCTGTCCTTTCTCGACTGCCGCAAGCACCAGCGGCATCGATCTCGCCACCATCCATGATGCGCGTGTCGTTGGTCTGACGACCGACGATGTAGGTCAAGCTCGGTGCATCCACACGGATGGCTCCCACAACGGCCCAGGCCTTATCCTGCTCGGTCAGCCGCATGGTCGGCATGAAGATGATCCAGTGCGAGTTGATCACACCGGTCTGGTTCATCTTCGCGCCGGAGACGTAGATGCCCTTGTCATCACGGCGGACGACACGCAGGAACAGGTCGAGATCGATTTGCTAGTGCGGCGGCTTCGAACGATCGCCCTTGGGGTCCGTCATGGCGCCGCCGATGACCACATTCGCCGTTTGCGCGCGTTCCAGGGAAGCGAGAAGGCGCTTGTGGTAGTCCGTACCGTTCTTGGCGTCCATATCGAAGGTGACGGTATGGCACGCACCGAGGGCATCGACGCCGACGCAGCGCTGGAAGCATGTTCCCGTGCGTCATCCAAGTTCGCGCTGCATGTCGTGCTTCGTCAGCAGATCTTCAGGCTTGTTGGCGACATGCAGGAAGCGGTTCACCAGTTTGCCTTGTTCGGTTCGCGCACCACCAAGCTCAGGATGCTCGGCCGCGAGCCGGTAAGTCTCGGCGACGGCGTTGGCCGATGGGCGAAGGACTGGATGGTCAACCGGCTCATCGACACGCTCACCCAGATATGAAACGTTCAAACCATGGACGCTGAGCGATTTGAAGTAATCGTCCGCCGTGACGATCGGCTTGGCAAATGGCGTCCGTAGTTCATCGATCTAGGTCTGGGTCACGGCGATACTTCGACAAAATTTCTTTGCTGCATACGTCAGCAATAGCAGGTTGCGCGCGGCGCTTTGTTGCTGGAAGGCTCGGAATCTACTCAGCATCCCCATCAAAGGCCAGGGCTGTAAATCCGGCAGGTATGCGGGGACGTTGATCGAACTTACCCGGGGAGTCCTGCTTCACTGTTCGGTCTCAGACCTGACGGAACCGGAGGCTGCGCATATGGGTAGTTTCCGAAGCTGCCCTGTCAGGACGCCGCGAGGCTAGGTTCGCTCCGCCGGTGGGAGGGGAGGTGCGACATGTGTCTGGCTGTTCCAATGCAGGTCGTCAGCATCGTCGGCCACCTCGCGTGCTGCGAGGCGAAAGGCGTCCGGCGCGAGGTGAGCCTGACTCTGCTTGGCGAGCAGGAGGTCGGGATCGGAGACCACGTCCTCGTTCATGTCGGCTACGCTCTTCAGACGATCACCGCGATGGACGCCCGCAGCGCGTGGGAGTTGTTCGACGAGGTCGCCGCGGCGCTCGACCTCGTCGATGCATGAACTCGTCATCTGCCGATCGGTGGTGATGCAGGTCTTGGTCAGCGCTGCGTCGCGCGGACGGCGCCCTGTTGGGCGTATCGCCCTCAGCATCGGGCCGCTCGCAGGGATCGAAGCTGCCCTGCTACGCGCAGCATTTCCTCTAGTTGCGGCAGGCACGTTGTGCGAGGGGGCCGAGATCGAGATCAAGGAGATGCCGGTGCGCGTGCATTGCCCAGCGTGCGGCGCCACGTCCGGCGCCCGCCCGAACCGGCTGCTGTGCGCAAGCTGCGGCGCATGGCGCGTCAGGCTTGTAAGCGGGGACGACATGCTTTTGACCGGCTTTGAATTCCGGGCGCCAGTACTCGCCGACGGGTTGATCATCGATGAAAGCGCGGCCGTCGATGTGTGACGCTTGCGGCTGCGTAAGCAGCACAGGGCATTCCCACGCGTCACCCATGGCGGGGCAAGCGGTCGCGGCCGAGCGCGTCGAGGTCCTGGTCGGCATGTTGCGCGACAACGATCATCGGGCCGCTCATAACCGGCAGCATTTCGATGAGGCTGGAAGCCTGGTCGTGAACCTGATGTCGTCGCCGGGCAGCGGCAAGACGAGCCTGCTCGAGGCTACGATCTGGGCGCTGCGGGGACGCCTCTCGGTTGCCGTGATCGAGGGTGACCTGGCCACCGAGAACGACACCCGCCGTATTCGGGCCACTGGCGCGCCGGCCGTGCAGATCACGACCGGCAATGCCTGCCACCTGGATGCGGCCATGGTGCACGGCGCCCTGCATTCCCTCGATCTCGGTGGGACCGACGTGCTGTTCATCGAGAACGTTGGCAACCTGGTTTGTCCAGCCGCCTTCGATTTGGGCCAGCACCGCAATGTCGTGCTGCTGTCCGTGACCGAAGGCGATGACAAGCCGGAGAAGTATCCCGTCATGTTCCGCGCCGCGGACCTCATGCTCGTGACCAAGGTCGATCTGATGGACGCCGTCGGCGACTTCGACCCGGCCGCAGCGGAGCGGCACCTGCAGCATCTCGCAAACCCCGCCCCCGTGCTGCGGCTGTCAGCGCGAAGCGCCGAAGGGATGGCGGCGTGGACCGCCTGGCTGGCTGCCGAGGCCACGTCCCGTCGAGGCCATGCACGGCACCCGGCCGCCGCGTATGGCTGAAGCGGCGGAATGGCTCAAGCGCATCCATGCGTTGAAGGTGCCAAAGCGAGTCCGCGTGTTGAACGTGTGCGGCGGCCATGAGCGCAGCATCGGCATGGCGGGCCTGCGCTCTGTATTGCCGGACACCATCGAGCTGATCCCTGGTCCCGGTTGCCCCGTCTGCGTCTGTCCGGAGGAGGACATCCTCGCCGCCATCCAACTGGCGGCGACGGCAGGGGTCATCCTGGTCGCATTCGGCGACATGCTGCGCGTGCCGGCCAACGTCCCGCGCGGCGAATTGCGCTCGCTCGCCGCGGCGCGCGGCGCCGGTGCAGATGTGCGGGCGATCGCGTCACCACAGGAGGCTGTCGCCATAGCGCGCGCGAACCCGCGGCGCCAAGTGGTGTTCTTCGTTGCCGGGTTCGAGACCACGGCGGCGCCGGTGGCGGCAATGATCGCGGAGGGCTTGCCGGACAACCTCAGCCTGCTGATGGCGGTGCGGCGCACCTGGCCGGCGGTGGCGTTACTGCTGGAATCCGAGGCGCCAGGATTTGAGGGGCTGATCGCGCCGGGCCACGTGGCGACCGCCATGGGAGCAGAGGAGTAGCGGTTCGTTGTGGACAGCCATGCCATGCCGGCCGCAGTAGCGGGCTTCACCGCCGCCTCCATCCTGGCGGCATTGTACTCCGTGCTGCGTCAGATCGCAGCCGCTCAGCCGTTCCTGGACAATTGCTACCCCGAATTCGTCCGCCCCGCAGGCAACTTGACGGCCCGGGCTTGCCTTGCCGAACAATCCACGCAGGGGACGTGCTGATCGTCAATGGGCCGGTCGGCGACCACGGCGCCGCCGTATTGCTGGCGCGGCAAGCCTTCGGCCTGCACGGCGCCCTCCGCTCCGACTGCGCCAGCGTGCTGCCATACGCAAGCGCCGCAATGGGTTTCGACGGGCTGCGTTTCATGCGCGATCCCACGCGCGGCGGCATCGCCACCGTTGCCAACGAAATCAGCCTGGGAACCGGCCTGCACGTCGTGCTGGATGAAAGCACATTGCCGGTCAGCGACGAGGTCCAGGGCGTCTGCGACATGCTCGGCTACGACCCGCTGTACCTTGCCTCGGAGGGACGTGTCGTAGCAGTGATCGATCCCACGCAAGCGCCCGCATTGCTGGCATCCTGGCGGGCGCTGCCGACCGGCGGCCGGGCTGCGATCGCTGGCCGCGTTGAGGCGGGTCGTCGCTGCGTGACCCTGCGCACGGTGCTGGGCGGTGAACGGCTGCTGGACGAATTGGAGGATGACCCGCTTCCTAGGATTTGCTGAGTAGTTTCCGAGCCTGCCTGTCGTTCCTGCTTGCGGTAGCTTGGCCTTCGACGTGAACAGGAGAAATAGGGTGGACAGCAGGGCAGCGTTCTCTGACGCCACAGCGACGGCGTCAGGAAAACACCAAGAGGTCCTCGTCCTCGGGCTTGGCAATATCCTGCTCGGCGATGACGGTGTCGGCGTGCATGTCGTACGCCGCCTTGCTGCGGCGGCGCTTCCCCCGGGCCTCCAGCCGCTTGACGGCGGCACGATGGGGTTCCGCCTCATGGACGTTTTCGCGAAGTCGGACGCCATCCTCCTGGTCGATGCGCTGCAACTGGGCGGGCGTGCCGGGACGATACGGCTGCTGGAGACCGATGCGCTGAATCGCCACGTTCGCCGGGGCGGACGCGTAAGCGCCCACGAAGCAGGATTGATCGACCTTCTCACGCTTGCAAGACTTGAAGGTTGCACGCCAGCCCGGGTGGCCCTGCTCGGCATCGAGACGCAGCGGATCGACTGGGACGAGGCGCTCAGCCCTCCCGTCACCGAAGCGCTCCCCGCGGCCTGCCGGCTGGCAATCGAAACGGTACTGGAATGGCAACAAGGGGGCATGACGGAACTCGCATCCTTTGCGGACGACGGCCTGGTCGATGCGTTGCTGATGGAGGTAGCCGGCCTGCTAGCCCGGCTGATCAGCCACGGCGAGTCCGGCGCCATCGACCTGCGCGGCCTGCCGCTGTCGTCCTCCTGCATTGGCGACCTGCAACGGCGGCTCGGCACCGGTGAGGTTTCCATCCAGCTAGCCGCCGCCGGGCGCAGTGACATCCACGAAACCGGCTTCCCGGGCGTCTGGTGGACCCGGCATGCCGACGAAGCCGGCCGAGTGATCGCGTTGCTGATCGAGGTGACCAGCGTGCCCGGCATCCTGCTGGCCGATGCCGCCGACATGGCCCAGGGCCTGCAGCGTCTTCCCGCCGCCACCCACGTTGCCGCCCACGACCGCGCAAGGCGCGCCTGATGGCTGATCCTGATTTAGGCGCCATGCTGGAGCGCCGTGGCTTCAGCCGCCGCAGCCTGCTGAAATTTGCCATCGCCATGACATCCAGCCTCGCGTTGCCGCCGTCCGTGGCGCCAGTGATGGCCGCCAACCTGGCCCGCGCCAAGCGGCGGTCGGTGATCTGGCTCTCGTTCCAGGAATGTACCGGGTGCCTTGAAACCCTGCTGCGCTCCTCCAGCCCGACCATCGACTCGCTGATCTTCGATTTCATCTCGCTCGACTACCAAGAGGCCCTGATGGCGGCGGCCGGAACCGCGGCGGAGCGCACCCTGCGAGAGGCGGTCGCCGCCAACAAGGGCGAGTACCTTCTGGCAATCGACGGATCGATCCCGACGAAGGACGGCGGCGTCTATTAGCTGACCGGCGGCCGCAGCAACTTGGACATGCTGACCGAGATCGCTGCCGACGCGAAGGCGGTGCTGGCGATCGGCACTTGCGCGGCCTATGGCGGCGTCCCGAAAGCCTATCCCAACCCGACCGGCGCAGTCGGCGTCGAGGACCTGGTCACCAACAAGCCCATCGTCAACATTCCAGGCTGTCCTCCCGTGCCCGAGGTGCTGAGCGGCGTCCTGGTCCACTTCGTCAGCTTCGGAAAGTTGCCGGAGCTGGACGACCGCAAGCGCCCGCTGGCCTATTTCGGCACTACGATCACGACCAGTGCTATCGTCTCCGTTCTATGACCAAGGCAAGTTCGCCAAGAGCTTCGATGACGAGGGCGCACGGCAGGGATGGTGCCTGTTCGAGCTGGGATGCAAGGGTCCCGTCACCCATAACGCCTGCGCCAGTTTGAAGTGGAATGGCGGAACCAGCTTCCCAATCGAGTCCGGGCATGGCTGCATCGGTTGCTCCGAACCGGATTTTTGGGACAAGGGCAGCTTCTACACCTCTCTCGCTGGCGGCAGCCCGACCGGGTGGCGCAACGTCGGCATCGCGGCGGCCGTCGGCCTCGCCGGCGGTGGCGCGATGGCCCTCAGCACCCGGAGCAAGCTTCGCGATGATCCGGAACCGGCTGCTCCGCCCGATCCGGCCGTGGAGGAGACACCCCCATGACCTTGTTGGATTTTGTCCGTGGCATTGGGCTGCATGTCGCCGTGCTGGTCATGGCTGCCGGGCTGTGCTGGCGCCTAGCGGGCATATTGCTGCTGCGCCGGCGTCCACAGCATGCACGATCGAGGGCGTCGTTCGCCAAACGGATCGCCGGCGGCGCCATGATGATCGTCTCCCGTTCCATCCCGCGCCGCACCTTCTGGCCGCGGATCGGCACGAGCATGGCGCTGAGCACCATCTTCCACGTGGGCTTCCTGGTCATCATCCTTGCCGGCGCTGCGCACATACTGGTCATCCATCAGATGACCGGCTTGACGTGGCCGAACCTGCCGAAGGGTCTGGCGGACATCGTCAGCGGCCTGACGCTTGCTGCCATGATCGCCCTGCTGGTTCGCCGCGTCGCCCATCCCGTGACCCGGCTGCTGTCCACGACGGATGATTACCTGACCTGGCTGCTGGTGTTCCTGCCTGTGCTGACCGGCATGCTGCTGGCGGGCGAGACCATCGCCTCGTACCAGACGCTGCTGGCCCTGCACATCCTCAGCGTCGAGCTGATGATGGTCTGGCTGCCCTTCGGCAAGCTGATGCACGGTGTGCTGGTTTTCGCCAGCCGCGGTGCGATGGGCTTCAACTTCGCGCGCAAGGGAGCGGCGACATGACCGTTGACGTGAAGCCACTCAAACCGCCAGTCCCCAAACCGCCGGTCCCCATACTGCCAGCAAAGGTCCCGGACGCGGCGCAGGTTGCCACCGCCATGCGCGGCTTCGTCTCCGACTTTGGCCCGACCGCGGCGTTGGCGCTGGAATCCTGCGTCCACTGCGGCCGTTGTGCAGAGGCGTGCCAGTTCTACTTGCAGACCGGCGAGGCGAAATACACGCCGATCCATAAGATCGAGCCATTCAAGCAAGCCTACGAGCGCGAGGTCAGCCCCTTCGCATTCGCCTACCGCCTGTTCGGCCTGGCTCCCAAGGTCACGGGACCCGAACTCGAAAGCTGGCAGGAGCTGATCTACGATTCCTGCAACATGTGCGGACGTTGCTCGCTGATCTGCCCGATGGGGATCGACATCGCCGACCTGGTAGAGCAGGCGCGGCACGGGATGTTCGACGCCGGGCTGGCGCCGCAGGACTACCTCGGTGCGCTCGCCGGGAAGGAGCATGCCACAGGCAGCCCATTTGGCCTGACAACTGAGAAATTCGGGGAGATGCTGCACGCCATCGGCGCCGAGCACGGCGTTGTCATGCACGTGGACGAGGCCCATGCCGAGATCGTCCCCACGGTGTCGTCGATTGATCTGAAAACCTATCCAAGCTCGATGGCGGCCATCGCCAAGATCCTCAACCACATGGGCGCGTCGTGGACGTTCCGCACGGATGGCTTCGACGCCGACAACGTCTCGCTGACCGCGGGGGATCGCGCCGGGCAACGGGCGACCACGCTGGGCATCGTGCACGCGGCAATCGCATGCGGAGCCAAGACGTTGCTGATGCCGGAATGCGGCCATTCCTTCACGGAAATGCGCTGGGAGGCCGCCAACGAGTTTGGCCGCGACCTGCCGTTCCGTGTGCTGCAGGTGACTGAGTTCCTGGCCGAAGCGATCGCGGACGGCCGGATAAGGGTTAACCAGGTGCAGCAACAGGCAACCTATCACGATGCCTGCCAGGTCTCCCGCCGCGGGGGCGCGACTGCGGCGCGGCGCGCGATCCTGCAGGCGCTCGGCATCGACCTGCACGAGCTTGAGGATGCCGGTGACGCCAATTGGTGCTGCGGCGGCGGCGGCGGCGGCGGCGTGGCGCTGATCAACCGGGCCGCGCCGCTGCGCGCAAAAGCGTTCGAGATCAAGCAGCGCCAGGTCGAGGCGACCGGGATGGCCACCGTCTATACCAGTTGCTCCGGCTGCCGGCAGACCCTGGATCATGGCGGCAAGTCCACGCATTGGGACAAGACCGTGGCCAGCTTGCTCGAAGCCGTCGCGGACAACCTGAAGGACTAGGCATGGGCAACCAGCGCATCGTCGTCGATCCGATCACCCGGATCGAGGGACACCTGCGCATCGAGGTGGAGATTGACCCGGCCGGCAATGTCGTGGAAGCGCTGAGCGCCGGCACGCAGGTGCGGGGCATCGAGATCATCCTGCGCGGACGCGATCCACGTGACGCCTGGGCCTTTGCGCAACGCATCTGTGGCGTTTGCACGCTGGTGCACGGCTTGGCCTCGGTGCGGGCGGTGGAGGACGCGCTTGGCGTCCAGGTGCCCGAGAATGGCGAGCTTATCCGCGACCTGATGGCGGGCGCCCAGTTGCTGCAGGACCACGTGATCCACTTCTATAACCTGCAGGCGCTCGATTGGGTCAACCCGATCCACGCCCTCGCAGCCGACCCGAAGGCCGCTGCGGCGACGGCCGGGGCAATCGGCTATCGCGAAACCTCCGTGGACTATTTCGCCGAGGCGCAGGCCCGGCTGAAGGACCTGGTGGAATCCGGTCAGCTCGGCATTTTCGCCAATGGCTGGTGGGACCACCCCGGCTACCGCCTTCCGCCGGAGGTCAGCCTCATTGCACTGACGCACTACCTCGAGGCGCTCGCCTGGCAGCGCGAGATCGGCGAGTTGCTGACGATCTTCGGCGGCAAGAACCCGCATCCGAACGTGGCCGTGGGTGGCGCACCCTGTGCGATCTCCGGTGAAGGCAAGCTGCCTGGCGGCGCCGACGCCACGGCCGTCTCGATCACCGGGTTGATCCGGGTGCGCCAACTGATCGAGCAGATGCGCGGATTCATCGATGGGGTTTACCTGCCCGACCTGATCGCCATCGGCGGCGGCTACAAGGACTGGTTCACCCGGGGGGAGAACGTCCGCAACTTCCTGACCTACGGGAATTTTGCCGGGCCTGCCGCGGCCAATGGTTTCGGCGTGCCCCGTGGCGCCGTGCTCAACCGCGACCTATCGCAGATCCTGCCGGTGGACCTGACCGACCCGGCGCAGATCCAGGAATACGTCGCGCATTCCTGGTACAAATACATCCAGGGCAACGATGCCGGGCTGCACCCGTTCGCTGGAGAGACGGCGCTTGATTACACGGGTCCGAAGCCGCCCTCCGCGCAGCTCGACCAGGGGAAGACCTATTCCTGGGTGAAGGCGCCACGCTGGCGGGGGCATCCCATGGAAACCGGCCCGCTCGCACGCCTGGTGCTGCTGCACGCGGCGGGCAACGCACCAGCCCAGGCGCTGACCAAGGCCACGCTCGCCCGCCTGGACCTACCGTTCGAGGCGATCTACTCAACGATGGGCCGCATCCTGTCACGCGGGCTGGAAAGCAAGCTGTTGGTCGATCGCATGGCCGGCTGGCATGAGCGGCTGACGGCCAATATCGAGCGTGGCGACTTGCGCACGTTCAACGACGCCAAGTGGGCGCCCGACACCTGGCCGCGCCACGCCCGCGGCATCGGCACCATCGAGGGGCCACGCGGGGCGCTGGCGCATTGGGTAATCATCGATGATGGCGTCATCACGAACTACCAGGCCGTGGTGCCGACAACGTGGAACGCCGGGCCGAAGGATGAGCGCGGCCAGCAGGGGCCTTACGAGGCGGCGCTCTTGGACCACCATCATCTGGCCTTCCCGGACGAGCCGCTGGAAGTGCTGCGCACGATCCACAGCTTCGACCCCTGCATGGCCTGTGCGGCGCATGTGTTTGGGCCGGAGCGAGAGGAGATCGTCAAGGTCAAGGTGAGATGACGCAGGAACCCCGTCCAACCGCGGCCGGGGTTCCTGCTGCTTCCAGGCTCATGGCGACCCAAGCGCCTATTCGTCCTCGATTGTCATCACCCCTTCCGGGGTCAGTCGATGGATCAGATAGCCAAAATGCTCCGGCCGGTCCGGCCGGCGCCACGGCTGCTCCGCCAGGGCCCGGCGCATGTCGCTCAGCCCCGCAGCGCGGCGCGCCGCGATCGACTCGCGCGAGAACTCTGCATCGCTGGACGGGATTTGGTCCTCCCCCGGATGATAGATGATGTGAACGATGTCGAGCCGGGCGCCCGGTGGACCGGACGCCGGCTTGGTCAGCATCCGCTTTGCAGCGCGCAGCTTGAGCTTGGCCGCGACCGCGTGGACGTGACCGAAGGTGCTGCTGGCATAGCGTATCTGCTTGGCCCGCCACTCGACAGCAGCCATGGTGGCCGGCACCGGCCCGCTGGCGCTCCAGAGATCGATGACGAACACCACCGCGTCGGCGTTCGGCATGTCGTCCAGCACCGCCTGCAGTGGCGTGTTCGAGACGCACCCGCCATCCCAATACTGCCGTCCGCCGATCGGCGTGGCGGGAAAGCCGGGCGGCAGCGAGCTGCTTGCCAAGACGTGCTCCGGTCCGAACCGGTGCGGCATCCGGTGCGTATCGAAGAACTGCAGCGCTCCCGTTTCGACATCGGTTGCACCGACCGAAAGCCGTGTTCCAGCCTTACCGAGGCTTGCGAAATCGATCACGCCGGCAAGCGTGTCATGGAGCGGTGCAGTGTCGTAGAAACTCGTTGCCGCCACTCCAGGTTGCGCGAGGAAGGGGCTGATGGGACGTGGGCTGAAGAAACCGGGCTGTCCCAAGGTCAGGGCCTCGGCGAAGCTGAGCATGTGCATCCAGCTCCTGAGCTTGACGCCGCCATAAGCCGTCGCCATCGACGGCCGCGAGATGGTGTTCCAAAACGTATCCAACTGATCAAGCCGCCGCCGCCCCGGCGCGTTGCCGGCGATGATCGCCCCGTTGATCGCGCCCATCGAGACGCCGCAGACCCAATCGAGTTCGAACGCATGCTCCTGCAGGGCTTGGAAAGCGCCGATATGATAGGCGCCCATCGCGCCGCCACCCTGCAGAACCAGGATGCAGGCTGGTTTCACCGCCGGCTCGACGGCGCTCACCGTCCTTGGAAGACCGGCTTGCGCTTTCCCAGGAACACGCCGGTTCCTTCCGCACGGTCGGCCGTCGCGGCGCACAGGCCGAACAGCGCCGCCTCGAGCGCGCAGCCGTTGGCTAGGCTCGTCTCCAAGCCGCCATTGACAGCCTCCATGGCCAGCCGGACCGCCACGGGGGCGTTGGCCGTCATCGATGCTAGAACAGCGTCTGCACGCGCTAGCAGGCCATCCCCGGCGACAACCTCGTTGACCAGTCCGATCCGCAGCGCCTCGTTCGCATCGATGGCATGGCCTGACAGGATCATCTGCATCGCCCGGCCTTTCCCGACCAGGCGCGGCAGCCGCTGCGATCCACCGTAGCCAGGAATGAGGCCGAGCGTGACCTCGGGCTGGCCGAACTTTGCGGTTTGGGACGCGATGCGAACGGTGCGCGCCATTGCCAGTTCGCAGCCGCCGCCAAGCGCATAGCCATTCACGGCGGCGGTCAGCGGCTTGCCAAGGTGTTCGATCAGGTCCATCAGCGCATGGCCGAGCTGCGCCAATGCTTCCGCTGCGACAGGGGTCAGCTCCGCAAGTTCCTTGACGTCGGCTCCCGCCGCAAACGCCCGGTCGCCGGCGCCCGTAAGGATCACGCCCAGGATGCTCGGGTCCGCCTGGGCGGCCGTCTTGATGCTGGACAGCTCCACCAATGTCTGGCGGTTCAACGCATTCAGCATGGCCGGGCGGTTGAGCGTGACGACAGCGGCACCACCCCGCCGCTCCACGGTGACGGTGTCCGACACAGGGAGGCTCCCCATGGTGGTCACGCGTGCTGCTTGATCAGCCAACCCGGCAGTTTCACCGTGGCGACGCCGTCCACGACAACCTGGCCGGTTTGCTTCTTCATCACGCAGCCGATCTTGGCAACGTGCTTGGGCAGCAACGTCGTCACCGTCACCTCGAGCGAAACCGTGTCGTTGATGAACACCGGCGCGCGGAAGCTGATCGACTGGCCCATGTAGATAGTGCCGATGCCGGGCATATCGTCACCCAGCACCTTGCTGATCATGCCGAACAGGATTCCGCCATGGGCAATGCGCTGCCCGAAGATCGTCGTTTTCGCGAAAGCGTCGTCCACGTGGATCTTGTTATGGTCGCCCGTGACGTCGGCGTAGCCGCGGACCAGTGCGTCATCGACCAGTTGGCTGTAGTGGAACGTGTCGCCCACGATGAACACATGGTCCGAGGCGAAGGTCGCGTTGGGTGCAGCTTGGATGGCAACGTCCATGATCTCTTCCTAATAGGTGTGCGTACCTGATTTCAGGCGAGGCTGGCGGCGATCAGCCTGTCGGGGAAATCCGCTGGAGCGTCGAGGAGGGTCGTCCCGGCGATATCCCGGAACATGCGGGCCAACGGGAGCGCCTCACGAATTCCCTTGGGTGCGGACTCGCTGATCCCCAGCCCGCCCTCGACCTGGCAGCCATCAACCAGCAACCTGGTTCCAAAGCGCGCCAGGAAAGCCTTGACCATCGCGGCCTCGACTTCAAACGGTTCCTCGGCGTCGATCAGTTCGGCCGCACGCTGCACGCCGAGCCAGGCCAGGTGACTGTCGGTCGCCATCTCTGCCAGCATCGTCTGCACAGCCTGTTGGTGCGCGATCGGGTGGTGGAACTGTATGCGGTGGACGGCATGGGCGGCGGCGTGGCTGGCGGCCGCGGTGGCGATCCCCACCGTCTGCGCGCCCTCCATCACCGCCTCGAGATAGAGCAACCGCTCCGCAATCGCCGGCCCCGCGCTCAGGTCATGCAGCACCGCGGACTCGCTGACCACGACGCCATCGAACGTCACGTGGGCGACCAGGCACCCGTTGAGGCCCATCGTGTCCAAGCACGGCCCGACAGTAAGGCCCGTCGCGCCCGCCTCGACGATGCAGGCGAACAGGCCATTGGTCGTGACGTGCTCCGCGAGGGTGGCAAAGACCACATATACGCCTGCTACGCCGGCGTTGCGGACAAAAGCCTTGGTGCCGGTCAGGCTGAAGCCTCCGGCCTGCCGCGCCGCCATCAGCGCCCCGGCACCGACACCAGTAGCCGGGCCAGTTTCGGCGAGGGCGAAGGTGGCGATCCGCTCGCCGCGGGCCAGCGCCGGCAACGCGCTGCTGCGTTGGGCCTCGTTGCCCCATTGCGCGATGGTGGATGCGGCCAAGACGTGGTGGTTGACGATCGACACGATCGCCGGGCATGCCCGCGACAAGGCCTGGACGATCTCGACATAAGTGGCAAAGCCGACGTCGCTCCCGCCCCATTTCTCCGGCAGCAGCAGGCCGAGCGTCCCGTTGGCCGCCAACTCGGCAACCAAGTCCTTCGGGTAGGTGCCGGTGTGATCCAGTTCGGCCGCGATGCCGTCCAATCGATCAGCGGCGAATGCCTCGGCGGCCTGGACTGCAATGCGCGGGGCCGGGTCCATGGTGGTCATCACTCGCCTGCTTTCAGGAATTGCTGGGCCGCGGGCTTTGGGGCGAGTACGGCCCGTGCGATCACCAGGCGTTGGATCTGGTTGGTGCCCTCGTAAATCTGCATCACCTTCGCATCGCGCATGAATTTGCCGAGTTCGGAGGTGTAGCCGTATGATCCGGCGCTCCGTACTGCCTGCGACGCGACCTGCATTGCGACATCGGTGCAAAAGGTCTTGGTGATCGCCGATTCCTTCGAGAAAGGCTGGTTGGCGTCGCGTAGCGCCATTGTCTCGTGCAGCACCTGACGCGCTGCCTGCACCTGGATCTGCATGCCAGCCAGCTTGAATTGCAGGCTCTGCCCCGGGTAGGGCTTGCCTGGAAAGCGGCCCTGCACGTATGCGACGCATTCGTCGAGCGCGCGCTGCGCCACCCCGACCGCCAGCGCACCGATGGCCGGGCGGGCCGTATCGAGCGTCATCATCGCGATCTTCATGCCGTCGCCCTCCTTGCCGAGTAGGTTGGCGGCAGGAACTCGCATGTCCTTCATCGAGTAGAACACGGTATTCGAGCTGCGCAGCCCCAACTTGTGCTCGATGTCGCCGAGGCTGAAGCCGGACGTGCCCTTTTCCACGATAAACGCGCTGAGACCCTTGGCGCCTTTGGCCGGGTCGGTCTGCGCGAAGATCAGGTGGACGCTGGCAAAGCTCCCGTTGGTGATCCAGCACTTGGCGCCGTTCAGCACGTAGTCGCCGCCGTCCTTGACCGCGGTCGCCTGGCCGGCGCTGACGTCCGAGCCAGCGCCGGGCTCGGTCAGCCCGAACGCGCCGATCTCGCCGTTCAGCATCGGCGCAAAGAACCGGCGCTTTTGGTCGTCGTCGCCGACGATCACCACGCTTTCCATCGACAAGATGCTGGCAGCGAGCGTCGTGCCCATCCCCGCACAGCCGTACCCCCCACTCCTCCAGCACCAACGACTGCGTCAGGGCATCATAGCCGAGGCCGCCAAACTCCCTTGGGACGGCCATGGCGAAGACCCGGCTCGGTTTGGCTACCTCCAGCAACTAGCTGTGGAACTCGCCGGATTTGTCGAAGGCGGCCGCCTTCGGGATGATATTGGCGGCGACGAATTCGCGGGCAGCGAGCTGTATGGCTTGCTGCCGGGGGTTCAGTGCGATCATTATGCCTGGCCTTTATTGTTCGTGGTTATGCCGCCGCTTTGACGGCTGGCTTCATCTTCGCTTGCAGCAGCGCTTTCAGGCCACCCCATTTCGGCTTGAATATCTCGGCCGGCATGAGGTTGACCTTCGCGGCCATCTTGGGAACGAAGTCCATATGCGCGAGGACGTCCTTCTGGATGTCGATCCCGGGCGCCACCTCGATCAGCGCCAGTTGCCCATCCAGCAACTCGAACACCGCCCGCTTGGTGACATACAGCACGGGCTGTTTCGTCTTGGTCGCGTAGGCGCCGCTGAAGGTGACCTGCTCGACCGACTTCACGTACTTCTTCGCGCGGCCTTCGGCGGTAATGGAGAGTTTGCCATCGAGCACGGCAACCTTGAGGCCGCCGGCCGTGAAGGCGCCGCAATAGACGACTTTCTTGGCGTGCTGCGTGATGTCGATGAACCCACCGGCGCCGACGAATGTGCCATTGAACACGCTGACGTTCACATCGCCATTGGCGCCGACCTGGGCGGCGCCGAGGAAGGCATGATTGAGCCCGCCCCCAGAGTACCAGTCGAATTGCTGCTGCGGTTCGATCAACGCTTCCGCGTCGAACGAAAGACCAAAATCCTCCCTGCGTTCGGCTGGGATGCCGCCAATCGAGCCTGCCTCGGTGGTAAGGGTGATCATGTCAGCGATCCCCTCCTCTGCCGCAATGGTGGCGATCCCGGTGGGAATGCCGATTCCGAGGTTGACGATGTCGCCGGGTTCAAGCTCCATCGCTGCTCGGCGTGCTATGACCAGCCGGTCGCTCATCGGAATGTCGGCAATGCTGTCAACCGGGACATGGACCGAGCCGGAAAAGCCGGGATTGAACTCGGTGCCGGCGGACTACCAATGGTTGCCCGGTCCAGACACCACGATGTAGTCGATGAGCACACCGGGGACGCGGACGTGCTGCGGATTGAGCGTGCCGTTCTTGGCGAGATACTTCACCTCGGCGATGACGATGCCGCCGGTGTTCTTCGCGGCCTGCGCCAGGGGCAGGGCCTCCAGGACAGTGCCCTCTTCCTCCATCGTCAGGTTGCCGTTCTCGTCGGCGGTCGTGCCACGGATGATGGCCACATCGACGTTGAAGGTCGGATAGAACATCCACTCTTCGCCCTCGAACTCGACGACCTTCGTGATGTCCTTCGTCGTCGCCTTGTTCAGCTTGCCGCCCTGCAGCCGCGGATCGACGAAGGTGCCGAGGCCTGTCTTCGTGATAACGCCGGGCCGGTGCGCTGCGATCTCCCGCCAAAGCTGGGCAACGACTCCCTGCGGAATGCAGTAGCCCTCGCACTCCCCGCTGACGACCATCTTGGCCAGACCCGGCGCGAGACCCGTGTGCCCACCCATCCATCGCGCGATCATTCCGCGGTGCGCGAAGTGCTCGGTGCCGCGGGTCTTCCAGTCGCCAATGCCCGAAGCGTGCACGAGTGTCAGCTTGGCAGGATGGCCGGATGCGAGGAACCGCTTCTCAATGGCAATCGACAGCTCCTCAGGCCAACCAGCCAGCGTCAAAGCGCTCGCTCCGACCGTGCTGCCGTCTTTGATCAATAACGCGGCGTCGCTGGCAGAAATAACCTTGTACATCCCGGATCCTGATTTCAGCTTTCCAAAGATGGGGCGCATCTTCTCAAGTCTCTGGTCCTGTCCGACCCACGAATGCGCCGTCGTGGGTCGGACAGCCAGCCTCGGAGTCTACTCAGCCAGCCACGTCCGATCTCCGTAGCGACCTTTGCAGTCAAATAGGCCCGATTGGCCCTTGATGGGTTCCGTATGACTCGATTGCTGGCCCTGGTACCGGCCCCTTATTGAACCGCCGGCACGGCAGGCTCGCCGTCTGCCAAATGACCTTGCGCCTGGCATTCCGGTGTGCCCGCAACTGAACATGCTCGACTTTCACCTACGGCCTGGGCGGAAACGGATCAAAGTGGTCTGATGACGTTTGCGGAGACAGTTGCGCCAGGATGACCGCGACGGCGCATGAGGCAAGGCGAGTGCGCGCCGTGTCCGCGCGGCTTGTCAATATGATCGGCGCCTGGGCTCCTAAGACGATGCCCGCGGCATCTGCGCCACCCAGGAACGTCATCTGCTTGGCGAGCATGTTGCCGGCTTCTATATCGGGCACAATGAGGATGTCTGCGTATCCCGCGACTGGAGAAACAATACCTTTTCGCGAGCCGCTTCCGCATTGATGGCGTTGTCAAAGGCCAGCGGTCCATCAAGGATTCCACTGACTATCTGTCCACGGTCCGCCATCTTACACAGGGCAGCGGCATCAAGGGTAGAGCGCATGGCCGGGTTGATCACCTCCACGGCAGCCAAGATGGCAACTCACGGTGTTGCGATCCCCAGCACGTGCGCGAGGTCGATCGCATTCTGCACGATGCTGCACTTTTCCTCGAGCGTTGGTTCGATATTGATCGCGGCGTCCGTCAGCAGAAGTGGCCGAGCGTAGCTCGGCAAGTCTATCACGTAGACGTGGCTAAGGCGGCGCCCGGTCCGCAAGCCAGTGTCGGCCCGCATCACCTCTTGCAGCAATTCGTCGGTGTGGAGCGCGCCCTTCATCAGCAGCTTGGCCGCACCGGAGCGCACGAGGGCCACCGCGCGGGCGGCGGACGCATGGCTATGGGCAGTGGGCTCGATCCGGAATGCCGTTATGTCGAGCCCTGCAGCCTTGGCGGCGGCCCGTATCCGGACTTCCGGACCGACAAGTATCGGGACGATCACGCCGGCCGCAGCCGCCTCGACTGCTGCTTGCAGCGAAGCCGCATCGCACGGATGGGCAATCGCAGTCGTGAGCGGTGAAAAACCGCTCACGCGGGAAAGCAAGGCCGTGAACCACGTATGTTGCACACTGGACGGAGCGAGGAACGGACCGCTTTGCCCCGTTCGCGCCTTGACGGGGGACGGCGCGCGTAGAACCGCACCGGCCCCGCCTTTGATCTCGTCGCGGACGAACGCGCCATCGGTCACGTTAGTGAAACTCGGTCATATAGCTCATGACTTTGGCGCCGGCCGCAATGACGGCGCTTGTTCGTCGTATCTGCCACAGCGGCGGACATCCACGCCGCCCAGCATACGGGCGCATGCGTTTCCGCCAAAGTGAACGTCTTTAGCTGCTATTTCCGATCTCCTTTTTGTTCAGGCTGCCTTGGTAAGGGCGTGCGGACCCTCGATCACGCTCATCAGGTCAATCCCCTTCTTGATCAGGAACTCCTCGCCGTCCAGCTTGACCTCGGTGCCGGACAATTTGCCGAACAGCACGCGGTCCTCGGACCTCACCGCCAAAAGCACGACCGTGCCGTGCTCGTCCCGCGCCCCCGACTTCGCGGCGATGATCTCGCGCTCCGTAGGCTTTCCCTCGATGGTGTCGGGAGTGATGATGCCGCCGGACGACTTCTCGATCGGGGTGATGCGCCTGACGACGACGCGATCATGTTGACGAAACTTCATGAGAAGCTCCAAAAGCGACTGCGGTAAACCCCGCTGCCCCAGCGAAGCAGTCAGATCGGATCAGTAACCTAACCTTACGGCCTTGGCGTAGGCCCGGGGGATCGTGGGCGGTAGGCTCGGGATATACTCAGCCGCAGCCGTGAGTCGAATGCTCGACGTGGCGCATCGGCTCCTTCGGGAGTTCAGGCAGGCCCTCACCTGCCTTGATACGCCGCCCTTCTCAAGCCGCAGTCACCCAGATTCGGACATGGCTCATGCACGGCCCGCAGCACCTTGGTCCCTGCCTTGACCCTGGCGTCACCTTGCCGCGGCGCCGCTGCTTGCCACCCTTGCCCCCGCGGGGCGGCCCTTCAGGCCCTTTGATCGCGCAATCTGGTCGTGACTTAATGAAACCAGCCTCCGGCAAACCCGGAGCGGTTCACCAACGGTCGTGCCGGCACCCGGGGCGGCTGATCCCGAGCCGTCCGGCCATCCCGTCCGCAGCACGTTCACCGCCGCAGAGAAGCTGGGCACGCAGCGTGAGAACCTGATCAGCCATAAGCCCTTGGCATAGCCTCAACCTGACAATGCCACGCCGTAACTTCAGGAGGTGGCGGGCGCAATTGACGTGTTGGCGTGTGTGCGACATTGTGTTGGCATCTACGCAAGGTTCACCATGCCCCTGAACATTCGCAGCGAACAGGTCAACCAACTCGCGCAGACGCTGGCAGAGCGCACCCGCATGAGCAAGACCGACGCCGTGAAAGCCGCGCTGGAGAACGAACTGCGCCGCCTCGATCAGAAGACGCCGCTTCGGGAGCAGTTGCGTCGTCTGCAAGCCCGGGTGCTGGCCCGGCCCACGACTGGGCATGAGGCGAACAAGGCCTTCTACGACAAGCTCAGCGGCCAGGATTGATGTTCGTCGATGCATCCGCCATCGTGGCCATGCTGACAGGCGAGTCGGATGCGGACTCGTTGGCAGACACCCTGGACGCCGCGCGCGCGCCAATCACGTCGGGGGTCGCGGTGTTCGAGGCCACGCTGGGCCTGTGCCGCAAGCGGCATGCGAGCGTCGCAGAGGCGCAGGCTGACGTGACGGAGTTCCTTGCCATGGCCGGCGTGCAGACCGTATCGATCACGGCCAAGGAAGCGGAGGCGGCGTTGGACGCTTTCTCGCGTTACGGCAAGGGCCGCGGCCATCCCGCCCAGCTCAATATGGGGGACTGCTTCGCCTACGCCGTGGCCAAGACTTATCGGACGGCCCTCCTGTTCAAGGGCGACGCTTTCAGCAAAACCGACATCTCGCTGGCTGGTAGCGCAGGGTAGGCCCGGACAGGGATAGGTGACGAGCCCGAGGACCGGCCGGTGAGCGGTACGGCGTCACAAAAGGGGAGGGGCCCAGCCATGTCGATCATCGCGCGCCGCGCTGTCATCATGAGTTCGTGCTTTGGCTTGATGATCCCTGGAGCGGCTGCGCGAGCGGCACCCGCAGCCAGCAGATCCGTTGGCCAGCAATGGATCGACGGGTGGAACGCGACTGATACGGATCATTTGATTGCAGCCTTCACCCCGGACGCGATCTATGAGGACGTAGCACTTGGGGTCAAGAAGAAAGGAAGCGCTGGTCTGCGCGAACTCCACAAGTCTGACCATGATGATGTCGGCGGGTTTTACGTAGAGCTCATCGCCAGCCATGTAGCGGATGGGCACGGCACCATAGAGTGGATGTACGGCGGCAAGGATGTCGGCCTGTTCAAAACCGGCAAGCCGTTCAAGGTGCAAGGCGTCAGCGTGATTGAGGTCCGGGCCGGCCGTATTTCCCGCAATCTCGACTACTATGACGTGGCAACCATCATGCGGCAGGTCGGGCTTCTACCTTCCACCTAAGCTCGACTTTGGCCTTTTCAGGCTGGGTAGCACGCGGCTTCGGTGAGGCTGTCGAGGAGCGCGCGTGGGATTGTTGCCATGTTCTGGGCCTGCGGGGACGTTGAGAAAGCCTGTGCGATCCAA
>JAABUX010002937.1_pt1 | contig 23302 bp, 20 predicted proteins | sample 5561851 | NCBI WGS metagenome assembly JAABUX01 (sample SAMN10711883, study PRJNA513361) | rock metagenome | isolation source: Antarctica rocks | place: Antarctica: Victoria Land, Richard Nunatak red sandstone | collected 2016-01-03 | reverse complement strand
AGTATGACACAACGGCCAGGCCGCATCCTGACCCTCATCGGCGTGATCCTCGTCCTTGGCTTCTACGCCGAGGCGCTGGTCCATGCGCCGGTGACGGGGCAGGACCTGCGCAACTTCTACGCCGCGGCCACGCTGCTGCAGCATGGGGGCAACCCGTACGACGCCGGCCCGTTCCTCGCGCGGCAAGAGGCGCTCTACCACCCGATCCACGCGGCGGATCGCGCGGCGCTGGCCGGCAATCCCTACGTGCAAGGGCCGCCCCTCGCCATCGCGCTGATGCCGTTCGTGGGCGCCGCGCCGTCCACGGTCTACGTCTACTGGGCCGTCACCCTCGGTCTTTGTGCCGCGATGGCGCTCGTCACGCTGGCGCGCCTCTGGCCCACCGCCCGCTCCACGCGGCGCGCGTTCCTGCTATTGATCAGTCCCGTCACCTTCCTGGGCATCCTCCTGGGGCAGCCCGACGCCGTGCTATTGCTGGCCCTCGTGCTGGCGCTGTGGACCCTGGAGCGCGATCACCCCTGGTCGTCGGGGCTGTCAGGGTTGCTGCTGACCATCGGGCTGATCAAGCCGCAACTCATCGCCGGGCCGATCGTCCTGCTCGCCGTCCTGGCCTGGCGCCGCGGACGGCTCGCGCCCTACGCCGGCGGGGTGCTCGGGGGCACGGCTCTCTTCCTCGCGCTGAGCTTGATCGTGGCGGGGCCGGCGGTGGTCGGCGGCTGGGCCGGCGAGCTCGCCGGTTTCGGCGCCTCGACGGTCTACACGCAGGTCGACATCTCCTCGCTGACCACCCTCTACGTCGGCTGGGCGCCACACGGCCTCAGCCTGATCCTCTCGGCGCTGGCCCTCATGGGCTGGGCGGCGCTGTGCGCCTACACGTGGCAAAGAGGCGGGACGAGCGAGGACCCACGGTGGTGGCTGGGCGTGGGGCTGGTCGGATGGCTGCTGGTGACGCCCTACGCGCATCCCCACGACGACATCCTGCTGCTGCCTGCCGTGTGGCTGCTGCTCGGCCGGGCGCCCTCACCCCCTGCCCATGCGGATCCGTCTCTCGACTCTGCGGAGCCGACAGCCCAACCGGCTCTCCCTGTGCGCGGGAGAGGGGAGCATAAATGCCCCTCCCCACGTCGCCCATCGGCTGGGGGAGAGGGGAGCGAAGGCCGTAACGTACGGGTCGTCAACCGGGGTTTAGTCCTTGTGTTGGTCATCACGCTCGTCGCCGCGTGGTGGCTGCTGCCCATGACCAGCGTGCTCGGCCTGCGTCCGCCGCTCATCCGCGGGCTGGGCATCGTGCCCGTGGCCCTGCTCCTCGTCGCGCTGCTGGCGCTTCGGCCCCGCGCGCGATCTGTCCGCGCCCGCTCGACGGCGCGAACGTCGGGGGCTGGCGACCAATCGGGCTATTGGCTCTGGGTACAACGTCTCCTAGACTATCCAGGAAAAGAGGATGAGGGACACCGTGGGCAACCTACTATCGAGCGCAAGTCTGTTTTACCTGCCCGACGTCTTGAGCTTCGCCGCGGCCTACCTGGCGCTGATGGGCGTCCCCGGCTACGCCGTGGCCGTGCTGGCGCGACCGCGCGCGCCGCGCACCGAACACCTCGCCCTGGCGATCCCCTGCGCGTATGCCCTGGTCACCGTCAGCGGCCTCGCCACGGCGGTGCTCCATCTGCCATATAGCCTCTCGGCGTACCTGCTGCTGGCGGCGCCCCTGACGGCCGCGGCCGCCTACGTCCGCTACCAACGTCGGCCAGGTCGACCCACATCGACCTATAGCCGACCCGCATCGACCCGTACTCACGAGCAGGAACGGGACCGCAAAACCGACCGGTGGTGGCTGGCGCCGCTGGCCGTCTCGCTGACACAACTGGTGATGCTCGCGCTGATCCTGAGCGGCGACAGCGTTCCCGCCGGCTTCGACGTGCTGTCGCACGTCATGTGGATCGACGACATACGCCGCGCCCACGTCTTTCCGCTGGCGCTGCTCTCCAGCAACATAAGCAACGCCAGCGGCGGTTTCTACCCGCCGACGTACCACGTGCTCACCGGACTCGTGCTCGACGTCGTGCCGGTACCGGCCTACCATGCCGCCTTCCTGAGCGTGGTGGCCGTTATCGTCGCGTTGCCCGTGGCGCTGTTCGCCTACGTGCGGATGGCCACGGGAAGCGGCCGCCTGGCCGGGTTGGCGACCATTGCCTCGCTGGCGTTCGAGCCGCTGCCCCTCTTCACACAGGGCCTCGGGCTGTACCCGTTCGTCGTCTCGCTGCTGATCGTCGTGGCCATCGCCATGGCCCTGCGCGACGGCCTGGGCCTGGGAGATTGGCGCGCAACGGCGCTGGCCGCGTTCCTGGGCATTGGCCTGTTCTACACCCACCCCACCGAATTCGTCACCGTGGCGCTGCTGGGGCTCGCCGTCGTCCCCGGCCTGCTTCGCAGCGTCGGCACCTGGCTGCGCGCCTGCGGCCATGGGGTGATCGTCGTCGCCGTCTGGCTCGTCGCCGCGTTCCCCGAACTCCTGGCGGTGCGGCACACCATCGTAAATGGCGCGCAAGCCGAGATCAGCGCCAAGCACGACTTCACCGCCGCGCCGCGCGTCACCCTGGGCTCCGGGCTCGATTTCTACGTCGGCTGGGTCTACGGGCGCAACGTCAGCTACCTCCTGCTGGCCGCCGTCATCGTCGGCCTCGCGTGGTGCCTGCTCAAACGCCGCTACGTCGGCCTCGCCGTGGCGCAACTCATCCTGGCCGCGCTCTTCGTCGACTCGGTCAGCTACAACATCCTGCGGCCCGTCTACACCCTCTCGTTTCCGTGGGCCTTGTGGGAACGGCTCTCGCCCACCCACTACTGGTTTGCGCTGCCCCTGGCCGCGATCGGCCTCGAGGCCACCCTGCCGGCGCTGCAATGGCTGGCGCGACATCGCAATCCTCTCTTCGCCGCCATCGTCGTCGCGCCGCTCGTGGTCGTCGGGCTGCTGCTGCCGCTCGGTGTTAGCGGGGGCGTCACCGCCACGTACGCCCACGTGCGTAAGGTCGTCGCCCCGGCCGACCTGGGGACACTGGCCTGGTTGGCACGGCACGTTGGCGTCGGCGCGGTCGTGGTCAACGACGGCGACGTCGCGGATACGGCAACCTACGACGTGCCCATCGACGCCGGCCGCTGGATGCCGGTCCTGGATGGCCCAACGCCCCTGTTCTGGCGTGACGGCGAGGGTCCCGGCCCGGTCGAGGACCGGCTGTACCTGCTCCGCCACATCGCCGACACCCCCCTGCCGCCGGCCGCGGCGCGCTTCGTGGCGCGGTACCACGTGGGCTACGTCTTCTACGGCGCGCAGGTGCGGCCGGGCGCCGCGCGGCGCCTCGACCTCGCCCGCCTGCTCACAGATCCACACCTACGTCTGGCGTACTCCAGCGAGTCGACCTGCCAGGGAGGGCGCGGCGCTTCGCCAAGCGCGACGGCATGTCCGAGGAGCGCCTCGTATGTCTTCGCCATCGGCGCATCGCCCATCGCGGCGTCAGGGTCGCCGGTGGGACCGACCGTCGCTCAACGGGTCGGCAGATAACCACTCATCCTCACTCACCCCTCTCCCTGACACGGAAGAGAGGGGAACAACGTCCCCTCACGCGTTCGCGGCGGTAGAGTGATGGCCCGATACCTAGGGTCTGTGAATTGTCGTTGGCGCGCCGAAGCTCCGGGGTTAGGGGGCAAGGACACGGGGAGCGCGGGCGGCCCGCCCGCATCGATCGCATCCACGACGGTGGCTACGACGCTCACGAGGCTGCCGTGGGGTCAAGCGGGCGGGCCGCCCGCGCTCCCCGTCGTCCCAGACCTTCTGCGCGCCTACGAATTGTCCGCTGCGGACGCCAGTCACCCACCGGGACCGCCGCAGTCCCTGCGGCACGCTGTCGTGGGACGCCCGTCCGGATCTGGCAAACCGTGTTCTCGAACATGGCCGCAGGGACTGCGGTGGTCCCAGTGGAAACGCCCCTCGCCGACTTTTCACGAGCCGTGGCCCGATGCCAGCGGCGAGGGGCGGAGAACCACGGCCGCGACCAATAGGCCCAACGTCAGCGCGACAACGGGGAGCAGCGCAATCTGGTAGTCGAAACGCGGGCGGATCACCATCCACGGGACGTAGAGCGCCAGCGCGCTAACGGCAATGCGCAACTGCGAAGAGACCAGAGGGCCACGAGCGCCGCGCTGTCCGCTCTTGTTATCGCTCGACGCGCGACGGCGGTATCGCGCATAGAGCGCGACAGCGGCCAGCGCCAGCCAGACGACGACCGGCACGAGACCAGGGATCACCACGCCGACCCATAATGGCAGCATAGCCATCAGCTCGATAGGCGCGATGGAAAGGTTGTGCGCCAGGTGCCCCCAGAACGCGCGCGGGTTGGCGTGTACGAGCGCCGGCAGCGTGTGCGCCGTCCCGAAATCGTGCGCCAGCACCAACTCGCACTGATCCATCTTATCGCGCAGATGGTAGCCCTGCACGACGCGGTGGCCGAGATCGTACTGGGTCCAGGCATAGTGCTGGCAGAAGGCGTACGACAGCCGTCCACCGGGGTAGTGGCGGACATCGCGGTCATACTGCGGGACGACGAGCATATAGCCAGCCACGGCGCAGGACGCCGCCAGGGCGGGCAGGTACCACCGCTTGCGCCGCCGGATGATAGGCCAGAGGGCCACGACGGCGACCGGCACGACCACGGCGAACTCGGGACGGATCGACGCCCCGAGGGCGAGAAGGCCGAGCGCCAGTCCGGCTCGTCGGGGCGTCGGCCCTACCAACCACAGGGCGCCAGCCAGCAACGCGGCGCCGGCCACGTACAGCGTCAGCATGGTGGCGGCGCAAACGGACGTGACCGTCAGCAAGCCGCAGAGGGTAGCGATGAGTGGGCCACAGGAGCGACGCAGCGCGCCGAAGGTGAGGAGCGTGAGGAGGAGGATCACGCAGACCCGCACGCCCTGGTAGGCCGCCTCGGGCGAGGCATGCGGCGTGGCGAAGAGCGCGTAGAAGGCATCGTAGCCGGGGGAATAGTCGGACGCCGGCAGCACCCCATGCCAGAGTCCCGCTCCCATGCCCTCATAGGTCGGCTCATCGAACGGATGCACGACATAGGACAGCCCGCCCACACGCTGCACGGTCAGCAAAGCCACCGTAGCTAAAGCAACGAGCGGCAATAGCCACGACGTGAGCATACCTCGTACCCTGACGTGATCCACCCGCGACCGTCGGGCCGCTCCCTGCCGCGGCCATGTCGAGACCTGTGCCGGCGTCTTCACCAATGGGCACCCTCCCCCTCAACGCATGCTAGCGCCAAGCGGTCGGTTACCCTATCCCCCAAATGGTTATGCTGATCACGCTTATGCTGCCGGCAGCGCGTCAAGCACGATGACCCGTCTATCCGGGACGACGGCGAGCCGCGCATCATTGGTCAGAAATATAACCCCATGCGTCGCGCTCTCGGTCGACATACTGATGAGCATCGGTCCCATCCCAACTAGCGCGGCCAACCCCTCGAAACCCCGTGACATGGTGACGCTTCCGCGGAACGATGTCGCCGCGCAACTGAACGGCAAGCGACTCCAGCAAGCGCAACTTGTCGGCCGACGGCAACCCTTTGGCTTGTGCCAACACGTCCTGGTATGTCACGTCTTGGTATGGCGCCATGCGTACCCTCCCTATCGTGGGCATCAAGGGCCTGGCATGGATAGCATAAATATCCCATGTGCCCTGCCCCGGCGATGCCTTATTATCGCAGCAAGCAAGAGGGAACCCAATAGCGGCGCGTCGAGGCAGGGGAGGCAGGGGTGATCGAGCAGGTTGAGCGACTCGCGGAGGACGGTTCGATACCCGTCGCCATGGTCACGGCGCGCCCGCGCGTGGTAGCGCTGATCCCGGCCTACAACGAGGAGCGCTGCATCGGCAGCGTCATCCTGCGCGCGCGAGAGTACGTCGACGCCGTGCTGGTGGTCGACGACGGCTCGCGCGACGCCACCGCGCGCATCGCCGCGGCGGCCGGGGCGCGCGTCATCCGGCACCGGACAAACGGGGGCAAGGGGCAGGCCCTCTCCACCGGCTTCCGCGCCGCCCGCGGCCTGCACCCCGACGTGCTGGTCATCCTGGACAGCGACGGGCAGCACCACCCTGACGAGATCCCGCTGCTGGTCGAGGCGCTGCGCGACCGGGAGGCCGACATGGTGGTGGGCAGCCGCTTCCACGCCCCTGAGCAGCTGGCCAAGATCTCGGGCGGGCGGCGCATGGGGCTGCGCGCCGTCACCACGGTCACCAACGTGCTGTCGGGCGTGTCCGTGACGGACTCGCAGAGCGGCTTCCGCGCCTTCTCGGCGCGGGCCTTGAACCTGCTGACCTTCCGTGGCGCCGGCTTCTCCGTGGAGTCGGAGATGCAGTTCCTGGCCCGCGAGCACGGCCTCAGCGTGGCCGAGGTGGCCATCAGCGCCGACTACGAGGACCCGGCCAAGCGCAACCCCGTCTTCCAGGGCTTCGACGTGCTCAACGGCGTGCTGCGGCTGGTGGGCCAGACGCGGCCGCTGCTGTTCATGGGCGTGCCCGGCATGTTCGCGCTGCTGGCCGGGCTGTTCATGGGCCTGATCGTCGTCTCCATCTACGCGTCGACCGCGAAGCTGGCCATCGGCTACGCGCTGATCAGCGTCTTGTGCGTCATCCTGGGCGCGGTCTCCCTGTTCTCCGGCATGATCCTGCACTCTGTCCGGGCGCTCCTGACCTCGCTGCTGCAACCGGTCTCGGCCGATGTACAGGAAGACTCATAGCCCGTACAGGAAGATTGCTAGTTGACCACGGAACAGCCTCGCGTCTCGGTCATCGTCGTCACCTACAACAACCGCGACGACATCAGCGCCTGTCTGCGCTCGCTCCAGGACGCTGACGGCGCCGATGAGTGCGAGATTATCGTCGTCGATAACCTCTCTACTGATGCGACACTCGACTACGTACGCGAACATCACCCGCTGGTCCATTCCGCCTCGGCAGGACGGAACGGCGGATTCGGCGCAGGCGTGAACTATGGCGCCAGGCTGGCCACGGGGACGTACCTGGCCGTCGTCAACCCCGATGCCGTCGTGGACCATGACTGGTTGCACCCATTGATCGACACACTGGAATCGTACCTGCGGGCAGGACTGGTCACGCCTACGGTCCTACTGATGGGCACGAACGACCGCGTCAACGCCTGCGGTAACGATGTCCACCTGACCGGCCTCACCTTCTGCGCCGGATTGAACAGGCCCGCGCCACCTCGCGATACTCCAGCCCAGCCAGTAGCTGCCATCTCTGGGGCAGCCTTCGCCCTGCGACGCGCATTATGGGAGGAGTGCGGAGGCTTCGATGAACGATTCTTCATGTACCTGGAGGACACCGACCTCAGTCTGCGCGTCCAGCGCATGGGCTACGATGTGCTGCACGTGCCGTCCTCGCGCGTCTGGCATCGCTACGAAGTCCGGGTGAGCGCGACAAAGCTGTACCACCTGGAGCGCAACCGCCTGTTGATGCTGCGCAAGAACCTCTCGCCGAGGACACTAGCGATCTTGTCGCCTGCCCTCCTCCTCACCGAAGCGATCACATGGGCCTACTGTGCGTACAACGGAGCGGCTTACGTTGGCGCGAAATGGCGCTCGTATCGGCGCGTCTGGCGCGAATGTTTCGCCGCGGGGAGAGGCTCGACACGGCCAACGCAGGGAACTGATCACGACTTGTTGCGCACCCTCGATACACGCCTGGCTATTGAGCAACTACAAACCGGCTCTATAGCCCGCGTACTGAACTACATTCTCACGGCGTGGTATATGCTGTGTCGTATCGTCGCGCTCTCGTACGCTTAGTGATAGGTCCAAAGATGCTTACAGCAACCTATCAAATCCAGCATGGACAAGTTCAGGCCGCTGATCGTTCAATAAGTAGGACGCGGCTGTACCAACATGTACGTCCGCTGGTCGTTATCAGCCTGCTCTATGCTTTCCTATTCTTCCACCATGTGGGCTCACTGGGATTCCATGCGGACGAATGGTTCGACCTACACCTGGCCGCCTCCTATCCCTTAAACCAGCTTGCGCACACATGGCCTCTTGATTACCGGCCTTTCGATTTACTGCCCTGGATTATCGGTGTCCACCTATTTGGCGCATCACTCGCCTGGTACGTCGCGGCCTATGGCGCGCTCCTCTGGGCGACAGCTTTAGTCCTCTATGCCGTCGTCTATCAATTGACACGGCAACCTTTCCTTGCGCTTGGGGCGGCCGCTATCTGGTCTGTCTATCCTGCCGATGCCGCGACGCCATGGCTGTCCACAGCTTGTTATCGCGCCGGAGCGTTTTTCTTACTGCTCACCATACTCTGCCTCTTAACAGGCCGCCATGTGACTTGGCAGCGTTACATCGCGGCCTTGGTATGCACGGGCTGCTGCCTGGGCAGTCAAGAGCTATTTCTTGGACTCCTCCTTTTTGTACCAGCCATTGCGGTAGTACGAGCGCCCCGGACAGACATGATGGCGCGTGCCCTATATGCGCTGCCGTTTGCCAGCCTCATCGTTTTGTATCTTATGTACCGCCTGTGGCTAGGCCCCCATGTGCTGCACTACTACGACGTAAAGAGCGGGCAGTATGACACAAGCGTCTCACACATGCTTGGCGTAATCGCCACGATGCTCCTCGTCGTGGGTCCTGAAGCATGGCAGTTGGCGTTTGGGGGCCTTGGCATGCCCCTTGGCTCTCCTATCGCCGTTGCCTGGATGGTCGGGACAACAGTTGTCTTGGTCGTTACAGCGCTATCCGTCGTCCATATCGCCCGCCACATGGAACCGCACAAACGTCTAAAGGCATCCAGCCAGGCTATACGCCCCGGACTGGTCCTTGTGGGCGTCGGCTTGCTCGGCGTTTGTGGCGGCATTCTACCACTACTCCCAACAACATTTCAGCCAGCTGTATTCGGCATTGACACGCGTGTCAACGCCGTGGCCGATATCGGAGCCTCATGCGTCATAGCCGGACTCATATGGATCGCCACGCACGCAATTCCTGTCATGGAACACCGCGTATCCTTACTCTTCCTTGCCGTGGCTACGTTTGCGGTACTCCCTCCCAGCCTCCGTTTTGAGCGCGTCGCGGATCTCAACGTAAGCGACTGGTCAGATCAGCGCGTCTTTCTACGACAGTTGCTCGCGCGCGCTCCCGGAGTGAAGCAACACACACACGTGATCGTCGTCGGCGCCGATCCAGGCGCGCTCAAGGCGTTGTGGGGGATACGCTCCTGGGGCATGGATAGCGCCCTCTCCTTGCTGTACCCTAACACCGATGTGCATGGGACGGTAGCATTGGCTGGTGGCGCGCCGCCGTCATGCATTCCGTCCGCTATTCCCAAGACGGGCGTTCTTATCGTGCGCTACGCTACTGTGCCACACTACACCGTGACACCGCTCCAAGGCTCGGTTGTTACCTACCCACGCACATGCTCAGGAACGAGCGACACCGACCGTATCATGACGCGTCCCACCGCTAGCCAATGGCGACAGATAATCGAGGCCGAGTTAGTACTACAACGTTAGGACGAGCCTGCGACTGAAGTCGCATGGCAAACGACGGACACTGAAGTGTCTCAAGACGTGCCGTCCCACGACTTTAGTCGTCGTTCTTTGCCATGCGACTTCAGTCGCAGGCCAATGTCACGTTGTAATATTAGCTCCATAGCGCATCGCGATAGGCGCCCACGGTCAGGCAGGCAGTATTCTCCCAGGAAAACGTCGCCGCCTGCCGAATACCTCGCGCTACGAGACAAGCTCGCAACGTTTCGTCGCCGAGCGCCGTGGCCATCGCCCCGGCTAGACCCTCGACATCCAGTGGATCGACCAGCAGCGCCGCGTCGCCAACTGTTTCGGGCAGCGCGGACGTATTGGACGTCACCACCGGCGTCCCACAGGCCATCGCCTCCAGTGGGGGTAGCCCAAAACCTTCGAAGATCGAAGGGTACACGAAGAGGTCAGCCGCGTTATAGAGCGCGACGAGATCGTCGTCAGGCACGTAATCCGTAAAGACCAACTCATCCGCGTAGCCCGAGTTGCGCGCCGCCGCAAACGTATCGTCGTGCAGCCACGCTTTGCGCCCCACCAGCACGAGTTTATGTTCTATCGCACCAGCCTGATGCAGCCGCACATACGCCGCGATGAGCGTCTTGAGATTCTTGCGCGGCTGCAGGTTGCCCACGGCCAGGATAAATCGCTCGCCGGTGTTGTAACGGTCGCGCACCCGCGTCAGCCGCGCCATGTCATAAATCGGGCGGAACAGAGGATCGGCCGCATTGGGAGCGACAATAACCTTCTCGGGGGGGACGCAGTAACGACGCACAATGTCGCGCTTTGAGAACTCGGAGACCGTGAGCACGACAGCGGCCCGCTGGACCATGAATGGCATGCTGGCCTTAAGCTGGGCTACAGCGGCTGACGTAAAGAACTGCGGATAGCGCTCGTAGGAGATATCATGTACCGTGGTGACAACCGGCGCCGGGCAGAGCGGCGGAGCTAGATACTGCACATGGAGGACATCGACGTGATGCCGTGCCACGGCAAGCGGCAGGGTTAGCGGGATGCGCACTTGCAGCAAACCTGGCCGCACCACGACGCGCTGCATGTTTTCCGCACCCGGTATCACTCCAGGCGCCAGTCCAGGATTGAGAAAGAGTGTATAGTCATTGTCGGAGTCGAGGGCAGCAATCGCGCGGATCACGTTGCGGATGTACGTTTCATCGCCGCCGCCGCGCCCGCCAAGAGCACGCGCATCAATCCCTATCCTCATGTAGAAATCCTTATCACGACGGAGAGCAGTCTATCTCATCATCAGTTCCGGGCGGCATCGCAGCGCCATGGTACGCCTACAAGGTCACGTTGCCAATAGCCCAAAAGGGGACTCTCGCCCACAGTTGCCCAGCGGAGTTGCCTGCATTACAAAGGAAGATTGCTATCAGCCATCAAATGAGCCTCACTAACGGTCACCCGTTCGGGCTATTGGACGCCACTTGAGTGAGGCCTAGACTAACGGTGCGAGCGACGATAGCCACCGTGCGGGAGTGGGGAGATGCAAAAGCAAGGATCGGTCGGGATCTACTGCCTGGCCAACGACAAAGTGCTCGATTGGATGATCGCCTTCCTCGAGAGCCTACGTTACTACGAGTCCGACATCTCATTGATCGTGATACCGTTCGACGACAATGTTGAGCAGTTGACTCGGCTCGCCCAAAAGTATCGCTTCACCTTCCTTCAAGATGGAGCGTTAGAGGAACTCGATCAGATCGGCGCTACTTTCCCTCCCTACAAGTACGCTGGCGCGCACATGTTCCGTAAGTTCGCGGCCTTCTGGGGTCCCTTCGACCACTTCCTGTTTCTGGACCTGGATATCGTCATCCTCGCTGGATTACAAGAGCTGTTGCACAGCTACCTCTCATCGCCATGCAACTTTGTGTGCTTCGACTGCGACATCGAACAAGCGTATCGACCAGGAGCCCTACGCGATAGGATGATCAGCGAGTACTCGACACACGGCTTCAATGCCGGCGCGTTTATGTCGTCAAAAGGCGTCTTTACGCTCGACAGCGTTAAGGCTTCCGCAGTAGAGGCGGCCAGTGTTAAGGAGAGCTTCGCTGAGGCGGGAGACCAACCATTCTTTAACTACTGTGTGGATACCATAAGGCTACACGCAAAGGATGTGACCGAGATCGCACCCGATGTGTCCTCTTGTGCCTGGGCTGCTTTACGATCGGTTAGGGAAACCGCAAGCGGCTTTAGAGTCATGGATAGGCGCTCGCCCCACTACAACAAGCGACTCCTGTTCATCCACTGGGCCGGCTTTAAGTGTAATCCGTACATGCCGAATCGACACACATTCATCCAGCGCAGAATGCAAGGCTGCCCCACAAGGTTAGCGCGCCTGCGATACCGCTACGAGTTTTACATCTTGCGCCTCTTGACGCCGAAGAACTGTTTGCGATGGCTATATGGAAAGTACCTTCAGCGACACCCGTTATTCATGCGCACATAGTGCTTTCACAATCACCTCCCCGTATTTCCTTTGTTGCAGTCATCTGTTTCGGGTACATAGACGCACGCCGTCCGATCAACACTAAGCTGAAAGCTCGCGTGAAGGCCGCGAACGTACATTGTGATCCACTGATAGTTGATGGGTCCACGCCTTGATAGAACGTTGCGGATATTGATGCGTGTTAAACAATATAGACTATGCGACGCTATCAGTACAAGAGCTACTGGATGACCGCAACGCAGCAATTTCATGTCGGCGCCAGCGCCAGAAAAAGCGTAGCCGCGGAAGATGTGTTCGACAGCCCCGCTCTTGTACTCTCTAGCACCGTGATGCTCCACCGCGATATGTGGTGTATAGACCGCAGTTAAACCGTGGAGGAAACAGCGGTATAGGTAATCCACTTCTTCCCCACCGTATACGAAGAGCGACGATCCGGGCCCCAAGCAGACGTCGAACAAGCCAACGAACGACACGGCGGCACGGCGCACATACATGCTAGCTCCGACGCCCTCCGTATGCAGGAAGCCTCTAAGTCCACGAGCGATCCGCTCACGCCTGGTTCGATAGACCGGGATGTAATAGTCCTGGTGATTGTGCGGCGCGGCATCGAGAGCGCCGAATACGAGCGCGGCCTGCGGATAGCGATTGAAGACGGCGGCGATCTGCGGCAACCAGTCAGTCGCGACTGTACAGTCATCGTCGAGAAACGCGATAATGTCTCCTGGCGCTGCTTGCAGTCCATAATTGCGGGCACGAGCAACACCTTTATCACTAAGTCGCTGATACGTCAGGTGCGGTATGGCTTCGCGGAAAATTTCCACGATGGTCTGCGTCTGGTTGTTGTCACTTTGATCCACAACCATCACATCCCAGTGTGGGTAGCGGACATGCGCAAGGCTCTCGAGACACCGCCGAATATCCAACGGCCGTTTGTAGGTGGGAATAACGACTGAGATATGCGGAATCGTAGGCGCACTATCTACCTTTCGTGCGTGTCGGCTGACAGTACTCATGGATTTCATGCTACGCCACTTCGGGCCGCGTCAAGCAACTGAATGTAATGTTTTAGGGTGCGCGCCACCATGGTGTCCATCGAGAAGTCCGCTTCGATTCGGGTACGAGCAGCCTGTCCAAGCCGACGACGCTCCACAGGATCACTAAGCAGACGTAGCAATGCTCCGGCAAGCTCTGGCACGTCGTGCGGCGGGACGAGGAGTCCAGTCAAGCCATGGTGAACAATCTCGGGTATGCCGCCAACGCGCGTGCCAATAACCGGCACACCGACGCTCATGGCCTCGAGCAATACGTAGCCTAGCGCCTCGTAGTCCACTGTCGGCATCACAAGGATGTCAAAAGCACGCATCAATTCCAACACGTCACGACGGTAACCCGTGAAAATGGCGCCATCGGCCAAGCCTAGTCTCGTGGCCTGCTCCCGGTACTGACTCTCACAGGGGCCTTCACCCACGACGACAACGTGTACATCTTCTATCTGACGGCGAACAATCGCGGCCGCTTCTAGGAGATACCCCTGCCCCTTGTTGGTATCTAGACGCCCCACAACCCCGATGAGCATCCCCTCTTCCGGTAAACCGAGCGCGCGACGCTCCATGGCGGAACATGCGTGCGATAGTGATGGAACGACAACGCCGTTAGGAATGCATGTAATTTGACGCCGTGGGAACCCGCGCCGGTAGACAAGCGCGTCAGCGCTAGCGGAAGACGCAACCAATACGGTATCGAGATACTTGCCGATCAACTGGTCGAAGGCGGCCTCCTCGATGGCTGGCCAGCGTCGTGCTGTCGCCTGCGTATGTACGAACATACCGACGACCGGCGTCTGTGTAAGTGCAGCAGCGATAACGGCGGCGCGACAAGACTCGAGACCGGGATAAGCCGGGGCATTGATGTGCAAGATATCAGGCCTGTGCTGTAACAGCCAGCGGCGCAAAATGGCTATGTTGGGTCCGCGATGAGCAACGCGGACGGCCGCGTCACCAACCTTACGCACTATCTGCAACTGGCGGACACGGTTAATTCCCGCCCGCTGAGATAGTTGAAACGCCGCACTTCCGCCGACGGTGAAAACTGGGAGCACATCAATCGCAATGTCTCGGCGCAGGGGTTCCAGATACTCCAGTAGGGCGGCATCAGGATTGCAACCTACTCGCACATCGCAGTGTTCGGACATGCGACAGGCTATGTCATATAGGTACCGTTCCGCGCCACCGATAAGGGTGGATTCCGTGTACAACAGGAGACGAGGCCGGCGTCTTAGCGTTTTGCTCACGTCAGACATTGGCATTCCTGACGCCACCTACCGGCCTATGGGCAGCCTCAATCCAACCCAATCCCTCCCAGGCAAAGCGCCTCATCGCGCGAGACAGAGTATCGAGACTGGCGCTGCCACCGTAGCATTGACGGAGCACTGACCACGCCTGTCCATCGTGTGGGCATAAGAGCAGCATCCGCAGCAGAATGTAGTTGCCCATGAACAGTTGGCCCCGCTGCAAATAGATGTGAGCCCAGTCACCAAGGGTGACCATATTCGACCCGATCTGGGCAGAGGCATCCATCTTATCCGTGAGCTGCGGCAAACGCGGTTTGGCGTAGCCAAGGGCATCGTATCCGCGCAAACGACGCTGGAGAGCTGCTTTCCGGGCGAGAGCGGCACACCTATCTACTCCCCTAGCGCCTACGCGGGCCGTCGCGGAGGTTTCATGGAAACGAAGGGAATAGAGAAATTCGTCAATATTGGCCAAGACGCCTACTTCACTCAAACGGAACCACAGATCGTAGTCTTCAGCCGGTGCGAAGCCCGCACGGTAGCCGCCGACAGCCAACACCGCCGGCTTACGCATCATAGTGGAGCCGTTGACGATGTCGTCAATGGCGTAGAGCTTTACATGTAGGTCACGGCCACTGGACAGAGGGGTTAGGCGCTTGCCAGTATCCTCGCCGGATGGATTGATAACGCGCGCCCAACATCCAACCACGACAACATTTGGCTGCGCATCCAGGTACGTCACCTGCTTCGCGAAGCGGTATGGGTCCGAAATGTCGTCGGCGTCCATACAGGCTATATATGCTCCTCGCGCCTCGCTCAACCCCTTGTTACGCGTTACAACGAGCCCCTGGTGCGACTCAGCAAAGACTCGAATGCGCTGATCCATGTAAGAGCGAATAATCTCGAGACTGTTATCCGTGGAACCATCATCAACTATAATTAACTCGAGGTCGGTATATGTCTGCGCAATAATGCTATCTATTGCTTCGCGCAGATACGGAGCCGCGTTGTAAACGGGCATCAAAACAGACACAGTAGGTGGATGTAACACGATCAACTTTCCTAGTCATTAGACATGAGTCTGGACATGTTTGCGATGCGCTGGTTTTAGCTTGTCTACACGTTTGGCGTTGTAACCGGTTTTCCCTTCCACCAGGGCAACCAGCTTCGCAACAGGAGGTATATGACGTCGAGGGGTCTGCTTACAATATAGGAAGGCGACTCCACGGCGGCGCGCAGCAATGGCTGCAGAATGTGCTGAGGCTGATTGAAGCGCGCGGCGATAGCCGCCTGATCGAAACACATGTAGGAGTAGGCTTGTCGGCGTACCTGTTGAACGGCTAAGGGTAAGTCATCCCGTGCGTACACCTTGTTAAGCACCCGACGACGTTCCAGGGGGAATGCGGCTGCAGCTGCGGTGGATTTTGCGGCCGCGTGGGCACGCATCTTGGATAACGCAACACCGGATAGATACAATCCAGGACACGTCAGGCCAAGGCGAATCCAAAGGTCGTAATCCATGCAGTAATGCAATCGCTCATCGAGGAGACCTACCGTATCAAGAGCGCTTCTGCGCACGAAGACGCTTGGCTGGGGCATCTTGACTTTCGTTGTTATCACACCGGAAATGTTGAATGGCGTGGCGGGAGCTTGCCAGATAACATCGCTATGCTCGTCGATAACAAGAGCGTCGCCATATACCATGCAAACGTCGGGGTTAGATAACAACGCGCGAACAGCAGTCGTCACAGCGTCAGCGGTATACAGGTCATCGGAGTTGAGATAAGCGACAATTTCGCCTGTTGCTCGCTGCCACCCCTTGTTGATCGCATGGGCTTGCCCGCGGTCAGGTTCACTTACCCAATAGACAAGCTGTCCCTCGTACTTCTCGATGATCTCGACGCTCTCATCTGTTGAACCGCCATCAATAACGATGTATTCGATACGAGGATAATCTTGGTTGAGGACTGACCGGATCGTCTCTTCCAGGAACTGCGCCTGGTTGAAGGACGGGGTCACAATAGAGACAAGCTGCAACGGATCTATCATCTTACGCTTCACTATAGACGTGACATACGTGTCGTACTAATTGGCAGCGATACATGCACTCCGGTGCGGTGCTTTTGTACCGATTCATTCAGCAACCTACTCGCTACAAAGGCGCAATAGTATGCGTCCATGTTCCACGGCAAGTGGCTGTTGAACTGCTAGACCTATAGCTTCCCTTGCTGGATCGGGACCCGGTCGCAATGCAGGCCAAGCAACTTCGAGTATCTGAGCTAGCCGCGCTGGATCATCACAATCGAAGAAGCCCAAGGCATTGGGAGCCTGTTCGCGATGGACAGCAATGTCAGAGCAGATTACTGGGCGCCCAAGTGCAAGCGCGTCTTGCACGATCGTACTCCATCCTTCGAAGCGCGACGGTTGAACGACGAGACTCGCGCAACGAAGCAGATCGATTAAATGTGCCCGTGGAACCAAACCGAGGGGAACAACCTGACCACTCAAACCATTACTTGCAATAGCTTGTAACAGCGATGACACCGCTTGATTACTTGGGTCTCGATAGTCCGCAGGCAATCCAGTACACGCAACTGGAACGGTGATACCCTTGCGCGCCAGAATCGCTACGGCGTCCACAACGACCTGATGGTTCTTGTGCGCCCAAAACTGATTGGCTACCAGTACAAACTTCTCTGGGAGGCCATAAGCAGCGGGCGTGATTGATAGGTCAGGCGAAGGCGGAGTGTAGACAAACAAAGATGGGAAACGCGCCACGACCGTCTTGGCTGCATGCGGAAGAAAGCGATTATAATCTTCCTGGGCGGATGCACTCGACAGCACGACTGCTTCGGCGTGGCGTGCCCAATGCTGTAGTCGCCGCTCAAGATGAGAAATTTCGGCTGGGGCAAAATACTGCGGCAAATGTTTGTGCTGGAAGTCAGGAATCCATGGGATACGCTTATATCTCACGCGTTTAGCCTGGAAATCCCCTGCAAGAAGCAAAGCAGAGATTCCGTGCGCGTCACAGTAACTCTCCGCAACGCCCTTGAGGCGCAGCACCTGGCGCAGCGTCGTCTCGCCAGGAAACCTTTGGGTGTTTGGTAGTTCGACAACCGTTGCCAAGTCCTGCCATCCGGCGACAGATTGGTTGCTCAAAACGACGATGTCTACACCTGTCCCGGCCGCGTGACGAAGAGATCGCACAACGGTCTCCGTGAATACACCTCCCGCGGACCAGAAGTCAGAACCTTTGTGCAGCACTGCTATGCGCATCGCCATGCCCGTACACACTCCGTGATGCCATCTTTAAGGGGACGAAATCTAAACGGCTCAATACCCTGTAGGCTCTCGACGCTCGCCTGCCAGTACTGGGGATTACCGGTCTGCGGTTGGCTCAACGCGCGAATTAGCTTCGTCACCTCAGCCGCGCCGACAATGAGTTGCGCCACGTCTCGTGTCCGTGTCGCGGCGCCTGATGCCACGTTCAATACAGTCAACCCGCGTGGTCGTCGCGTCGCGATAGTGAGAAGGACGGTCGCGACATCGTCCACGTGGAGATAGTCACGCGTCTCCTCGCCCGTCCCACGTAGCACCACCTCGGAGCCTGTTCCAGTCGCCTCGCAATAAAGCTCCCACACTAATAAGCGTCGCTGGCGGGGTCCATAAACCGAAAAGAGACGAGCGATGACAATGTCGAACCCAAAACAGTGACAATACTCGCGCGCGAACAACTCGGCCGCCGCCTTGTGATACCCGTATGGCGAGATCGGCGCGACGGGCGCATCTTCTCGGATCGGCAGCATACGCGGTTCGCCGTAGACAGCAGCACTCGAGGGGAAAAGCACCAGCGGCTTCTGACCGGAGCGCCGTACCCCATCGAGGACGTTGGCAAGGCTCATGACCGCCGCGCGAAGATCGTCCAGAGGTGCCGTGAAGGAAGCGCCTACGGAGGCTGTGCCTGCGGCATGCAGGATAACGTCGGGGTTGTGCCGTTCGATGATAGTGGCAAAGTCACTATGTACAACATCGGCCTGGTGATAGCAGCCTGGCCATCCAGGCTCTGGCTGGCTCGCCAACCCAACCCCTATAACGACATGTCCAATTTGTGCTGCGATGTGGCCCACGCTGCTCCCAATAAAACCATGACAACCGGTAATCAAGATACGCATAATTTCTCCGGAGAAACTCTGTTGTTCTATTGCTTCATCTTTGTAGGTAGGCCGCAAGCTGTTTGTCATAGATGGCTTTGATATGGTCATTGCGCGGCTCGGGCAAGTCTCTCCACGCCCCGAAGTCTAGGTACATCTCCTGCTCATCGGTCATGCGAGAAACGTAGCGGTTTCGCAGTTCTTCGATGTTACAGACTTCTTTTGCAGGATGACCATAGGCAACCATGCCATCTGCAACGCGTTTTGTCACTAAAGATCCTGCTCCAATAATCGCTCGCTCACCAATAGTGACACCTGGCAGAATCACTGAGCACGCACCTATGTAACATTCCTTTTTTAGGGTAACCGGTGCGATACGTACTGGAATCTCTGGAAAGCTTGACAAGGCAGCGTCATGGAGAATAATTGTTACCCGAGGTGCGAGTACTACTCCATCCTCTGCGGTAAAGAACTCTGCACACCAAGTCTCGATAAACACATCCGGACCGAAGAATACGTCTCGTCCTATATGCGCGCCGTGTTCACGAAGAGTTGCTTGAAGGTCTCGTGTATACTCTGGGTCTGCTGCTAAGCCAGCTAGAGCGGATAGTCCGTATCGTAGCGCTCTCCTCAGATATTTCTTGGCCGCGTCAGAGCTATTCCCGGGTAACAGCTGGCGGCACTGCTTCAGCCTTGATTCCATTAGAAGGTCCGTTCCTCTTTTGTAATCGGCCGCACGACTCTAGCAGGGTTGCCAGCGACGAGCGTCCAAGACGGTACATCCTTTGTTACGACACTGGCCGCGCCTACAATTGCGCCTCTTCCGATCTCGACCCCCTTCAGAATGGTGGACTTGAAGCCAATCCATACATCATCCGCAATCACAACCTGTGCTGATCTGATGTCTGATAAGTCTCGTTCCTGGCCAAGGCGTATCGCTCGTTCATCACTTCTACGTCTTTGGCACGCTGTCGGATGGGAGTTCGTGTCGTGGATATCGACCATGTGTGATATCAATACATGATTGCCAATCAAAATAGAAGACTGTGCCCAAATCCTGCTGTTGACACCAACATAACACCATTCGCCTATCTCGATCTGACTATCTACGCCAAAGGTTTGGAGAATACCATCGATGCGCGTGTGGGCTCCCACCTTTATTTGTGTTCGATCATTCGACTCGTTATATATCTGAGCTTGCGGATGTAGCTCTACCGTGTTATCTAACGTTGCTACCCGATTCTTGATTGTAGCCATCCTGCTCGACGAGAGCGCTATCTCCGTCCTACTAGCCAGTATTAATAACAAAGGATCTACATATCGGGTCAAGATGCAATCTCGTAATATCCGTTGGCGCAGCATTAAACTCATCAAATCTCTCCGTACTGTTGTAAGGTCGCCTCGTGACTCCACAGGTCTCGTAAGAACAATCGCCGTCCCCATCGCAACCAAGTTGAGATCAGTGATACTAGCAAGCGCCCTGACCGTAGTTGAGAACCTGAGCAACTATGAAGATGTTCTATTACTCTACCAAGTCCGTCTTGGTCTAACTGCGCGTCACTAGGCAGTTTGAGTTGGCTGCCAAGCACTTTGTTCATGAATACTTCTTGCGCAGGCTGCATGAAACCACCTGCTCCACAGTGAACTCCGGAGCCATCGAAACCGCCATTCCATGTAAGCGAACGTCGGGGATGTAGGATCAGCCCTCCCTCACAATAGATGGTCCAGTACCAGTGAATGTCCCAGTCCCGCCTTTTTGCGTCCAATAAGCATTGCTGTTGCAATAAATCTGTGTAGTGATAGGCTCCGCCAAGATCAAAGCGTTGCCGCATTCGTTCATCCACTAACATTTTGTCTATCCCATTCAAATCCCAACTGAAAGCATGCCAGGCACGTTCCCAAGTTGCCCAGCCCCAAGAGGAGACGTAAGGAAGAAACATTGCGTCCAACTTTGTTGCATGTTTTACCGGGAACATATGTCCAGATATTTGGTAGACATTCTCTGTGTTACTATAACGATCTAGACTCTGAAGCATGAAGTCGAGAAAGTCTGGACTGACCACTAAATCATCCTCTAACACGATCGCTTGCCCATACTCGCGGCATAGGGTTGTGACTTCACCAACAATGGACTGTCCTATGCCCAAGTTGCTGCTCTGCTCGACAATACGGGCACCCAATGCGTGCCCCCACTCCCGCGCCACTTTTCGGGTTTTTTCCACCGCTCCGACGGCAACTTCACTTCGTGGTCCGTCGCAGAAGATGTGCAGTTGGCATTCGTCAAGACGATCACAGCGCGCAATCGCTTGTAAGGCTCTGTAGGTATGCCTCGGACGATTATAGACAAATAGCGCGATGGGGGTCTTTTTTGGGTGACTCATGCTACACGTTCGCCTCTCTCGTGATATTCTTCCCCTTCGTCTGAGGCGTCATGATAATACGCTGTAAGCCGCGTCTCACATGCATCCGCCTGTCACACTGACTCAACAGCTTCCTCGCTAGGCTAATTGGCTTGACCGAGAACAACGCCCATGGCCCTTCCAGTCTTTGGTGCAACCACGTCAAAGAACTTCGGGGAACTCTATTGTCGTACACTTCGAGAACCTGCCGATACTGCCTACTTTCCTCTGATGCCCGTTTCGACAGCGCGGTAGTATCAAATAGTCCTGTTGTAGAATCGATAGGAAGAAGGCTTGAAGTCGCCAATGTCCTAGCAATTCGTTGACTGGCTAGTTGGTGGACGACGACGGAAGCAACAAGCGCAGGCTTTATATCCATGAGGTTGCGACGCCCAGGCAATACTCGCACTCTATGTAGCACTTCATTGCCCGTCACATCTGAGTGAGGCCACAACAAGTCTTGAGACAGATTGCCGAAGCGATCTTCTGGCAGTAGTTCTACGACGTTCTTTGCCAGTCCGCTTGGCAAAAGCATGTTGGATCCATGCACACCGACGACACAGTCGCTCGCCGCGTACAGTTCGAGCCAGCGCTGTTCTTGTTCAAGGGAAAACTCGGTTGCGCGCTCGTCTACCATACCGTCGACAAGCGACACCTGCTTGCCAAAGCCTATGACGATGAACCGTATATCTGGAAAGGCAAGTTTAAGCCTTTCGTAGAGGATTCGAATGTTTCGAGCTTGCTGAGCAAGAGTAATACCCCAAAGCCGATCTTCACGATAGATAAATGCGACACGAGCAGGCTCATCACTACTTCGCTCCAAATCAGTAGGTATCTTGACAAAACGACACAGATCGTACCGGGAAGGATGTGGGTGCGAATGAGCTACGCTAAGATAGCAAGTGTCTCGCGACGCGATTTCCTCCGTGATCTGCTGTTCAAGCGAGACATACCAATGCTGAAAGCTCTTGAGTGGCAAGTCTACTTCCCAAATCTCGGCAATCCCGTCTGGCACGAGGTGGGTTAGTTGCCTTGGGACTAGGACACAACAGGCAACGTCGGGACGCCGGTCAACATAGTACTGAGCATTTAGCAACTTCAGCAAGCAATGACCATAGAGATAATCCAGGCAATTAAGCAATACTATCTCGGAATGACGAAACTTCCGGTAGAATCTGATCGGCACGTCTACATAACTCTTGGTCTTCATGCTCCAAGCTAGTGCATTACTAAGCCATTGAGCGTTTACAGGATCGAAAACTGTGCCGCTTTTCTGATCGATAGCGACTGGGGAAAAGAGTGCATGGCCACTGGGAAGATCAACGTAATATCGTGTTTTGCATTTTTCACAGTGTCCATCCAATAGATTTCTCATTCCATTGATAACTACCGTACAACTCACAAGATTACCCCGACATCTCGGGCACATACATAAGTCATCAGCAAGCGGTTTGATCGGAATCATACGCATAGACTTCTTTAAATAATCCTCGCCACCTGAGTCGCTGCCGAGTTGAGCTGGAGACACCACGAAGCTCGTACGAGACAAATGCCATGTGTAGCGGGCGGTACTTCACCTGATCCAAAAAGGTTGCCATCAACTACTGTTAGCTCGACCGCGTCATCAATATAATCCAAGAATTCTCCTCGTCCGTTGTCCGCTAGCAAGCTGTAACCAATGTGATAGGAGGCGGCAGGCAAAGGCAGTTGGGGTATCCGACAAACAATGGTTCCATCAAGAGGTAGTATCCCGAAGTCAGTCCCATTCATCCGATTGTGCTGCAAGAAAACGGGAACATTCAGTTGTGTCTTCACCTGAATGCTAGCGTTAATACGTTTGACAACTGCTCCTGATTTCCTTTGAAAATGCAGGCGAATACTTATGTCTTGCCCTGATGAAGCAGCACTGATAATGTTTCCTTGGAAATCGCATACATCAATCGCCGTCACTCGCACGTCCCCAGAGCCCTTGCGGCCTGCTCGGTTATTGAGAGGCCCTGTATGCAATGCACCTTTTGTAAGGTATTGGCTAATTGCTTCTGTTCCAGTTCCATCGAACTGCATGTGTCCTTGCTCTATGACGATACCCCGTTGGCACAAACTCTCAATAGCCACCATACTGTGGCTCACAAATAACACCGTTCGCCCTCCCTTAGCCACATCTTCCATCTTGCCAAGACATTTCTTCTGGAACTCTGCATCGCCCACGGCGAGCACTTCGTCGACGACGAGCACGTCAGGCTCCAGGTGGGCGGCGACGGCGAAGGCGAGGCGCATGTACATACCGCTGGAGTAGCGTTTGACGGGGGTGTCGAGGTAGGTTTCGACGCCGGAGAAGTCGACGATCTCGTCGAAGCGGCGCCGGATGTCGGCGCGGCTCATGCCCATGACGGCGCCGTTGAGGTAGATGT
>JAABUX010002936.1_pt1 | contig 23316 bp, 29 predicted proteins | sample 5561851 | NCBI WGS metagenome assembly JAABUX01 (sample SAMN10711883, study PRJNA513361) | rock metagenome | isolation source: Antarctica rocks | place: Antarctica: Victoria Land, Richard Nunatak red sandstone | collected 2016-01-03 | reverse complement strand
CGGCCGCACCTCGTCATCCATCCAGCAAGCGCGACGATTGCCACGCGCTGCCTATCCGCCCACCCAGCCACCCAGCCAATCAGACACACGCGCCAGATTTACGCGGTTTCTGACCGCCGTTTACACATCTACGCCGCGCTGGCCGAGAAGGAGCGGCGCCTGATCTCCGAACGCACCCGCGCCGCGCTGGCGGCGCGCAAGCGGCAGGGCGCCCGGCTCGGCAACCCGACCAACCTGTCCGTGGCTGGGGCAACCGGGGCGGTGCGCACCGTCGAGGATGCCTACCGCTTTGCTGAGAACGTGGCCCCCGTGATCCGCGAGATTAGGGCCACTGGTGTGGTCAGCCTGCGCGGCATCGCCGACGTGCTCAACAAACGTGGCGTACGGACCGCCCGCGGGAGTCGGTGGGCTGCGACGCAGGTCAGCGCCGTGCTGGCGCGGGTTGCAACAGGGATCCCAGCGATTGAAGGCCGCAAGCGCTATTAGGACACGACCTCCAGGACGGCGAGGCCGGCAGGGACCAGGGGCAAGACGCGCGTGGGCAAGGAAGACCTTCAGCAAGGGAGATTGTCCTCCTTACCTGCCTATTCAAACCCGAGACGACGGCACGGCAAGTACGGAAGAACCCAATGTCAAGAGCCGATTGACAGTCGAGATTGTAGAAGGCGAAGGCCGGTTCTCGCTCTATTGAGTGCTGGCAGGCGTTGCACCTGAAGCAAGCGTCTCTGCCTCGATTTCAAGGAACACGCGATAGGCGTTTCCCCGGTTGCTGGCGCCGAACGCCGGAATATTGCGGTAGTGGCTCCAATCGACGCCCTGATAGGCTGCATCGAACTCGGCCCATTGCGCCACCGCCTCGCCCATCGCGGCCCGAACGAATCGAATGTAGGTGTCGGTGAAGGCAATCGCCTCGGATGCGCTTTCGGCAGGTTGTCCATGGCCCGGGATGATGAAGCGCGGCTGCATCGCCGCAACCTCCTGCAGTCCTGCCAGCCAGTTGCGCGTGTTGACCGCGGCACTCGCCATGAACGGGATGCGACCGTTCTGCACAATGTCGCCCGCGAACAGCACACGCTCCGGCAGCACCAGCATCATGACGTCGCTCATCGAGTGGGCGGGCCCGGCGTAGATGAGCTGAAACTGGTGTCCCCCGAGACGTATCTCGGCGGCGACGCGGAACACCACGCCGGGCAATACGATGCGGGTGTCGGCGTTGACCCAGGGCGCCAGGGCCTCCCGGCGCTGCGCGAGGCGTGGCTCAGCCGCCTCGTCGTCGGTGTTGCCAGCGGCGGTGTAGTCGAGAGCTTTCGCCTGGGCGAAAATCTCTGCGTCTGCCTCGTCCCGGAACGCCTGCAAGCCGTAGATGTGATCAGCGTGATAATGGCTGACGACGACATGCTTCACCGGCATGTCGGTGATGGCCCTGATCTTGCGGAGCAGTGCCTGGCCGAGGCTTGGGGTGCCCAAGGCGTCAAACACGATGACGCCCTCATTGGTGACCACGAACCCGGCGTTGGAGGTGTGCCCCTGGTTCGCAGCACTCGGTACGCCGGGGTGGCCAAGCACGAAGTAGATCGGCGCGCCTGGCACCTGCTGGACGACGATGTCCTCCATCAGCGGCACATAGGCCTGCGCCCAACCCGGGGCTGAACCGGCGGCTAATGCAAGCGGCGCGACCACAGAACAGGCCATAGCGCCCCGTCTGCTGGCCAAAATGCGCGGGAGGAGCCAGGAGGCTCCTGGCTCGTCCAACTCTCCGCAGCAGCCATCCGCTGACCACGTCTCACTGTGCGGCAAGACGCTGGAACCCATAAGGCGCGAGGCACGCGAAGGCAGCATCCGTCTTGATGAAGGCGAGCCAGGCCCGTGCCGCATCGGCATGCGGCGCCCCCGACACGATCGCAGCGCTGTAAATGGCCCGAGTGTTCTGCTCCGCCGGAATGGCGACATGGCTGATGGGGTGTCCCTGCTTCTCCTGGAAGATCGCCTCGGAGGTCCATGTCACGCCGGCCTGACCCAGCCCCTGCATTAGGAACAGCAGGGTCTGCCGATGGTGGATCCGGGTCAGAACGGCCGAGCCGTCGGCAACCTTCGCTTCATAGACCGTCTTCGCGAGCGCCTCGCCACCGACCTTGGCGAGCGAAGCCTTGATCTGCCCGGCAACACCCTCGAACGCCGGGTTCGGCATGATGATCGGGAGCCCCGGACGGCCAAGGTCGGCCAGGCCAGTGATCTTTGCCGGATTGTCCTTGGGCACCATGATCGTGAGGTCGTTCGTAGCGAAGGACACCACGGGCGCTGCGAGCCGCCCGTCCTTGACCCAGCCCTCGCTCGCCGCCCGTTCGGCCATCATCACGTCGGGCCGCACCGTGAAGCTGATGTTCCCTGACGTGATCGTGCCGCCCTCGGCCAATTGCTTCATCAGCAGCCCAGGCGGCAACGTCTCATAGAAGACCCGGCCGCGGTATGCGGGATAGGCCTTGCCGAATGCATGGACGAGGTCGCCCATGGCGAAAAAGTAGTTGCCCGAGGCATAGAGGATGAGCAACGGATCATCTAGGCTGCCATGGAAGTCGGCCATCGCGTCGGCTAGCGGCACCGTGAAGGCAAGGCCCTGCTTGACGGCATCGTTGTTCCGTCCCTGCTGCCATGGAGGATACTGCGCCTCCGCCGCCTCGAGCCGGGCAGCTGGGGAGCCAGCCGGGGCCGCTGCGGCGGGCATGGCGTTGCCTATCGCGAGGAGAGTCAAACCAAGTAGCACCCCGTGTGTATGCGGTGTGGTCATCGCGCGTAAGAGAACCCGGCAGTCGCAAGTTCGACCAGTGTGCCCACGGCGCCAGGTGTCATGATCACGCCTGGGATCAGGTGATTGGTCAGCTCCGCACACAGGGCGCCGGTCGTCGACTTGTCGGGGTTGGTCCCGCCCGCAATCAGGCGCTCGCTCAGCTCCCAGGCCGCGTTATGGCACGCGAGGAAGACAGCGCCCCGCCGTTGTAGGCCCTGGATACTGTTCGCAGCCGGGGAGAAGGCCCCGGTCTCGTTCTGGAAGTCCGCCAGATCGACCGAGGATGCAGGTTTAGCTGCGACAAAAGCGTTCTTCGTCACGCCGCCACCAGCCATCTTTGCCAATGCATACTTCTCCCACATCACCTCGTCATAAAGTGCCAGTTGCGCGCTGCCGTGCGTCGCCGAGACGCACAGGAAGTCAGGATGACCGAACGACCATATTTGGGAGTTCATCGCGTTGCGCATGACATTCAGCCATGGGCCCGAGATGTCGGTGTTGTCCCAGGCCTGCTTCGGGCCGCCCCCGTAGTGCAGCACGGCGTCGAGGCCGTCGCCATCCCATTCGGCACGATCGACCAGGACCATCGGCGCGATCTTGAAGTCACGCTTTGCTTCGAACAAGGCGAGCTTGGCCGTCAGCGCATCGAGGGTCTTGGCCTCTTTCTGCACAAGGGGTGCGGATGGCGAGGCGGAAGCAGAAGCGGCAAAGCCGATCGCGGCAGCCGCGACGCCCAGGTTTCCGAGTGCATTCCGACGAGACGTCATAACTGGTCCTCCATGGTGACGCGCCCCTGAGGGGCCAAGGTGATGCGCCCGTCAAGGGCGAACGGTCGTGTAGCCGTGTTCGGCCAGCGTCATGATCTGCACGACGCCGGCGACGACCCTTCGCGCGTCCGGATGGAGCGGATACGGCTTTCCGGTGTCGCGCTCAATCGTCTCGACCGTGTTCATGCAGGCGTCGAACCGGACGCCCTGCGCGACCAGGCTGCGGATCCGGGCGTCGTTCGCGTTGCCGTCGTGCAGCAGGTCGATGCCCGCCCCAAACGCCACGATTTCGACCGCCACCTTGTCGGGCCCGAAGACCTTCAGCACGTTGAAGGCGACGTTCAGCACCGCCGTCTGCTTCGCATCCGTCGCGTCGGAGATCTGCAGGGTGAGCCTGTGCTCGACGAAGGCGGACTCCTCCGGCATGCCCACCTCCACCGCCCGGGACTGCACCTGCAGCGCGAGCAGCAAGCCGAGTGCGAGCAGGCCACGCCGAAACCACATCATGCGGCCAACCCTGGATTGCCCTCGACACCGATCAGCTTGACCCGCCCGGGGCGAACCGGCTTCACCTCGCTCTGGCCACGCAGATAGGTGGCGACGACGTCCCAGACCGGGCGGTTGCCCTGCAGGAGGTTCACCGAGGCCCAGCCCGCGACGCGGTAGGTCTTGCCCGCCTCCAGCTTGGTCCCGTCCGGCAGCGTGAGGTCGGAGATCCGGTTTCCGATCCCGGCACCTGGCGTGCAGGCGTAGTCGAGGCCACCGAGGCGCACCATGTCGCCGCCCTGCTGCACGTAGGGATCGGGGTTGAACAGGTTGTCGCAGACGTCTTCCAGCACCGTCTTGATCGCGTCGCCCGTCATCCCTTGCACATAGACGTCAGGATAGCTGATCGCGGTGTGGGCATAGACCATCTCCATGGTGACCGCCTCTCCGGGCAGGGTGCTCGGTCCCCAACGGAAACCGGGCGTCAAGGCGATCGGCGCGTCGAGTTCCTGCATCAGCGCGTCGCAAACGACTTGGTCCATGGTGCCTGCCATGTTGCCGCGGCGGTACAGCAGCTCGCTGGCAGGGGCCAGCTTCTCGCCCAGCATGGCTTCGTCGGGCGCACGCAACGCCGCAACCTGCGCCGCTATGGCCGGGTCGGCAGGTAGCAGGTTCGAGAACACCGGCACCAAGTGGTAGCTCACGCTGTTAACCCGCCCCTGTCCGACATCGAGATCGATGACGCCGAGGAACTTGCCATTCGAACCGCCATTGGTGACGAGCGTCCGGCCCCCTGGATTGGCGACGATTGTCGGCTGCGGCAGGGCATCATGGGTGTGGCCACCAAGTATGACGTCGATGCCCCGAACCCGGCTGGCGAGCTTGAGATCGACATCCATGCCGTTATGCGACAGCAGCACCACGGCATCGGCCCTCTCCGTGGCACGGACTTTGTCGACCACTTTCTGCAGGTCGGCTTCCCGGATTCCAAAGGTCCAGTCCTCGACGAAGCGGCGCGGATGGGCGATCGGCTGGTAGGGGAAGCACTGGCCGATGATCGCGATCCGCCGACCGCCGGCTTCGCGCATCACGTAGGGCTTGAACACGCGCCCCGTGTCCGCGTCGACCGCCTCCGCGCCGTTGAACCCAGCCTCCTCGGTCAGGAAAACGTTCTGGGCGATGAAGTCGCCCTTGAACGATTTGAGGTTGCTGCGGAGCTTCTCCTCGCCATAGGTCATCTCGAAATGCGACGTCATGGCGTCGACGCCCAGCATGTTCGCGAGGCCCACCATGCCGAGGCCTTGCGTGCTGTGCGCAGACCAGGAGCCCTGCCAGGTGTCGCCGCCGTCGAGCAGCAGCGTATTGCCGGCGCCGGCGTCGGCGCGCAGCCGGGCCACGAGCGTCGCGAGGTGGGCGTAACCGCCCATCATGCCATAGCGGTGAGCAGCTTCAGCAAAGTCGATGAAGGTCGTCGCATGCGCTAGGGCTGTTCCTGGCTGCACGCCGAAATGCTCCAGAAAGGCCTCGCCAACGAGGTGCGGCGGATGGCCGGCTGCCTCGCCCATGCCGATATTGGCGCTCGGCTCTCGGAAGTGGATCGGCAGCGTCTGGCCGTGCGTGTCCGTCATATGCAGGAGGCGGACGTTCCCGGTGCGCCCGATGTCGTAGATATCCGTGCGCCCCTGGGCCCTGGAGAGCCGCGGCAGCATCCCGGCTGTGGCGCCGGCACCGAGCAGCCCAAGGAGCGACCTGCGCTTTGGCATCACCGGATTACCGCGTCACGCCACGCCGTCTCCTGGTCGCGCGCCTGCTCCACCGCGCGCACCGCCATTGCCTTCGCTGCCATGGCTTGGGCGTCTGCCTGGTCCCATGAGCCGGCGGCCAGGGCGGTCTTCGCGGCTTTCAGGGCGGTCTCGGCGGGCAGCCATTTGTTACCCGCCTTGGCAGCGGCGTCCTCCGCCTTGACCGCGTCCGCAAGAGCGGCCTCCGCCTGCTCCCTCGTCGCCGCGAACGCCCCGGACGAGAGCGACACCAGGAGCGTGGCGACGACAGCGGTTCTCATGGCCGCGTGCCTGGGCCGGAGATAGGAACGCCGTTGCTCATGTAGGACAGGAAATACTCGACCGCCCGGTAGGACGGGTCCTGCGGCGGCAGCGGCTCCGAGCGCATCTGTGCGCTGCAGCTTGTGAAGCGGCGGTCGATCGTCCCCATGCTGCCCCAGTCGGAGCGGTAGATCGGGAAGGCCGCGAGGATGCCGAGCGCTGGCGCCAGGATGTCCGCCCGCATCCGCTGCCCCGACGACTCAACGTGGCAGCTGGCACAGGAAAAGTTCAACTGGCCGCGGCGGGAGTAGAAGAACTTCTTACCGGCCTCGTACGCGGCGAGTGCCCTGGGGTCGTCCGGGAGCTTGATGTCGAACGGCTTGCCGCGCGAGGTCTCGGCCATGTAGGCGGTGATTGAGGCCATCATCCCGGTCTGGTAGGGCAGGGGCTTTTCGCCATTCGCCTCCCGGCACTTGTTGACCGCGAGGTCCAGGGTCACGATCTCGCCGGACTTCGCATCGAAGTAGGGGAAGTCCTGGCGTATGCCCACGCCGCCATTGGGGAAGCAGTCTGCATAGCTGTGGCCATTGGCGAACGGGGTCGTGAAGGCCGTCTCGCCCTCGTCGAGCGCGAAATCGTAGGGGGGAAACTGCATGATCTCCTCCCACTGCTTGCGCATCGCCGCATTGACGGCGTAGGGCCCGTTCGCGAAGTCGGCTGGCGGTACCTCGGAGAAGCGGCTGCGGAAGAAGGCGTTGAACGCCTTCTGGTCGGCTGCGGGCGTTTCAGTGGTGGGCGGCAGCGCGGCCCCGCCCAGCACGACGAACGCGAGTGCTAGCCCCGCACGGCTGAGCCGGGCACGCACCCGATTCAAGCCAGCTTCGCCGTAAGCGTGTCGGTCTTGCCAAGGTTGTCCACCCAGGTGACGACCAGCGGGTCGCCCTTGGCGCCGCCCTTGAACGAGAACTTCACGTAAGGGTCCTTCGACACCGCAGGCCCCCAATCGGCGACCAGCACGACCTTGCCGCCATACTCGAAGGTGACTGTCTCGATGTGGTGCGGCGGGATGACCGTGCCGCTCGCATCCTTGACGAAGCCGCTGTCCATCGGGTGCTGGATCAGCGCCTGCACGTCGGTCGTAGTGCCGTTCGCGGTCGCACGTACGCGGATTGTCGATACCATGATGCTTGTCCTTGCTGTCAGCCGCCGCAGCCGCCGAGGGTGACCTTCACGTCCTTGCTGGCCGCATAGAGCTTGCCATCCGACTCAACGACCGCCATGACCTTGCTCGTCTTGGCCATCTTCAGCCGACAGCCGACGGACGGCATAGAACCCTCCGCCAGCTTGTAGGAGGCGGCGAGCGTGGACGGGTTCTCCGGAACGAGGATGCTGATCCCGGTGACGTTCGGCAGCGTGCTGCTGACGGAGACGGGCACGACTGCGCCATTCTCGGCGATCTCCGGGACCTCAAGGGTCACCTTGTCGGACATCTCCAACGGCTTTCCATACAGCAGCTTGACGGCATCGTCCTCGGTCTTCTGCGCGAACGCCTGCTCCGGCCAGCCGGGCGCCGCCGCCCAGGCGGTTCGCGAGAACGCGGCGAGTCCAAGAAGAGCCAGTAGCGTCGTCCGGCGGGAGGCCTGTTGCGGATGATGCGTTGGCATGGCTGGGTTCCTCGGCGGTTAAAGCGTGTAAAGGTAATCGACGATCTGCTCGATCTCGGTGGGCGTGAGGATCAGGTTGCGTCCGAACGAGGGCATCACCGTCTGCGGGTTGCGGGCCTCCTCGTTCATCAAGATCGCAACCAAGTCCGCCCGGTCGGAAAAGCGCGTCTTCATATCGTTCAGCTCGGGTCCGACGTTGCTCGGCACGTCACCACCTCGCATCGCATGGCAAGCGAGGCAGTTGCCCTTGGACCGGTCGAAGGCGATCGCCTCGCCGGGCGACGAAGCGGTGCCTTGCGCATCGACACGCCCGGACACGAAGCCGAGCGTCCCGCCGAGCAGCAGGAGTGCGCCGCCAACTCGCACCAGGGCCCGGCTCATTGCGGCATAGCCGTGTCAAGCGTCCCGGTCGTCCGTGGGGTCAACGTCTTGCCTTCCGACGTCTGCGCCACCCTCACGTCGGCCGCCGGGCGGCACTCCGTCATGCATGCGGGGTTGCGGGTATCCGGACGCGGATCAGTCCAGGTGAACCCATCGCGGTTGGGCATCTTGACCTTGGGCAAGGTTTCGCGGCTCGCCACGAAGTCCTCGTCCACGATGCCGTTCAGGTTTAGCACGTAGGCAGTCAGGGCATAGACCTGGTCCGGCGGCAGCGCATGCGGCGACGGGAACGGCATCGCCCGGTTGATGTAGTCGAACAGCGTCGTGGCATATGGCCAATAGGTGCCGACCGTCTGCTCCGGCCGCTCGCCCGTGAGCTTGCCTTCACCTGCGATCCGCGGGTAGCGCCCGGCACCCTCCCCAAACGTGCCGTGGCACGAGGAGCAGACGTTCGCATACAGCTCGTCACCGTCCTTGACAGAGCCGCTACCGGGTGGAAGGCCTTGCCCATCCGGGCGAACGGCGATCGCCCATCCCTCGATCTGGGCCGCCGTCGGTGTCGTACCCAACCCATGGCGGGGCGGCTCGGCGGCGATTGCACGGACGGCGACAAGGCACGCTGCGGCGGCGATTGGCAGGCTACGCCAACTGGACATTGAAGACGCTCCCGTCGGGCTTGATCTGCCAGGTCTGGATGGAGTTGTTGTTGTAGACGCCGCTTGTCCCGCGCACGGCCCGCAGCTCGGCGATGGTCGGCTGCACGAAACCGGTTTCGTCGATCGCACGGGACTGCACGAGCGCCGGCTTCCCGTCCCACCGCCACTCCATGGTGAACTTTGTCAGCGCCTTCGGCAGCACGGGGCCATGCAAGCGCGCATGCGCCCAGTTGATGCCGCCATCGAGGCTGATATCGACCTGCTTGATCGTGCCAAGGCCGGACCAGGCGAGGCCGCGGATTTCATACACGCCGGGACCCTTGGCCGGCATCTCCGGGCAGGGAAAGGTGATCACCGACTTCGCGAAGATCGGCCAGGTGAAGCCGCGCGCCTTTCCGTCCGCCATCAGCTCCGTGTATTTGGACGTTTCCTCCCGCGTGTACCAGGGCGAGTCGCCCAGCTCGAGGCGGCGGATCCATTTGACGTTGACGTTGCCCTGCCAGCCCGGCACCACCAGCCGCACCGGGTAGCCCTGCTCGGGCCGCAGTGCCTCGCCGTTCTGGGCATAGACGACCAATACGTCATCCAGGCATTTGTCGAGCGGCAACGACCGCGCCATGTGTGCGCCGTCCGCTCCCTCCGCCAGCACCCATTTGGCGGCCGGCTTGATGCCTGTTTCCTGAAGCAGGGTGGACAGCTTCACCCCGGTCCACTCGGCGCAGCCGATCATGCCGTGGGTGTATTGCAGCGAATTGAGCTGCGGTGCCCGCCAATCCATGCCGCCATTGGCCGGGCACTCGATGAAGTGGATCCTTGACTCACTTGGAAAGCGTTTGATGTCTGCCATAGTGAACATCAGCGGCCGATCCACGAGGCCGTGGACCATCAGCCGGTGCTGCGCCGGGTCCACGGTCGGGCGGCCGGCGTGGTAGCGCTCGAAAAATACGCCGCTCGGGGTGATGATGCCCTCTTGGTATTGCAGCGGCGTGAAACTGATCGAGGATTCCGGGCTGGCGGTCAGCCAGGGGACGTTGCGTCGAATGACTTCCTTCTCGAAATCCGAGGGACTGCCATAGACCTTGTCGCCGATGCCCGGCCCCAGGGACTGCGACCAATCGGGGTCTCCCGGCGGAGAGGGGTCGTCAGCCATCGCGCGGCCCGGCGCCATCACGGCCAGCGCCGCGGCACCTAGGCCGACTTGGAACCCTGAACGCATGAGCGAGCGTCGCGCCGGCGATATTGGTGCAGTGCGCAAATCCACTTGTGGCGGCTGAGCCATTCGTCTCCCCGTCCCTTCCCAGTTCTTGACGCGACCCCCTGCGGAGCCGGTAGCCAGCACTATTGCGTTCTCGTTACGCCGCTGCGATTAAATTCGATGACAGGAGCGGCAGGCGCTAGCCGCCGGCTCCCGCGGGAGGTCCATGACAACGATCCTCATCATAGAGGACGACGCCGAGACGTCCGCCGAGATCCACGCCGAACTAACCCGGCAGGGCTTCACGGTGGGATGTGCCATGGACGGACCGGACGGGCTGAGCCGCGCCGCTACCGGACACTGGGATGCGCTCGTTGTCGATCGGATGCTGCCTGGCCTGGATGGTCTCGACGTGATCCGCGAGCTACGCGGCCGGGGTGTCGCGACACCTGCCTTGGTGCTCAGCGCCCTGGACCAGGTCGGCGACCGCATCACCGGGTTGAAGGCTGGCGGCGACGACTACCTGGTCAAGCCCTTCACCCTCGGCGAACTGTCGGCCCGGATCGAAGCGCTGATCCGCAGGCCGATCGCCGGCGGCCGGACGACACTGCATGTGGGATCGCTGGACCTGGACCTGATCGCACGCCAGGCCAGCCGTGGCGGAAGGCGGCTCGACCTGCTGGCGCGGGAGTTCCAGCTGCTCGAGTTCCTCATGCGCCGCGAAGGCCAGGTCGTCACGCGGCGGATGCTGCTTGAGGAGGTGTTCGGCTATCGCTTCGAGCTGAAGACCAACCTAGTCGACGTCCACATGGGCCGGTTGCGCCGCAAGCTCGAACAGCCCGGTGAGGCGCCGCTGCTGGAGACCCTGCGCGGCGTAGGCTTCGTGCTGCGCGGCGGGGGCTGAATGATGGCCGCCGCATGGGATGGCCATGTGACGATCTGGCGCAGCACCGGCCTGCGCTGGGGTGCCGGCTTCGCCGCCATCCTGGGCTGCAGCTTGCTGCTGATGTTCGGGCTGATGTTCTGGCGGAGCAGCACCCTGCTCTTCGACACCTTGGACCGATCGGTGGCCGAACAGCTTGAACTCCTCGCCGCTCGGCCGCCAGACATGCTGGCCTTCATGATCGCGTCGCGCATGGATCATGGGCCCGAAATCGTGACCAGAGTGGGCCTGTTCGACGCTACCCGAGCATCGGTCGTGGGCGACGTAGCGAGTATCCCGCCAGGTCTCACTTTGGACGGCAAGGTGCAGGCGGTCATCGCACCGCACGGGGTCGAGCACTGGCGTGCGGCCGGAAGGCAGCTGCCCGACGGGCGGCTCCTCGTTGTCGCCCGGGATGCCGACGAGTTTCTTGACGTCCGGGCGGACCTCGTGCGAGGTGCGGCTATCGGCATCATCCCAGCCATCCTGCTTAGCCTGGGGGGAGGCGTGCTGGTCGGGTACGCGTCGGAGCGGCGGTTGCGCCGGCTGAATGCCGTCGCTGAACGCATCATTGGCGGCGATCTGCTGGAGCGGCTCCCTGAGCATGCCGGCGGTGGCGAGCTGGACCGGCTCTGCATCATCGTGAACCGGATGTTGGAACGTCTGCAGGAGGTCGTCTCGGCGCTCAAGGGTACCGGAGATAACATCGCCCACGACTTGCGCACTCCCCTCACATCGCTCCGCGCGCGCCTGGAACGGACGATGGCCTCGGCCGGCGCCGACACGGCTATCGCGACATCGCTCGGCCAATCGATCCAGAATGTGGACCAGGCGCTTTCCATCATTACGGCACTCCTGCGCATCTCCGAAATCCGGCATACCCGCCGCCGGTCGGAGTTCGGCGCCTTCACCCTGGCGGATGCCCTGCGCGAAACTGCCGAGAGCTATCAGCCGGTCGCCGAGGAGAAAGGAATCGCGCTGAAATGGTCTGCTGAGCGCCATGCAACCATCGTAGGCGACAGGCAGCTGATCGTCGAAGCGCTGGTCAATCTGGTTGATAATGCGGTGAAATTCACTCCGGGCGGTGGTCAGGTGCGCATCGAGCTACAGGGCTCGCCCAGCCAGCCCATCATCGTGGTGGCGGATTCCGGTCCGGGAATCGCCGCGAACGAACAGCCGACGGTGTTCAAGCGCTTCCATCGCGGGGACTCCAGCCGCACGACACCCGGCAGCGGGCTCGGCCTAAGCCTGGTGGCCGAGATCATGCGCCTGCACGACTTTTCCGTCGTGATCGGCGACAATCGACCCGGCTGCCGGATCGAGCTGCTCTGCTGGCCTGGCAGCGGTGCAGCAGGGGAGAGCGCACGCGACCCAGCCGCAGCGTAGCGTTGCTGCAACTGACCCGACATGACGAGCGATGGTGAACGTCGGGTGGCATCCGGCTCGCTCGGCTGCGAGCCGAGGGCTCAGCCTTTCAGTTTTTCCGCGAGATCGCGCAACGCGCCCCGCAATCCCTCTTCCAACGTCGGATGATAGAACGGCATGGACAGCGCCGTCGCCACCGTCATGCCCATCTGCACAGCCCAGGCAAGGAGATGGGCCAGATGCTCCACTCCAGGTCCGAACATCTCCGCACCCAGGAGCGTGCCGCCGGGTGCTTCGGCATAGATGCGCAGAAGACCCTTGTTTCGCCCGATCATACGCGCGCGGGGCTGGTCCTCGAACGACATCTCACCAATCACGTGTTTCCCCGTTTGTAGCTGATCGTATCGCACGCCCACCATCGCCATCTGCGGGTCGGTGAAGCCGATCGCGAGCGGGGTTCGACGCCTATGCAGGGTCACAGCCGGCCAGAGCATCGCATTCTCGCCCGCGATGGACCCATCATCGACCGCCTCGTGAAGCAATGGCCGGATGCCGCCAACATCGCCCGCAAAGAAGATCGGCGTGTCCGCACATTGCGCAGTTTCGAAATCCACATGCGGCAATCCCGCATCGCCAAGGACCAGGCCGCTCGCCTGCAGATCCAACCCCGCGACGTTCGGCTGCCGTCCAGCCGCGACGAGCACGCCTGCAAAGGTCTCCTCATGCATCCCGCCGTCCGCGTCCCGCCAGCGCAGAGAAACGTCGTGCGCGGAGCGCTCCGCCGAGAAAACGTCGACCCGAAGCCTTATGTCGAGTTCGCCGGAGAGATCACGGTGGACCACCTCCTTGATCGCAGGGTCGCTGAATGGCCCGAGTTCATAGAATGGACTGAAGAAGGCGACCCGGACGCCAAGCCGGTGCATCGCCTGCCCAAGCTCGAGTGCAATCAAGCCCGCGCCAATGATAGCCATGCTGGCGGGGAGATCCTGCATCTCGAACACGTCGTCACTGACCATCACATGGTTGCGGATGGCAGCGAACCTCGCCGGCACGTAGGGTGTGCTTCCGGTTGCGATAACGATAGCGCGCGCGTCCACGCGTGTGTGGTCATCCACCTGCAGCGAGTTCGGGCCGATGAAACGCGCATGCCCCCGAAGGCGCTGCTCGGCTGGAATCTCTTCCGTCGCCGCCACCATGGAGCCTGCAAACCGGTCGCGCTCGCGCCGAACCCGCGCCAGCACGGCACGCCCGTCGATGGTCAGGACACCAGCCGGGTTCACCCCGAACGCCGTGGCCCCATCAACTGTCCTTGCGACCTCGGACGCGGCTATCAGGAGCTTGGAGGGCATGCATCCGACGCGGGCGCACATGGTGCCATACGGGCCGTCTTCGATCAGCACCGGCACGCCGCCGCGGCGGGCGACCTCACGGCGCGCCGTCAGGCCCGCCGTGCCCGCACCAACGATCGCAACATCGACTGTCATGTGTCGCATTGGACGCCTTCACGATGATTGCCTGGCCGGGCCAGACGCGGTGTTGCGTGCGGTTACAGCGGAACCGTCTGGCGACCCCATCAACGGATGTGTCGATGGGCGATGGGGTGTCCCTCCGGGCGGAGGATCGGCATGACTTTGAAGATGACCATGCCCAACAGCATTGCGCCCACGAACACAAACGCTTTCGGAAGGCCGAGCGACAGGGCAGCCAGAGCGGGTCCGGGACAAAATCCTGCCAGGCCCCATCCGGTCCCGAACAGGGCGGACCCGCTGACCAAGCGGACGTCGATGCGACGACTCGTTGGAACATCAAACAGTTCAGCAAGCACCGGATGGTCCAGCCGCCCGGCGATGACCGTGCCAAGGGCCGCAACCGAAACCGCACCACCGAGCACGAAGGCGAGGCTCGGGTCCCATGCGCCCGAAACGTCGAGGAAGCCGAGGACGCGCGCCGGGTCCAGCATCCCCGACAAGGCCAGGCCCACCCCGAACAGCAGGCCGGCCAGGAGTGCTGCGGCCGTCCTCATGACGCTGCTCCGCCGATGACATGGCGGACGACGAAGACCGTCAGGGCGGCCGTGACCATGAAGGTGGCGACGGCCGCAAAGGACCGCGGCGACAGCCGCGCGAGGCCAGACACCCCATGTCCGCTCGTGCAGCCCGATCCCAGGCGAGTGCCGAACCCGACCAGCAAACCCGCCCCGACCAGCACCGGCGTCGAAGCCAGGATCTGGACTGCGGGCCGGTGCCCGGCGATGGCGGCAAAGACCACGGGACCGCAGACAAGGCCGAACAGGAACGCGCCGCGCCACACAGTCTCGCTGGACCAGCGCCCGAGCATATGGCCAGCAATTCCGCTGATCCCGGCTATGCGGCCATTCACGACCAAGAGCATGGCGGATGACAGCCCGATCAGCACGCCGCCCAAGAGGGAGGTCCAATAGGGTGTCAGCACGGGGTTACCTCGCCTCTGCCACCGGAGCCGATTTCGGTGTGGCCATCAACTCCTTTATCTTGGACCGTATCGGCCCGAACGGTCCGAGCCGGTGCTGTTCCCGGCTGAACCCGTCGACATAGGGGCCATAGCCGCTGTCGGCGGGCCGTTGCAGGCCGACCGGGTAATCCTTGTCCAGGTTCGGCTTGTGCGGACGTGGCTGCGCCTGGACGAAAGCGGCGACGTCCCATGCATCCTGTTCGGACAGAACCGATGTTCGCCAGTTGACCCCATTTGGCATGTTCCCGTGGATGAAGTTCGCCGCCGCAATCAAGCGGTCCATGCCGGCGCCATCGTTGAAGCTGTCGGCCCCCCACAACGGCGGGAACGTATAGCCCTGTGCGTCACCGACCGCGCCCACGCGTTGCCCCTGCCCCATGGGCCCGTGGCAAGCAACACAATTCTGCGTATAGACCTGTTGACCGTGCGCCGGGTCTGTCGCACCCGACATTTCGGGCATTCGGCCCGAACCGCGCCCGGAGGTCGGAGCGCCGACGGGCCGCCCGTCCGAGAGGAACTTCATGTAGGAGACGATCGCGGTCATCTCCGGCCCGGCGGGCGGGAGCGGCTTCCCGTTCATGCTGCGGGTCATGCAACCCTGGATCCGATCCTCAATCGTGCCGACGGCACCCGACCGGGCGCGGTAGTTTGGAAAATCGGCATAAACGCCCTGGAAGGGCAGCCCGTATTGCTTCGTGCCCGCCTCCAGGTGGCAACTCTGGCAGGCCAGGTTGTTGCCTGAAAATCGGTGGACGGGGTCGCTGACCTCCGGACCGATCAGCGCATAGGTTTCTGCGACCAAGTCGCGCCCATACCTGACCGTCTTGCCCCAACCGTCGTCAGGGAGCTTGTCTGCATCGGGTACGATCCAGGCGGCGGGAGCGGGATCCGTTGGAGCGGCTGCCCCTGGAGCAACGGCCCCGGCGGCGTTCGCGGGCGCGCTAACGGGGGCTGTGCCGGTGATGGAACCAGGAACGGGCTTCGGTCGAGGGCGCCGACACTGGCGCCGTAGGATGCCCAGTCGTCGCCAGCACAAGTGCAAACGCAGCGACGGACGCGTAGGCGACAGTCATGAAACTTGCCATTCGTACGTCCTTTCGACGACAAGGAGCCCTATTTTCTGGTTGTTTGCTCGATCATACTGTCGAGCTCGCGCGCCGGTATGGCCCCTGGAGCCACCAGAGAACCAACCAGAAAGCCTGGCGTGCCCTGGAATCCGATGGCGCGTGCCTCGCCGTCCACCGTCGCCAGCGCACCATCGATTTCCTTTCCGCGGGTGGCGAGATCGTGGTCGAGGCGGGCGAGATCGACACCTGCGGCGGCGGCTGCCTGCCGGATCGACGCTTCGTCCATCGTCCGTGGCAATTTGAACAACGCCTGGTGGACCGCCGCATACTTGCCCTGCCACGAAGCTGCGAGCGCGATATGCGCCGCTGTGACCGAGGCGCCCCCGAAAATCGGCCATTCCTTGAAGACCACCCGGACGCGCTTGTCCTTTGCCACCAAGGCGTCCAGGGTCGGCTCCATCGTTCGGCAATACGGGCATCGATAGTCGAAGAACTCGACGACCGTCAAGGGGCCGACCGGGTTGCCGGCGACGGGCGCCGCGGGATCGTTATTGATCCGCTCTGCGATCTCCGGCGGCAATGACGCTGCGGAAGCGGCCGACATGATCGACGCGGGCTGCGCCGCCATCTGGTAAGCGAGCCCTCCCCCGAGCCCGATGACCAGAAGGGTTTTAGTGATCCCGCTTTTGGTTATGGCTCTGTTTGAGGACTTCATTTCCAAGCAGCCTCCAGCCAGCCCCATTTCGCGAAGATCTTGCCGCCCTCGGGTGAAGCCAGAAAGTCGGAAAAGGCCTTTGCCTCCGGCTTGGCACCGCTACGCTGCGTCAGGGCCACGCCCGCGTTGTGGGACGACAAGCAGGTTACCGACCTCACGGCGTACCTGTGGCAGTTCGGGCCGGACGAGAAGGCGCCGCAGTGGCACGGGCTGGCCTCAATGCCCGGCCGCGCCCCATTCGAGCCAGCCGGCAAACCGGGGCGCACCTGGCATGTAGCCAGAGCCGCCCTGAATCGTGTGCAGTCCGGCCTCGGCTATCAGCCGCAGGATGGGCCGAGTCAGGTGGCAGCCGCCCGCCACGCGCTTCCAGGCTGGCTCGATCCGCGCCTGCCACCGGCGCACCCCAGTGTTGGGCGCCAGGCTGTGTTCGCAGAACAGCAGCCGCCCGTTGGGGGCGGAGAACATGGATGATCTCCGACAGTGCGATGCCCGGGTCGCGGACGGAGCAGAGCGTGAAGGTCACCACGGCAGTGTCAAACGTACTGGTCTCGAAGGGCAGGCGCTCCGCCTCAGCTTCCTGGACGGCGATGGGCACTGCTGCCCGACCGGCTGCCTGCGCCGCCATGTCGAGCAAAGGCCGGGACGGGTCGATGCCGGACACCTCCGACACCAGGGTGGGATCGTAAAAGGGGAAGTTCAGGCCGCCCCCGCAGCCAACCTCCAGCACCCGACCCCGTGCCAGCGGGACCAGCTCGGCCCGCCTCCGCGCGATCAGCGTCGAGCCGCAGGCGCAGCGGATCAGCCGAGGCAGGACATGGCGTGCATAGAATGACATCCTGCTGCCCCTCCCCACTCAGGCCAGCGCCTGCAAGCCTCGGACGATCATGTAGGCCGCAACGGCGAAGATCAGCACCGCGAACACCGTCGTCAGCCTGCCCGCTGTCCCGGCCAGCCGCCGGGCCGACGTGGTGCCCAGCGTGCTGCCGAACGCGCCACCCACGACGAAGACCAGCGCCAGGGTCCAGTCCACGAGGCCGGATGCGGCATAGCTGGCCGCCGTCGTGAGGCCGAAGGCCATGACGGCCACAAGCGAGGTCCCGACGGCGTTGAGGGTGGGCATCCCGGTCGAGCCGACCAGCCCCGGCACGATCAGGAAGCCGCCGCCGATGCCGAAGAAGCCCGAGAACGTCCCGGTTGCCAGGCCGTAGCCCATCACCTGCGGCGCGTTCGCGCGCGTGCACTCCGCGCCGGGCTGCCCCTGGTCGCGCCGGCCGCGCAGCATCAGGATGCCCACCGCCACCATCACCAGCGCGAACAGCAGCAGGAGCTTCTGGCCGTCAAACCGCTTGCCGAGCGCCGAGCCGGCCAGCGCCCCGGCCACCCCGGCGGCGGCATACATAAGGCCGCAACGCCACTTCACGGTCCCGCAGCGGGCGTGGTTGACCAAGCCCGCCGCAGCGTTGCCGGCAACGGCCAGGGCGCTCGTGCCGATGGCGACATGGGGGCTGGTGATCCCGACCAGGTACACCATCAGGGGCACGGCCAGGATCGAGCCGCCGCCGCCGACCAGCCCCAGCGTGAAACCGACCAGCACGCCAGATCCGGCCCCGAGCGCACACTGGACCGGCAGCATCAGGCAGCCGGCGCCGGGGCCGCGGGCTGGCCCGTCCGCGGCGCCGCCATCCACTCGCGTCCTTTCAGCATGCCGTGCCAGTAGATCGCGGGCAGCAGCCGCGCCTTCAGGAACCAGGCGGCGCGCGTGGGCGTGGTGCCGTCCAACAGCCAGGCGGGGAAGCTGGGGAGCAGCTTGCCGCCATAGCCGAACTCGGCCAGCACGATCCGTCCCCGCTCCACGGTGAGCGGACAGGACCCGTAGCCGTCATACGCCACGGCCGGCTCCGCCCCCGCCAGGGTGGCCAGGACGTTGACGGCGACGACGGGTGCCTGCTTCCGCACGGCTGCGGCAGTCTTGGCATTCGGGGTCGAGCCAGCATCGCCGAGGCCGTAGATGTTCCCGAAGCGCACGTGACGCAGCGTCGCTGGGTCCACCGCGACGAAACCGCCGGCGCCGGCCAGCGGGCTGGACGCAATGAAATCCGGCGCAACCTGCGGCGGGACGGCATGCAGCATGCTAAAGCCACGCTCGACCCGCTCGATAGCGCCGTTCGCGCCCTGCTGTTCGAAGGTCGCGACCCGCGCCGGGCCGTCCACGGCGACTAGCCGGGACTGCGGCCGCAGGTGGATCCCATAGCGCTCCACGTAGGCCATGAGCGCGGGAACATAGGCGGCCACGCCGAACAGGGCAGCGCCGGCGTTGTGGAACTCCACTTCGACCTGCCCCAGAACCCTGGCGCGCCGCCAGGCGTCGCAGGACAGGTACATCGCCTTCTGCGGGGCGCCGGCGCACTTGATCGGCATCGCGGGCTGGGTGAACAGCGCGCGGCCGCCCTTCAGCCCGTGCACCAGGTCGCGGGTATAGGGGGCGAGGTCGTGGCGGTAGTTCGAGGTGACGCCGTTCGTGCCCAGGGCGGGAACCAGGCCCGGGATGGCGTCCCAGTCCAGCTTGATCCCGGGCGCCACGACCAGGACCCGGTAGCGAAGTGCCGTGCCGTCAGCGAGGGCCACCTCGTTGCCGTCCGGCGCGAACCCTGCCGCGGCCTGCCTGATCCATGTCACCCCATCCGGCATCACCGCTGCCATCTCGCGCCGCGTGTCCCCGGGCGCGAAGACGCCGGCGCCGACCATGGTCCAGCCGGGCTGGTAGTCGTGGGTCGGGGACGGTTCGACGACCGCAATGTCGAGCGAAGCCCGGCGGCGGAGCAGGCTGGACGCCACCGCGATCCCGGCGCTGCCGCCGCCCACAATCAGGACGTCGAACGTCCTTGGCGCGCGGGCTGGTCCGCCCGGTGCCTCCGCGCGCGCCATGAGCCGCGGCTTGAGCCGGCTGAGGTCGAAGCCGGCCGCAGCCGCGGCGCGCAGGACGTTGTCCTGCCCGTACTGTCCGGCGCGCGCCAAGGCCCACAAACTTGCAGACCGCATTCCGGTGCGGCAGTAGCCAAGGACCGGGCCGCCGTGACGGCACAACGCCTCCTCCATTCTCTCGACATCGGCGTCGGTGATCGCGTCGGGGGTGACGGGAACGTGCTCGAACGCCATCCCGTGCTGTGCGGCCAGGGCCACCATCGCCTCGGCGCTGGGCTGGCGGGTGTTTTCGCCGTCGGGGCGATTGCCGATGATTGCCCTGAAGCCTTGGCTTGCGGCCTGGGCGACATCGGCCTTGCCAAGTTGGGGGGAGACCCAGAAGTCCGGGCTCAGTTGCTTGAAGCTCATCCGGGTCTCCTGCTGGTCCTGGGCGTACCTAAGTGTGCTAGGCGCGGCGCCGGGTCGAGATGTCGAAGGGCAGGTAGGCCGGGCAGGTCGCGAACAGGCTGGTGAGTAGGAAGACCAGCGCGACCGCACTCAGCCCTAGCGCCCACGGCCCGCTGACGAGGCCCAGCAGGCAGGCCGCCCCGATGGCGGCGACGACAGCTGCCCGCAGCATGCGGCTCACGGTTCCCATGTTCTTCATGTGATGCCTCCCTTGATGATCCCAGTCGTCTCGGCCGAACCCCGCTTCCGTGTGGCGTGGTGGCCGAAAATCGCGCGGTGCAGGGCCATGCCACCCAGCATCGCCGCGGTGAACAGGGACGCCGGCCCGGGCTGGAGCGCGACCGATGCGATGGCCGGACCCGGGCAGAGGCCGGTGAGGCCCCACCCTGCGCCGAACAGGGCCGCACCAACGATGAGGCTGCCGTCCACCCGCCGCGTGTCCGGCACATCGAAGGCGGGCGCCACCAGGGGGCGGCCAAGACTGCGCTTCAGTCGCCACGCCGCTGCCATCGGCAGGAGCGCCCCGGCCATGACGAACCCAAGGGTCGGGTCCCACTGTCCGGCCACGTCGAGGAAAGCGCGCACGCGGCCCGGGTCCGTCATGCCGGACAGGGCAAGCCCTGCGCCGAACAGCACACCCACGAGCAAAGTCAGGGTTGCTTGCCGGCCTACCATGGCATGCCCAGCCGGTTCATGACCGCGACCGTCGCCGCGCCCGTGGCCATGAACACGGCAGTCGCGGTGAGCGAGCGCCGGGACAGGCGAGAGATGCCACAGACGCCATGCCCGCTCGTGCAGCCTGAACCAAGCCGGGTGCCGAGGCCGACGAGTAGGCCGCCCAGGAGCAGGACCCAGTCGGAGGCCGGAAACCTCGGAGCTGCCGGACTCCACAAGCCCGCCATGGCCAGGGCGCCCAGGGGCAGGCCAAGCACGAACGTCGCGGCGACCAGGCGGGATGCGCCGGCATCCGACAGACCCGCCGCACGCGCCGCGAGGCCGCTGACGCCAGCCACCCTGCCGTTGCCAAGCAGGAACAGCGCCGTGGCAAGGCCGATAATCAGGCCCCCGGCGAAGTCTTGCAGCGCCATGGCGGTGAGTGGAGGAGGCGTCACAGGACGTCGATGGGCAGCTTGAGGTAGCGGGTGCCGTTCGCCTCGGGCGGCGGAAGGCGCCCCGCCCGCATGTTCACCTGCACGGCGGGCAAGATGAGCTTGGGCATCGCCAGGGCCGCGTCCCGGCCGGTCCGCATGGCGACGAACTCGTCCTCCCCGATGCCGTCGTGGACATGGACGTTCCCGGCCCGCTCGGCGCTCACCGTCGTCTCCCAGACGAAGCGGTCCCGCCCCGGCGCCTTGTAGTCGTGGCACAGGAACAGCCGGGTCTCCCCAGGCAGCGAGAGCAGGCGCCGGATCGAGCGGTGGAGCTGCCGGGCGTCGCCGCCGGGAAAGTCTGCACGCGCCGTGCCGTAGTCCGGCATGAACAGCGTGTCGCCGGTGAATACCACGTCGCCGATCACGTAGGCCACGTCGGCCGGGGTGTGGCCGGGGACGTGCAGGACGGTCGCAGGGATGTCGCCGACCAGGAAGCCGTCGCCGTCGTCGAACAGCCGGTCGAACTCCGAGCCATCGCGCGCGAACTCGGTCCCAGCGTTGAAGATCTTCCCGAACGCCTGCTGGACCGTGACGATACCGCGCCCAATGCCGAGCTTCCCTCCGGCCTGCTGCTGCAGGTAGGGGGCGGCCGAGAGGTGGTCGGCGTGGGCATGCGTCTCCAGCAGCCATTCAATGGTCAGCCCGCTCTGCTGGACATGGGCCAGGATCACGTCCGCTGAGGCCGTCCCGGTGCGCCCCGAGGCCTGGTCGAAGTCGAGCACGCTGTCGATCACGGCAGCACGGCCGGTCACGGGGTTGTGGACTAGGTGACTGGCCGTCGAGCTAGTCTCATCGAAGAAGCTCGCCACCACCATCCGCTCTGGCTGTATCTCCATACGCGCGCTGCGGATTTGCTCGATGGCGCGGGACAAGGGTACGTCGGTCGCTGCGATCACGGCCCCACTCACATTGTCAGTTAAGGTAAGTATGAAGTACTACTCGCGCCATTGCGTCAAGCCTGTTCTGGCGGCAAGGGGATGCGGCATGGACGGAGGCCGGATGGAGCGACACGAGGTGCCAGAGGCACGGCTGCCGAGGATCGGAGATGCAGCCCCGCCGTTCCGGGCACGCACGACAATGGGGGAGGTCAGCCCGGACCACTACCGGGGCCGGTGGCTGGTGTTCTTCTCCCACCCCGCCGACTTCACCCCGGTTTGCACGAGCGAGTTCGTCAGCCTGGCGCGCGCCGCACCGCGGTTCGAGGCGATGGGCTGCGCCCTGCTCGGGCTGTCGGTGGACAGCCTCTATGCCCATGTCGCCTGGGTCAGGGCGATCCGGGACGCCTTCGGGATCGAGGTGCCGTTCCCCATCGTCGAGGATCCCTCGATGGCCGTCGCCCGCGCCTACGGCATGTTGGACGATGCCGCACGGGACTCCTCCGGCGTCCGTGCGACCTACTTCATCGATCCGGACGGCATCGTCCGCGCGGTTACCTGGTATCCCATGAATGTCGGGCGCTCGGTCGAGGAGATGGTCCGGCTGCTGGCGGCGCTGCAGCGCACGGCGTCGGACGAAGTCATGACGCCGGAGGGGTGGCACCCGGGCGGCGACATACTGCTGCCGCCGGGGCTGCCCGGCCCGGACACCAGCGGCGCAGATGACGATGCGGTCTGGTTCCATCGCACCCGGAGCGACGCATGACTGCTGTTTATCAATCGCGCGAGCTGGCCGTGGAGGTGGCGGAGAAGCTGAAGGTCTATGCCCAGCCGCAGCGCATCATGATTCTGTCCCGTCTGCTCGACGGCGAGCACACGGTCGGCGGCATCGAGCAGGCGACGGGCATCGGCCAGCCGCTGCTCAGCCAGCAGCTCGCCGAACTGCGCCGGGCCGGGCTGGTGCAAACCCGGCGCGCCGCCAAGCTGGTTTACTACCGCCTGGCCGATGACGGCGTGGTGCTGTGCGTCCGGAACATCGAGGCCATCTTCGGCGGCGGACCGGATGGCGCCGAGGCGATGCCGAGGGTGACTGCCCAGCCCCAGCTAGAAACCATTAGGACCGAGAAGCCGAGGCCGGCCGGTGCAGCGGTCTTCGCAACCGTGCTGTAAGCAAGGATGCGGCTTGCTGCACCCTTGGCGGGACCAGCCGGACCTCCTTATCTGGCGAGTCGCCCGGGGGAATTTCACCCCCAGGCGCTCCTAGCCCATCTTATTCACGGCATGGCAGGGATTCGGCAACGGGTGTCGCGTAAGCTGCTAATCGCGTTTATGGATTGGGTGTCGAAGCCATCCATTCACACCATCACGCCGAGCCACACCCGCTAT
>JAABUX010002934.1_pt1 | contig 23321 bp, 20 predicted proteins | sample 5561851 | NCBI WGS metagenome assembly JAABUX01 (sample SAMN10711883, study PRJNA513361) | rock metagenome | isolation source: Antarctica rocks | place: Antarctica: Victoria Land, Richard Nunatak red sandstone | collected 2016-01-03 | reverse complement strand
GGCGCTGGCGCATGTGGCCTATCGCCTGCCCGTGCTCGGCGGCATCGCCCGCCTCGGGTCCGCCCTCATGCGCCGGGCGGGCCTGTCGCGAAGGCTCACGGCAATGCAGGGGGGCGGGCGAGGGCTGGACCGGGACGCCAAGCTGGCGGGGATGGAGACAAGGTTGGAACTGCTGGAAGCCGTGCATCGGCGGGCATGGCAGGATCAGGCGGAAACCGTTGCGAACCATCGAGCCCGGATCGACTCGCTGGGCCGCAAGGTGGCGGCGTTGGCGAACGAGCACGCCTTGGGGCTCGACCGCCTCGCCAAGCGCTTGGACTCCGTCAGCCGGCAGATGGCGGCGCTGGACGAAACGCTGACCGACCCGCTGGTCAGCCTCGCCGACGGACTGGAGGCGCAACGGCGCGCCACCCTGCAACTCAGGGCCGACCTGGAGGCCGAGCAGCGCCGCAACTCGATGGCGTCGGATGAATTGCGGCGGACGCTGGAGCTGGCGCGTCCGATCCTGCCGAACCTGGCCTATCAGATCGCGAGGCAAGCCTAGCGTGCGGGTTGCCATCGCGACGGCTCGGGTCCCGTTCAGCCGCAGCGCCTCCGACACGCTCGCAGCGGCGCTGCAAGGCGCCCTCCAGGCAAGCGGGCATGAGGCCGAGATCGTGGCATTCCCATTCACTCCTAGTTCCGCCACGGTCATCCCCGACCAGATGCTGGCCTGCCGTCTGATGCAGGCGGCCGAGAGCAGCGGCGTGGCGATCGACCGGCTGATTGGGCTGGCCTTCCCTGCCACGCTCATCCCGCATCCGGCCAAGCGCCTCTGGCTCGACGGGCTCTACTCCCCCGCCTACGACGGCTGGGATGCCGGGACCGGCGGATTGCGCGATGCCCCCGGGGGGGCGCACGCCCGGCATGCGATCCATGCGGCCGATGCAGCCGCCCTAGCGGAATCCGACATCGTCTACACTGTTTCCGGCGGCGCCAGCGCCCAGCTTCGAGCGTATGCCGGCGTCGTCGCGACCCCGCTGTATCACCCGCCGCCGAACGCCGACCGGCTCGCCCACGCCGAACCGGACGACTATGTCCTGTTGCCGGATGCCAACCTGACCGACGCCTGGCACGGGCCGGTGCTGGATGCGCTCGCCTGTACCCGCGCTCCGGTGCGGGCCTGCTTCCTCGGCGCTTTCGCCACCGCCGCGGACGAAGCGGCGATCATGCAGCGTGCCAGGCTGTTCGAGCTGCAGGGGCGCCTGCGATGGCACGGCCGCGTCGGAGGCAGGCCGGGTGGACCTGTTCTCGCACTGCCTAGCGGTCGTCGTCGTCGATCCCCGCGTTGGTTACGGATACGGCACGCTGGAGGCTATGCTCTCGTCCAAACCAGTGGTCGCCGACGCGCGCGTGCCCGGCACGGCGGAGTTCGTGGCGGACGGACAAACGGGGTTCGTGTGCGAGCCGGGCCCCGCGGCGCTGGCCGTCGCGCTGGATCGGCTATGGGCGGATCGCGCCCGCGCCGTCAGCCTGGGCCGGGCCGGGCGCGACCACTATGCCGACCTCCGGCCGGGCTGGGACCGGGTGATCGAATGCCTGCTGGGATGACGGCGCGGGCATGAAACGAACCGGCCGCGCCTGATGCGCATCGCGATCGTGACCGTCCAGGTTCCGTTCGTCCGCGGCGGCGCCGAAATGCACGCGGAGGGCCTTCGGGATGCCCTGCTGGCCGCCGGGCACGAGGCGGACATCATCGCCATTCCGTTCAAGTGGTATCCGCCCGCCCTGCTGCCCGAGCAGGTATTGGCATGCCGCCTGACGGACCTGACCGAAAGCCTGGGCCGCCCGATTGATCGCGTGATCGGGCTGAAGTTCCCGGCCTATCTCACGCCGCATCCCGACAAGGTGCTTTGGATCTTGCACCAGCACCGGAGCGCCTATGATCTTTGGGACCAGAGCTATGGCGACCTGTTCCACCTGCCGGACGGCGCGGCAGGGATGCGCTTCGTCCGCGCGGCGGATACGCGGCTGATCCCCGAGGCGCGCCGGGTGTATGCGAACTCCCAGAACGTGGCGCGGCGGCTCAAGCGGTTTTGCGGCATCGACGCCACGCCGCTGTACCATCCGCCGCCGCATGCGGACCGTTACCGCTCGGGCGAGCACGGCGACTACTTGCTGATGCCGAGCCGCGTGAACGAGATCAAGCGGCAGGGACTGGTGGTGGAGGCGCTGTTCCACACCCGTCACCCGGTGCGCGTCTGGTTCACGGGAAGCGCTGACTCCCCTGCCTACCTGGAGGCGGTCCAGGCTCGGAGCCGCGCGCTGCCGCCGGGCCGGGTCGCCTGGCTGGGCCAGGTGTCGGACGAGCGGAAGCTGGAGCTGTTCGCACACGCGCTCGGTGTCCTGGCGCCCCCCTTCGATGAGGATTATGGCTATGTCGCACTGGAAGCCATGCTGTCGGGGCGCGCCGTGATCACCTGCGCCGACTCCGGTGGGCCGACCGAGTTCATCGAGCACGGGCGCAACGGCCTGGTCTGCGCTCCGCAACCGGAAGCTGTGGCGGCCGCCATGGACGCGCTGTGGGAAGGCCGGGCGTTCGCCAGCCGCCTCGGCCGGGAGGGCCGCACCCGCTACGCCGACATGGACATCACCTGGGAGCACGCGGTCGAGTGCCTGCTCGCATGAAGCTTGCGGTGTTCTCGCCCTTGCCGCCGAGCCGGAGCGAAATCGGCAACAACGTCGTGCCGGTCGCCCGCGCGTTGGCCGGGATGGCGGACCTGACGCTGTGGACCGACCAGGCCGAGGTCGGTCCGGAGGTGGCGGAGATCGCCCCGGTTCAGCGGTATGCGGCTGGCGAGATCGACTATGCCCGGCTGAACGATGCCGATGCGGTGGTGTACGCCATCGGCAACAATGCCGATTTCCACCGCGCCATCTTCGACGTGGCGCGAACGACGCCGGGGGTGATGGTGCTGCACGACACCAGGCTGCAGCATTTCCTCGCCCGCTACGGCGAGACCGAGGGCGCCGACCGGATGTACTACTTCGACACCATGCGCCGGTCCTACGGCCCCCAAGCCGAGCGGGACGCGCGGGCGTACCATGCGGGCGAGATCGGCTTGGACGTGTTGGTGACGCGCTATCCGATGACGGCGGCGGTGGCCGATGTCGGCCTCTGCACGGTCGTTCACAACGAAGCCGAGCAGCGCATCCTGGCGGGGCAGACTTGGTGGCCCGTGCACTATCTTCCGCTGGCGCATCCGGTCGGTCCGGTGCTGGACAACATCCCGGGGAATGGAACCCTTCGCCTGGTGGTTTTCGGCTTCATGGGCGCCAATCGCCGCCTGCCCAGCATCCTGGAGGCCCTCGCCGGATTGTGGGAGGAAACGATCGAGTTGGACATCTACGGGCAGCTCGATGACCGTTGGAAAGTGGACGAACTCGTCGCGCGGTACGGGTTGCAGGACCGGGTTCGATGCCATGGCTTCGTCGACGACCTATCGGGAGCGTTGCGCCGGGCCGACTTGGCGATCAACCTGCGCTACCCGTCGATGGGCGAGGCATCGGCCAGCCAGTTGCGGATTTGGGACGCGGGGCTTCCGGCGCTGGTGACGCGGACGGGCTGGTATGCCGGCCTGCCCGACGACGCGGTGTTTTTCGTCGAGCCGGACGACGAGGTGGGCACGTTGCGCAAGCACCTTCGCGCCGCCTGCCGCGACCTGGCGCCGTTTCGTCGCGCCGGGCAGCGCGGGCGGGCCATCCTGGAGCAGCGGCATCGGCCGGAGGATTATGCGCGCGGCTTGCTGGCGGTCGCCGAGGAAGCCGTCGGCCAGCACGGGCGCCGCCTGGCCTTGGGCCTGTCGCGGTCGACGGCACAACGGCTGCTGGCGTGCGCCGACGAGCGCGGGATCGCACTCTGCGCGCGTTCGGTCGCGGAGCGGATTGCGGAGCTGTCGGGAGCGCCGGACGTCGGAACCTGATCGACGGTTGCACAGCCATTGCCGAACCTCGTCGGCGTAGCGGTTTAGACACCTATCAATGCATGGATCCCGCGCTCGATCAGATCCGTCAGACGGTCGAAATGGCCGAGTAGCACTTCGCTCGACGCAGCGATGTAGGTGCGGCCGGTCGGCGTGGCCCGGTCGGCCAGGCCATGCCGGAACGCCTGCCAGGCCAAGTGCGTCGCCTCGAGCTCGCGCGCGATCTCGGCGTTGCTCAGCGGCAGCCGATCGAGGTAGTCCAGCCCGCTGACGAATTCCGCAAGTGTCGTACCACTGCCTGGGTCGGCCTGCTGCTCCGGGATACCGGGGAGGGTGCCCATCAGGACCTCTTTGGCCAACCGCTGCGCCAGCATTCGCTGCCGCCCGGCGACATTGATGGGGTGCAAGACGGTGGCGAAGGCTGCGACCTCCAGGTTCGCGGTGAGCGTCTCGGCGTGCTCCAGCAGCTGTTCGGCAAGCCTGTCGACTTCGTGCAGTCGGGACACCTGAGGCGGCGACTTCAGTGCTGCCTGCAGCTTCCTCCAAGGGTCGATCACGGCGCCAAGCAGATCGCCGAACGTCGCCTTCGACAGGCTGCGATCGAGAATAGCGAGGTTGCTGTCCACGTGCGCGATGGAGTCGGCGAACATCCCCTGCGTATCCGAACTCGTCACGCCCGTGCAGGCCAGCGCGTAAAATTTCACGATGCGCTGGGATAGCATCCTCAGCTGCCCGGCGCGGTTCACCGCCTCGGCATAGTGCGCGGAATCGATCACGACCTTGGAGACCTGGCCGATCCGTAGCTTGGACGCCATCGCCGCGGTGCGCAGCGCCCGAAAGGCTTCCTCCTCCCGAAGTTGGCGGGCGCCCATCAGGATGCCTTTGGCGCGGTCCACTAGCTTGCGCTCGTCGAAACGCTTGCGGACCTCCTCCAACTCCTGGCGCAGCAGCTGCTCATGGCGGAAGCGAGCTTGCGCCAGTTGCACCACGGAGCGCAATCGATTGGGGCTGTAGCCTGCGACGACATAGGCGTGAACGCCGCTGCTCGTGGCGGCGGCCATCTTCTCGGCATCCGGATCCATCGTGAAAACCACGACCGGACAGGGCGCCGAGGCCGCGACGGCCGCGAGCGCGGCAAAGAACGGAGCGTCGGGCGTTTCCTGGAAGCAGACCACGATGTCTGTCGCTTTTCTGATCAGGTCCTGCAAGAGATTCGAGCAGTCGGTCTCGCCGTGCACTTCAAGGCCGGCCGCTGCCAGGTCTGCGGCGAGCGTCGGGGCGGCGAGACCGCCACTAGACAGCAGAAGCGCCGAAGTCATGAGCCTTGAATCATATGGTGCCTGGTTCGCAATCGGTGCGAGAGCGCTGCAAATCCCGCACCACCGCGCCCGTGGCATGGCATGTGCTTTGAGGTCATTGAGGTCACGATGAAGTGGCCTCGACGCGCTCAAAGCACCGTGCGTCGATGCCCACGCCGAGGTGGGTAGGGAAGTGCCCATACGCGAAGACCGTCTTCGCAACTTCCTGGAATCAGAACGAATGTCCGACTCAGCTCTGCTTGAGACCAATAACGCGCTTTTGGTGAAGAACAACGCCCTCCTGCAGTCCAACGCCACAGCTTTGAAGGGCAACCACGCCCTTCTCGAGGAGAACCACGGAGTTGTCGCCGGCAACAGCGCCACGCTGAATGCCAACAAGAAGACGTTGGCTGCAAACGGCTCGATGCTGACCGCCAATCATGCCACTATCGAGGCCAACAAGGCAGTGCTGGACGAGAACCACGCCGCGTTGGTCGACAACTCCTCGGCGATCAAGGGCAATGCCTCCGGACTCGAAACCAACCGCAAGGCGCTGGCCGGGAACTCGTCGAAGATCGGTGCCAACAGCGACGTCCTGGCGAAGAACGCGAGCTTGCTGGCCGACAATCATGCGACGATCGCGGCCAACAGCGAGGCCCTGGCCGAAAACCAGGGCGTGCTCCACGGCAACAAGTCCGCACTCGCCGCCAACACGGCGAAGATCAGCGGGAATGCCGAAGCGCTGGTCCGGAACAACGCGATCCTTGCCAGCAACGCGTCGGTGGTCGCCGAGAACGCCGAGGCGCTCGCCACCAACAACGCCCTCCTGGAGGCGAACAGCCGACTGCTGAAGACAAACGCGGCGGTGATGCAGGGTAACCACGATCTGCTGATGGCCATCGCGGCGAAGCTCGGCGTCGCCGCCTGACCGGGGGGCGCCGCGGCTGGCCACGGCCGTCGCAGCGCCCGTCGCGGGCCGTCGACAATCTTGCCCCCACTCGCAGGAGATTTGCATGTCCTCCGCTAAAGCTACCCGTATCGATCTGTTCAGCTTCCGAAGCCCGCAAATGCGTGCCTTCCACCTGGCGTGGGTCGCATTCTTCGTGTGCTTCTTCGCATGGTTCGCCACGGCGCCGCTGATGCCGGTCATCAAAGGCGACCTCAACCTGACAAACGACCAGGCTTATTCAATCGGCATCGCCGGCGTGTTCGCGACCGTGCTCGCCCGCTTCATCATTGGCCCGCTCTGCGACAAGTACGGGCCGCGCCTCACCTATACGGCGCTGCTGTTCTTCGGAGCCTTCCCAGTCATCGGCGTCGCATTCGCCTGGGACTACACGTCGTTCCTGGTGTTCCGCCTGCTGATCGGCATCATCGGAGCCAGCTTCGTGATCACGCAGTTCCATACCTCGGTGATGTTCGCGCCCAACGTGGTCGGCACCGCCAACGCCACCGTGGGCGGCTGGGGCAATGCGGGCGGCGGCGTGACGCAAAGCGTGATGCCGGTCGTGCTCGCGCTGATCGGGGCCTGGGGCTTCAGCAAGGGCCTGTCGTGGCGCTACGCGCAGGTCCTTCCGGCCGCCTTGATGCTGATCACCGCGGTGCTGTACTGGAAATACACCCAGGACACACCCGAGGGTAACTTCTCCGACATGCGCCGGATGGGCATGTCGACGATGGTCGGCAAGAAGGGCGGCTTGGATGTCATGAAGGAGGCGTCCAAGAACTACCGGGTCTGGCTGCTCGGCGCCTGCTACGGCGCATCGTTCGGGGTCGAGCTGTTCGTCCACTCCATAGCGGCGACCTATTACTTCAACCGCTACCAGCTCTCGCTCGAAGATGCCGGGTTCGCAGTCGGCGCGTTCGGCCTGCTGGCGCTTTTCGCACGCGCCTTGGGCGGCCTGTTATCTGATAAGGTCGCGCGGACGAAGGGGCTGGATGGCCGCACCTGGCTGCTGTTCGGCTTGATGATCGGGGAGGGCGTGTTCCTGATCGCGTTCTCCCAGTCGGACACGGTCACGATGGCGGTTTCGATGATGCTGGTGTTCGGCCTGTTCACGCACATGGCGTGCGGCTCGCTCTACGCGCTGGTCCCGTTCATCGACCGCAAGGTGCTGGGCGGCGTGTGCGGCATCATCGGCGCGGGCGGCAACATCGGCGGCGTTGCCGCCGGATTGCTGCTGCGCTTCACCGGCCAGCCGGCGTTCTGCTTCATGGTGCTCGGCATCGCCGCCATCGTTTGTGCTTGCGGCGCTGCGGCGATCCGCTTCTTCGTCAAGCACAAGCAGGAGGAGCAGGCGCTCTACGACGCGGCCGTTGCGCAGCGTATGTCGTCGTCGATGGCGGTCGCGGCCTGAGCCTTGCGAGGGTCGTCCGCATAGCCGCGGTCGGCCCTTTGCCTTTCCAACTCTTGAGAGTGATGGTCGCTAGGCGACTTCGACTTGGGTTTTTCTGCCTCTCACGCAAGCACTCATATGGAGCGTCGAACGTGTGTTCGGTTCCGGAAAGTCACGCCGCGCTCCTGCCGTGCTGGTCTGCCACGGCGCGGGCTGGCGCAACACCGGTAGCAGCCTGCGCGTGCCAAGCAACATCACTCCGCCGCACCTGCCGCCTTGCCGCCCCAAACTGAACCCCGTCGAGAATATCTGGCAGTACGGCGGCACCAACAGCTCAGCCACAGCGTGTTCGACACCTGCAACACCATCGTAGGCCGCTGCCGCGCCGCCTGGACCCGGCCCACCGAAACGCCAAACCGCATCCGCTCCGTCGCAACCAGGCCATGGATCAATACGGTCGAAGCGTGGGCGGTCGGTGTCACTCTGCCGGGTGCATTTCCTTCACGGCAACCAGCGCTTTCGTCGGCCGTCCCACCCGTGACCAAGCCGCATACAGTGCAGGGACGAAGCACAGCGTCAGCACGGTGGCGCTGACGAGGCCGCCCATGATCGCGATCGCCATCGGTCCCCAGAATACCGAGAACGCCAGCGGGATCAGCCCGAGAATCGCTGCCGCCGCCGTCAGCACGATCGGGCGGGAACGGCGGACCGTTGCGTCGACGATCGCATCGGCAGGCGCCACCCCGGCGCGGATGTCCTGCTCGATCTGATCCACCAGGATCACGCTGTTGCGCATGATGATCCCGGCCAGCGCGATGAAGCCGAGGGTCGCCACGAACCCGAACGGCGCGCCCGTCAGCAGCAGCGCCGCCGTCACGCCGATCAGCCCCAGCGGCGCCGTCAGCAGCACCATCGCCACCCGGCTGAACGACTGCATCTGCACCATCAACAGCGCCAGCATCACCGCGACCATCAGCGGCATTACCTTGTTGATGCTGGCCGAGCCCTTCGCGCTCTCCTCCACCGCGCCCGCCGTCTCGATCCGATAGCCCGGCGGCAGCGCGGCCTTGATCCCGTCCAACGCCGGCAGCACCTCGGCCGTCGCCACCGGCGCCTGGATGCTTGGCGTCGTGTCGCCGCGGACCAGCAGCATCGGCGTGCGATCGCGGCGCCACACCACCGGCTGCTCCAAATCCCAGCTGATACGGGCGATCTGCGCAAGCGGCACGGCACGGCCGCCCGCGGAGGGGACCGTCACGTCTCCAAGTCCCCCGATATCCTGCCGCTCGGCTGGAACGGCACGGGCGATCACGGGAATGAGGTCGGTGCCCTCGCGGTATTGCGTCACGGTGGCGCCTTGCTGCAGCGTCTGCAACGTGTTCGCGACATCCTCGCTCGTCAAACCGAGCAAGCGCGCCTTGTCCTGGTCGACCGCGATCGTCGCCGTCTTGCCCATCGCCCCCCAGTTGTCGCTGACGTTGCGGATGTGCGGCAAGGCCTCCATCGCCGTCCGGACTTGCCCGGCAATCCGGCGCAGCTCCATCGGGTCGGGGCCGATGACGCGAAACTGCACCGGGTAGCCGACGGGGGGTCCAAGCTCCAGCCGCGAGGGCCGCAGCCGCACGTCGGCGAAGTCGCCGGTGGCGCCTTCCTCGGTGAGCGCCGTGAGGGTCCGCAACAGGGTCTCGCGGTCGGCGATGGATTTCGTGTTGATGACGAACTGGGCGTAGTTCGGCTGGTCCAGCTCCGGCGCGAAGGCCAGGAAAAAGCGGGGCGTGCCGGTGCCGGTGTAGGCGACGCTGGACTCGATGCCGGGCTGGCGGCTCAGCAGCTTCTCCATCCGGTCCACGGCCGCGGCAGTATTGGCGAAGCTCGCGCCCTCCGGCAGGCGCATGTCGATCAGGATTTCCAGCCGGTCGGAGGCCGGGAAAAACTGGTTGGGCACGCGGGTGAAGCCGACGACCGAGACGGCGAAGGCCATGACCGTCAGCCCAACCACCGTCCAGCGCCACCGCACGCACCACGCCACGATCCGGCGGAACCGGCGATACACGCGGCTATCGTATACGTCGTGATGGATGGCGTGCGGCTTCGGCGCCGGCAGCAACGCCGCGCCGAGGAACGGCACGAACAGCACCGCCACCAGCCAGCTCAGCACCAGCGCCATGCCGACGACGCGGAAGATGTCCTGCGTGTACTCGCCGGTGCTGGAATTCGCCAAACCGACCGGAAGATAGCCGGCCGCGGTGACCAGCGTGCCCGTCAGCATCGGGAAGGCGGTCGAGGTGTAGGCGAAGCTGCCGGCACGGAACCGGTCCCAACCCTGTTCCAGCTTCACCGTCATCGTCTCGACGGCGATGATCGCGTCGTCCACCAGCAGGCCGAGGGCGATCACCATGGCGCCGAGGGAAATCCGCTGCAGGTCGATGCCAAGCAGCTTCATGCCCACGAACACGCCCGCCAGCACGAGCGGCACGCTGATGGCCACGACGATCCCGGTGCGCCAGCCGAGGCTGACGAAGCTGACCAGCAGCACGATGCCCAGCGCCTCCAGGAAGCTCTCCTGGAAATCTGCGATGTCGACGGCGACCACCTTCGACTGGTCGTTCAGCGGCGCGATTTGCACGCCCAGCGGCAGGCCCGGCTCGATCTCCGCCAACCGCGCGGCGACCCGCTTGCCGAGGTCGAGGATGTTGCCGCCCTCCGCCATGCTGATGCCGAGCCCGAGCGCCGGCCGGCCGTCGAAGCGCATCGTGGACGTCGGCGGGTCGGCGACGGTGCGGCCGATGGCAGCGAAGTCGCCGAGCCGCAGCAGATGGCCATGCGCCTGCACCGGCAAGCCGGCGAGCGCCGCCGGGCCGTCGAGGGCAGGGCGGGTGCGGACGCGGATACGGTCATGCGCGGTGTCGACGAAGCCACTCGCGACCACGCTGTTCTCCTGGCGGATGGCGGTGAACACGTCTTGCAAGGTCAAGCCGAGCTCGGCCAGCTTGCGGTAGGACACTTCGACGGTGATCTGCTCGTCCTGCTGGCCGACCAGGATCACCTTGCCGACGCCGGGCACGTCGATCAGCCGTTCACGGATATCCTCGGCGACGTGTTTCAGTTCGGGCAGGCTGAAGCCGTCACCGGTCAGGGCGTAGACGATCGAGTAGGTGTCGCCGAACTCGTCGTTGAAATACGGACCCTGGACGCCGGCGGGGAACGTGCCGGCAATATCCGCGACCTTCTTGCGGACTTGGTACCACAGCCCGGCCACCTGCTTGACCGGCGTGTCGTCCCGCAAGGACACCGTCACGACGGCGTGGCCCGGCTGCGTCTGGCTTTGGGTGTAGTCGAGGTGCGCGAGGTCCTCCAGCTTGCGCTCGATGCGGTCCGTCACCTCCCGCGCCATCTCGTTGGGCGAAGCGCCGGGCCAGTCCACGATGACGACCATCTGCTTGATGGTGAATGCCGGGTCCTCGGCGCGGCCGAGCGACAGGACGGCGTAGACGCCAGCCGCAGCGAGGGCCAGCATCGCGAACAGGGTCAACGCCTTGTGCTGCAGCGCCCAAGCGGAAAGGTTTCCTTTCACCGGATGGCTCCCGTCCAGGCGGTCAGCGCCATGCCGGGCGCGATCTGCTGAAGCCCGGCGGTGACGACCTGCTCACCCGCCGCCAGCCCGGCGCCGACCAGCACGCTGCCATCGCCCCCATAGCCGGCAACCTCGACTGGACGCAGCACTGCCTGGTGGCTTGCCGGGTCGAGCACCCAAACGGCGGGCCGGCCCTGTGCGTCCGTCAGCGCCGTGGCGGGAAGGGCGGCCAACGGATCGCCCGTGTGGCCGAAGGTGACGGCGGCGGTCATGCCCAGCGCCAACACGTCTGCCGGCGCGTCCAGGACGGTGACCTTCACCGCGAAGGTGCGGCTGGACGGGTCGGCAAGCGCGCCGATCTCCCGCACGCGGCCGTGCATCACTTGGCCGGGCGCCGCCCACAGCGTCAGCGTGACCTCCCTCGCGGCGCGGATTTCGGTCAAGCGATTCTCGGGAATGTCGGCAACGACCTCGGTTTCATCGGTATGGGCGACGTGCGCGACGGTTTGCCCGGCGGCGACAACCTGGCCAACCTGCACCGGCAGCGCCGTGACGATCCCGTCGGCGTCGGCGGTCAAAGCGCCATAGGACCGCTGGTTGCGCGCGAGTGCCACCTGCCGCACCGCCTGCATCAACCTGGCGTTCGCCATCCGCTGGGCCGCGATGCGTTTGTCGTACTCGGACGGCAGGAACGCGGGCGAGGACCGGCCGAGCCCGTCGTATCGCTTCATCTCGGCCTGCGCATCCTCGGCGTCGGCCATCGCCGCCTGCAATGCGGCCTCGGCGACCTCCTGGGAGAACTGCAGGTCTGCGGGATCGAGCGACGCCAGCATCTGCCCGGCGCGCACATGGTCGCCGATGTCGACAGGCCGCTTGATGACCTTGCCTGCGACGCGGAAGCCAAGATCCGCCTCGGTGCGGGCCTGGACGGTGCCGGAAAAGGTCAATCCGGCCTGGCGGGCCTGCATCGCGACGACCGCGACCCGCACCGGCTTAGGTGACTCCCCCGCAGCGCCGAGCAGAACCACGGAGGCGAGCAAGGCGGGACGGAACAGCATGGCATCACCTGGAGGAGAGATGAGCCTCAATAAGGTAACGGCGTTCAGTTAACAAGGATTAGTTTAGGTCGAAAAGCCACGGATCGCCGCATCCACGAGCGTGTCGATCAATGCGTGATGATCCGATACGATGTGCTCGGAATGATCCAGCAGCAGGATCACCACGCCGTGCATGGTGGCCCAGAGCGCCTCGGCCACCAGCGTCGGGTCCCGGCGCGCGAACCGCCCGGCTGCCATCACTTCCGCCACGCCCCGTTCCAGCATTTCGAAAGACTGATCGGCGGCGGCAATCTTCTCGCAGGCCTGGCTCGTGCGCACTGTCGAGAACGTCAGCCGGTACTCGTCCGGCCGTGCAAGGCCGAGGTCAACGTAGGCGTGCATGCCGGCGCGCAACCGTTCCAGAGGGGTGCCCTCCTGCTGCTGGCTTTCGGCATGCACGGCCAGCAGTTCGGTGAACATGGCCTCTGCGATGGCCTGCAAGATGGCGTTCTTGTCGGGGAAGTACACGTACAGCGCCGTAGGCGACACGCCGACCGCCGCGGCGATCCGGCGCATGGTGGCGTGCTCGACGCCTTCCTCCAGGAACAACCGCTTGGCAGCGTGCAGGATTTCGCCGCGGCGGGATGCGCCTTGGCCACGGGCTTTGCGCGTGCGCGCCGGGAGTGTTGCAATGTTCATGACTGAACACTGTTTAGGTAGAATACATCGGAAAATCAAACTCCATCCATCGGCCGGGCCGGCGCTCGAGGTCGTTGCCGGGCTATCGTTTGTGGACGCTCCACAGCATCAGCCAGCGGATCGGGAACACCCAGACGACGCCGGCAATCAGGAAATAGACTGCCTGCACCGCCCAATGCTGCGGCAGCGCGTCCGGCAACGTGATGGCCGCAGCGACGTAGGCGATGACGAAGGCGATTCCCATCAGGGTGGCAGCGGTGGGTCGGGACATCGTGCCGGGTTAGCGCAACGCCGCGCTTGCCGCTATAGCGGCGAACCCGTTGGAGCGATCTATGGACCTCAAGGACCACATCCGGTCGGTGCCGGATTTTCCGAAGCCCGGCATCCTGTTTTACGACATCTCGACCCTGCTGCGGCATCCGGACGCCTGGCAGGTGGCAATGGGCCGGATGGCGCGGTGCATGCGGCACTACCAGCCCGACCTGCTGGCCGGCATCGAGTCGCGGGGGTTCCTGCTGGCGGCCCCGCTGGCGCTGAAATTGGGCTGCGGCTTCGTCATGCTGCGAAAGCCCGGCAAGCTGCCCGGCGCCGTCATCGGCCACGACTACGCGCTGGAGTACGGCAGCGACCGGATCGAGATCCAGGCCGACGCGATCATCCCCGGGCAGCGTGTGGTGGTGGTGGACGACCTGCTGGCGACCGGCGGCACCTTGGCGGCCGGCATCGCCCTGCTGCGTCAGGTCGGCGCGGTCGTGCCCGCGGCGACCATCTTGATCGAACTGACGTTTTTGCAGGGACGCGCCAAACTGGACGTGCCGGTCGAGGCGCTGGTTTCCTACGATGAATAACCTGCCCTTAATTTGACATGGCTGCCCATCACGCTAGGACGAACGATCCTTGTGGCTGGTTTGGGCCGGGCAGGGAACGACAGGAGGTCCCTTGACCGCAACCATGCCGCCAATCGGGCGGCGAACTCTGTTTGGCTTGGGCGTTTTCGCTGCTGCCTCATCCATGCGGCCCGCGTTGGCCTTGCCGGTGCGCCCGCCCGCCACGCCGTTTGCCGATGGGGCGACGCTTCTTGTCGCCGGCCCGGAGAGTGGCGCGACCGATCGATGGGCGGCACTGCTCGGCCCAGCGTTGGGCCGCGGCTTGCCACCCGGCACCCAGGTCCACACCGAGGCCGTCGGCGGCCCCGACGGCGTGACGGGCGCGAACCAGTTCGAGGCACGCACGACCCCGGACGGCGCCACGGCGCTGCTGCTGCCGGGCTCCGCCGCGTTGGCTTGGCTGGTGGGCGACCCGCGTGCCCGGTTCGACGCCGCGCATTGGATGCCGGGCCTCGCCGGCACCACCCCGGCCGTGCTGGCCAGCCGCATTCCGCTGGCTGCCCTGCTTTCCGGAGCGCATTTGCGTGTTGGCGCTGCCGGTCCGGCAGGACCCGACCTGCCGATTTTGCTGGCCCTGGACATGATGGGCGCAAACTGGACGCCGGTTTTCGGCCTGAACGACGAGGCCGCCCTGTCCGACGCACTGGCGCGCGGGGCGGTGGATGCCGTGCCGCTCCAGGGCCGCCGCGTTCCTGGACAGGCGCACGCGTTCGCTGCGGTGGGGACACAGCCGATTTTCACGCTCGGCACGCCGGACGATGCGGGAGTTTTGCAGCGCGATCCGGCTTTTCCGGGGCGGCCGACAGCCCTCGAGTTGATGGCACGGCGCGCGCCTCCGAACGCCGCGCTCGAAGTCGCTTTCCGCGCCGCCGCCGCCGCCGCGCAACTGGATGTGGCGTTGGTGCTCCCGCAACTCACTCCCGCCGCCATGGTCGCGGTGTGGCGGCATGCTTGCGCGGTGGCGGCCGGCTCGCCCGACGTGCAGACGCAGGCGAGCGCGCTGGGTGTCCGTCCGCTCTCGGCTCCCGCCGCCGTCAGCAGCACCGCCGCAATCGCCGCCGATACCGAGGGGTTGCTCGAACTGCGGCGCTGGCTGGCGACTCGGTTGAACTATCGCGCGGCCTGACGCCACGGTCCGGAGCCTGCGCCTCAACCACGGGAGCCATCGCGTCAGTCCACCGCGAGCGCGAACGAAGCTTTCATCAGCGCGCGTGTGTAGGGCTCGCGGGGGGCGCCGAACACCTGGTCTGCTGCACCTTCCTCGACGACCCGGCCGGCCCGCAACACCACCACGCGGTGAGCGAGCGCCCGCACGACCGCCAGATCGTGGCTGATGAACAAGTATGCCAGCCCATGTCGCTGCTGCAGGTTCCGCAGCAGGTCCACGATCTGCGCCTGCACCGAGCGGTCAAGCGCGCTGGTCGGCTCGTCCAGCACCACCAACCGCGGCTGCAGCACGATCGCGCGGGCAATGGCGACGCGCTGGCGCTGGCCGCCGCTGAACTCGTGCGGATAGCGCTCGGCGGCGTTCTCCGGCAGGCCGACCTCCCGCAAGGCCGTCGCCACCCGGGCCGCGCGGGTGGCCGGGGTGAGGCGCTCGTGCACTGCCAAGCCCTCCGCCACGATCGCGCCGACCGAGAGGCGAGGGGACAGGCTGCCGTACGGGTCCTGGAACACGATCTGCATCTGCGCGCGCTGCTGCCGGACCTCGCCCTGCGACAGCGCCGTGATGTCATGCCCCAGGAACGCCACGCGCCCGGTCGCTGCCTGCAGCCGCAGCATCGCCAGCCCCATGGTCGACTTGCCGGACCCGCTTTCCCCCACCAGCCCCACCGTCTCCCCCGCGCGCACCGCGATCGAGACGCCGTCGACGGCACGCACCGTGGCAACCGTCCGGCGCAGCAGGCCGCGGCGGATGGGGAAGTCGACCCGGATATCCTGCGCGTCGATGATCGTGGCCGCGTCGGACGCCACCGGATTCGGCACACCGCTCGGCTCCGACGCCAGCAGCATGCGGGTGTAGGCGTGCTGCGGGGCGTCGAACACGTCCGCGACCGGCCCCGCCTCCACCAGCTTGCCATCCTTCATCACGCAGACCCGGTCGGCGTAGCGGCGCACCAGCGGCAAATCGTGGCTGATCAGCAGCAAAGCCAGCCCACGCCGCGCCTTCTCCCGCGCGAGCAGGTCGAGGATTTGCGCCTGGATCGTCACGTCGAGCGCCGTGGTCGGCTCGTCGGCGATCAGCAGCGCCGGGTCGTTGGCGAGAGCAGTGGCGATCATCACGCGCTGGCGCTGCCCGCCCGACAATTGGTGGGGAAACGCGTCCAGCCGGTCGGCCGCGTCCGGGAAGCCGCATTCGGCCAGCAGCGCCACGACCCGCTCACGCGAGGCCCGGCCTCCGTGCAGCCGCAGCGCTTCGGCCACCTGCCGCCCGATCCGGTGCAGCGGGTTCAGGCTGGTCATCGGCTCCTGGAACACCATCCCGGCCACGCCGCCGCGCGCCCGGCGCAGCGCCGCCTCATCAGCCGTCGCCATGTCGACGCCGTCCAGCACGATCCGCCCGGACAACGCGGCGCCGGGGGGCAGCAGGCCGAGCACCGACAGCGCGGTCAGCGACTTGCCGGACCCGCTCTCCCCCACCAGCGCCAGCGTCTCGCCGCGGTCGAGCGTGAACGACACGCCGTCCACCACCCGTCGGCCGGCGAAAGCGATTGACAGGCCTTCGACCGTCAGCAGGCTCACCCTGCTACACTCACCGGGGCTGCCGGCGCGGGTCGAACGCGTCGCGCACCGCCTCGCCGATGAAGATCAGCAGCACCAGGATGCCGCCGAGCACCACGAACGAGGTGATGCCTAGCCACGGCGCCTGCAGGTTGTTCTTGCCCTGGTTCACCAACTCGCCCAGCGACGGCGATCCCGGCGGCAGGCCGAAGCCGAGGAAATCCAGGCTGGCCAGCACGGTGACGGAGCCCGACAGGGTGAACGGCAGGAACGTCAAGGTCGCGACCAGCGCGTTCGGCAGGATGTGCCGCGCCATGATTGCGCCGTCCGACACGCCCAACGCCCGCGCCGCACGGACGTAGTCTAGGTTGCGCCCGCGCAGGAACTCCGCCCGCACCACGCCGGTCAACTGCATCCAGGAGAAGATCAGCAGGAACGTCAGCAGCACCCAGAAGCTCGGCACGATGATGCTGGCCAGGATTATCAGCAGGAATAGCTGCGGCATTCCGCCCCAGACCTCGATGAAGCGCTGGAACAGCAGGTCGGTCAGCCCGCCGTAGTAGCCCTGCACCGCCCCGGCCGCGATGCCGATGACCGAGGACACGATCGTCAGCGAGAAGCCGAACAGCACCGAGATGCGGAAGCCATAGATGACCCGGGCGAGCACGTCGCGGGACTGGTCGTCGGTGCCGAGCAGGTTGCGCGCCGATGGCGGGGCAGGGGCCGGGACGGGCAGGCCCTTCACCGTGGTGGCGTAGTTGAACGGGATCGCGGGCCAGAGCATCCAGCCGTTCGCCTCGATGACGTGGACCAGGTCCGGATCGGTGTAGTCGGCCTCGATCGGCAGGAAGTCGGGGCCGAACGCGTCCTCGCTGTAGTCGGCCAGGACCGGGAAGAACCAATGGCCATCGGTGTGGATCAGCAGCGGGCGGTCGTTGGCGACGAACTCGGCGAACAGGCACACCCAGAACAGCGTGAGGAAGATCCACAGCGACCACCAGCCCCGCCGGTGCGACCGGAAGATCGCCAGGCGGCGCTGGTTGAGCGGGGTCATCGCCGCGCCTCGAAGTCGATGCGGGGGTCGACCAGGGTGTACATCAGGTCGCCGACGATCTGCAGCAGCAGGCCGATCAGGGTGAACACGTACAGGGTGCCGAACATCACCGGGTAGTCCCGCCGGATGGCGCTGTCGAAGCCGAGCAGCCCCAGGCCGTCGAGCGAGAACACGATCTCGACCAGCAGCGCCGAGCTGAACAGGATGCCGATGAACGCCGCCGGGAAGCCCGCCACGATCAGCAGCATCGCGTTGCGGAACACGTGGCCGTACAGCACCCGGGTCTCCGACGCGCCCTTCGCCCGCGCGGTGACGACGTACTGCTTGCGGATTTCCTCCAGGAAGCAGTTCTTGGTAAGGATCGTCAGGCTCGCGAACCCACCGGCCACGAGCGCGATCGTCGGCAGCACCATGTGCCAGGCGTAGTCGGCCAGGCGCGCCGGCCAGGACCAGGCGTCCGCCCCCGGGCTCGTCAGCCCCCGCAGCGGGAACCACTGCACGAAGCTTCCGCCCGCGAACAGCACCACCAGCAGGATCGCGAACAGGAACCCGGGCACCGCGTAGCCGATCAGCACGACCGCGCTGCTCGCGACGTCGAACCGGCTGCCGTCGCGCACCGCCTTGCGGATGCCGAGCGGAATGGAGACGAGGTACACCAGCAGGGTGGACCACAGCCCGATCGAGATGCTGACCGGCAGCTTGTCCAGCACCAGGCCCAGCACGGTGCGGTCGCGGAAGAAGCTGCGGCCGAAATCGAAGCTCAGGTAGTTCCGGATCATTTCGCCGTAGCGCACGAGCGGCGGCTTGTCGAAGCCGAACATGCGTTTGATGTCGGCCACCACGTGCGGGTCCAGCCCGTTCGCGCCGCGGTAGTTGCCGTCCGGGGGCGCCATCACCTCCGCGCCGCCGCCGGTGATGCGGCTGGTGGTGCCGCCGCGGCCGCGCAGTTCGGCCAGCATCTGCTCGACTGGGCCACCCGGCGCGAACTGCACGACCGCGAAGTTGATGGTGATGATGCCGAACAGCGTGGGCACGAGCAGCAGCAGGCGGCGCAGCAGGTAGGCGCCCATCAGTTCCCGCTGCGGCGGGCGGCTTCGGTGGCGGCGGACAGCGCCGGGTCGATCCACCAGGTGGCGAAATCGACGCCGGTCCGCACCGGCTGGCTGGGGCGGCCGAAGCGGTTCCAGTAGGCGATCTCGACCTTCTGGATGTGCCACATCGGGACCATGTACCAGTTCCACAGCAGCACGCGGTCGAGCGCATGGCTGGCGGCGAGCAGGGTCGGGTAGTCCTTGGCGTTGACCACCTTGTCCACCAGCGCATCCACGGCCGGGTTGCAGATGCCGGCCACGTTCTGGCTGCCGGGCGCGCGGGCGGAGGCGCAGGTCCAGAACTCGGTCTGCTCGTTGCCAAGCGAGTCGCTTTCCGGGATCAGCGCGACGGCGATGTCGAACTCGAACGCGTCCATCCGCTTCTGGAACTGCGCCGGGTCGACGGTGCGGATGCGGGCGTCGATCCCGAGCCGCTGCAATTGCTGGGTGTAGGGCAGCCCGACCCGCTCGAACGCCGGCTCGTCCAGCAGGATTTCGACGCTCATCTGCTGCCCGGCGGCATTCACCAGCTTGCGGTCGCGCACGTCCCAGCCGGCTTGCTTGAACAGGTCCAGCGCGCGGCGCAGCCCGTCGCGGTTGTTGCCGCTGCCGTCGGTGACGGGCAACTTGAACGACTCGGTGAACAGGGCGGGGGGCAGCGAGTCGCGGAATGGCTGCAGCAGCGCCAGTTCGTCGCCTTCCGGGACGCCGCCGCTCGCGAAATCGCTGTTGCTGTAGTAGCTCTCGGTGCGCGCGTAGTTGCCGTAGAACAGGTTCTTGTTCATCCACTCGAAGTCGAACACCTGGGCGAACGCTTCCCGCACCCGGAGGTCCTTGAACGGATCGCGGCGGCCGTTCAGCGCGAATGCCTGCATCCCCGTCGGCAGGTGGTGCTCGATCGCCGCTTTCTTCACCAGGCCGCGCTGGACCGCCGGAAAGTCGTAGCCGGTCGCCCATTCCTTGGCGACGTTCTCCTGCCGGAAGTCGATCTGCCCGGCCTTGAACGCCTCCCGCGCCACCGTCGGGTCGCGGAAGTACTCGTAGCGCATGAGGTCGAAATTGTCCTGCCCGCGCCCGGTCGGCAGGTTCGCCGCCCAGTAATCCGGCGCGCGGCGATACGCGACGGTGCGGCCCAGTTCGAAATGGTCGACCACATACGGCCCCGAGCCCAGCGGCGCCTCGCTCAGCGGCGCCGAGAAGTCGCGCCCCTTCCACCAATGCTCCGGCAGCACGGCAAGCTCGCCCAGGATCATCGGCAGTTCGCGATTGGCGTTCGACTTCAGGTGGAACACGACCCGGCGCTCGCTCTCGACCGTCACGTCCGCCACGTCGGCGTAGTAAGTACGGTAGCGGGGCCGGCCCTGCTCGCGCAGCATGCGGAACGTCCAGGCGACGTCTTCGGCGGTGACCGGCGTGCCGTCGTGGAAACGCGCCTCGGGCCGCAGCTCGAAGGCGACCCACATGCGGTCGGGCGGCAGCTCGATGGTCTGCGCGAGGTGGCCGTACTCGGCGGAGGGTTCGTCCGCGTTGGGGCGCAGCAACGTGTCGAACAGCGTGCCGGTGCCGGACGCGGGGGTGCCGCGGATGACGAACGGGTTGAAGCTGTCGAAGGTGCCGACCGCGGACAGCGCGACCTCGCCGCCTTTGGGGGCTTCGGGGTTGACGTAAGGGAAGGCCGGGAAGTCGGCCGGCAGCCGTGGCGGCGCAAGCAGCGACAATGCGTAGGTGCGCGTGGTTTGCGCCTGGACGGGCAGGGCCGGCAACAGGGCGAACAGGGCAACGATGATCCGCACGAGTGCCTCCTCAGGCCGCGAGATGTTCGAGGGCGGGGGCAAGCAGCGCGGGGTCGCCGACCGCCAGCACGCGCCCGTCGCCTTCTGCGCGCAACGGGCGACCCTCCCAGTCGGTCATGCGGCCGCCGGCGCCTTCGACCACGGGGAGGAGCGCCGCCCAGTCCCACACCTTGAGGCTAGACTCCGCGATGACGTCGATTTGGCCGAGCGCCAGCAGCCCATAGGCGTAGCAGTCCCCGCCCCACGATACCCGCCGAACCGCCTTCGACAAGCGCCGCCAGCGGGGTTCCGAGCCTTGGTCCAGCATCTCAGGTGTGGTGCACGACAACTCGGCGTCGCCCAATGACGGGCAAGCGCGGCCACCGACCCGGCCGCCCCACGGGCCGCGGAACATCGTCGGCCGCCCGGCGACGCCGACCCACCGCTCGCCTGTGACCGGCTGGTCGATGATCCCCAGCAACGGCGTGTCGCCGTCCAACAAGCCAAGCAGCGTGCCGAACACCGGCCGCCCCGTGATGAAGGCGCGGGTGCCGTCGATCGGGTCGAGCACCCAGCGCAGGCGCGCCTCGGGCCGGTCCAGTCCGTATTCCTCGCCGAGGATGCCATGATCGGGATAACGATGCGTCAACACCGCCCGCATCGCCTGCTCCGCCGTGCGGTCGGCGACGGTGACAGGGCTGTCGTCGCCTTTCCGGTCCGCTGCGACGCCGGCGCGGAAAAACGGCCGAATCACCGCGCCCGCGACGTCGGCGGCAGCTTCGGCAGCGGCGACCAGGGCGTCCAAGCGGCCGGCTAGCGCGAGACCGCCGGCGTTTGCCGGGCCTGCGGCGTTTGTTGCTGCTGGTTGGTCTGGACCTGCGGCTGGTTCTGGTTGGTGGAGGGCTGATCGGTCTGCTGTCCGCGAGCCTGCGTGTGCTGCTGGGGCGGCTGCTGCGACTGGTTGTTCTCCACCTGCGACTGGTTCTGGCTGGTCGAAGGCTGGGTCATCTGCTGGCTGAAAGCCACGCCCGGAGCCGCGGCGAGGCCCACGGCCACCACCATCCCAAAAAAACCGAAGCTGCGCATCCGTGTCCGCCTTTGATTGAAACCGCTCGACCGAAATCCCGCGCGGCGTTGCGCCCCGGGGCAGGCCTACCTAAGCTGCGCCGCACCTTATGCAAACGTCCCAGCCGCATCAACTCGACGCAAGCGATTGAACCCGATCGTCGTCATTCCCGCCCGCTTGGCGTCCACCCGCTTGCCGGGCAAGCCGCTGGCCGACATCGGCGGGCGACCCATGATCGTCCACGTACTGCTGCGGGCGCAGGAGGCCGGCATCGGCCCGGTCGCGGTCGCCTGCGCCGACCCCGAAATTGCCGACGCCGTCACCGCGGCCGGAGGCGTGGCCGTGATGACCGACCCGGCGCTGCCGTCCGGCTCCGACCGGGTGCACGCGGCTTTGGCTGCGCTCGACCCGCACGGCGCGCACGACATCGTGGTGAACCTGCAGGGCGACGTCCCTACCGTCGCGCCCGCGCTGCTGCGCGCCGTCATCGGCCCGCTATCCGACCCGGCGGTCGATATCGGCACGCTGGTGACGCCCATCGAGTCGCCCGAGGAGGCGGCGTTGCGATCCGTGGTGAAAGCCGCCTGTGCGTTCGACGGCGACGGCTGCATTTCGCCGGCGCTGTACTTCTCCCGTGCCGTCATCCCTGCCGGCGACGGCCCGCTTTGGCACCATATCGGCATCTACGCTTTCCGCCGGGCAGCACTGGCCCGATTCGTGGCGCTGCCCGAAAGCCCGCTGGAACGGCGCGAGAAGCTGGAGCAGTTGCGCGCCCTCGAAGCCGGGATGCGCATCGCCTGCGCCCGCGTCGACGCCGGGCCGTTCGGGGTCGACACCCCGGCCGACCTCTGCCGCGCCCGCCAGGTGTTGGCATGACCGTCGCCTTCCAGGGCCGTCCCGGCGCCTACTCCGACCTTGCCTGCCGCACGGCGTTGCCGGGAAGGCCGACGCTGCCCTGCGAAACGTTCGAGGCCACGATCGACGCGGTGCACGCCGGCACGGCGGAACTGGGCATGCTGCCGTGCGAGAACAGCCTGGCCGGCCGTGTCCCCGACATCCACTCGCTGTTGCCGGAGAGCGGCCTGCATATCGTGGGCGAGCACTTCCAGCGGGTGGAGCACTGCCTGCTCGGCGTGCCCGGCGCCACGATCGGCCAGGTCCGCCGCGCCCACTCCCACGCCGTCGCCCTGGGCCAGGTGCGGGGCATCCTGCGGGAGCTGAGCTTGCAGGCCGTGGTGGAGGCCGACACCGCGGGAGCCGCCGAGTTGATCGCGTCCCGCGCCGACCCGGCGGATGCGGCAATCGCCTCCACCTTGGCGGCGGAAATCTACGGGCTGCACGTGCTCCGCGCCAACGTCGAGGACGCCACGCACAACACCACTCGGTTCTACATTGCCTCGCTTGCGCCGGCTCGTCACTCGCCCGGGACGCCGAACCTGCTGACCACGTTCGTCTTCCAGGTCCGCAACGTGCCTGCGGCGTTGTACAAGGCCCTGGGCGGCTTTGCGACCAACGGCGTGAACATGACGAAGCTGGAAAGCTACATGCTTGCCGGCCAGTTCACCGCGACGCAGTTCCTGTGCGATGTGGAGGGACACCCGGAACAGCCCGGGCTCTGCCGCGCATTGGAGGAACTGGCGTTCTTCTCCGAAAAAGTCCGAGTGCTCGGCACTTATCCGCAGGCAATGTTCCGGCTGGGCTAGTGGCCTGAGTTGGAAGTTTGCTGGCACTTTTCCCATATAAGCGATGCCTGCACGCTGAGTGCATTGTTCATCGGGAGGGAGTGATGGCCAGTCCGCATTCCGTTTTTGTCAGAGTGTCGGA
>JAABUX010002933.1_pt1 | contig 23326 bp, 25 predicted proteins | sample 5561851 | NCBI WGS metagenome assembly JAABUX01 (sample SAMN10711883, study PRJNA513361) | rock metagenome | isolation source: Antarctica rocks | place: Antarctica: Victoria Land, Richard Nunatak red sandstone | collected 2016-01-03 | reverse complement strand
ATAGACCTTTCACTCGATCCCATCACCCGACCTTCGCCAACCCCCAGATGCGACGATTCTAGAAGCCCGATCAGCCGATCGCACCCCATTACAGAAAACACAGGGAAAGATTTTCAGCCTCTCAGCCGAACCACGAACTGGCCGACATGAGCCGGCGTTTCTGGGTCGGCCTCGTGCTGACCTTGCCGGTGTTCATCCTGGAGATGGGCAGCCACATCCCCGGCCTCGGCCTGCACGACCTGGTGCCTCCCGCCACGTCCACCTGGGTCCAGTTCGCCTTGGCGACGCCGGTCGTCCTCTGGGCGGGGTGGCCGTTCTTCCAGCGCGGCTGGGCGTCGGTCCGGTCCGGCCACCTGAACATGTTCACGCTCATCGCACTCGGGACAGGCGCGGCCTACCTCTACAGCCTTGCCGCAACCTTCGCGCCTGGCGCGTTCCCCGCGGGGTTCCACACGATAGGCGGCACGGTGCCCGTGTACTACGAGGCGGCAGCCGTCATCACGGTCCTGGTCCTGCTCGGCCAGGTGCTGGAGCTGCGCGCGCGCGACCAGACCGGCGGCGCCATACGGGCGCTGCTCAACCTCGCGCCCAAGACGGCGCGGCGCCTGCGCGACGGCGGCGAGGACGAGGAGGTGCCGCTGGGCGAGGTCCAGGTCGGCGACCGGCTGCGCGTGCGACCGGGAGACGGCGTCCCGGTGGACGGCACGATCCTGGACGGCCGCAGCGCGGTGGACGAGAGCATGGTGACGGGCGAGTCGATGCCGTCCGCGAAGGGACCCGGCGACAAGGTGGTCGGCGGCACCGTCAACGGCACCGGGGCGCTGGTGGTGCGGGCCGAGGCGGTCGGCGCGGGTAGCGTGCTGTCTCGCATCGTCGCCATGGTCAGCGAGGCGCAGCGCAGCCGGGCGCCGATCCAGAAGCTGGCCGACACGGTCGCGGGCTGGTTCGTGCCCGCGGTGCTCGCCGTCGCCGCCCTGGCCTTCATCGGCTGGGCCATCTGGGGTCCTGCGCCCGCCCTCGCCTATGCGCTGATCGCGGCAGTGTCGGTCGTCATAATCGCCTGCCCGTGCGCGTTGGGCCTTGCCACGCCGATGTCGATCATGGTCGCCGTCGGCAAGGGTGCCGGCGCTGGTGTGCTCATCAAGTCGGCCGAAAGCCTGGAGCGCATGGAAAAGGTGAATACCCTGGTGGTGGACAAGACCGGCACCTTGACCGAGGGCAAGCCCCGCGTCACCGCCGTCGTTCCAGCGGCCGGGTTGATGGAGGACGACGTGCTGCGGCTGGCCGCCAGCCTGGAGCGGTCAAGCGAACACCCGCTGGCCGCCGCCATCGTCACTGCTGCCAAGGAGAGGGGCATCGCCGCACAGGAACCGTCCGGCTTCGCCTCGGCGACAGGAATGGGCGTGACCGGCACCGTCGAGGGACGTGCCGTGTCGCTCGGCAACGCCAAGCTGCTGTCGGACCGTGGCATCGGCCTGGGCGACCTGGCCGGGACGGCCGCCGACCTGCGGGCCTCCGGCGCCACGGCGCTGTTCGTCGGCGTGGACGGCAAGGCAGGCGGGGTCATCGCCATTGCCGACCCGATCAAGCCGACCACCCAGGCGGCGCTGGACAGCCTGCGGTCGGATGGCATCCACGTCGTCATGCTGACCGGCGACAACCGGACCACGGCCGAGGCCGTCGCCCGCCAGCTTGGCATCGACGACGTGGAGGCGGACGTGCTGCCCGAGGACAAGAACCGCATCGTCCGGGACCTGCGCGCCAAGGGCAAGGTTGTTGCCATGGCCGGCGACGGCGTGAACGACGCGCCCGCCCTGGCCGAGGCCGATGTGGGCATCGCCATGGGCACGGGCACGGAGGTCGCGATCCAGAGTGCCGGGGTGACGCTGGTCCGTGGCGACCTGGCCGGGATCGCCCGTGCGCGGGCGCTCAGCCGTATGACCATGCGCAACATCCGGCAGAACCTGGTATTTGCCTTCGCCTACAACGCCATCGGCATCCCGGTTGCCGCGGGCGTGCTGTACCCGGCGTTCGGCATCCTGCTCAGCCCGGTGGTGGCGGCGCTGGCGATGTCGCTCAGCTCCGTGTCGGTCATCGCCAACGCGCTGCGCCTGCGGGCCGCACGCCTTTGAGGCCGGGTGCACGGGCCTGGGCACCCAGGCACCGGAGGACCACCATGCCAGGCCTGATCGCCCGCACCGCACGCCCGTTCCGCATCGCATTTCTCGTGCCGCTCCTCGGCCTCCTCCTGTCGGGATGCGGGTTCAACAATATTCCAACCTACGAGGAGCAGGCCAAGGCCAAATGGTCGGACGTGCTGAACCAGTACCAGCGCCGGTCGGACCTCATTCCCAACTTGGTCGAAACCGTGAAGGGCTTCGCCAAGCAGGAGGGCAGCGTGCTGGAGGCGGTGACGGCCGCGCGTGCCGCAGCCACGTCCGTCAAGGTGGACGCAGGCACGATCACCGACCCCGAAGCCTTCAAGAAGTTCCAGGAGGCCCAGGCGCAGCTTTCGGGTTCGCTCGGCCGCCTGCTCGCGATCTCGGAGGCCTATCCCGACCTCAAATCCAACCAGAACTTCCTCGCCCTGCAGTCGCAGCTCGAAGGCACGGAGAACCGCATCGCGGTCGCGCGCCGCGACTACATCGAGGCCGTGCGCGTCTACAACACGGAGCTGAGGACATTCCCGGGCAGGATCTGGGCCTCCACCTTCTACTCGGGCAACAAGCCGATGGAGGAGTTCACGGTCGCCGACAGCGTGAGGGCGGCGCCAGCAGTGAAGTTCTGACCGCCCGTCCGATGCTCCCCCGTTCCATGTTCCGTGGTGCTGCTTTCGCCGTGATCGCATGGATCAGCCTCACCTGCGCCGTCATGGCCCAGGCGCCTGCGGCCACGTCCCTCACGTTCCCGGCGCTGACCGGGCGCGTCGTGGACGAGGCCGGGCTGCTCTCGGCGGAGGACCGCGCGACCCTTGCCGCATCGCTCGCCGGCCTGGAGGCGAGGACGACGGACCAGCTCGTGGTCGTCACGTTGAAGTCGCTGCAGGGCACGACGATCGAGGACTATGGATATCAGCTCGGGCGGCGCTGGGGGATCGGGCAGAAGGACAAGGACTCCGGCGTCCTGCTGATCGTGGCCGCCGCTGAGCGGCGCGTGCGGATCGAGGTCGGCTACGGCCTGGAAGGCACGCTGACCGATGCGGCGACAAGGCTGATCATCGAGAACTCGATCCTGCCCGCATTCAAGGCAGGCGACTTCCCCGGCGGCATCAAGGGTGGTGCCAGCCAGATCATCCAGGTGCTGGGCGGTGGCGCCGGGGCGCTCCCCCGTGCGGCGGCACGGGGGGCGGCCGGCGCCCCGCCACAGGCCGGCACCCCGGTCTGGCTCGGCGTCGTGCTGGGCCTGGGCGGCGTAGGATTGCTGATCTTCTGCGCCGTCAGGGGGGGCACCGCCTGCCGGGGGATCATGCAGCTCCTGCTCCTGCTGGCGCTCTCCGGCAGGAGCGGGTCGTCGCGCGGCAGGTCGCCGTCGTTCTCCGGCGGCGGTGGGTCGTTCGGTGGCGGCGGCAGTTCGGGCAGTTGGTAGGGAGGAGCCGGTGATCGCCGAGGCCGACAAGGCGCGTGTTTCCGCCGCGATCCGAGAGGCCGAGGCGCACACGGCCGGGGAAATCTTCTGCGTCATCGCCCGGCATTCGAGCGAGTACCGCCTCGTCCCGGTCGCCTGGGCGGCAGCGATCGCGTTGTTCGTGCCGTTGCCGTTCCTGTACCTGACAACCTGGTCCGCGCCGGTCGTCTACCTGCTGCAGGTCTTCGCGTTCCTCATCGGGGCCGTGGCGCTGTCGCATCCGGGCGCCCGGTTCCGCATCGTGCCGCGCCGGGCCAAGCACGACCGGGCGCATGCAGAGGCGATGCGCCAGTTCCTGGCGCAAGGCATCGACAAGACCGAGCAGCGCACGGGCGTGCTGATCTTCGTGTCCACCGCCGAACGCTACGTGGGGGTCGTCGCCGACGCCGGGATCAACGACAAGGTCCCGGCGGGCACCTGGGACGATGCGGTGGACGCCCTGGTCGAGGCGATCAAGGCAGGGCGTCCGGCGGATGGCTTCGTGGCCGCGATCGGGCAATGCGGGGCGGTGCTGGCGAAGCACTTCCCGCCAGGGGCGCTGCAACTGAACGAGCTGCCCGACAAGCTGCTTGAGATATGACTGCTTCTGCGGCGCAGATGGGATCGACTCTACTCGATGGTTACAATGCGGGCCTGCTGGCAGGCCGGCATCATTTCAGGGTCGCCGCCTGGATCTAGCGGGCCGCGACCGGGTGCTTGGCCTGCCATGCCTTGAACTCAGCGATTTCCTTTTCTTGGTCGGTGATGATGCTCTGCGCCATGCGGCGTATCTCCGGGTCCTTGCCGTCGCGCAGGTAGATACGAGCCATGTCGATGGCTCCCTGATGGTGGGGCATCATCATGCTGACGAGGTCCTGGTCCGGGTTGCCGGTCATCGGAGCGCCCATCATCGCTTTGTTCATGACCTCCATCTTCTGCATCATCTCAGCGTCGTTGGCCGACTTAGACGGCGCCTCGGCCGCCGGCGGAGACATCGCCTGGCCCATGCCCGGCTTCATGCCAGGCATGGACATCCCTGGCTGCATGGCCATGCCATTCCCGGACATCCCCGGCATGGGAGCGACAGGCGTCGTGGCAGCAGGCGCCTGGGCCAGCGCAGGTCCGATTGCGAGGGCCGTGAGCAAAGCGGTTCGTAGCGTGGTGCGGGTCATGGTGTGTCCTTCGATAGCTGTGGCAGGTTTAGGCCGCCATCTTGCGGCATCTCTCGGCACAGGCGCGGCACTGCTGGACGCACTCGTCCATGCCGCCCACGGCCTCGCAGCTCTGCGCGCACTCCTCGCAGATCTCGGCGCACTCGCGGCAGGTGTGCTGGTGGTGGCGCGTGCCGATCATCATCTGGTTGGCCGAGGTCTGGCACATCTCGGCGCAGGCCATCATCAGCCGGAAGTGGCCGGGTTCGACGTGCTTGCCGCCGGCCTCCAGGCAGTGGCCCATCGCCATGCTCAGGCAGGTCGTGTGGCAGCGCAGGCATTCCTCGATGCAGGCGCGCATCTCGGCGGACAGGTGTTCCATGGTTCGTCTCCGTTGCAAGTGCGTCCGAGAGGGCCGGACCGCCCCGGTCCACCAAGGAACTTCCCACATGGGAAGGTTCCCTGATGGCGGTCGTGAGGACGCCTACTTCGCCGGCACGACGAACTTGACCTGGACGGGCTTGCCGCCCGCGGTCAGGGCCAGCACCGCCGTGACCTTGCCCGTCGCGGGCGCCGAGAGCTTCCCCGTGACGCTGTTGGTATCGGCCGGGCTGAGGGCGACGTTCTGTGTCTTGCCGTCGATCAGCACCGTCGCCTTGCCGCCGAGCTGGGCGGCAGGGATCGGCTTGTTGTCCTCGTCGCTCACCCAGGCCGTGACCTGGTCGCCGGCGACCGCCAGCTCCACCCAGTGCTCGCCGCTGCCCTCCGCCACGATGCCGCCGTGCGCCGGCGCGGGCGGGGCACCATGGGCAAAGGCGGAAAGGGAAAAGACGGCGGGGGACGCGAACAGGAGGGCGGCGGCCAGGAAGGTAGTGCGGATGGTCATGGAACAGGTCTCCTTGCGGGTTAGAACGCCTCGGCGGGCAGCAGCCCATCGGCGTCGGGGGTCATCAAGCGCTCCAGCGGCTTGCGCCCGAGATGGAGGAACAGGACGGGCGTCAGCAGCGTGTCGAGCAGCGTGGCGCTGACCAGGCCGCCGAAGATGGTGATGGCGACCGGATGCAGGATCTCCTTGCCCGGCGCGTCGGCCCCGATCATCAGCGGCAGCAGCGCGAACCCGGCGGAGAACGCCGTCATCAGCACCGGCGTCAGCCGCTCCAGGCTGCCGCGCACCACCATCTCAGGCCCGAATGTCTCGCCCTCGTGCAGAACCAGGTTGATGTAGTGGCTGACCTTCAGGATGCCGTTGCGCGCCGAGATGCCGGTCAGGGTGATGAACCCCACCATGCTGGCCACCGACAGCGGCTGACCGGACAGCCACAAGGCCGTGACCGACCCAATCAGCGCTAATGGCACGTTGCCCATGATGATGAGCGCCAGCACCGCGGAGCGGTAGCGCGAGTAGAGCACGGTGAAGATCAGCGCCAAGGATACGCCGGACAGCCCGGCAATCAGCTTGCCCGCCTCCTCTTGCGCCTGGAACGTACCCTCAAGCTGCACGAAGTAGCCCTGGGGCAGCTTCATCCCCGCGAGCACGTCGCGGATGGACTGGATCACCTGGCCCTCATTCGCCCCCCCGCCGGTGTTGGCCTGCACCACGATGCGCCGGGTGCCGTTCTCCCGCAGGATCTGGTTGGGGCCGTCGTCGTCCACCACCTCGGCAAACGTCCGCAGCGGCACCCGGCCCTTGGGCGTCTCGACCAGCATGTTGGCCAGCGCCTCCGTCGTGCGCCCGGCGTCGGACAGGCGCAGCACCACGTCGAACCGCTTCTGGCCATCGACGACCTGGCTCTCGACCTTGCCGTTGCTCAGCTTCTCCAGCGCGTCGGTCAGCGTCGCCGGCGTCACGCCGTAGAGCGCCGCCCGGTCGTAATCCAGCCGCACCTGCAGCTGCGGCACCCGCACCTGACGCTCGACCAGCAGATCGACCAGCCCGGGGATGCCGGCCAGCCGCCCGCGCAGGTCCTCCGCCAGGCCGCGCAGGGTGTCCACGTCCTCGCCGAACAGCTTGACCGCGATGGCGGCGTTCACGCCGGACAGCAGGTGCTCCAGCCGGTGGCCGATGGGCTGGCCGATGTTGAACGCCGCCGGCAGGATGGCGAGCCGTCGGCGGATGTCGGCCAGGACCTCCTCCTTCGGCCGGTCGGACCTATTAAGGTCCACGTCCATCTCGCTGGAGTGGACGCCCTCGGCGTGCTCGTCCAGTTCGGCCCGGCCGGTCCGCCGCCCGATGCTCTTGACCTCCGGTACCTGCATGATCAGCCGCTCGGCGACCTGGCCGAGGCGGTTGCTCTCAGCCAGGCTGATCCCTGGCGTGAAGGTCATGCCCAAGGTCAGCGTGCCCTCGTTGAACGGCGGCAGGAACGCCCGGGGCAGCCGGGTCGCGGCGTAGCCCGCAATGCCCACCGCCACCACGCAGACGCTCACCAGCAGGCCCATCCGGTCGAACGACCAGCGCAGCAGCCGCGTGTCGCCACGCTTCAGCCAGCGGACGAGGAAGCTCTCCTTCTCAGCAAGGTTCTTCATGCGGGGGATCAGGTAGTAGCAGAGCACCGGCGTCACGGTGATGGACGTGACCAGGCTGCCGAGGATCGAGACGATGTAGGCGACGCCCAGCGGCGCGAACAGCTTGCCCTCGATGCCCGACAGCGCGAACAGCGGGATGAACACCAGGATGATGATGAGCGTGGCGTAGATGATGCCCGACCGCACCTCCTGGCTGGCGGCGGCAACCACCTTGAGCACCGGCTCTTTGTCGCCCGCCTCGCGGTTCTCCTTCAGACGGCGGAACACGTTCTCCACGCCCACCACGGCGTCGTCCACCAGCTCGCCGATGGCGATGGCCAGGCCGCCCAGGGTCATGGTGTTGATCGACAGGCCGAACGCCTTGAACACCAGCACGGTGATCAGGATGGAGACCGGGATGGCGGTCAGCGAGATCAGCGTGGTGCGGACGTTCAGCAGGAACAGGAACAGCACGACGGCCACGACCAGCACGGCGTCGCGCAGCGCCGTCTCGACGTTGCCGATGCTGGCCTCGATGAAGCTGGCCTGGCGGAACAGCACCGTGTCGGCGTGCACGCCCTCGGGCAGGGTGCGGCCGAGGCTGCCCAGTGCCGCCTCGATGGTGCGGGTCAGCGCCACGGTGTCGGCGCCGGGCTGCTTCTGGATGGACAGGATCACGGCGGGCTTGCCGTTGGCCCCGGCGTCGCCGCGCTTGAAGCGGGGTGCGAAGCCCACCGTCGCCACCTGGCTCAGGATGATGGACTGGCCCGCCTTGGTGGCGACCACCAGGCTGCGCAGGTCCTCGACGCGGGTGGTGCGGCCGATGTTGCGGATGACGTACTCCGCCCGGTTCTGATCGACGAACCCCCCGCCGGAGTTGGTGCCGAACTGCTTGATCGCCCGCTCCACTTCGTCCAGCGACACGTCGAGGCGCGTCATCTGCGCGATGTCCGGCGTGACCTGGTAGGTGCGGACCTCGCCGCCGATGGGGATCACCTGGGCGACGCCGGGGATGGACAGCAGGCGCGGGCGCACGGTGAAGTCCGCCAGCTCCCGTATCTCCATCGGCGGCGCGTCGCCCGACATGGCGACCAGCATGATCTCGCCCATGATGGAGGTGATCGGCCCCATCTGCGGCACGACGCCCGCAGGCATCTGCTCGCGCACCGAGGCCAGGCGCTCCGCGACCTGCTGGCGGTTGACCAGCAGGTCGGTGCCGAAGTCAAACTCGACGTAGATGATTGACAGGCCGACGCCGGATACGGACCGCACGCGGGTCACGGCCGGCATCCCGTTCATCGCGGTTTCCAGCGGGTAGGTCACAAGCTGCTCGACCTCCTCGGGCGCCATGCCCTCGGCTTCAGTCATCAGCGTGACCGTCGGACGGTTCAGGTCGGGAAACACGTCCACCGGCAGCCGGGTCATGGTCCAGCCGCCGTAGCCGACCAGCACCGCGGCGGCGACCAGGACGAGGACGCGGTTCTTCAGGCTCGCCGTGACCAGGGCGTTGAACAGCGCGCCCATTAGCGGACCTGGTTCAGCAGGTCGGCACCCTGCACGACGATGCGCTGCTCGGCCTTCACGCCGGCCAGCACCAGGACGTTGCCGCCGTCCAGCGGCTGCAGGCGGACCGGGCGCGGCACGAAGCGTTCAGCGGTCACGTGGTCCCACACCGCCGAGCCGCCGTTCGGCATCCGCACCACCGCCGTCCGCGGCAGCGCGAAGCCGCTTTCCTGCGTGGCGACGTTGGCGATCACCGTCACCGGGGCGCCGACCGACAGGGACGCGGGCGGATTTTCAATCCGGAATTGCAAGGGTACAGCACCCTGCCGCAGCGACAGGCCGCGCCCGACGAAGCCCACCTTGATCGGCGTGCCGTCGGTCGCCTTGGCGGACGCGCTGGTCATCTGGCTGGCGACGGCCGGGTCGAAGGCGAGGGCCTCGATCCACAGGCGCTTGGGGTCCACGATCTCGAACAGCACGTCGCGGCTCTCGACCACCTGGCCTGTTGTGACGTTGGCAACGGACACGATACCGGACACCGGGGCGCGCAGAACCTCACCCTGCACCAGCGTCGGCTGCAGCGCCGCCCGCCGGGCCTGCGCGCCCGCCAGCTCGGAGCGGGCGTCGTCGATGTCCTTACCGGCGACGCTGCCGGCCAGCGCGTTCAGCCGGGCCACCTTCTGCTGGGCGATGCGGATCTGGGCGTCGAGGTCGGCGATCTGCGCCTGCACGCCGCCCCGCTCCACGCCAGTGATGACCGGGACGACCACGGCCAGCGCGTCGCCCTTCTGCACGGCCTGGCCGACATGGGCGAGGTCGTCGCTTGCCGGCTGCACCCGGCCGCTCTGCGTGCTCTGCACCCGACCAGCCGTAGAAGGGTCAGCAATGACCTGGCCAATCAGCTGCACCGTCTGAGCGGACTGCGTTTGCGCAGCCAAGACCGTCCGGATAGCTAGCAGCCGCTGCGCGTCCTTCGGCATGGCGACGCTGCCGTCAGGCAGGCGGCGCGGAGTGTCGGTGGCCGTAGCGGCCGGGGCTGGCGCGTCACCATCATCCGCCCCGCCGTGCGCGAACGCCGCGCCGGCCGCGACGACGCCCACCACCAGCACGGCCGCGCCGGACACCGCGCGCCAGCGGCCGCGGGCACGGAGCGCCACGACCGTCAGCATGCCCAGCACGAACGACAGGCCGGCCGTCACCGCGCCGCGCCGGGCGCCGAGCAGGTCCCCGACCAGCCCGCTACCTGCCCCTTGCGCCGCGGCGGGGTGCGCGGCCTCCGGGATGTCGAGGGTGGCGGTCAGCAGGTCGCTCGCATCGCCGGCGCTGACGGTGAAGGTGAGGTCGTGCTTGCCAGCCTGCCCGACCCAGGGCGCCCGCAGAAGGTAGGTGCCGTCCTCCTGCACCTCGGCCTTCGCCGAGCCGTCGCCCTCCGCAACCTCGACGGCACCATCCGTGATCGGCTCGTTGGTGGCGAAGCGGTCGAGCGTTATGACCACGGCCTGACCCTTCGCGACGGCCACCAGCTCGAACTCGGCCGATGCCGCCTCGGCCCGGGGCGCGGCGCCGGCCGGAGCCGCCGCGGCAGGTGCCTCGTCATCATGGCCGGCATGGGCGAAAGCAGGAGCCTGCGTTGACACGAGCAGGCCGAGGAACAGGCCAGTGAGCAACCGGATGTGCATGGTGATCGTCCTCATGGCATCAGGCCCAGGGCCTGGTTCAACCGTCCGCGCGCCTGGCGCGCGCCGACATCGGCCCGCTCGCGCGCGGCATCCGCCTGGAACGCGAGCGTGCGGGCACGGATCAGGTCCGCCAGCGGCGTGTTGCCCTCGGCGAACGACCGCTCGAACAGGCTGCGCTGCCGTTCGAACACCACGGCCCGCTTGGCGGCGAGGTCGCGTGCCGCGGTGGCGCTGGCCATCTCGATGCGAGCACGGCCCTCGCTGCCGCTGAGCTCGCGCTCCAGCTTGGCCAGCGCGGCGACGGCGTCGGTGTACTCCACCTCTGCCGCCGCGCGCCGGGGCGCGTTGCGCGTCTCGGTCGCGAAGGGGATGCGAAGCTGCAGGCCGAGCGCATAGTCGTAGAGGTTGCCGTTGATGTCGCGCAGTTGGCGGCCGACCAGCGCGACCTCGGGGCTGTTGCGGGTCTGGATGCCCGCCAGCGCCCGGTTGGCATGCGCCACCTCGACGGCACGCCGGGCCTCCGTGACGCGTGGGTCCGGCGGCCGGGCAGCGGACGCGGGCGGGGCCGCCTCGTTCAGCGCCGCCGCGTTCGGCTCCAGGCCGGTCAGGGTGCGGTAGTCGATCCGTGATGCCTCCAGGATGGCTGTCCGCTCGGACAGGCTGGCCTCCGCCTCGATCCGGTCGGCGCTGGCGACCAGCAGCTCCGCCTCGGCGGCGTCCCGGCCGCGGACGCGGCGGGCGAGGTCGGCCTCCAAGGCGAGGGCATCCCGCAACCGGGCCTGGCTGGCCCGCTGGTCGGCCTCCGCCACCGCCACGGCGGCGAGCGCCTCACGGACCTGCCCCGCGACCTCCAGCACCTGCCGCAGGCCCTCGGCCTCAAGCCGGGACAGGTCCGCGTCGGCGGCACGGACGGAGGCGGTACCTTCTCCCGGCAACCAGACCTGGGTGCCGAGCGACAGCTCCGCATCACGCGCGTTGCGGTTGCGGATGACCTGGTCGGTAACGTAGGCGGCGCCCAACGTGGGCGCACCGGGCAGGAAGGCGGCGGCCGAGCTCTGCTTGGCGGCGATCAGGGCCTTGCGGGCCGCCGCACCTTGCAGCCCGGCGTTGTGGGAAACCGCGGCACTCACGGCGGCCTGCAGGACATGGGCGGCCTCACCGGGTTCGAGCAGGCGGGGAATGGCCGCCTTTAACGGCGCCCGGGCAGCTGCGGGCCGATTGCTGCGCGACTGAGGGCCGACCTGCGACATCATGTCCAGATCCTTCAAACTCGGCCCGCCGGCGCCGGGCAACGGGGGCAGTGGAGCTTGACGCGGCGCGGCTGCACCCGGCAGCGGCGGGACGGCCACTGGGGCTCTGCCAGTGCCCGGGCCGGTCAGGACGTTCGGGCCGGGTGCAAGCAGGGGAGCCTGCGACTGGCCGTGCGCACCCGCGCCGAGGAGGGATAGCAGGGCCACCCCAAGCAGCGATGCCTTCATGCCACGGCAACGACGAAGGGCATCGTACGCACCTGGCCACCCGCCAAGAACTGGAGCCAGATCACATGGGTGCCGGCCTTGGGGGCGAGCACATGCAGCGACAGGTCGGGCGGCACCCGTGCGCCAGGTGGAAGGGGGTCTCCTGACATGCCATCCATGCCCGGCATCGACACTTCTGCAGTACGGTGATGCTCGGACATTTCGCCACCGGGCCTCCCGGTCAGGTCACGCTGCATCGGCACACCCGTTCCGCCGGCTTTTGGCGCAATTGCCGGTGTGGCGTGGACGTGCACGTAGATCAGGTCGGCGACCCTGATGAATACGGCATGGGCGGCGACGCCGAGAAAGGGCGTGATGACAGGGGCCGGGCGCCCGTCCCGAGACAAGTACAGGTTGAGTTGGCTTCCCTGCCCTGCGCGCAACGTGAACGGGTCGAACCGGACCGCATGGCGCCCGTCCGCTGCCTTGAGCGGCGTTGGGGCCAGCGGGTTGGGCTGCTGCGGCGCCGGCGCACCACCCACATTCAACCCGGAGCGCATAACCTGCTGGCCAAGCCCGGCGGGAGCCCCATCGGCGTAAACGTGGTAAAAGAATTGGTGCGGCAGGCGCATGGCAATGCGAGTATGCCCGTCCTTGCCTGGCCGGTCCCCGTGCTCGTGCACGAAGGTCCGGAAGCCGTTGCTGACAGCGATGACGTGCAGCTGCTTGGATAGCTCGGTCTCATACGTCATCCCGAAGGGCAAGCAGACTCATGAACTCTCCTGACCGGCGACGGGAGATGCAGACCGCTCTTGCGAGCCGTCGCTGATCGAACGTCTTGTCGCCCATCTAGCGTGCAGGCGTGTGAACCGATCATGTCAAAGTATGTCAACTCCGGCAGCCCTGCTTCCCATGCGGCATACTGTGCTTGTCGCGGTCACACGAGCAGGCAGACGGAATGGACAAGATGCTGGTCAACGCGGAGCCGCATGTCCTCATCGTCGAGGACGACACCGGCACGCGCGCCCTGCTGGCCCGCTTCCTCGGAGAGAACGGGTTCCGAGCCACTGGCGCCCGCAATGGCTCCGAGATGTGGGAGGCGCTGGACGGTATGGCCATTGATCTTATTCTGCTGGACGTCATGCTGCCCGGCGCCTCGGGGCTGGACCTGTGCCGGGCGCTGCGCCGCACGAGCGCCATGCCGATCATCATGCTGACCGCGCGGGGCAGCGAGACGGATCGCGTGCTGGGGCTGGGGCTGGGCGCGGACGACTACGTGCCGAAGCCGTTCAGCCGAGCGGAGCTGCTGGCGCGCATCCGGGCCGTGCTACGCCGCGGCAGGATGGTGACCGAGGAGGCGCCAGGCGCCCGCACCAGGCATCTGCGGTTCGCATCCTGGGTCCTGGACACCGCCCGGCATGAGCTGAAGGCGCCAAATGGGGCGGTCGTTGAGGTCTCGGGCGCCGAGTATGATGTGCTGCTCGCATTCCTCGAACACCCGCAGCGCGTCATGACCCGCGACCGTATCCTTGAGCTGTCGCGTAGCCGCATTGGTGAGGTGTTCGACCGCAGCGTAGACGTGCTGGTCAGCCGCCTACGGCGCAAGCTGGGCGGGCCGGAGGAAGCGAGCGAGCTGATCAAGACCGTCCGCGGCGCCGGCTACATGTTTGCAGCCGACGTGAACCGCGAATGATCGGGGCCTGGGCCTCCCATAAGGCGAGCGTGCTCAACCTGCTTTGGCCGCGAGGACTAGGCGGCCGGACGATCCTGGTTCTTTCCGTCGCGGTCGTCCTGGTGCACCTGAGCACCGTGCTGCTCTACCATGATAGTGATCCCAGCCAGGCGGACGCGGTGTTCGCAGGACAGGTCGCAGGCCGCCTGGCAACCGCGGCACGGGTGATGGCCGAGACAGCGCCGTCGCAGCGGGACGCCCACGCCCACGCGCTGTCCTCGCCGGGGCTGGACCTGCATTGGGGGGACCACGCCACGACTGGCGCGCCCTCCAGCCCGATGGCGCTTCCGAACTTCCGCCGGCGCATGATGGAGCTGGCGCCTGACCTCGGCGAGGTCGCCGTGCAGTTCGGCCCGGCGGGCGCGATGGACGGGCCGACCTTCCTGAGCGGGTCCGTCCGGCTGGCCGACAACACGTTCCTGAATTTCGGCTCCACCCTCGTCGGGAGCACTCGGCCCGGGGCCGCACACTCCACCCTGATCTCGACCACGCTGATGGCGGGCGGCGTCGTTGCAGTAGCGGCCATGCTGCTGCGCAGCCTGGTCCGTCCCCTGCGGCGCCTCGCTGCGGCCGCGGACGCCATCGGCCGGGGACCGGATGTGCAGGTGGCTGAAACCGGGCCGGAGGAAGTGCGGCATGTCGCGCAGGCGTTCAACGGGATGCAGGCGCGCCTTCGTCGGCTGATGCAGGACCAGACCCAGGCGCTGGCGGCCGTGTCGCACGACCTGCGGACACCGATCACCCGCCTGCGGCTGCGCGCCGGGTTCCTCGATGATCCGGAGATGCAGGCCGCCATCGACGCTGACCTGGAGGAGATGGAGGTCATGATCGAGGCCACCCTGGCCTACCTGCGCGGCGAGGCCGAGACCGAGCCGAAGCAGGTCACGGACCTTGCAGCCCTGCTGTCCACGCTGATCGACGGGGCGTGCGACGCCGGAAGCGCGGCGACTTACGCCGGGCCAAACCATATTGCCGTCGAGATACACCCGTCAGCGGTCAGGCGAGCGTTCGCCAACTTGGTGAACAACGCCGTGACCTATGGCAACAGCGCACATGTGACCGTCGTACCCGGGGAGGACGGCATTGCCGTCTTGGTGGAGGACGACGGACCTGGCATCCCCGCTGCCGACCTGGAGCGGGTCTTCGAGCCGTTCCAGCGCCTGGAGGACTCCCGTAACCGCGGGACAGGCGGAGTCGGCTTGGGGCTGGCCATCGCGCGGCAGGCTATCGAGAACGAGGGAGGCTCGATCCGCCTCAGCAACCGGCCGGCCGGCGGGCTCAGGGCCGAGGTGCGTCTGCCCTGCCGCACTTCGGTTGAACACGGTTTGACATCAAGGAGACATGCTGTGGCACAGCGGCCTCTCCAACTCAGCTCCAGCCCTCGTGCGAAGCACACCGAGGGTTCAATGGAAATTTGACATGATGCACAGCTTCTCGCGTGTTCTCGCAGCCTCGGCTCTACTCACGGCAACGGTGGGGGTCGGGACCGCACTCGCTGACCATCCGGTCGTTCCCGCAACCGGCTCGAAGACTGGCATCACGGTGCCGCACGCACTGCCGGGCGAGGACATACATTATCCGAACCGCCCGGAAGCCCACCTGACGGCACCGGTTGGGGCGTTGCCAGAATCCGGCTCAGCAGCTTCGGTCAACGTGTCCAACTCCATTCCTGGGCGAACCGGCTCGGCAGGTGAGGCCGTGCCGCACGTCGACGTCACCTCTCCCGCCGGTCTGATCCCCCTTACCGGGTCCGAGCAAGGCGCCTGAAGGTAGACACCGTCTAGTCTTCCTACCCCGTCGGCTGGTAAGCCGATGGGGGTCAGCCAAACCCGAAGCCGAGGTGCCCGACAGGTGAGCCTTGCCAGCGCCAACACGTTCTTCCTTGCGGCCGCATTGGTCAGCCTTCCTGCAAGCGCCTTTGGCTGCGAAGGTCTGGCGCCGACGGTCTTGGTCCTGAGCATCGACGAGAAACCGATCACCACGCAGCAGGATCTCAGCCTGGCGACGCTACGTGCCCTGTACGCGCGGGTCGGACATCACCCGGTTCACCCAGTCCTTGGCTTCTACGTGCAGACCACAGCAGTCATGTCCTCCCAGACGAGGATTGTGACGCCAGAGGCACCCTCGACGGGTCGCCAGGCTTCCTGCCCCTACCTCGAAATCAGCTCCGAACTGGTCGCCAAGGACCGCCGCATCGAGATTGCGAGCGATCTGTCTCAAACGCCCTGCCTCCTCCGGGCAGCAACTGCTCACTACGAACACCACGCAGCTGCTGCCAGCCGGGCATTGCGCCGCTATGCCATCGACCTGTCCACGAAGCTCGGGCCGGAGGTTGACCGCTTTATCGGTGACCGCGCAGATCAGGATCGAACGATAGACGACAAGCTACAGTCCTTCGTTGACGATCTTCTTACCCAATCGTTGTCGTCGTTCCCTGCCTTCCTTGTCACAGCCCAGAAGGAGGTTGACACGCCGGAGGAGGTCCGAAACCTGGGTCCGTGCCAAGAGACGTAGACGCGACCATAATTCCTTGCGTCGGCTCGACCTGCCTTAAGTCCCGAAGGCCAGCCTAGCCGACTTCATAGCCGGCGGCCGTGATCGCCTCGCCGAGCTTGGCGCGGTCCGTCCCGCTTTGGACGACAACCGACTTGTGGCCCAGGTCCACTTGGATCACGGCGGCGGGGTCGGCCTTCTGAAGGGCCGCGGTGACGGTGCGGACGCAATGGCCGCACGACATGCCCTGAACGGTGAATTGCTGTTCCATTGCTGGGATCTCCTGTTCCATCCCCGGCAAGTCGGGCTTCCCATGGGGCAAGGTCAAGGCCCCTTGGCCGGGATGGCACGACAGAGGCAAGGTCCAGGCATGACGGATCACCATGACCCAATGAGACTGCTGGTGACCATCCCCCACTTGGTGGAGCCTATCGGCCATGCGCATTGCGATCGCATATGCAATCCCGGCTTTTGCAGCCCTCGCCGGCTTGATGCTTCCGCCACTCTACGAATTGGCCTGGTCAGGCCAAAGCGTCATGCTTGGCCGCATGATCGCACCAGTCGTTCGCGATGCTGTCCTTGACGCCCGGTTACACACGTCCCCGCTGGTCCGTGGCGCGTTGCGGATCCGCTCATACGCTGAGACGGCGCTGGTGGACGGCCAGGGGTATGCCCTTGGCGCAGTCGGCGTCCTCCACACCAGCCCACTTGCAGCCGCCGGCCTTCCTGTTGACGGCCTGGCGCGTGCCTCTGTATGTGCGCTGGCCAGCCTTCAGGCGGGTCGGTCCAAGCTCCCCCGTGAGGCGGGTACGGTTGCGAGGCCTGCTGGTTGGCTGGCCGAGTGGCCGGGTGCTCAAGCCGATATGTTGGGCCCGCCTGGGCTTTGGATCGGCATACGAACCGAGGGATCCGGCCGCCTACCCTGGAACCTGGGACCTAGGCGCACGGTGAGGCGTGTTGCCGAAGACAGCCCGGCGAGCCGAGCGGGTTTCCGAGTTGGGGATGTCCTGCTCAGCATCGACGGACTTCCTATGCGAAGGCGGGATGACATCGAGAACAGGCTCTCTGAGTGCCGAGCCGGCGACGTCGTTCACGCACGGGTGCTGCGGGGCTGGAGGAGCCGCTTGTTCAGGGTGAGGCTCTATACGGGCCCTGTGGCAAGGCAGGGTCACACCGATGGCGACGGACCACGATAGCTCGGTCAGCACGGCACCGCGGGTCCCTCGCGACGCTCGTCCTCACCGGCATGGACGCGTTGTCGCAGGCGGGGCGCGCAATGGCGGGGTAAGCCTGCAGGCGCGGACGATGAGGGAGCGGCTGCATCCCGGCGAGGGCGCCCGGGCGCGGTTGACGCGGCGCGCGGCTTGCCAGACCGTCCCGTGATGCGCCTCCGGTCCGCCCTGCTCGCCGTCCTCCTCGCCGCCGGGGCCGCGCTCCTCCCGACCTCAGGGACCGCACGCAGCCCCGATCCGGCCGGGTCCGACGCGCCAGCCGCGTCAACATGCCCGGCGGACACCGTGGTCTGGGTCAACACCCGGTCGGGGGTCTACCACATGCCGGGGATGACCTGGTTCGGACACACGCGCCAGGGGACCTACATGTGCCGTAAGGACGCGGACCGCGCGGGATACCGCGCGACCAGGAACGGGCAGTAGCCGATGGCGACGCCGGGGACCGATCCGGAGACCATGCTGGCGCGCACCACCGTGGTCAGCCTGGCCCTTCAGGCCCTGGTGGAGCGGCTGGTCCTGGCCGGGGTCCTGACCGGGCGCGACCTGGTCGGGATGCGGCGGTTCGGCCTGGACCTGGCCGAGGACCTGCGGGCGCACGGGGCGTCGGGTGCCCAGGTCGGCGCGGACCGCCTCGAGCGCGAGATCATGGCCTGGTGGAAGGTCGTCGGCACCCCGGACGACCACGGGACGTGACGGACAGCCAGTGAACGACCGAGACGACTTCCCACAGGGGACCAAGAAGGCGGTCGCGCTTAGGGCGGCATACCGATGCTCGATGCCCGGTCGCCATAGGCTCACGGTCGGCCCCAGCGAGGAGTCGTCAGCCTCCGTCGCGATCATCGGCGAGGCCACACACATCCACGCCGCGTCTCCTGGCCAGGGAGCGAGACGATACCTCGCCTCCATGTCGGCCGAGGAGCGCACGTGCATCATGAACGCGACCTAATGTGGAAGTATGGGAGCAGCACGGTGGGAGCGGGAGGACGAAGGATCGAGGCATCGACCCCAGGAGGAGAGCATGACCAAGAGCATCGGATACCGGATCATCGCGTTGTTCGATAGCTGGTCTTCTGACGCCTGGCTCGATCTCGGACGGGCCGGATGGGAATTCATGCTCTATGGCCACGGGGGACCGGATAAGCAGGTGCCGAGCCACCACGTGCACATGCTTGCCGGCGGGCTTGGTCACCAGCCCTCCGCGGACGAGGTCGCGTCGGCCTTGGCGGCCGCGGTCCGCGAGATGTCATGTTGCGACGGACACTCGGTGTTGCGGTTCCATGCGGTGCTCGCCGAACCAGCGTGGCGCCGCCTGGCCGGCGCGCGTCTAGCGGAGATCGAGGCGTCCGGGCGACACCACCCATGCCCGGTAGTGATGGAGCATGGATCGCTGGAAGACGCGTTGGCGGCGCTGCCGGGAATGACGACCGGTCACCGATGAACCTTGCAGACGAGAGACCCTGCGGTATGCATGGGAGCATGCAGGTACATGGCTGCCGCGCCTGCCGGATGCCGTCCGTGCCGAAGTACGCGACGCAGTCGTCACCTTCCTGCAAAGCGGCTTAGACGGCCAAACCGCCAGCAGGCCGATGTCGTATCTGCGCTCGACACTGTTCGACCGGTTTGCCCATCTCAACTTGGACTGGGATTTGCTCGTACAAACCGAGGTAGGCGAGTATCAGCTTCAGGGGTTCATAGCCAGTCATGAGCCAGGAACGGTCGTCCGTCGAATAGAAACTCACACCAGCGCATGTGCGGCCTGCTCGCAACTGAACGGCCGCACTTTCCTCGTTGCGTCGCCGCACGCCCCAACCAAGGATTGGACAACCCACGTCTGGCGCGGCAAGTCGGTGATCCACGGATCGGCAGCACGGGAGGAGAGCAACCCCGCTTGGCCGAGCGCAGGCTTGCAGCACCCCGGATGCCTTGGGGCGTGGAGCGTCGTGCCAAAAGCAGCATCAGGCGTGTCGCCGGAGTTCAACGCTTATCTGGAGCGCCTACTTGCGCAGAGGAAGGACTGACGTACCGTCTCTTCCGTATTATCCGGCGAGGGCCGCAGCCTGACCACACTCAACCACGGCCCTCGCCGAACGGATACGCACTACCTTCACCCGCCGACATCCTTGCTCCTGCATGCTGGTGCAGGTGCACCCGCGTCAAGACAGCCTCGAGGCGACAACCTACCCGACCATGACCTCCGCCATCAAACGTGAATGCAGGTGTCTGGGCGGTTGGCTAACGCTCGGAGGTTAGCCTCGGAAGATGCTGCGGGCGCGCATTTCCGGATAGGTTCGGTAAATCGCTGTGACCAAAGCCTCGAACGAAAGGGACCGAACCCAACGCCCCAAGACGCCCATATGTGAGGCGGCTGCTGCAGGTAGACCTGAGACGATCCTGGAGGCAGCGTCTCGGCCGGCTGGGGTGAGCGTGTAGGCCTTGCCGGCTCCCGGCTGGAAGCGTGTGACCACGAGCCCGGCCGCTTCAAGCCGTTCCATGGCACCGTATACGTCTTTGTCGAACGGGCCATAGTGGTAGGGCGCGAACGAGAACACGCGGCCACCAACCGCATCCGCCAACTGGCGGTCCACGAGGAACACCATTTTCTGCGCCTGCACCCGCGTCAAGATGTGGTCCGGCGAGGCCAGGAGCGCAGATAGCACTATGCTTTCCTGATCCATGCACGCATTCCCCCCTATCCACAGCCGAGACACCGCATATGATGGCCACGTTGGAGATAATCGCCCTTGACTGCAAGCGATGAGACTATGCAACCCCACTGGAGGCTGACGCAGGTGCGCGCAAGCCTCTTTCCCACGTCCATGCTGGACGTGAAGGACCCCGATCTCTGGCAGCGCCTGGCAGGGGATGTCCCGCTGGCCAACGACCGCCTACAGCTCATGCCCATCCAGCAGCGCGTTCAGTCCGGGACGGCGCTGAACGGGACCCTCCAGGTGCAAGCATACCCCCATCGGATCGACATCGTGCTTGCCGCCGACGGCACCAACGGCGGACCGGGCGCCCCGCCGGTCATTGCCGATATGGCGCAAGGCTTGCAAGAGGCTGCCGACCTCGCGATTCGGGCAGCGGGCGCACCTGGGCATCGTTTTACGCGTCTTGCATTCGCTATCCAGGTGCTGGAGCCGCATCCCTCCCCTCAGGATAGCCTCGACGCCCTCCGCCGTGCGCTTCCCGGCCTCCCGATACGGCCAGGGGACAACGAGGCCATGTTCCAGCGCGGCCGCGAGACGCTTCCGGGCGGCGATCTTCCTCCGGTCAACTTCATCGAGAAGTGGAGTACCGCAACGTTGCAGATGGTGCCGATGCCGATGCTCGCGCCTGGCACGATGGAGGCGGTGGCGACCGACGTTCACGTGCTTATGTTGGATGTGGAAGCAAACACCAGAGCGACGCCTATTATATCTATGGCGCCTGATGAAGCCGCAAGCGCGATGTCGCACCTGATAAGGCAAGCCCGGGGGGCGTTCGCATGATGATTTCGGAGATCGACCGTACGGCGCAGCTCCCGGCCCGGGTTAAAGTCGCGGAGACCCGGGCCGGGACAGGGTCGTGTTACCAACAATTCGACAAGCAGGTGTTCGACCAGGAACTCGACGCCACGCGCATCCTGGCGGAGCCGAGGCGTGTCGTGATGGGCCTCCACAGGGCTGTCCTAAGTGGAAGTTATTTCGTCCTGCGCACCGTCTCGCCGTCCGGTACCATGCAGCCGGGGTTCGAGGCGCGTCTGATGAAGTGGGTGCGTTCCGGGAACTGTATAATCGAGGAGCTGCCCTTCGGCATTGGCGGCGAAGCCCCCGTCCAGGACGACGTGCCAGACTACCTCGAAACAGGGCGCGCCGCCGGCACCGGAGCCGCCGATGAAGCGTCGGAATTGGCGTCGCACATCCGCGCCGCCAGAAGTGCCCGCGAGTTCGATGACGACGCCGTTCGGGAGGCCGACGAGGCGCTTGCGGACGGGCTTGTCCTGGCTAGGCGGTTCGGCCGGTATGCCGCGCCTATGGTGAGCTTCTCGGAGGAGGGCGTGCTGTCGCTGGAATGGAAGCATGACGGCTATGGTGTGCTCATCGTGGCGGCAGGCGGGGGAACCCCCGCCTACTCCATCAAGGCGTTAGGGGCGTTCTACACCACCTTGACCGAATTCAGCATCGGCGACGATCTCCCACCAGGGTTGAAGGACGCCCTCGGAACCATGCCTCCGGGGCGTGCATCGGCGGCCTGAGGCTGAGTTGGCCTCCGAGACCATCAAATGCGTAGATGAACTGCGGACTCATCACCACGGTGGGGAAGGGGCGGGACCCGGCATCGTGCGTTGCGGCGAGGTGGTGATTCTTGCCGCGTTCGAGGAGCGCCGACCGCGGACGGCGGTGGACGCGGACGATTTCCCCAAGGACAGGCTCAAGGACACGAACCTCTCGCTAGCCAGGCGAGAGCATACGACCCGTCGCACATTCGATGAGCAAGTGATAGGGGGCGGAACCGGTCCGAAGGGAAGTTTCCTCGGCGCCGCGTGGGTCGAGGCCAGGGTCCTGCGTGAGTTGGAATTCATTATGGTCAGCGGGCAGCTGCCCGCAACCACAAGAGGTAGGGCTGTCTGCGTCCTTGACCGGGTTGATCCGGGCGACCACGACGGACATGCGGCGCTCGGCTTCTCGGAGGCGTTGGAGGCTTTGCCGCTCAAGCAGAAAAGCCTATGGCGCACCACCACCCGCAACAACCTTGTCCAGGCGTTCGGAAATATCCGACCGTTGGACGAAGTTCTCCCTGCAGCCACCACGGTCGACGGATCGGCGCAGGGTGGACAGGTAGTGGCCCAAGCCGAGCAGACGAGATGAGGCACTCCATCGAGCTGACGGCCGACCCGATTTGCAGAGTTCGGTTCAACTGATAGGCCGGCGATGAACCTTGGCGATGGGAACGTTGCAGTGCGCCTTGGAGCGCGCCGGTACGTGGTTGCCGCACTTGCCTGGCCGCCGTCGATGCCGGAATGTGCAGTGCCATCGCCGCCCCAGGGACAAACCACCCGCGTCGTGTGCCGACGATCAGCCCCGCACGCCGCTGGAGCCGAGAAGGTGCGACGGGGCGAATGGCGCTCGACCGGGTGCCTTCTCGCCCGTGTGCCCGTCGAACAGTGTCAGGCGACACCACCAAGGTACATGCTCGCATTACGGCGGCGTGAGGGGATGGCGGTAAGCGTGAGCGGCTTCACCGCCGCCCCGGCACCTCCTTCGGCGTAGCCGTCACCTCGCCGCGCCTGCGCCTTCCCGCCGCGGGGACGCCCGCCTGCGCCGGGACAGGGCTCCTCAACCCGGTGGTCGCGGCGATGGCCTGCACGACCAGCAGGGCGAGGTCCAGGCTGCCCGCGTCCAGCACGTCCATGTAGTCGGCGACCGCCGCGCGCTTCGCCATAAGCGCGTTGGAGGCGGGGTCGGCCTGGTCGTAGGCCAGCAGCACGTCCGGCCTGATCCCCAGCACGCGGCAGATGCGGACCAGGGTGGCGAGGTCCGGCTCCCGGATGTCCTGCACATAGTGGCCATAGCGGGTGGCCGTCAGCCCGGCGCGCCGGGCGACCTCCGCGCCGCTCAGGCCCAGCTCGGCCGCGCGTGACTTCAGCCTGTCCCCGATCCCTTCCATGACGGGGCTTGTCCCCGGACGGCCATCGCTCCGCCATCTACGTTATGTATTGTCATATATACGAAACGTAGGTATATCTACCTGCCCGCGGCGGACCCCTATGCCTCTGCGGGACGGCGCGCTGGACATTCTTCCGCCGCCGGACCCTCCAGGCAGCGGCGGGGCCGCCACCCGGCGCACGCCCGCCCGCCCAGGAGCGCCAACCCGTTCGAGGAGCCTGACTGTCAATCAGCGTGGAAGAGTGGCTCATCCGCAGCCTCGGTGCAGATCGTCGCAGTCGCGGGTGCACAGGGGCATATAGCATGAACCATTCGGAGTTCATGCT
>JAABUX010002932.1_pt1 | contig 23326 bp, 21 predicted proteins | sample 5561851 | NCBI WGS metagenome assembly JAABUX01 (sample SAMN10711883, study PRJNA513361) | rock metagenome | isolation source: Antarctica rocks | place: Antarctica: Victoria Land, Richard Nunatak red sandstone | collected 2016-01-03 | reverse complement strand
TCCACGACTATCATCGCGGGCCGGGAACGTGGGCCAGGACGGTAGAGGGTATCAAGACCCTGCGCGAGCGCGGCTTCCGCGTGCGCACTGGCACGACGGAAACGATGCATAGCCGGCGCCGTCTGCGCGAGTTGCGAGACTTCCTGTGCTCTATCGGCATTCCGGAGGAGGACCAGATCCTGCGTCCGCTGGCGCGGCGCGGCGGCTCGCGTCACGGCGCCGTGCTGGAGCAGGCCGACCTCGTCCCCGAGTTAACCGTCGATGTCGACGGCGTGTATTGGCATCCCATCGGGCCGACCGATGACCTGCGGATCAGTCGCGCTATCTTTCCGCTACGCGCCGCCGTGGAGACAGCCGAGCGGCGCTGGCACGAGATGGGCGGGCAGCGGCGCGCCCGCGTCTTCCAATGAGGATGATCCCACGGTCCCCGTCGGGGACTATTGTACCGGCGCGCCCGGCGCCGTCCGTTCGCCGACCCACATAGGGAGGGCGCATCGCGCGTTGTGAGCACACGAGCGCGAGACATCGCATTGCACGAGCCTATCGCGTAGCAAGGAGACGGTGCTTTATGACAGCCATGACGACGACCGACCTGCCGACTCACGCCTATCTGGACGCTCTCGACACGATCATCGCCGACGTTATCGCCCCCCACGCCGTCGAGGTCGACCGCGCGGGTTTGTTCCCGCGCGCCGCGCTCGACGCCCTGGGCGCCGCCGGGCTGCTGGGGCTGATCAGCGCGAGCGAGGTCGGGGGATTGGGCTACGGACACCGCGCCGCCGCCCTCGTGGTCGAACGCATCGCCCATCACTGCGCGTCGACGGCGATGGTCGTCTGCATGCACTACGCCGCGGCCGCGGTCGTCGAGGCGCACGGACCGCGCGAGGACCGCGAGGCCATCGCCGCCGGCCGCTCCGTGACCACGCTGGCCCTCTCCGAGAGCGGGTCGCGCAGCCACTTCTGGGCGCCGGTCAGCACGGCCACCGCTGATGGCAACGGTGTGCGCCTCGACGCGCACAAGAGCTGGGTCACGGCGGCGGGCGAGGCGGATCTCTATGTGTGGTCGAGCCGTCCGCTCGCGGTCGACGGCGCGAGCACGATGTGGCTAGTGCCCTCTGACTGCGCCGGCCTGCGCGTCGCCGCGCCGTTCGACGGCCTTGGCCTGCGCGGCAACTGCTCCAGCCCGGTCGTCGCGGAGGGCGTCGTGGTTTCGCGCGACGCCATGCTCGGCGCGGATGGCGCGGGCTTCGACGTGATGATGGCGGTCGCGCTGCCCTATTTCCAGGCCATGAGCGCCGCGATGTGCGTGGGCCTGATGGACGCCACGACGACGCGAACGGCCGCGCACGCCGGCGGTACCACGTTCACGGAGGTGGGCCAATCCCTCGCCGACCTGCCGACGATCCGGGCCTACATTGCCCGTATGCGGGTCGCGACCGACATGGCGCGCGGCTTGCTGCTCGACGCGCTGGACGCGCTGGAAAGCGGGCGTGACGATACACTGCTCCGCGTGCTGGAGGTCAAGGCGGCGGCGGGCGAGGCCGCGACCCAGGTGACGGACCTTGGGATGCGCGTGTGCGGAGGCGCGGCGTTCCGCAAGGAGGTCGGCGTCGAGCGCTTCTTCCGCGACGCCCGCGCGGCGACGGTGATGGCGCCGACGACCGACGTGTTGTACGATTTTATCGGCAAGGCCGCCTGCGGCATGCCCCTGTTCGGCTAACCCGCGTCGTTCACGAAAAGAGCCCGCTGGGACGGTCTCCGCCAGCCCATTGGCCATGAATAATCGTTGGCGCGCATAAGCTTTGAGATCGGGTGACGAGGCCGCCGGGAGCGCGGGCGGCCCGCCCGCATCGGTCGCACCCACCGGGAGCGCGGGCGGCCCGCCCGCATCGGTCGCACCCACCGGGAGCGCGGGCGGGCCGCCCGCATCGGTCGCACCCACGGCGATGGCTGGCGCACTCACGAGGTGACGGCGGAGCCAGGCGGGACCAGGCGGGCGAGCCGCCCGCGCTCCCAGTCGTCCCACGGCTTTTGCGCGCTAACGAAAAATCCAGGCTAATCATGGGTCGCGCGCCACGTTCGCCGGCGCCGCGACCCGCATAGCGTTAAACGAGGTGACCTATATCCGATCTGGACCCAACGGCGACACGCGCCAGCGTTGAACAGGAGTGGGCCGGCCGCGCGGCCGCCTGGCGGCGCTGGGCCGCGCCGTGGGCGGCGCAAACGCGCGCGGCGACGGACCTCATCGTGGAGGCCGCGCGCGTCGCGCCCGGCATGCGCGTGCTCGACCTAGCGAGTGGGCCGGGTGAGCCGGCCCTGACCCTGGCCCGCGTGGTGGGACCGCGTGGGCATGTGGTGGCCAGCGACATCGTACCCGAGATGGTCGCCATCGCGCGGGAACAGGCCGAGGCGCGCAGGCTGACCAACATGTCCCTGGACGTCGTCGACGCCCAACGTCTCCCCTTCGCGTCATCTTCGTTCGACGCGGGCGCCTGCCGCTTTGGGATCGCCCATGTGCCCGACTATGGGCGGGCTCTTGCTGAGATGCGGCGTGTCCTCAAGCCGGGTGGCCGCGCCGCCTTTGTCGTCTGGGGGCCGCGCGATCAGAATCCGTACTTCACCCTTGTCGACGAGGTCCTGACGCCCTATCCCGCCCCGGCGCCCACGACGCCGCGCGGTCCCGGACCCTTCACATTCGCCAAGGCCGGGTCCTTGCGTCGCGCCCTCCTCGCTGCGGGGTTTAAGGATGTCGAGGAGGCCGCGCACTCTGTGATCCTCAGTTGGCCTGGCTCGGCCGACAATGCCTGGCAGGGCCGGCGCGAGCTGTCGGCGTCCACCACGAGCAGGCTCGCGTCGTTGACGACCACCGAACAGGACCGGATCGGCGGCGCGATGGCCGCGCGCCTGCGCGCCTACGAGCATGACGGCCAGGTCGGCCTGCCGGCCCTTATCATAGGCGCGGCGGGAATGGCGTAGGGCGGCGCGGTGCGCATCCGCACGATCGTTGATCGTTGCGGCTGCCGCCTGCGACTGCCCGGCTAGACCGGCAGACCCGCGGCTAGGGTCTGGGGGGCTAGTCCGCATATGTCGCATGGCAAACGACGGACACTGCGGTGTCAGACCGGGTCCAGGAGCGGCGTGGCGGCGGACCACACCCGACCGTAGTCGGCCCGTCGTTTGCCATGCGACCGCAGTCGCAGGCTTTGCAAACAGACCACTTTAAGACGACACTAGCGCCCCAGGGCGACGCGCAGCACGGCGATGATGGTCATGCTATCGACGATCTGACCGTCGCGCACCATCGCCAGCACCTCGTCGAAAGAGAAGAGGGCGCGCTCGAACTCCTCGGTCTCGTCTGGCTTGGCCAGGACCGGCGTGAGCGCACACCCCCCGAACAGGTAGGCGACCTCATCGCAGTGGGCCTTGCTCGTGCGGACGTGGCCCAGGGGCTCCAACCGCGCCGCGCGATACCCAGCCTCCTCCGCCAGTTCGCGGTTGGCGGCCTCTTTGGGCGATTCGCCGGCGGCGATGTTGCCGGTGGGCATCTCCCAGGGGAAGGTGTCTCCGATATAGCGATACTACCTCACCAATGGGACGAGGTCGTCGTCGCGCAGGGGTAGCACGCCGACACAGCGGCCCAACTCAAACACGCTGTAGGTGTAACTAGCTAGGTCGGTCTGGGTCGGGTCGTGCAGCGGGTTGACAGGGGGATGATGGGTCTGCATGATGGAGGCATGGACTCCGAGAACATATGTACGCGGGTGCGGGCGACCTATCAGCAGGGCTCCGAGGCCGTGGTCGAGTTCGTCGTCGCGCTGATGAGTGAGTTGACGGCGCAGGTGGAGACGGTGGCGGCCCGTGTCGCGGCGGTGGAAGGCGGGAACGCGGTCTTGAGGGCGGAGAACGCGGCGTTGCGCGCCCGGCTGGGCACGACCAGCCACAACAGCGGCAAGCCTCCGTCGTCGGATGGTCCGGGCGTCACGCCCCACCCGAAGAGCCAGCGAGTGGTCAGTGGACGGAAGCCAGGAGGGCAACCGGGGCATGAGGGGCATACCCTGGCGTTGGTTGACGTGCCCGACGAGGTGCAGGTGCATGCGCCCTCCCACTGTCGCGGGTGTGAACAGGGCCTGGACGACGTGCCGGCGCTGCGGCGGGAGCGGCGGCAGGTGGTGGACAGTCCCCCGGTGCGAGCGCGGGTGATCGAGCATCAGGCGGTGACGCGGATGCTGTCCGGGCTGTGGGGCCGAGACGAGCGGAGCGTTCCCGCCGGAGGTCGCGGCGCGCGTGCAGTATGGGCCCGGGGTGGCGACGCTGGCGGTCTATGTCACCCAGGAGCAGTTGCTGCCCTTGGCGCGGACGAGCGCCGTGCTGGCGGAGGTGTACGGCTGCCCAGCTACTGGCCGTACGGCCAGTGCGCGCATGCGCTCTGCAATGCCCATCATCTGCGGGAGTTGACCTTCGTGGAGGAGCACCTCGGGCAGAGGTGGGCGCGGGACCTCAAGGAGGTGCTGCGGGAGATCAAGCGGACGGTGGACGACGCGCGAGGCCAGGGACGCACGGGACTGGCGGCTGACGCGCGGCAGGCGTTCGCGCGGCGCTACGACGCGCTCCTGGAGGAGGGGATGCGGGCCAACCCGCCTCCGCCGCCGACGGGCAAGCAGGGGCGGCCCAAGCGGGGCAAGGCCGGCAGCTTGGTGGACCGCCTGCGGGACCACAAAGACGCGACGTTGGCCTTCATGGAGGACGTCACGGTCCCCTTCGACAACAATCAGGCCGAACGCGACATCCGCATGACCAAGGTCCGCGAGAAGATCTCCGGCTGCTTCCGCACGCCGCTGGGGGCCGCGCGGTTCTGTCGCATGCGCGGCTACATCTCCATGCTGCGCAAGCAGGGCAGGCCCATCCTCTCCGCGCTCGGTCAGGCCATCGCCGGCACCCCACCCCTGCCCCTTACCACCTAGCCGAGCAGTCCTAGGTAGTTACCGTAGCGCTCATAAAAGGTGCGTGCGGCTTCATCCATGGCATCCACGATGATGGTTCGCGAGGCTACCTGTTGGCTAGCTTGGAGGGCGCGATGCAGCGCGTCGTACAAGAGTAGCTTACCTAGCCTGGATTATTCATGAGCATTCTGATCTAACTAGATTGGCCGTATCTGGTTGAACACCCACCTCTGTAGACCGGCTGAAGCGCCTGTAGAGCCGTTTTTGGCGTCCAACGTGCACTCTGGGAGCCTGCAAGGCCGCCATTAGCAGCCAATCCAATTCGATGAATGTTTTCGTGAATAATCCAGGCTAGACCTCGACCTTGATACCGCTGATCGACGGCCAGATACCCAATGAGAGTGACGCCAACCCGTATCTTTTTGGGCAACTTCCCGCGCAAATCGCTCGGCATTTCCTCGTAGTCCAGCCCTTGAGAGGACAGCGTGTAATAGCCGGCAATGGTCTTCTTCTCGCTGTCGCTTACTGGATCGATCATCACAAACGGTCGGGCGAGGCGCCACTGGGCGAATTGCCCTATACGCTCCTGCAAGAAAGGTGTCGAGTAGCGCAACGCCACATGAAAAAGCCGCTCGGTCATGTTCCGGGCCAAGCGGCTCGATGGGATAGGGGGACATCGGGATACTACTCATGATAGAGACTGAGGTACTCCCGTGCGGCCTGTCGCGCTCGCTCACTCGGGGCGGGCGGGTTAGCCAGGGCTTCAGCGAAGGCATGGCTGTCACGCTCACTCAGGGTGATGACGTGGTGCGCGGCGATGACCTGCTCGGCCTCTTTCCGAGCGCTATTCAGGATAAAGTCGCTCGGATTAGTGTTGCGCAAGGCGGCGGCCTGCACCAAAAGCTCCTTGCTCTCGGATGTCATGCGCACGTCGATGCGTGCCTTCCTTGCCGTCCGTCGCCTTGGAGCAATGTTCTCTCTTGGGTTCCGCATATCGTCTCTCCTTCATATGTGAAGAGTACGGTTGATGGCCGTACCATGTCAAGGAGGACCTGCCCTGTGCAAAGCTCCTGTCACTTCACATTGCTCATGCTTATCTTCTTGAACCTACGTCGTCGTTGAATGACCGGCCAGCGGACACTCCCAGCAGGCGTGGACGCTGCAGTGAGCGCGGTAGAGGTGCAGCAACCCTTGCAGTTCCAGGGCGCCGGGCGCGCGCAGGCGATGCCCCGAGGTGGCCAGCAGCGTCCGCATCTGACGCGCGGGATCGGTGTCCTCTCCGGCCGGCAGCAAACCCACGGTCCGCCACGCGCCCGCTTCCAGTGATCCGTCAGGGTCGTGCGCCACGGACCTTCGCACGGCCAGCGCGAACGGCACGGCCACGTTGACCGCCATCTCGATGGCCCGCGTGCGCCCAATGAGCGGTATCCCCTCGGCTTGCCCGGCAGCATCCGCCCTTGTAGCCTTCGTCCGCGCTTCCTGTCCCTCCTCCCGTGGGCCTTGGCCGCTTCTCCCCTTTCCCTCTTCCCGTGGGCCTTGGCCGCTTCTCCCCTTTCCCTCTTCCCGTGGGCCTTGGCCGCTTCTCCCCTCTCCCGCGGCCGGGAGAGGGGTTGGGGGTGAGGGTTCCCCTTCCGCGGCCGGTACCTCCAGCGCGGCAAGCAACCCGTCGGCGTCGCCTGTCCGCAGCGGCGCCAGCAGGGCTGCTGCCAGTCCCTCACGCGCATGGCGGGTCAGCAGCATGGCCACGCCGCGCAGCCGCGCCTCCGGCCGGTTGGCGGGACGCACGCCGCCGCGCACCCACCCGTCCGACCGCAGCGGCGGCAACGGCCATAGGTCGGCGTAGCGCGCCCATAACTCGTGCCATGGCGCGGGCATTCCCGGCGCCAGCAGGCCTGCCAGGCCCAGCAGCACCGCCGTGGCGATGTCGCGCGCCTGAGCCAAAGACTTGCCCGCCAGCACGTCGTACAGGCGCTCCACCGGCACGCGCTCGGCCAGCAGGGCGCAGGGTTCGCGGTTGCGGCTGTAGCCCGCCGCGTCAAGCACGGCGGCGAAGAGGGCCTGCTCGGGACCGACCACGCTGATCTGCGCCTCCAGCGCCGCCGCTTTGCCATGTAGGCGCTCGCGCCCCGCCTCCCGCACGATGACGCGCACCCGCTCCGCGGAGAGATGCGGAGCCACGCGGCAGGGCTGCACGGGCGCGACATCCGCGCCATCGGCGACGATGTTGAGCGGCACGGCGATCCAGCCAGCCAGCGCCAGGACGGGCACTGGCAAGCCGTTGGAGCGCAGGCAGGGGCTGCCGTCGTCTTCGAGCACCACGTGGAGCACGACGCCATTATAGGACGGGTCGGCGCGGTGGCCGTGCGCGATCCAGTCGCGCGCCCGCAGGTGCACCTCGACATCGCCGACGTGCAGGCGCCCCGCGCCGTCGACCAGCATGGCGCCCTGGAAATCCGGCCCGCCCGTGCCAGTGCGCCGTCCGGGGTAGACCACCTGCAGCGGCTCGCCCACCGTGGTCAGCAGCGCCTCGCGGGGTAGATCGCCCGTCGCCCACAGCCGACACAGATCGTCCTCGTCGGCGACGCGTAGAGATGGGAGTGGGGACTGGGACGGCATGGGCGCGCCTATCCGCCCACCGGCGCTTCGAGCGCCAGCGCGATGAGGTCATCCGGCGTGTTGACGTTGGCGAAACAGGCCGGCGCGACCCCGCGGACCAGGAAGTAGTCCTCGGGCAGCACCGACACGGACAATTCGGGCGCCGTCAGCAGGCCGGACATGGCCAGGCGACCCGTCTCTAGCAGGCGCAGGGCCCGAGGCAGACAGGCCGGGCCGTACACGGCATGCAGCGGCTGATCGTACCCGCCGACGCGCGGCAGCACGATATCCACGGCCCTCACCCCCTGTCCCTCTTCCGCAATGCATGAATGCTGGCCGCTACTCCCCGCTCCCGCGGTCGGCTGGACCGGGACCGGCCGCAGCCGGTCGGGGGCCAGTCCGCAAAGCGCAGCTGGGAGAGCACGCTGGACCGTTGGCCCGCGGGTAGGGCCAAGGGGCCAGTCGTTACGGAGTGGGGGTGAGGGTTGCCCACGTCTATAGGCATCCACGACCAGCCGTAGCGCATAGCTGTCCAGGTGAGGCAGGTCACAGGCCACCAGCAACACGGCGCTGCCCGGCCGCGCCCGTAGCGCCGCGGCGAGGCCGCCAAGGGGACCGCGGCCGGGAACGTCGTCCGCGACGACGGGTAGCGCCGCGGCGGCTGGCACGGTCTCGCGCAGGGCCAGCGCCCGTTCAGGAGACGAGATGGAGAGGAGCACGTCGTCCAGTCCCGCCATGCGCAGAACGTGTACCGTTCGCTCCAGCAGCGTGTGTCCATCGTCCAGCCGCAACAGCGCCTTGTCACGGCCCATGCGGCGGCTCTGTCCGCCCGCCAGCACTACCCCGACCACATCGCTCGCAGTGCTGTGGCCGGTCCGGGTGTTGACGCCGGCGGACCCGCTCATAACGTGGTAAGTCCGGGAACTCCATGGTTCCCGATCCACGTGACCAGCAAGGCCAGGGTCGCCACGATCAGGACGGCGCTGAGCGCGTTGGCCGCGAGGCGGTAGGCGCGGGGATAGGTCGGGCTGTTAAAGGGGATGAGCAGCGCCAGCACCGCTCCCGTGAGCGCGCCCCCCGCGTGCGCCCATAGGCCGATACCGGGCAGGAAGCTGATCACGACGTTAAGCACCAGCAGTTGGCCAAGGTTGGCGAAGATGGCGCGTGACGCCGCCGCGCCGATGACCGCGCGATTGCGCCAGGAGGCGACCAGCATGGCGCCCAGGATGCCGAAGATAGCGCCCGACGCGCCCGCACCGACGCTGTTGGGCGTCACCAACCCCGTCAGCACGTTCCCGCCAATGCCGGCGGCAAGGTAGATGCCCAGGAAGCGCAGCGGGCCGTAGAAGCGCTCGGCCAGACCGCCCAGCCAGAGCAAGGCCAGCATGTTGGTAGCGATGTGCGCCACCCCGATGTGCAGGAAGCAGGCGGTCAGCAGGCGCCAGTATTGCCCCGACGACAGCATGTCAGGTACCGTTGCGCCAAGCAGGGCCAGCACCCCGTTGTCCGTCGAACCGCCAGGGAAACGGGGGTCGCCGGGGACGCTGGACGGTTGCACCGACTCGGCGACGAAGACGGCCACGTTGATGACGATCAGCAGGCCCGTGACCGGCAGCAAGCGTCCCAGCGGCGTATCGATGCCAAAGCCGGGCGCGTTGGCGGCGCGCCCAAAAGGACCAATGCCCCTGGTCCCGCTGCTAGCGGTTGTCGTCGCGCCCATGGCGTCCTGTGACTGCCGCGCTTGCGGCATGGACTGGGCCATGATTTGCGCCTGGACGTTGGCAATCTCGCGCGTCACCCCTTCGAACTGCGACGGGGTCAGGCGCTCTTGCGCCTCGCGCAGGTCGGTGAGGTGATAGCGTTGCAGCACATAGTCGGTGGCGCGCTCGCGCGCGAACTCCTCGGTCATATGCGTATGATACCCGAGATGCCGCTTGAACCGAGATGTACTAGTCCTTCCCGGCTTGGGCGCGGCGAACAGCCTCGAGCATATAGACGTACCGCGCTCCACATAGATCCGATAGCTCCTGCTGGAGCGCCAGGGCGTCATCGCCAAAGAGGTCCTCGGCGGCTGAGGGGCCCGGTGCGCCCTGTGCGACCCGCGCGGTCTGTGAGCCATCCTCATCTTTGTCCGCGTCGAGGTCAGGGTTAGGCAGGGGCCGGGGCGGCAACGGGAGCGTCGCCTGGTCGGCCCGTACACCTTGCCGCTCCAGCCTATCGCTCAGAGACGGGTGCGAGTGAAAGGCGCCGGTGCGCGCCGTGAGCATCGCGCCCAGCGCCTCCGCTGTACCATTGGGGTTGTCGCGGTCGAACTGCCGCCGCGTCGTGCCCACGTAGTGGTACAAGTTCTTGAACCCCTTGCCTTCCGCCGCCAGGCTGACTACCTTGCGCATGCCTACCTGGCTGAAAAAGGCGCCCTCCACGTGCGCCGCCACCAACGCGCTGGCGAACCCGTCGCGCCCGTAGCTCTCCACCGCGAAGCGATCGGCGTGGTACTCTCGCGCCCGCGAGAACTTTGCCGCGATCAGCCCGTACAGCAGCGTGTAGCCCTTCAGGACCCAGTACAGGGGATTGAGATATTGGATCTTGCCCGACTTGCCGCGCAACTCGCGCAGCACCGCCGCGTAACTGCTCATGACACGGTAGATGAAGCGCGAGAAGTAGGTGTCACGGTGCGAGAAATGACCGTACTCGTGGGCCAGGATGCTGCGCAACTGGTCCGGCGTCAGGTAACTCAGCGCGCCCATGCCGAGGACGATCTTGCGCTTGCTCAAGCCAGGCGGCAGGTACAGCGCGGCCTCCTCCCACACCCCCACCTCGTCCTCGGTGGTGAGGAACACCTCGTGGATAGGGTCAGCCTGCACCCGCGTCGCCACCTCGTCGACCAAGGCGAAGACGCGCGGGTGATGCTCACGGTCGAGTTTCTTGCCCGGCGGATCTCCGCCGACGCGGGCCAGCATGCCCTTGAGGATGGCCCAGCCGAACACTCCCACGGCGGCGTAGACGATTAGCAGCACCTTGAGCGCGCCGGCGCCATGCACCTCGCTCAGGAACGCGGGCGTCCACAACACCAGGCGGTAGAGCGCGTAGCCGGTGAGCGCCAGCGAGGTCAGCAGCAGCGCGTAAAAGCCGATGACCATCGCCAGCAGCGTCGCCAGGTAGGCCCCACTCGTCGCGGGCAACGGGGGTAAGTCGGAGGCGTTCATCTGTCCACCATTCTCCACTCCACTCGACAGGGCCGATCCCGTTTGGGTGACAGGCCTCTGGCATACATGTCGGCATTGGGCGCGCCATCCTTAAGGGGGCAAGCCCTCGCCACGTGGTTTTAGCCACAGGCCGAGGCTATAGGTTGCGCTCGATGCCGGTATTGATGTACCATAGCGATGTTGCGGTCCAGTCCACCGCGGTCCGCGTGGTTTGCCCTGCGACGCATGCTTGACCCGTCCCGACCGGTCGAGGCCGGTCCCGGTCTAGCCGGGCAGTTGCGGACCCCACAATAGTCCTGAAAGGTAATGGGCATGGCCATCGTCACGCGCGAGAGCGTCTGGCGCTTGACCGTCTTACATAAAAACGGCTGCCTGCTGCTTACGCACCCACGCGTCATCGTGTAAGCAGCGGGAGTCGGACGCACGTCGCGGTTGGCCGGTGAAGAATCCGTCTTGTACGTCTCGTCGTACCAAGGATTTCTAGCGCCGCCCAGGCCGCGCGTGCCCCCTCCTGCTCTATTTCTCACAATAGTCAGGAGGGTATATCCATGTTCAATTCGTCCGGCGCCCCCGTTACCCCTATCATCGACGTCGCACATTTGTGCAAGTATTACCGCACCTACCGCAAGCCCGAGGGGCTGCGCGCCGCCATCGGCGGCTTCTTCCACCGCGAGATGACCGAGGTGCGGGCGGTCGACAACATCTCCTTCAGCGTCGAGGCCGGCGAGATGGTCGGCTTCCTTGGTCCCAACGGCGCCGGCAAGACCACCACGCTCAAGATGCTCTCGGGCCTGTTGCACCCCACCGGCGGCTCCGTCCGGGTGCTCGGCAGCCTGCCCTTCCGGCGCGAGGCCGCCTTCCAGCGGCAGATCGCCCTTGTGATGGGCCAGAAGAACGGGCTGTGGTGGGATCTGCCGGCGATGGACAGCTTCGTGCTCAATCGCGAGATCTACGAGGTGCCCGACGCGCGGTTCCGCGCCACCCTGGCCGAGTTGGTCGAGCTGCTGGAGCTGGGCGACGCGCTGGGCACGCCGGTGCGCCAGCTCTCGCTGGGCCAGCGCATGAAGTGCGAGTTGGTGGCCGCGCTGTTGCACCAGCCGCGCGTGCTGTTCCTCGACGAGCCCACCATCGGGCTCGACGTGGTGGTGCAGAAGCGCATCCGCGACTTCTTCCGCCTGTATAACGAGCGCTATGAGACTACCGTGCTGCTGACCTCCCACTACATGGACGACGTGGAGCAGTTGTGCCGGCGCGTCATGGTCATCGACCACGGACGGCTCGTCTTCGACGGCGGCTTGGCCGAGTTGGTCGACCACCATGCCACTACGAAGTACGTCACCGTCGTCTTCGGCCAACCTGTCGCCCGCGGCGAGTTGGAGGCGGTCGGCAGCGTCGTCTCCTATGAGGAGGGCGGACTGCGCGCCACGCTGTCCATGCCCCGCGAGACCCACTCGCGCGGGGCCGCCGCGCTGCTCAACACCTATCAGGTCGACGACCTGGACATCCGTGAGCCCGGCCTGGAGGAGGTCATTGCCCAGGTGTTCCAGCATCGTCCACCCACGGATATACCGGGCGCGACGGATGTAGTAGACAAAACGGCCGGCGCCGGGATAGCGGCAAAGGCGGGCGCGTAGATGGCCGTCTCGATGTCCGGTCCTATGGACCCGCGCCGGTCCGCCCGCAAGTACCTGGCGCTGTTCCGTACCTGCCTGGCCGAGAGCGTGACCTATCGCACCCAGAACGTCATCTGGGTGCTGGTGGGCACACTCCCAACGCTGTTTGCCATCATCGCCTGGCTGGCCGTCTACGGCGCGCACAATCGGGTCGGCTCGTACACGCGCAGTGACATCATCACCTACTACCTGGTGGTCGCGCTGGCCTGGTACGTCATCGGCGGCCGTATCAACACGCAGATTGCCAGGGGCATCAAGGACGGCACGCTGGCGCAGCACCTGCTCAAGCCCTACGTGGCGCTGACCTACTACATCGTGGGCGAGCAAACCTGGAAAATCGTCAGCTTCCTGCTGGCGCTGCCGGTCTACATCGCGTTGGTGGTCGTCTTCCGGCACGATCTCCACCTAACACCGACGGCGCCGCGGGTGGCGCTGGCCCTGCTCTCGACGCTGTGCAGCGCGACGGTCTTCATCGTGATGGAGGTCATTATCGGCCTGCTGGCGTTCTGGACCACGAACACGCGGAACCTGTTCGAGGTCTACGATCTGCTGCTGCTGCTGGCCTCCGGAGAGTTGGTCCCGCTCGCGCTCTTCCCCGCGTGGGCGTCCGGGCTGCTCACCGTGCTGCCCTTCCGCTACACCTTCTCTTTTCCGGTCGAGATCTTCCTGGGCAAGCTGAGCTCGTCGGGCATGGTGACTGGCTTCCTGTGGCAAGTCGGCTGGCTGGTCGTCCTGAGCCTCGTCGCGCGGCTGATGTGGACGCGCGGGCTGCGCCGCTATAGCGCGACAGGGATGTGAGAGATGGCGACGACGATGATGGGGCGGCTGTGGTCTCCGATGAGACGCTACGCCCGGTTGTGGGGCTACCTTGCTCGCCGCTCGATGATGGCGCAACTGGCCTACCGCGGCGATTTCCTGATGGGTCTGGCGCGCAACGCCGGCTACATCGCGCTGGCCGTCGTCTTCTACCAGGTGCTGTTCCTGCGCACGGACAGCATCGCCGGCTGGAGCCAGTCGGAAATCCTGCTGCTGTTCGGGACCTTCCGCATCGTCAAGGGCGTGCTCTACTTCTTCGTGGAGGACAACATCGGCGCCATCCCCGACAGCGTGCGCAGCGGCGAGATGGACTTTGTGCTGCTCAAACCGCTCAGCGCGCGCTTCCTGTTGACCTGCAGCCGGGTCAACCTGGGCGCCGCCTCCAACGCGCTGATCGGCGCGGGACTGGTCGCCTATGGCCTGCATGCGCTGCCGCCCGTCCACGGGCTCGGGGCGCCGCTGGCCTACCTGGCCCTGATCGCCTGCGCGGTGGCGATCTTCTACAACATCCTGTTCATGCTGATGACCGTCTCGTTCTGGACGGTCAAGGTCGACGGACTGCAGATGCTCTTCGACGAGATCCTGAACATGGCTGGCCTGCCCGTCTCGGTCTACCGCGGGGCGCTGGGCCTGCTCTTCTCGTACCTGCTGCCGCTCGGCGTCGTCGCCACGGTCCCGGCGGGTGTGCTGACGGGGCGCCAGGACCCCATCTTCTACCTCTACGCGCCCTTGTTCGCCGTGGCCAGCGCCATTGCCTCGCACTGGTTGTGGCGCAAGGCCATCGGCAGCTATACCAGCGCCGGCGGGTGAGCGGCCGACTATCACCTGACCTCCATCCAGGGGAAAGAGTTTAACAATAATCTGATCGTCCCCGGAGATGCTTGATCCCTCCAGCAATGACCTCGAGGCGGACGGCGCTCTGTCTCTTGCCCAGTTGTCCTGCTTAACGCACCTGCAAATGCTCTATCCTACCTATGGAGCAACTTGATCGACGATTCCGGCGTCGCGTCCATCGCGGACTCGCCAACGCTTGCAGGCCTGTCAGTTACCGATCTGACGAATACCTCTGAGTAACCAGTGGTTTCGCTACCCGAAAAAGGAGGCGCACATGAGGCCACCCGTCGTCTTGACCCTCGGTCTGGTCGCGACCATTATTGGCAGTAGGCCGGTAGGGCTAGCAAGCGTCTTACCTACACCATCGCGGGACGGTGTGACCGTAGTTCTCCCGTGCTCGGCGTCGAACCTGCGGTTAGAAGCCGAATGGGTTGGCTCGATGACACACCTGTATGGAAACATCATTTTCACGAATCGATCGACGGTCAGGTGTGCTCTATGGGGACAGCCAACGGTGCGCATCGTCGATGGCCTGGGTCATCCCTTGCCCGTGCGTGATATGCCCGTGGTGGGCTCGTGGGAGCAGCGGCCGCTTCGAGGAGTGTCACCCGACGATTGGCGACGCGGCGTCCTGCGACCAGGACAGAGGGCATTCGCCGCTCTCGAGTGGTCCAACTGGTGCGGCCGCGCCGTTCGCGCCCCTCTCACACCGTCCATCATCCTGCCTGGGACGGGACAAGAGCTTCGGGCGCGCACTCCGGTAGGCACGCCCGAGTGTGTCGTGCCCTCGAAACCGTCTGTCCTACAAGTATCGACCATTGACTTGGCTCCCGCCACCGGTGTCCTCCCGTTGTTGGTGGTTGACTGCCCTCAGTCGTGCCCTTGAACAAGTTCTCGTTGCATCCCGCTTCGCTATGGATTCCGAGACGTAGACAGCGCCGATTGACAAAAGAACCGACAGACGTGGAGGGTATATGTTACGACATTGCGCGCTTGCCGTGATGACAGTACTAGGTGTCGCTGCCGCGTCCTCGCGTGTTGGCCTCGCGCGGCACCGCCAGCCCGGTCCTGTCCTTGCCGTCATCCATGTCAACAGGGTATTGCCGCCACTCTTCGACGCCCCAGCGGGACAGGTGCTCATCGGCGACAACGGCGATCGCATCCGCGTTATCGACCTCGCTAGCGGTCGCGTTCGGCGCACTATCACCCTCCAGTTCCCATTCTACGGGTTCGCCAACCCCTCCATGGCCCTCGACGCGCCAAGGCGCCAGGTCTTCGTCCTCTGCGGACCGGGCTACCAGACAGCGGGAGGCAGCGAGGCGGATGTCCCCTACCTGAGCGCGTATGACATCCCCACCGGACGGCTCATCCGGACGGTGCGCATCCCCGGCGCGCATTACTATGAGGCGAGCACGGTCCTCGCGACGAATCCACGGTCCGGGCGCGTTTTCGTGCTCATCGGCGATCAGGAGGATATTGTCCGGACTACCGGATACGTGAGCCTCGCGACGTTCGACGCGAGGACACTGCGCCTCACACGCCTCACGCGGCTCCAAGAGCAGGAGCTCAACGGGGACGCTCAGGCCTCATCCGTGCAGGTGGCACCCCGCGCGAACCGGGTCTTCGTCGCCCGCTACGGCGCCGATGGTATCGAGATGCTCGACGCCACTAGCGGACGGTTGCTGCGCACCACGCTGCCTCCGGCTCTCCCCAACCCGTCGAACATAGGAACAGTGGAGGACTTGCCCATCCTCGACGCCAGGCTCAATCGCCTCTACGGCGTCGAGGATGGGCTGGGAGGCGTCGTCACTATCTTCGACGCGACGAGCGGGCGCCTCCTCCACAGCATCTTCCTCGATCAGCGCGTGGGGTCGTTGATCCTCGATACGCACACCAGACGACTCTTCGTGCTGCAAGCCCGCGCAATCCGCGTGCTCGACGCGGTCACGGGGCGACTCGTGCGCACGCTGCGGCTGCCTCACCCGCCGCCTGCACTGGCAGGCGGCGTGAACCCGCTTCACATTGGGGACGGTCGGCGGATGAGCGCCGGCCTCATCGCCATCATGCCGCCTAACAGCGACGAGAACGGGCTCAGTGGCCTCGTCGACGACCAGAGCGGTCACGTGTTCGTCGCCGACGCGTTCGTCGGCATCGTCGGGATGTATGACAATCGAGACGGCCGCCTACTGCGCACGATCACCTTCCATCGGCCAGATCGGCCAGGAGGAATAGGCGGCATCGCCCTCGATCGGCAAACAGGGCATCTCCTGGTCACGGACGGCGAGGATGCACACCTCGGCGGGGAGGCGGCCGGTCCTGGAAGGCTGAGTGTCCTGGATGCGCGTAATGGCGCGCCGCTGCACTCCCTCCACGTTGGCCTAGGCGCGATCGGTATCGTGGTCGAGCAGCAGTCGCGGCGTGCGCTCGTGTCCAACTATGATGGATATGGCGCTTTGTATGTGCTTGATATGGGGTGCCTATAGGGAGGACCTCAACCCAGTTGGCTGCTCCGTTGCTACGCGGCGCCTTACATCATTGGAGAAAACAACGACTTCCGCACTTTAGAGCGGTATGTATGTGGGCGCTCCACGGCCTGTTGTTGCATTAGAGTGAGCTGTACGTGGATAGCTCGTGTGTGATCGCGTCATTGAGACCCCACGCCTGCACGTGACCGCTAGCTGATATGTGCGTATACTCCCGTTATGAAACGCAAGCGTCTTGTTCGTGTTATTGCCGCCACTCTGCTGGCGCTGATCTTCTTAAGTGTCTGGATTGTCGTGCCAGTGCCGGGGGAGTCGATGATTAGCGTGCAGTTGAGCCAGTGCCCGCTCTTTACAAGCGAGCGCAGTATGCACGACGCAAGTTGTGCCGCGCTCGTGATCGGTGGTGGCCATGGCATCTTCGTTAGCCGCCTTACATACCGGGTTAAGCGCGACCGGTCCGGCCACGTCCTGTCTGTAAACAGCACGGAGCGTAGCGACGTGCTGGTGGGAGGGTTCTGGCATTCGGACGTGCCTGCTGTGTAAATCGCGGATTTTCATTCGTGGGGGCGTCCCGCAGGGACATGACAATCTGTCATGTAAGTTGTTGGGACCCCGGAGGACAGACGTTCCGCTGGACCATCGCTCTCATACATACGAGCGAGGGAGAAGCATGTTGAAGGCCAGGCGTCTTGTGATGCGGCGGCGAGTGCTGGTACCGCTCCTTACTGTGATTGCGCTCGCTGCCGGCAGTTCTGCTTACGCCGTGTTCTCGCCATCCGATCTTGTCATCGCGACCATTCCGCTCGCCTCGGACGCGCAATCGGTTGCCATCGACGAGGTGACGGGCAAGGTATTTGTCGCACTCTCCTTGTCCTGGACCAGTACTGCTGTCCTGGTCGTTGATGTCCGGGCCGACCGCATCGAGCGCACGATCCGCACCACATCGGCCGTCCCGCCGCAAGCAATCGCTCCGCGCATCGCACTCGATGCCCACGCAGGGCGCGTCTTCATCCCACAAGATAGGGGTGGTCGCTGGAGCGTTACCATGTTCGACGCCCGCGCCGGCCATTTCGTGGCGCGGGTCCCGATCGGGGGCAATCCCTACGCGTTCGCTGTCGACGAGCGGACGGGCCGCCTCGTGGCAACGGTCTCCGAGGACGACAACAACCCGGCGCACGCGATCCATGCTCTTGTCATCGACATCCGGCAGGCACGTGTGGTGACCGATGTGCGCTTGGACACCGTGTCCAACGAAATCCCAACACTGTCTGTTGACGACCGCACCGGCCAAGCCTATGCGCTCAGCGACGCCGGCATCGATGTCTTCCGCGAGATTGGTGTGCGTTCCGTGTCTCGCCTTCGCATCGGCGCCACGTTGTCGAACCTCGTGATCGACACCCAGCAACACCTCGCCTTTGTCCCGGGTGATGCCAACGCCCCATACGTGCGCGCCATCGATCTGTACACCGGACGCGAACGGTATCGCTTTGCCTGCCAGGCCTTCCCATCCAGCGCCAGCGACGGTAGCGGCGCTATCGACGCTGTTGCCGGACACATCATCTATACTGATGTCGGGCTGTTGAAGTCCGAGCCGCTGATGGTGCGCGATGAAAAGACGGGACGACTCATCGCCAGGGTGCAGGTCGGGCCACACGCCCACGTGATCGCGACTGACAGCATCATGGGGCGTGTCTACGTCGCGACGCAGCGCGTGGACACTACCTACGGGTCGCCGATCGGCGAAGCCAATTTCATGCCTGTCCCCGGTGCGATTAGCGTGCTCGACGCGCGCACTGGCCGCATCGTGGGCGCCATTACCGTGGGATTCGGCCCGACGCGCGCCGTCCTCGACCATCGCTCGCATAAGCTGTTCGTCCTTGAGGGTGGTGGCCTGGTGGCGACGACGGTTCCGTGGCCCTGGAGAGCACTCCCCACCTGGCTACGCGACCACATTCCGTTTGCGCCGTCTCGTGAACGCGGTGGGTACGTTGCAAGTGCGGACATCCGTGTGGTCGATACGTCGCGCTTCTAAGGGTAAGACATGTCGCCTCACCGGCCCTGATCAGCGGCACAGCTTGGGGAACGTTGGCGCGAGACGAAGACGCGCGCCGGAGACGGGGGTCGGGGAGCAACGGAACAGAAAGTCGGGTTCAGACCTCTTTTGGGTCCCTGAGCGGCCGGAGTTTGCCACGAGCGACCTGATCCGGCAGCGTGAAGGTGTAGCGGCCCAGCATATTGATGTGCTCGTGGCCCAGTGGCGATAACCGCGCCACGTCTTCGTCGCGCACCTGGAGGCCCTCCTTTCGCAACCGTGCCAGAGCCGCGTCGATGTAAATCGTATTCCAGAGCACGATGACGTTCACGATCAAGCCCAGGGCGCTGAGTTGATCTTCCTGCCGCTGGCGATAGCGCTGGCGCAGCTCACCACGTTTGCCGTGAAAGACGGCGCGCGACAGCATGTGCCGGGCTTCGCCACGGTTGAGCTGGATCAGGATGCGGCGGCGGTAGCTTTCGTCATCGAGATAGTTGAGCAGGTGCATCGTCTTGACGATCCGGCCCAGTTCGGCCAGCGCACGGGCCAGCCGGGTCGGCGCGTTGTTGGTTTGGAGGGTGCGGATCAGCCTGGAGGCCTGCACGACGCCGAGCTTCAAGGAGCCAGCCAGTCGCAACAGATCGTCCCATTGCTCGGCGATCAGGGTGGTCTTCACCCGGTCAGGTGCCAGCCGGTTGAATACACCATAGTCGGCCTTCGGATCGATCCGCCATAGTTTGGCGCCGCCGGTGTCCGCGATCCTGGGGCTGAACTGGAAGCCGAGCAGATAGAAGATGCCGAAGATAGCGTCAGTGTAGGCGCCGGTGTCCGTCATTATTTCGACCGGCTTCAATTCCGTCTCCTGCTCCAACACGACGGACAGGAGCACCAGGCTGTCCCGCAAAGTGCCAGGCACCACGACTCCGTTGAGACCAGTGTATTGGCCTGAGGTCATATTGTAGTAGGTCACGCCGCGTTCGCGCCCGAAGTATTTCGGGTTCGGCCCGGCATGCACGGTGCGGATCGGCACCACGAACCGCATGCCGTCGGCGGACGCCACTTCTCCGCCACCCCACGTCTTCACGAGATCGATGCTGTTCTGTGCCGCAACCAATTTGGCGTTAGCTGCGGTAAGCGTGTCGGCGCGAATGTAGTTCTGTTTGACCCAGCCCAGCCGCGAGCGGCGGAGTGCCGGCACTTCCTGTTTGATGATCGGTTCCACGCCGGTGTTGCAGGCTTCCGAAACCAGCACGGCGCTGACGCTGGTGGCGAGGTCTTCGGCGCGGGCTTTGGCCTCGTTGACGTGCCGGAAAGCATCCACGAACCCCGTCCGGGCATTGATTTCCAGCACCAGTTCGGGAAGATCGACGCGCGGCATGCGGGCATCAACGGCGGCCCGCAAGGCAACGAGGCTGGCCGGTTCTTCGATTTTGTCGAGCGGCGACAGCACCAGATCGAGATCGCCGGCAATCTCCTCCACCCGAAGGCTGGTGTTGTTCGGCATGTTGGCAGCCGTGTGTTTGAAGGCTTGGTCGAGCCGCTGGCTGAGATCGGCCAATTCCTCGTTGGCCTTGCTCGATACGCCGAGGGTGCGGCACACGGCAGGACGCGCGGATTCCCAAGCCGCGCCGTCGAGAAGCCCCTTCCGTGGGTCGGCGTAGCGAAAACTCGGCGCCACGTAGATGTCGCGCCGCCGGATGGCCGCCCGCATCCGGTCGAGCAGGCAAAGACGGTACCCGGTCAGATCGATGGCGCCGGAATCGTCGCGCACCTGGCTCATCCAGCTTTCGGGAACGAAGCCGGTCGGCAAGGTACCTGGACGCTTTTTCTCATCGAGCACGGTCCGCAACGCGTCGATGGCCTCTAAGAGTGGTTTGCCGGATGGTGCCGCACCGAACGAGACCGCCCGTAGCATGGACGGCATAAATCGCAATCGACGATGCTGGGCGCGCAGCTCCTTGAAATACTGATCGTCGGCCGACCGGGTCAGCGTCTCGATCTGCGCCATTGCGTCGGCCAAGTCGTTCCTGGACATCAAGTCGAACACTGCCCGGCGCACGCTAGCGTTCGGCGTCATGTCGTCCAGCAACACGGTGCAGGCTTTGTGGAGCTTGAGAGCGGCGGCATCGAGGTCGCGGATCGATCCGAGCCTATCCTTCTGACCGGCGGCCTTCGCATCGGAGAACATGCCGGTGACGACCACATCAAACAGATCGAGCATGTCGTCGTGAGCGCTCGCTTCCAGCGACCGCGCAAAAGCCAGCAACGTTGCGATGCGGCGATCATCGGGTAGGCGCGAGACGGCATGTGCCTTGGAGGCGTTGGCGAAGCGTGCCAACGCTGTGATCCGGGACGCTGGCAGCCGGTCGATTGAGGGAAGGCCAGTCGCCAGCGCTTGTGCTTCTTGCAGCCGCTCGACGGCCCTCCCCAGCTCGGCTGGGCTGTGCAGCACGGGGCCATCTCGCAACCTGTCGAGTGGGCTGACGCGCTCGGTTTCAGGAACCACGAGAAGGGCTTCCAGACGTGCCCGCTGCTCCGCCGAAACGGCGCTGGTCAACCTTTGCCAAAGTCGCTCGTTGGCGCGGCTGCGAACCTGGGCAACGGCGCGTTCCAGCACGGTCAGTCCCGGCAGCAGTACCTTGTTGGCGAGGAGCCAGGCGACCGCACGATCAAACAGGACGCTCGGCCGATCGGTACCACCCCATTAAAGTGTGGAGCGGGGCGAGGATGACAGGAACGGGCCACATGAGGCATGCTATCGGTAGCCGTGTCCAGTCCACACGGCGAGGAGAGCAGCACTCATGGACCCGTCCACGGTATTTTGCGGCACGGAGACCTGTCCTGACAAGGGGCGGGTTGGCGCGGGCAACATCGGCATCCACAGTCAGAAGAAGCAGCGCTACCGCTGCAAGACCTGCGGTGACACGTTCAGCGCCACAACAGGCACGCCCTACTACCGGCTGCATAGGAGGCGTGGCTGATGACCGTGGTGCTGATCCTGCTCGCGCATGGCTGCCCGCCGCAGGCCATCGTGGCGGCGTTCGGGCTCGACGAGCGCACGGTCACGGCGTGGCTGCACCGTGCGGGCGCTCATTGCGCTGCCGTGCATGGCCACCTGGTCGAGGCCGGGCAGGTGGAGGGGGGCCAGGTGCAAGCCGACGAGATCCGCGTGAAGGTGCGCGGCGGGGTAGTGTGGCAGGCCATGACGATGGACATCGGTTCGCGCCTGTGGCTGGGCGGCGTGGTGAGCCGGGCGCGTGACGGGGCGCTGGTGACGCGGTTGCTCGAGCGGGTGCGCGCCTGCCTGGCAACGCGCGCGATCCTCTTGTGCGCGGATGGATTCGTCGCCTACGTCGGCGCGGCGCGCTCCGTCTTCCGGGCACCGCTCTCCACAGGTAAACGCGGGCGTCCCCGGCTGGCGCTGCCCGACGGCTTCCTGCTGGCCCAAGTCGTCAAGAGCCATAAGGGACGGCGGCTGGCGGAGGTGACGCGGCGCGTGGTCGTCGGCACGGAGGACGCGGTCGCGCGCGTCATCGCGGCGACGCGCGGCGGCACGCAGATCAACACCGCCTCCATCGAGCGCCTCAACGCCACCTTCCGCACGCACCTGTCGCCGCTGGTCCGCCGAGGCCGCGGGATCGCGCATGGGCCAGCCCTCGTGGAGAGCGGCATGTGGCTCGTCGGCTGCGCCTACAACTTCTGCTGGGTCCACGAGAGCCTGCGTCTGCGCGCCATCGGCGGGCGCAAGTGGTTGGAGCGGACGCCGGCCATGACGGCGGGGCTGACCGACCATGTGTGGACGCTCGAAGGGGTCCTGCGCTATCCCGTCCCTCCCCGCGCACGGACGGGCACGTCGAAACCACGGCGCGGCCGCAAGCGTGATCATGGCTGTCTCATCCCCTTCCCCGCACGCCCTGCGCCCCCATCAACCGGGAGAGCCGCATGACCACACTTCCCTGTGGTGGTACCCGGCCGATCAGTGCCGGTCCAGCAGAGCGCATAGAGCCAGCGGTTGAGCCGGAACTGCATCTTCGGATCGGAAAAATCCTTGTATCCGTACTTGATGCGGATTTCACCCGCGTGGTCCCACCTCGTCTTCCCCTCGGTGTAGCGCGAGAGGCTGTCGGTATCGCGAATGCCAATCTGACCACCCAAGGTTTTGACGACACTGGGCGGCACGGCCGTTGGATCGTCGAGGAACGTGCCGAGGAACCGCACGGTGCCGAGCTGCAAGGCAAAACCGAGGCGCATGTGGTCCCAACGGCGGCGCTTGATGAGGTCACGATCGGCGTCATCAAGGTGGAAGTACCGCGCGAACTGGTCCGGCGACGGCTCACCGTCGAACCGGCCATACTGGCGCTGTTGTGCCTCGGTCAGAAAGCTCACAGGCATGGCGGCACCCCCTGCAAAACTCCTAAGTTTTGCAAGACCACGCACCAGTCCAGAAAACCTTGGAAATTAGACTTGCAAAAATTAGACGCACAACAGTACAGTTGCGCAAGGACATTTGCAAGGTTTTCCTCACTATGAACATCGGCTACGCCCGGGTTTCGACCGACGACCAGGACCTCAGCCTGCAACTTGAGACATTGAAGGGAGCCAGCTGCCGCCGAACCTCGTCTCGTCTCGTCTGAAAATGGTCCTGGGCGTCACGCCGCTGGGTCCTTTGGGGTAAGGGCGACATCGAAGCCGAGGGCCTTGAGTTGATCGATGGCGCGTTGCTGCACCCGTGCCCGCCGATGCTCGT
>JAABUX010002931.1_pt1 | contig 23336 bp, 10 predicted proteins | sample 5561851 | NCBI WGS metagenome assembly JAABUX01 (sample SAMN10711883, study PRJNA513361) | rock metagenome | isolation source: Antarctica rocks | place: Antarctica: Victoria Land, Richard Nunatak red sandstone | collected 2016-01-03 | reverse complement strand
CGGCAAGAAGAGTGGAAGCGCAGCACTGTGCTCGGCCTGCTGACGTGAATACGCTCTGAAATCTCATTCTGAGCCGAAAGCACTGCGTCAGACTAGCCCGTGGGAATATAATCCTGCCTCTCAATTTAAATGGACAGTCGCATCATACATAGCGCATGGACACATCAAAGAAACTACTGTTAATCAGTGATGGTTTTGCTTGCAGTAAGTACCTTAGTTATCTTGCGGACGAGAAAATCATACTTGTGCACATACCTATCTTGCCGAAGCCTTCCTGGCACTCATGCGAGAACTACCATGGAAAGCGTGAAGGTGTGGAGGCCATTATTTCTCAAGTGTAGGCGGGCGACTTTGGACGAATGGGAATGAAAAATTGCTTGGGGGAATCACACCGCGAGTATATCCATGACTTGACCAGCGACAAAGATGGCAGTAGGCAATGACGGGGCCTGTTACATACCCAAGTTTCATCAAATATTTGGACCTGATCAAGTTGGCCTGTTGGGAAGGTACACTTACCCCCGAACTCCTCTGTTGATAGATTATCCGCTTTTCGATGGCTTCAATTCCGAAAAGCTTACATTTGCGGCGGCCTACGTCAATCCGTAAGGCCCAAACTTAGGGATCCTAGGTAGGTAGCTCTCCAAGGCGCTGGGCCCTCGAAAAGTAAGACGCATAGTAAAGCAAAGCAAGGAAGGTAACCACGGCTTTGTGCGCACCCCTGGCTATCTATGCCTCCAACATGGCTGCGACTACCGTACAAACAATGCATGCACTCTACAACATCTTGCCAATCGAACACTCACAGCTTACCTCCACTCTTTTGCAGATAACCATTATCGGCCAACCATCCTTCAACGTCGCCTCTGTCTCTCTTCAGCCAGCTGGCTTTTGCACGGATGGCGTCCGAGCTTTGCTCCAGTGCTCGATCGAAACCCTAGGTCCCACGGTCAGTATCCATGAGGTGGTTCAGGGTCAGAGCACACCTACCTTCGTACTCCTTTCTCCAAACCACTTCCTCACCTCCGCCAGCTGGTCCTCGGATGCAAACCCGCCCGTGCAGATCTGGACGATCGTACTCAGCATACCTAAGCTAGCCGGGCACTTTTGGTTGAGCGCTTCCCAATTGTCCTTCAGATAGACCCATAACGCCTCGACTCCTTCCTTGTCGTTCCTCAGTCCGCCGATGGGCATGTACACATCCTGGCCCTTGACAACATCGCTCAAAGGTAAAGACAACGCCCGCTGGATCAGCTTCTCGCCTTTGGAGCGACCCAGGGATCGAAGTGCAGTGTTGCGCTCGTCGGCGTCCTTGGAGGTCTTGTATTCGTTGAGGATGGCGTCAAACTCTTCGTCTCCGCCATTTTGAAGTGCGATGGCGTACACGCTGCCACGGATGTTTGGGTGGATGGCTTTTCGGTCACCAGCAGCCCACTTCTTGAACATGTCTTGCGCGGCTTTGATGATCTTCTCATCGCCCGCAAGGCCGGCACTACCGAAGAGTAAAGCTTTGAATTGGCATTCAATATGACCGTCATCAGTACCAAAAGACCAGCCTTTCTCATGGGCTTTGGGACCAACGAGCTCACGCTGGAAAGTTTTCAAGGCGTCTTTGGTCTTTTGGTCCTCGAAGATCCAGGCGGCGCGGATGGCGGAGATGCGGGTGAGGAGTTCGTCCCAGACCACGAATTCGGACTCACTATTGAACGATTTGAGTAGAGAGAGGATGCCGGATGTCTTCTGGTAACCAGAGGACGCAAGCGCACCAGCATCTGCGATCATCCCTGCTCGATCTTCGACTGACAAAAGACCTTTCTTTGCTGCTTGACCGAGCTTCTCCAGGCGGGCTGGAGTGTAAGATGTGCGGTAGACACCAGAATGGTCTGCGTTGAGTTTGAAGAAGTCCTTGCTAGGCACCTCGAAATCGTGCTCACGGCTAGAGAGTGTAACGTCCTCATCAACGCCGTCCTTGGTCCTGAGACCCAAAAAGACGGGATATAGTGTCTTATCCTCCTCCGGTTTCACGTCCCCTGTGCGTAGGAATCGATTTTGTCTAACGTGGATGGTGTTAGAGCCCTCGTTCTCCGTCACTGTCACCACTGGATACCCCACGTATTTTGTCCAAATATCCATGATCTTTTCTACGGGCTTCCCGCTCGCATCACTCAGGGCAGCCCACAGATCCTCGGTCCTCGTGTTGCCATAGGCGTGCTTCTTGATGTAACGCCTGATACCCTCAAGGAAAGTCTGCTCGCCAAGATACGCAGATATCATTCTAAGGACGCAGGAACCCTTCGAGTATGAAATGGCATCAAAGATCTGATTCACTTCGTCCGCGCGCTTAACAGGCACTTCAATGGGATGACTGCTTCGCAAAGAATCAAGTGAGAGTGCGCTTTGCAGATCGCCAGTCACAAAACTCTGCCATATCTTCCATTCGGGGTAAAACTTATTACACGAATACCAGGACATCCAAGTCGCAAAACCTTCGTTCAGCCAAAGGCCATCCCAGAAGTCCATAGTGACAAGGTTACCAAACCATTGATGGGCCAGTTCGTGCTGCACGACCTCGGCTACACGCTCTCTTGTTGAGGCACCACTTGTTTGTTCGTCAAACATTACATCAACCGTTCGGTAAGTGATCAAACCCCAATTCTCCATCGCTCCAGCACTAAAGTCAGGAACAGCTACCATGTCCATCTTTGGCAGTGGGAAGTCGCTGTCAAACTCTTTCTCGTAGAATGCCAGCGTCTTCGCAGCCAGATCTAGAGAAAAGCGGCCATGTTCAATGTCTGCGTCAGGCGTTGCATAGACACGGATGGGAACTCTGAAGGATTTGGTCTCTATATGGTTGAGCTCTCCAACAATGAAAGCCAACAGATACGTAGACATGAGAGGAGTCTTGTTGAATGTCACAGCTTTCTTCGTGGTCCCACTCATCTTCGATTCAACATCTTTCTCTGACGCTACATCCATGTTGCTCAGACATGTCAATTCCTTGTCCGCAATAAGTGTGATTGTGTACTCTGCTTTCAGCGCTGGTTCGTCGAAGCATGGGAACGCTCTTCGGGCATCTGTAGGTTCCATTTGCGTACTCGCAATATATTTCTTGTTGCCGTTTCGGTCCTTGTATGACGACCTATAGAACCCTGCCATCTTATCATTCAGAGTGCCGGTAAATGTATGCGTGAGCTGTGCTTTAGACCCTGCAGGTATCTTCTTGTCGAAGGATATTGAGATCATCTGAGAATCGTCATTGTAAACGATTTCAGGTGACGATGTAATTTCGCTGCCACCGGCTGAGATCTGCGTGGAGCGTATGTCGACCTCTAAAGTGTTTAGTGATACGGATGTTGTATCCTCTTTGATGTCCAGACTGAGGAACTCATATTAGCCATAGGCCACTGGATGCAAGATGAATTGAGTGACTCCATTGCCTTCACAGTACGTACTCAATCACCACTGTCCCGTTATATGTAAACTTATCAAAGTCCGGCTCCAAGGTCAAGTCATAGTGCAACGGCTTCACGTTCGTTGGGAGCACCTCACGATGCGCTTCCACACTCCCACTTGGGATGTCTGCATTCTTGAGACACATGGCTCTCCGGTGGGAGCAGTGTCTGACTTGGTGCTGCAGTCCCTCGTAGACAGTCTTGAAGATCTTTTCAGGTTTTCGTGGGAAAGACGAAATATATCTTGTGGCTTGCGGTGCAAAAGCGGAAGGTGCTTTACACGCTTGTCGTGGGACTTTAAATACAGCAGAATAGGTGAAGGTCGTACGACTAGCCGTGAGTCTGCTTGCTCTAAGACTTTGACGAATCATTGACCCCGCAAATGGACAGAAATACGAGGCAACGAGGCGAAGTGCTGGAATAGATCGTTGACTAGAGTCCTTCCTAATTAGGAAGGTTGACCATAAACGAAGATGTCTCCATACAGATTTCACAATCCAACGAAACTATCGCGCCTTTTGTCGCAAGATGACGACGTGTTTCCCACCCATCCATCATCACAGCACAACTCACATCTCCACCTCTGCTGCTCTCTCCCTTCTCTCCGCATATCTCGAAGCCACAATCACAGACCCAGCCCTACACCCCAATGCGCTCCTCACAGATAGCGGGCCCATCACGCCATCCTCAGGCGCAAATATAGGATTCGTCTTGCACAACCTGAAGCGTGTCGAAGCGGGTCTGGAGGGCAAGCATTTAGGCGCGGACTTGACATTCAAGGAATTTGGAGGGGAGGGTTTACCAGACCTGATGGTAAAAAATACATTTACGGAAGCTATCGAAATACCCGTTAGAGGACCGGAGAGGCAAATGCAGAAGATGGAGGGTATATGGCAAGATAAGGGAGAATATGAGAGGCAGCAGGATGTGATGCAAGGGGAAATCGGTCAAGGAGAAAATACTCTTAATAGCGACTTGGAAGAAGAGAGTGGTCATGTTCCGAGGGTCAGAAGTACGAAGAGCACTGGAGAGATAGATGCGAGAAGGGAGGCCAAAAAAGATAGGAGGAGGAAAGAAAGATTAATCCGGGAAGGGAACAGGATCAGGGAGAAAGATGCCGAGGGTTGAGCGAGTTTGGCCAAACTATGAGTACTTCTAAAGGCTACAACTCTCTATCGGACGCTTTGACGGATTTCTCGTTGTCCAATGCTTTTTCATCAGCCTTGGTTTCGTCGCCATACCAGCCGAGTGCTCCCAATCTTTCAGGCAAAATAGGATGTGAGAAGTGATAGCTTGAGTACATCCAATCGGCATCCATGGTGCTCAGATTTTGGATCTGGAGCTTAATGAGAGACTTGGCTAGCTGCGTTGAGTATCCTAGCTTGACTGCAAAGTCGTCTAGAAGAGGGTTTAGTCAAGATCGAAGAAATGATATAAAACTACGTACCAGCTTGAAACTCGAAAGTCCTGCTCAGCACATTCAGCAAAAGCTTCACCACGGTATCCATGGGTGCAAGAGCGTCGGAGAAGAGGATAAATCCAATGATGATGGGGAATTCCTTGTGGAAGCCAAAGGACTGGTACAGCGAGCGATTGTTGATGAAGACGGAGAATAAGGCAAAGATATAGAACGTATGAAACTGTCAGACAACATCAGTGAATATTCATGCGATCTTGCAATATGGCCTACCTGGCTGATACCGAACAGCTTGGTAGTATGACCTAAGCTCCAGTGTCCAAGTTCGTGTGCCAATACCGCAACCACCTCTTCCGTCTCGCTCTTCTCGATGAGGGTATCATAAATGACGATATGCTTCTTCCATGGCAGACCGTAGAAGTACGCATTGCTGTGTGCACTTCGCTTGCTTCCATCAATCACATATAGCTCTTTCAGTGGAAAATCAAGCCTCTTGGCTAGACCTTCGACGCCAGTCTTCAGTGACCCTTCCTCCAATGGAGATAACTTATTGAACAAAGGTAGTATGAAGATCGGATATATCGTGATACCAAACATTTGCACGCCGATAGAGAAGAGCCACAGGTAGTAGAAGAATTGGTTGCCGGTCCTTTGCACAATTGCCAAAAATCCACTGAGCAGTGGTGCCCCGAAGACAACCATGAGAGCTTGCCCCTTGATCATGTCCATGATCCAAAGCTTCACGGTCTGCTTATTGAATCCAAACTTCTCTTCTAAGACAAAGGTTCCATAGTAATCAGTAGGTAGAGATAAGATTGAATTGATGATGTTGAAAACGAAGAAAAAAATGAGAGTGTGGACGATTTCGCCGGAGTATCTTTCAGGAACATAATGAGCGACCCAAAGCCCGGTCAAAGCCCACAGCTTAGGTAGTACGTCGTAGTATATTATGCTGTAGTTCTGAACTTGGCTATATAGCCCGGAAACGAATCCAAACTTGGCCTTGGCTCGTCCATATGCCTGACTTTTGTCAAATACTTCCTGAGAAACTTCTCCACGAAGTGCTTTTGGGGGCTTCGTTTGCTTCAGGACCTGATATTGCCGAAGCGAGAGAAATCCTTCTAAGAGATATTGTCCGAGCGAGAAGCTGACTATAAGTTTCTTCCATGGAAATCCAGGCCTGTCGAGGAAGCGTCCCAAACGCTGTATCAAGAATTAGCTGGCGAATACATGAACAAATATGGGTGAGGATTACCTGGAGGACATCCATGGTTGTGGAAGGGTAATAGGATATGATGGTGTTATCGCAAAAGAATGAACGTTGAAGAACAGACGGCTATTGTAAGAGAAACTTCATTGCATTTCTGGTGCACGCGAGATCTGTCCCTATGGATCACGTTATCTTAAGGCAAGGACGAAAGCTTTCCATGATGACAACCACATAGAGTTCAACATTCGCCAACCTCACGTTATGTATGGAAGAGCATAAAAGTGGCAGGGCTGTTTGCAGAACTTTCTGAAACGTGACAATAGCTCAGGGATCACAAGGATACAAGGTACAGGATGATATGGAGACGCCAAGGAGCCCAGTTTCTTGTGGAAAGCACACAGCATTTGATTCTCAACGGATAGCAATATCAATATAAATGGGTAGCTCCGTTGGAAGATGGCATCTGTCAAAGTCAGCGGCTCTTCCAATGGCCTGGTCATGCCCCAGCGGCCCAAGCACGACCGAAAGCCCTCCTCACCCATGAACCCAGCTTTCATGACCTCTGCCCCTGGAAAAGTCATCGTTTACGGAGAACATGCCGTCGTACATGGAAAGGCAGCAATCGCGGCAGCCATCTCGTTACGATCATACCTATTGGTAACCACGTTGTCAAAGTCACAGCGGACTATCACCCTTCGGTTTCCAGACATAGGTCTCAACCATACATGGGACATCGACGATTTGCCTTGGTCCATATTTTCGAATCCTTCCCATAAGAAAATGTACTACGACCTTGTCAATGATCTCGACTCAGATCTCATTGAAGCTATACAACCAAATCTGGTTCTTGTGTCCCCACAGGCTACATCGGAGAAAAGAAAAATACATCAGGGTGCAGCTAAAACCTTTCTTTACCTTTTCCTCTCGCTCGGCTCCCAAACATTCCCGGGCTCAATCTACACCCTTCGCTCCACTATTCCTATTGGCGCTGGACTGGGTAGCAGCGCCAGCATCAGCGTCTGCCTCAGCGCTGCCCTACTTCTCCAAATCCGCACGCTATCCGGCCCACACGAGGATCAGCCCCTAGGGGAAGCCGAGCTGCAATTGGAAAGAATCAATCGCTGGGCCTTCGTAGGTGAGATGTGTCTTCACGGGAACCCTAGCGGCGTTGACAACACTGTCTCGACAGGCGGTAAAGCGGTCCACTTCAAACGCACAGACTACACTAAACCACCTACCGTAACTCCTCTACGTAACTTCCCCGTACTGCCCCTTCTCCTAGTCAATACTAGACAGACACGTTCAACCGCTAAAGAGGTTGCGAAGGTTGGAGCTTTGAAAAAGGAAATGCCAGTCCTTACAGAAGTGATCCTTGATGCAATAGACAGAGTGACCGAGTCTGCTCATAGCCTCATTAGCTCCTCGGACTACAACGAAGAAGATCTACGGACGGCCCAAACGCTAGGCACGCTGATGAACATCAACCACGGCCTGCTTGTATCCCTTGGAGTGTCCCATCCAAGATTGGACCGCATCCGCGAGCTCGTTGATGGAGTTGGTATTGGCTGGACAAAACTCACCGGTGCAGGGGGCGGTGGTAGTGCTATCACTCTCCTCAAGCCAGATACTTCGCCCGCAAAGCTAAGAGAATTGGAAGGAAAGCTTGATGCTGAGGACTTTGAGAGGTTTCAGACTACCCTTGGAGGCGATGGGGTCGGTATCTTGTATCCCGCAGTGCTGAAGCATGAGGGTGCGGAAGACGGAGGTGAGGAGATCGACCAGGAGAGGTTCCTACAGGCTGAGGGGGAGGATGGGGTTGAGCGGTTAGTTGGCGCTAGAGGAAACAACGAGGGTTGGAAGTTTTGGAAGGTTGCAGGCTAATGACTAGAGTGATATAGAAGGTGTATGGTATTCATGCTTCTGGTGATGCAGATAGAGGGCTATCATCCATGTCTCGCGACAATGTTAAACATTATGTTAGCCTTTCAGTGGCTGGGGCTCAAGACTTTGCTGTATGGCGGGGCAGTGAGTGGCAGCTATATTTATCAAGAGCTTTCAAGACCAATTGTCCGCTTCGATGCCGACGTCCTGGTGCGATCGAGCCTTGTCGATTGGTTGTAATTGCAAATTCTCCCATCGGCTAGCCTTGACGAGTACGTGAAACGCTGATGTTTGCGAGGCTCGAAACATCGCTTTTGCATTTCGCATGCCATGTGGAGGGGAATCTGGAGATCAAACATCGTTCCAAAACCCCATAGTTGATATACATAACACGTTCGTCTTGGCCGTCAGAAATAAAGCAACAAGGTGCACGGCCACAAGTATCATCGAAATCGTTAGGTGGGGGCCATTGAGCAGGATGTCAAGCGCTGCGAGACCGAGTAAGGGGTAGGCCACAATGGGATTCGCGGCCATAGGCGTACAGAACGAACTCAATGAGACAACCTTCAACAGCAGCAGCGCGATCTTGGAGCCTCGTTGCGTAGCAAAGCTCTGAAAACCAATCCGCAAACCAAGGTTTTGTGTCAACGCAGGCGGCGCAGTGAGTTGAGGCACCGTTGTCAACTTTGTGGGAGATGGAAACCTGTCGCGCATTACAAGGCTACCTCCAGGACTGAGTGCCTGCTCATCTTCCTCATGGTGATGTCCAGCCCCTGGTATTGGAGTATGACCGCGATCCCTTTGGAAGGACCCCAGACGTAGCTTAGCAGGTCCACCAGCACGCATTAGACTGGTGGATAGTCTGCGCACAGGCGTTGATGATGGAGGAATATCGACTGAGGAGATTCTTGCATCGTTGCGGAGGTCATCGAACATATGCCCTGCTGATCTAGGCCTAGTCTCCGAAATTCTGTCAAAACCTGCGCCTGTCTTGATTCCCTGCAGGATCGCTTCGGCACTCGGTCTCTCATTAGGGTCAAGGGAGAGGAGGCGCCGAAGAAAGGTGTACAGCTGCTCCGGGAGATCAGGTCGCAATTTCCTTTCCTCGTGGAGACCTGACCAACTGGTAATCTCCTCTCTAAGTTGATCAAGATCCTCGTTATCTTCGTTGAGAATGTCGGCGCTGCTGTAAGGCAATTGCGCGAAACAAAGAAAATAAAGTATCATACCCAGAGAAAAGATGTCGCTCTTCGTTGTGAAGTTGCCGTACTCCCCAGATGGCAGACGGCGTAGAACTTCTGGAGCACAATACGAAATGGTTCCCGTAGCACCTGTCGACTTGCGAACCATGTCAACTACCTGGACTTCTCCGAAGTCACTGACCAGCACTCGCGGTCGATCTCCAGACCCATCATTATGTAGCAAACAATTACTAGGTTTGAGATCACGATGAATGTAGCCATTCACATGCAAATGATTTAGACCCAAGGTAATGTCATTGAAAAATGATTTGATCTCGTCGAACGACAATTTTCGACTTCGAAGATCGTTCGGCGGTTCATGTTGATTCTTTGAGCGACGTCTGACGCGCTCCTTTAGCTGGTCAGGAGAGATGGTTAAGTTCGATTGTTGGAAAACATATTGGTGAAGGTCCCCCGAATTGCAGTATTGCTGCAAGATGAATGCACAAGGTACACTGGGCCCAAAGTTGGAAATCTTTACATCCTCCAGCCAAACGTGATGGTATCTTACCAGATGCTCCTGCTCCAAGTTGTAGAGTAGGTGGACCTCATCCAGTACTGTTTTCAGCCATTCCCGGTCGTCTCCAACTGGTACCCTTTTACAGGCAAACTGCCCCATGATGTTGCCATCCAGCATGTGAGTGACTAATAATACAACTCCCTTACCTCCTCTTCCAAGCTCCTTATTCACGACATAGCATCTTTCAAAGTATCCGGGGCTGAAAGCTTCTGTTGAGATACCATTTGGCGATGGAGGTGATGCTGGTGGGCTGCTCGCATAAGACGTCTGTCTCGGGTTTGGCGTAGAGTACCCTTGGTTCCCGACAGGCTGCACGAGCCGTCGACGCGGAGATGGTGGGGCCGAAGATTCTGGAGATCCGTATATGCTCTCATATAGTATACGAAAGTACTGAGGATGTACATAGCCAGGAGTAGCCCTAGGACTCGGGGTGCCATGCTCTTGACTGGCGCCCCTGACTTGCTCTTCCAATGGCCGATGACATGTCGGACATTCTGTAATATCCAGCTGCCTAGGCACCAACTGTTGCAATTGCGGATCAAAGATAACCACTTCATTCTTGTGTTGCCTAAGCTTAGAGTCAGCTTTTTCAAAGAAGTAGAATGACGGGAAACCCACTTACAGCACCACCTCCTGGCTCCTCGGAGCATATGGGATGATTGACATGTTTGATGGATAGGTGGTTTCGGACGCTGTGAACTAATTCCGATGTTGATTTTTGGGTCCGCAGTAAGCCTTTTCACATAGTTGCGCTGTACCTGCGCCTTTCAGGCGATCACCGCATAGTGAATATTTAGAAGCTACTTCTGATACAAGAAGATTTCAACGACGTTGCTTATGACGTTGTTATCGAGAAGCAGAGAGCGCATGACTCCGCATTTCTTCGGAATCTTTACGGGTGTTAATGTCACGTGACCAACTGAAGCTCTGATGTAAACATTCAGAATCGTCCACGACTTTTGAATCTATCCGCAAAACAACCACCAACCCAACTCGAGCCTCAGGGCGCACGATACGCAGAGAAGTCGCCTTCCTTGATGCCCTGCAGCGTTTCTCCTCTTAACCCTGCACACCACCTCCTCCATTCAACCGGCTGCGTAACGCATCCACCACTAACGAGCTGCCCATCTGCAAAAAGATCATAAACAAGCTCTCCATAAATGCCCTGTTGGACAGCATATCTCGCAATGCCCTCTAAAAGTGCTAGCTCGTGGTACACGGCAAAATCAAACGTCGTCCCCGTTCGCTTCTGTACAAAGATCCATGCGGACATGTCACGGTCGGACATCTCGGCCGTGTCAACTTCATCACTGGCATCATGGAGGCCGACTCGATGCATCATCATGATAATTGATGAGAAGAACCCTACTTTTGAAAGCTGAAAGCCAGTAAAGTGGAATGCGACCTCAAGCTGCGGGAGATTGTTACCAGGAACTTTTAAGAGAATGGTTGTTGCGTCCGCTTCTTGCACAGTCAATAGAGAGGGTTGCGATGACCGCTTCCTTGACGTTGCTATTGCACTAGTATCAATGTTACGGAGACCTGGTCCATCATGATCGCTGATGCGATTGAGGATTCCATTATACAGATACCTTCGTCGATATGTCTCGAAAAAATGGACGCCAGCAAGGTGATTGTCATTCATGAGAGTTACCGGGAGCACAGCTAACGCGTTCATGACACTAGATCGAATCGTTTTGGCGCTTGGAGCCCTGCGAACGGCTCCCATGCTAATAGTGATCTTTCCGTCTGCGTACTCTGTATCTCTGAAATTGTACATTGGTTGCGATACTGCAGCATCTTTGAGTCCTTCCAACTTCAGTGCATTGATAAAGCCCAGCGCTATTTCTTCAATGGCGAACTCCGTGAGCCGCTGTGGGAGATATCCCACTCTTAATCCGTCAACATCGTTGTTGGTGGCACTGATGTTCCAAACGGTACTCGTGGTCAAGTTGCTATCGTAGGCATTGTCAGTAAGTCTACCTTCTTTGGCTACGTTAATGTATCTAAACCTCTCCGCTAAGCCGAATGACAGGAGCACTCACAGATTTATAGGAGTAGAAGCTCCTCTCCGTATGATGTCTTCATGGGCTAAAACGCCTTGTGCATAGTGGGTGGAGGCCAAGTACAATAATGATAATAACGTACGATAGGAGTTGGAGACCATCCTCATGAAGCAGAAGAATATCAGTATTGAGACAGTTTAGGAGGTCGAAGTTAGGATAGCTTTGACAATAATTGGGTGTCGCTTGCTTGTATTGCGCAAGTCGCCAAAGTCCGGTAAGGAAGTTACAGAGTATCGTAAGAGTGGTTATGCGCAAGCTGGTGCGGAATGCGTTTGCGCCTATGGATCGAAGTCAATATAAGTATAAGTGATGATTGAAAGCTTTGGGAAATTGATGCGAGTGAACAAGCACATCAACAGTGTCACATTCTTCCGTCATTCGATAAATGGAAGTCTTGTCAAAAGCATTGAACTTAAATGGGATATGCCGGTCAACATTCATCCATCATAAGGCGAAGTAGATCTCGTTGGGCACATCATCACAATTCACGAACTGGAAAGACTAGACAGGACATGAGGACCCTTTCAGATCAATTCTAGGTATCTGATCATTTCAAGCCTCCTGCTAGTGGAAACATTCTCGTGACTCCTCAACGCTTTCGCTAAAACGCCTCGAAATACGTGAAGAATGTTTAGACAACCGTTATACCAATTGAGATACATAAGAGTGGGAATATGCCAGACCAGTTTTTCCGAACCCCGTGGTATAGACAAAGCAAGGCCTGAATTCCTAATTCGACTCTTCCAGTCTTGTCGCTATTCTCAGACGTAAGGCCGGGATCGGTAGTCTCGCGAGCTCCTGTGATGCCTGGATCCACTACGGGAGTGGCCTCGCCTAAAATCATGTCAGCAAGGTAGATCCTGCAACAGCCAAGACACATTGAACGCTACCTCGAGTCGTGACTTCTCCTTCTAGTATATGTCTCCTTGACAACAACTTCCTTCTCACTCCTATGCATGAAAAGTAACAGGAAAGCAGTGATGGCGAAGAAGATGCAATTCATGATTCCGAAAGCGAAGCTCGCCTTGAGCATCGAGCAAGGCTTATTGAAGTTGGCTGAGAAGGGACTCGACGCGCTGGCACCACCCGAGCCCACGTAGATGCCGAATTGACTGTTGGTGCTGATACTCGAACAATTCTGCTTAGTGATGCCGCGGAGCTCATATACGCCGGCTATGAAGGCTCCGACGAAGCAGAAATCGATGAAGGAGACGAAAATGGCGGATTCGCGGGTCGACTTCCGGCGGACGAGAGTAGCAATCGCCCAGGCGGCAGCAAGAACAGAGACGATGAAGAGGGTCAGGACGTAAGCTGGTGTAAGCTCGTTTGCCTTCGTAAAGCCATGGACGAACCAAGCAAGCATCCCGAGGGTCGGAATCAAGGTGATTATTTGAAGGAAGCGCCAAAAGGCGAAGATGAGTCCGGCAATCATTATTGGGATTGTCCTAATGAGAGATGGCGACTAAAGAGCAAGTATACGAATTGAGGATAGATGTTTGGACTCTCGACTTCGAGTTCAAATGGAGGCTTTGTCCAGGCTAGGAATATTTAGCAGACGTGAACGCGGTCACAATGTGTGAAGGAAGCGGGCACGGCGGGCTGGGCTTGTGTGACGTGCTGGTTGGCCGGAACGGAAATGCGATGGAGTCGCCTAGAACGACTCGAATGCTCCCACAACGGACTCGAGAGAGCCGATATAAGGTATTTGTACGACTTCTTTCGAGGATATTCGAGGCTGAATGATGATATCCTCGTGGATCAGGTGGAAAAGAAGACCATATATCTGCAGGCTGGAAGCAGGATCGCAAAGCTGCGCAATCTAACGCGCGAGCTTGGTAGTTGGTGAGATGAGGAAGACAAGATCGATGGCGGAAGAGGAGAGGATATGTACGTTGCGCAAAGCTGGGTGAATAGAAAGAGCAAACAGGTATTCGTCGAAGATGTTCGTTGATGAACTGCCACGAGGCTGGCAAGTTGTGGCGGGGCTGGAAACTTGGTAGAATAGGTAGGTGGCCCGCAAAGGCTAGAACTAGCTCCCGAGGGTCGGTAAAATTGCGGCCAACATCGGAAAACGACTTTTTTTTACCGACCCTCGTCCCGGCGCTATTCCGGCAGTAAATTACAGCCCCGAGCCATGAAACCTCGATAGGTTAGCTTCTGAAAGTGGAGCTTACTACTAATGGGATCGTCTTTCTGCGTAGAATACTGCGTATTCCTCGTACTGTTGCATTACTAAAGAGTCATTGCAAGGCAGACAGTCGAGACAGTAAAGTGTTGCCTTAGTACCTCAGACGTGCCATTGCCCCATTGGCCAGCAAATTAGTCGCTAAGCCTATTTAGGCTAGCAAAGCTGACTACGTAATAGGAGGGCGGCACGTCTAAGCGTAAAACCCTGTAATTTTACTAGATATTCTATTTTTTAGTAACGCGCTATATAAATTTTTCGCTTATTAATAAAATTTATTAATATTTAACTTTACGACGTACCTACGTAGAATTCTACTATTAATTTACTAGGTATACTAATACCTAATTATACTCTTACTTCTTTTAATTCTAAATAGCCTACTTTTAGCCTAATCCGCTTATAATAACCTGTCTATAACGCTGTCGCCGTCTATTAACTCTAAATTTCTAAAAATCCTAGTAGCTAGCTAGTAATAACGATAATAGGGTAGCTTATTTTTCTAGCGGTTAGTAGGTTAGTATAGCGGAATCACGTTATAAAAAGTAACGCGAGGTAAAGGATACTATTAGGTAATAGGTATATAAAGGCTTGCCTTACTATCTAAGGAGGTAACCCCTTATATCTAACTAAGCTAAGCTATATAAGGTATAGCGCCTACTATACTATAGTAGTATTTTATAATAGTTACCGCTAATAGGAAAAGGAGAAATATATCCTTATATACTATACTTCCTAGTATAGAAAGTATTCTACTCTACCTTAATTATATATATGTACTATTTCTATATACCTAGCTATCTAATACTATTCTAGAAGTCTTACTATATATTAGGGATAAGGACGTTAAAATTAAAATCTATAAGGTCTTTAATAAAACTAATCCTTTTCTACCTTAACTAACTATCCCTTAGAATCCTAGGTAAGTTATTTTTAGGCGGGTATAAAATATAATAAGATTATAAGATAGATAGCGTATTAGTAATATTTTTAGGTAGGTATAAAATATATTAAGATAGTAAGGTAGATAGGGCGTTAGTAAGTTAATAACCTATAGGCTTATAGTATCTCTTTTTACCCTTTACTTCCTTTTATACCTCCCTCTCTTTAAGCTACCTCTTAGTATATTTACTTACTTCCTTAGAGGTATATTATATATCTTTACTAGCTAACTACCTCTTAGTACGTTTATTTACTTCCTTAGAGGTATATTATATATCTTTACCGGCTAGTAGGCTATTATCTAATAATATATCTAATAACTAAGTATTTAAGGTTTCCTCCTATTTTATCTTTACCTTATTTACTTTATCTACTTACCTCTTATTTTTCGCCTTAATAATAGCCGCCTCCTAGTTATTAGCGATACTAAGAGTCTTATAAAACTAGGAAGGTAAGAAATAATTTACTTAACTTTAATAAAGCGCGTAGAGTACTTTAGCTAATAACTTTATCCCCTTATTAGTTAGATACGTCTTAATATAGTCCTATAATACTTACCCTATAAAATTAAGTAAGGCGCCCGTAGTATTAGAAAAGTCTACTATTATTTTAAGACCTAGCTATAGTAATTTATTATTATCTATATTAGATAGTTTACTAACTATATTAGTAAGGTATATAAGCTTTTTATTTATTACTATTACTATCTCCTCTAATATTATTATTATTATAATAAGGATATATACTATATAATTACCTATTAAATTAATACCTTAGTTCTCTATCTTTATTACCTCTAGGTTTACTATCTTCCTTACCTCTATAATCTAAAGGAAGGTAGGCTTTATTTAAATTAGTTATTCTATTTTAATAGGGTTATTAGCTACCCTAGTAACCTCTTTCTCTTACTTTTAGGATTTTAGCGGGGCTAAGTTAGGGTTTAAAGTAGGATTCCTAGCTAACTTAGTAATAAACCCTTTATCCTCTCCTTTTATTCTTAATAACTTCACGAATATAATAGGAGCTATTAGGAGTAATAATAAGGTAAGGGCCTTATTAATATAAACTTTATATATATTTAACTTTTCCTTTAGTTTCCCTATCTACTAGCTTCTAACTTACTACTTGGGCGTAATACTAGCTATCCTAATATCCCCTTATAAGATATAGGTATTATAATAAATAATATCTTATATTATCTCCCTATTAAATATATTAGCCGCGTTACCCTTATTTTCACGCCTCTTAAGTAGGTTACTATTATAAGAGAAATCTAGTAGCTAACACGAGTTTTTTACGCAGGATATTAGCCTAGCGTAAATAACTTACTAAGTTATATAGTTAAATAAGGTAGTTTTAATAGGAGGCTAAGTACTCTTATTTAACGCGTCTATTATAAGATCCTACTTTATAATAATTAGCTATTTACCTTAAAGTAATTAATAGGCTATTCTAGGGACTACTAGAAAAGGTAATATTAGCTATAATAGCTAGTACTAATATTCTTCTAGTATTTCTTTAATTACTTAAGTAGGTAATTCTAATATAAGTCTAGCTTAATACCCCTTAATCTTATCTTTTATATAACTTAACGCGCCCTTTTTAACTTAACCTCTAACTATACTAGTAAGTATTTTACTTCTTTATAAATATATAATAGTAGTAGTTTAATATAATAATAAGTAGAGTTAAGTAATATAGTTATATAATAAGTAAGAGTTAAGGAAAGTAAAAGTAAGTTTATACTAACTACTAAGACTTTACTAAGAATTATAAAGGGATATTTTATATTATAAAGATAGTAGTTTAATATCCCTACTTATATAAATAGGTATCTAGCTAGGTTTATACTTACCTAGCTAGATATATATAACGTACGCGGTATATTATATAATATTAGTTATACTTATCTTATAAATTAACCGCCTAACCTAGAAGGTCTTTACTATACTACGTATTATCCTTTAGGCTATAACCCTTCCACCTAACTAAGTACTTAATAATTAGTTTTCTACGGCCGTACTTTCTCTACTACTTTCCTACTAGCTCTTTAATCTTATATAAGTACTATTTATTATTTAGCTCTTCTACTATTAGAGAGTAGTCTAGCTTCTAGCCTCTATTAAATAGGTTATTACCTTATAGTAACTTTTCTAGTTATATAATTAAAATAACTAAATAGATTTTCTAGTTTACTAGAATTATTAATTTATAAGCTAATTTCCCTACCTTCTATATAATCTTAATAAGACCCGCCTATTAATTTAATAGCTTTACTTAGATTATATTAGGTAGATTATACCTAGTATATAACTTTATAAAGACCTCCTTACCTTTATTAGATTAAATTAGCTAATAGTATTTATTATACTTAATCTTAGATTTAATATAAGCCTACCTAATTAAATCTTCTACCTCCTTCTAGATAGTAATCCTATTCTCTAGAAATTAACTAGCCTTCTAATTAGTTAAGGGTAATAAGGTAAGGGTATTATATAGGTAGTACTTATATATAACCTTATTTAAGCTTATAAATATTATAGAGCTAGGTAAATTACGTTAGTAATTTCTAAAAACCTAGAGGGGTACCTAGAGCTAGCCTCGGGCCGCCCTGGGCCCCTAGGGCCGTGGTTTGAGAAAGCTTGCCCTAGGGCGGTAGGGGTAGATACGAGTCCGCCTAGGGCCGACTCGGGTACCCTAATTACTATACTTTCGGCCTATAGCTATAATTCCGTACTAGGGACTATTAAAGGCGTACTTAATATTATTAATAATTCCCTAATCTATATTAAAAAGGTTATTAGTATAAGTAAGGTATATTATACTATATTTATATTATAAAGATACTATATTAAGAGTACGCTAATAGTAATATATTAATTATATAATATAATAACTAATTATACTATTAATTATATAGTTATATAAAGCGCTAGATATAAAGAATATTAAAATTATAAGAAGTACGAGATATATAATATATACTAGACGTCCCTAATATATAAGATATATAAGATATATAATACGTACTAGATATCCTAAATATACGAGATATACGAGATATACTAGATATACTAGGTATATTAGATATACTAGCTACGCTAGATATATTAGATAAACCGTATTTCCTTTATATATTTACTACCTAATTATTACTCTTATCTATTTAATTAATAGATAATTTAAGACTAGTAAGTACTATATACTTATTCCTATCTACTCTAGTTTAAAAGAGGGTATAATTATCCTCTATTACTAGCTAGTATTCTTAATAGTTATTATTATAAAAGGAATATTAATATATTTAAGTCTCGTTTAAATTAATCTACTTATAGAATTTATCTTATAGTAGTTAATATACTAACCTATAATTCCGCCCCTTAAATAAGACTATCTTATAGGATCCTCTATTACCTTCTTTATAACTAGCCTTAATACTATTATCTAGTACTACCTAAGTTAAGTATAAGTCGCTAGTATTCTACTTAAATAAATATACTTACTAATACTCTACTATAATTCTACTCCGCTTTAGGAAGATCCGTAGTCTAAGAGACTAGTATATTTATAAGAAGATTATTAGAATTAGTTCTATTACTTATACTATCTTTAATTACTCCTATCTTTATAAATATTATACTACGAGTCTAAGTTAAATATATAAGTAATAACGGGCTTTTATATACTATTTATTAGTTAAATAGTAGTAGATCTTCAAGTAAAGGTTAGATTTAATAACTAAAATTAGATAATATAATATCTCCCTTATAAGAATTATTATCCTTATTAAGTATATTATATAGGTTTTACCCGCTATTATAACTAGCTAGGAGTAAGCCCTAGCTAGTATCCTTATATATATTATATAATAGACGGATTATATTATCTCTATTATTATCTATAAGGGTTATACTTTTACTAACCCTATCTTATAAATACTTTATAACCTTCTCCTATCTATCTTTACCTTAATTAAACTATATTAATATATAGAGATTAAAGTTCTTTATAAGAAATATTAATATTTAGTAAATTAGTATTAATTATAAAATATCTTTAATAATAGGGCCCTAATATAAGTAATCTATCTTTTTATTTAAAGACGTATATTCCTTAATTATATAGTAAATTATTAAAAGTAGAAAGTAGATTATCCTAGGGTAGAATAGTTAGAAAAGGTACCTTATAATTATTAGGAAGCCTAAATTAATAGATATCCTTTTATAGAATACTTTAATAATTATATTAATAATAATATTAGCCTAGAACTTTATAACTATCTAGTAAACTAGATTAGCTTTAATTCTATTTATCTACCTTCTTTAATATTAAACCTTTAGATTATCTATATTATAATATATAAAGATATATTTATTTAAAAGTTTTATAATAAGTTTATAAGACTACTTAATACTTAAGAAATAGTAATATAACCTAATTAGGGTTTTAATTCTAGGTATAACGTAAGATTAAAATAAACTTATACTATTATAAAGCTACTATCGCATTAATATCTTATTAATATATTAATAATTAGAAATATATTTCTTTCTACTAACCTTTTACGCCTTATATACCTTTAGGATATTATTAATATCTAGTCTATAATTATATTACTATCCTACCTTTTTAGTATAATACTTCTATACTTTAATTATTATATTACTAAAATTAGTTAGATTATATTTAAGCTAAGGTATATACTATTTACTACTACTACTAGTAAATACTAGTACTTATAAGTATAGTATAACCTTAGATAAGATAGCTTTATAACCTATTATAAAGATATTCTATATTCCTTTACGGCGCCTTAGCTAACCTTATAGGAAATTATACCCTTACTCTTCTTTACCCTTAAGTACCCCTACTATTAGCTTATTATAATTATAAGGTAATCGCGGTCTTTAAGCTCTTAAGAGGTTCTTATTTAAGGATAGAGACGTAGTATTATAAAGGGATCTAGTATAAGATATATACTTTAAAGTAGATAATATTATATTAGGTCTTAATTACTAAACTAGCTATAAAGTTAATATACTACCCTTTATATTAATAATAATATAAGCCGCTTCTATTAATATAGTAGATTAATATAGGAATTTATAATATAATATACCCTCTTTATTAGTTATATCCTAATAAGTTCCTTATCTAACTCTTCTTTATTAATAATATAGTCGTTTTATCTCCCTTATTTTAAGTTTAAATCTATTATATTTAGTAATAGCCTTTACTTTATAACTATTTAATTCTTTTAAATATAGGATTTACTATTACTAACCTTACTATCACGGTTAATACTATTAAGTATATTAGATAGACTATAAACTCCGCCGGCCTACTTAAATAATTAGCTCCTACTATAAATAGGTATAATATTATAGGTATAGATATTATATATAAGACTAGGAGCGGCTTCAACTTCTCCTACTTCTACCTACCCTTACCGTAGCGAGCCTCTAAGATATTATACTTTAATTAGGGCGAATAGTCTTTAATTTAATAGGATAAGTATTTCTTATAAAAATAGGGGTACTAGAGAATAATAATATAGTAGGTAAATAAGTTTATAAAAGAATATTTAAGAAATAAGGAGGTAGCTTATAATTAAAAGAAGAATAAGGGGTAGAGATCTAACTATATATTATATACTTTTTATATATTATTATTATTACTTTTAGGTTAAAACATATTAGATTTAGTAAAAACCCTATTTAGTATATAAATATATTAGTCTATTATATCTAGTATATCTAATAAGATCTAGCGCGTAATTCTCACGTTTTAATTATTTAAACCCCCTAGAAATTATTAGATATTTATTTAGAACTTATAATAAATATAACTACTTTAGAATACCTACTCTCTTATTACTATCTCTTATTATTCTAAAGCTTTACTTATTTCTAGTATACTATCTCTTTAAATTAAAATACTTAGCTTTAATTATTATACGTAATAGATAGTATAAAATAATACTTTTTACTTTATCTTAAATTATATCCCCTATCTAATATTCTCCCCTTTATAATAAGATAAATACCTAAATTAGAAGTAGATATTACGCCGTTAATAGTATCTTAATTAGTCCCTCTTTCTCCTTAGTTACTATATATATAATAACCTTATAACTATTTATTTTAAGACATAAGTCTATTAGCCTATAAATTATTATAAACTATATATAGCTTAATACCTTAAGACTAATATTAATATAATAGTTAATAATATAGTAAAGGTAGTATTATACTAAGTAATTTCCTAGGGGGTAGAAGGTACTAACGTACTTATTAATATTTATACTACTTATAATAAATAGTTCTAATCTACCTTAGCGCGGATTAAACTACTTAAGGAGGAACTCGTCTCTTTATAAGTAGATAAGTATTATTAGCGAGAGAGAACCTATAAAGTATATTAAAATCTTAACTATACCTATTCTAAAGTTATAACTTAGGATTCTACTCCTAGTATAAATAGCCCTCCCTTTATTTATAGTAATATTATTAATAATACCTAATTAATCTATTAAAATACCTAGGATAGTTACTAGAGCTATATAATAGGAGGAGTAATAATAAGTACCTCCGTCTAATTATACTAATATCTCTTAAAACCTAAGTTATTAGATAGTTAACTCTACCTAAACTTTAACCTAGTTATTTATTACTATTATCCTCTTACTATTCTAATTATAATCTTATAAACCTAATAGATATAGAGCTATTACAGCCTTAATCTTATTAGCCTTCTATTATTTATAAGATATCTTCCTCTACTTCCTTAAGCTTATAATTATAAGTATCTTTACTCTTTTAAACTTTTATATATATACTAGGGGTATAGAGGTTATATATAAGATAGTATTTATTATTATATTATATCTCTTAGGCTAATTCTAGCTATTATTATTTTCTATATATCTCCTATAATTAGCGGGTTATAGAGTAGTAGATATAGGGGTTTATATTATTAATAGCGGCTTAATACTATATTATATAATAGGGCTTTTATATTAATTTACCTTATACCTATTAAAGTTTAAATATTTATTAATTACTATTAATTATCTTTAAGTAAAGCTTACTATTTAATAAGTTATTAATTATAAAAAGTAATTAGCTAAGCCCTAATAAATATACTTTAAATAATATATATCTCTAGGATTAAGTATTTATATATTCTATTCCCCTAATTTATTTAGGCTTATAAAATATAGAATCCTAGTTAATATTAAATCTAATATCTTCCCGTAAGATTTATATAAATAAATTAAAGTATAAGTTATTTATAATAATCTTATTAATAGCTTTATTAGATATAATTAGGTCTTAAGGCCTATATATCCTAACTTTCCCCCTATTCTTCTTATAATAGCTAATATTTATATTATTAAAGGTAATATTATATAACTAAAGTATTAATATTATTCCTCTTATAACTATTAACGTAGTATTAACCTTACTCTTATAATACCTTCTTTACTTTTTATTATTATTATATTTCTAGGCCTAGTATATTAAATACTCCTCTTTCTAAGCTAGATTAATATTACTAAAAACCTTATAAAACTACTATATAACTCTTATAAAGGCGGGTTATAGCTCCTTCTTTATAGTAATATTATTAATTTTATCCCTTAAATTCTTATATATATTAATATCCGCCTCTAGTATTATATATATTACCTTATATATCTTATTATTAATAGTAAGACTAGCGTAAATCTAATTATTTACCTAATAATTAACCTTTAACTCCTTCTAGATCTATTCCGGTAAGGCAGCTAAAGTAATTATAATATAGACTAAAAAGTATTATAAGCTAACCTCCTACTTTATAATATATCGATTTATATATATAATTCCTATTATAAAGTCCTTAAAGTAGACTTTATATAGTTAATTACTATTATAATAATCTATTTTAATTATAACGCGTAGGTATTTAACCCTAGAGGGAAAGTAAGGGTAGGGTAGCGCTAGAAAAATTATATTTTATACGCGACTATAATACTAATATATCTTATATATCTTATATACCTTATATATCTTATATAAGATCTTATAAATATTATACGTCTTATATATCTTATAACTCTTATATATCTTATATATTATATATATCTAATATATTATATATATATTACACGTCGTATATATCTTATACGTCTTATATATTTTATATATCTTATATATCTTATATATCTTATACGTCTTATATATCTTATACGTCTTATATATCTAGTATATTATATATATCTTATATATTATATATATCTTATACGTCTTATATATTTTATATATCTTATATATATTAGTATCTTATATATTTTATATATCTTATATATTAGCCTTAGTATAGTCTATATTTATAGAAAGGTATATATAATAGAATTTAAAGTATATATCTTAAAATA
>JAABUX010002929.1_pt1 | contig 23341 bp, 19 predicted proteins | sample 5561851 | NCBI WGS metagenome assembly JAABUX01 (sample SAMN10711883, study PRJNA513361) | rock metagenome | isolation source: Antarctica rocks | place: Antarctica: Victoria Land, Richard Nunatak red sandstone | collected 2016-01-03 | reverse complement strand
TCGCGCTGGCCCAGGCGGGCTTCGGGATCAACTGGGTGTGGTTCCCGACACTCTTGGGCTGGGCTGCCAAGGCGCTGATCCTGCGCTACGGGGGCACGCGCTCCTACCGGCGGGGTGTGCCGTTCTTCCTGGGCCTGATCCTGGGGGACATTACGACTGCCTGCGTCTGGTCAGTCCTGGGCGTGCTGCTGGACACTCAGATGTACATGTTCTTTCCGGGGTGAACAGCCGCCGGAGAGGGAACATGGGTCGTTGCGCCAAAGCGGCGGACGGAGATCTAGGGGGATGGCTCGCATAGCCGCCACTTCGAGGATCGGCCCAGGTCGGGACGGTTTCGGGTGACAAGAACGTGGAAGACTTCGGGTGACAAGAACGTGGAGGACGCGGGAAAGTGAGTGAAAATCCGATGAATGAAGACCTGCCCGTGGGCCGGAGGGTGCCCGCTTATCTGTTCGGCATGGGCCACCGGCGCAAATTGGTCTACCAAGCCGGTGCTGTTCTGGATGCCGGTACGGGCGAACAACTAGCCGCCTGCGCCGCAGACAGCGAGGCATATGACCTGACGCAATATAGAGTGCAACTGGAAGCTCGTGAAGGCGGCCCCATCGCGATTTCGGAAGATGAAGAAGGCGTTTGGATTGAACAGGGGGGCGCGCGCCGCTGCCTGACAGCAGCCCCCGTTCGCCTGCCGTCATTCGCCGGGCACCCGCAGGTCGGACTGCTGCGGGCGCTGCACCAGGAGATTCTGGTGAACATTACCCCCGACGGGCCGCTGCCCAACCTGTTTGTCTACGACCGGCCCTGGTATCGGGATGCGGCCATGGTCTGCATGGTGCTGGCGAAGACCGGCAACCTGCCTATCGTCCGCGACTGGATTTTGGGCCTGCGTGAGCCGTTCGACCGCAACAACGGCGGGCACGAGGAACCAGACAACCTCGGTCAGCTCCTGTATATGATCTCCCTGGTATCCAACAAGGAACACCCGCTTGTCAAGACGGTCTTGGAGCAGGTACTCCGCTTCAAGCGTGATCGTCATATCGTGGGCCTAACCGACGGCGCCGAGCATCCAGTCTACCAGACCAAGTGGCTGAAGTTCGGGCTGCGGTCCCTGGGCTTGCCCGACCCGTTCGAGATCCCCTGTGTTTACGACAGCTACTCGGCCCTGTTCTGGTGGGACTACAAGCGCGCGCATGTCCCCGGCCCGCGCTTCGATTTGGACGCCCGCCGCCTCTACCCCTATTTGGGCTGGGCGGAGGACCACTTCTACGGCGACCCGCCGGACATGGAGAGGCTGGCGGCAGGCGGCGGGAAACTTGACGGTTTCTACCCGCTCACCTGGGAGGCGGAGGCAAGCGAGGCCGATTACCGGGGCATGGCCCGGTTCAGTGAGCAGGATGTGCAGGACCGAATCTGCCGCCCGCACACCTGGCACGCCGCCGAAATGTTCCTATACGCGTTACACTGATATAGACCGACGGCGAAGGAGAAGTGCGCTCATAGGGCGCTGGTAGTGGGAGAAACGGAGGAAGCATGATCGGAGAACACGCGCCCCGATGGACACCCGAGCAAGCCGGGGCGTGGTACGACGTCCGCCCCTGGCTGTGCGGCTCCAATTACGTGCCATGCACGGCCGTCAATTCGTTGGAGATGTGGCAGGCCGAAACATTTGATCCGCGCGCGATCGTGCAGGAGTTGGATTGGGCGCAACGAGTGAACCTGAACGCCTGCCGCGTCTACCTGCCGTTTCTCCTATTGCCGTTTCTCCTGTTGCCGTTTCTCCTGTGGCAACGCGAACGGGACGGCAGGAGTTCGTCCCCGCCCGTGACGGGCGCATCACGCGGGTCGAAACCCTGGGCGGCAAGTACCTCTACGCCATCCACGTCTACACGCCCGGCGACAGCTTCAACCTCTGCCCCGCCGACATCTGCCAGACGACGGACGGCGTGGAACTGGCGCGCGGCGCGGCTCCTGCGGATGCGCCCAAGAACAGAATGCGCGTCGAGGGCTACACGCCCCCGGACGACGTGATCGCCGCCGTCGAGCGCATCATGGCGGCGTCGGGCATTGATGTCGGCGGCATCGAGTACATGATTGACAACCGCGACGGTTCGCTGGTCTACTACGACATCAACGCCCTGTCCAACTTCGTCGCCGACGCCCCCCGCGTCGTCGGCTTCGACCCCTTCGCCCGCCTGGCGGATTATCTGGAAGGGCTTACCCCGTAGATGGGGTGTAGGTATTGCGTAGGTACTGCAATGGCCGTTGTCGCAGCCGAGGGGCGGCCGGTTCTTTCATGGGAGGTATACCGAAATGATCCAGTGTTCGTCTGTGTTTAGGACGCTCCTGGTGTTCCTGCTGGCAACCGCGGCCGGCGTGACCGCCGCCCAGCCCCCGACGTCGATCGTCGACACGCTCATCGCCGACATGAGCCTGCCACATGAAGCCCGGCCTTCCGGTGTGCCGGATGGCGTCGGCTGGGAGCTAAAGCCGCGGGTGGGGATGGGGACTCGAGTCCCGGCAGGATGGAACGCCGCCACGATGTGGGGTCAGATTTATGCCGCCCGCGGAGGCAGCCCCGCAGTGAACGTTCGCGTGGAAGTGAGAAATCCGGTTCTTCTCTACCTGAGCCGGCGTGACGGCAAGTGGCACGACCTACAGCGCCAGCCAGGCGTTAACGGTGCCGCCTACCGCGAAGACTTCGCCGGTGATGAAAACAAGCCCCCCGACTTGCGGCGCGCGAAGGACGGCAGCGTCTCCGTGAAGATAGAGCCGGGGCGGAACTTCCACTTCTGGCCGGCGGGGACCGGCCGTGCCACGATTGACCCCGCCGACATCGCGGCGATGGCGTCGGCGTTCCGCGCGCGGATCGTGAGGGGAAGTCAGTCACTGCCGGATGACCGGGCCGAGGCCCGGCTGCTCGCCTCGTGCGGGGGCGATTACTGGCGGTCGCAGGACGCCGGCTGGAAGGCCGACTATTCGAACAACGGCGACTGGGCGATCGGCAGGTTCCGCTTCCTCACGCCCCAATGGCAGGCGTTCACGGCAACGACCCTGGATGCGGCGGAGCTACGGCACAACCCGCCGCCGTTGTACCGGTGAGTCCGGCGTAGGAGATGAATGGATGCGCTACGGCTACTGGATGCCCGTCTTCGGCGGCTGGCTGCGGGGTGAGGCGTTCGGACACCTGCATTCACTACTGTGGCCGTCGGGGCCGGGACGGCGTAGATGGTCGTGCCGACCGCCGCAGCAGGAAGGGTGAAGGAAGACGTCTGAACGACCGTCGTGCCTTTCATCTCCGTGATCGTGTGTGTGCCGGGCGTGGTGAACAGGGCGACCTGCCCGTTGTCGTCCGCTGTGGTTGCCGCGTAGCCGGTTGGGTAAACGCCTGTGCCCGCCGCACCGTCCACCGTCACCGTGTCGCCGGCCGTGATAGCCTTGAAGATCTCAGTGCCGGGCTTCTCCGGCGTCGTCGCCGTTGCCGGTGTGGGCGGCGTCGTCGTGCCGGTGTCGAAGCTGGACAGGAACAGGGCAACGTCGGTGGGCGCGACGACGACGCCCAGCGTCGTCGTCGTGCTCTGCCCGGCGGTATCCGACACGGACGCCGTGAGCTGGTGGATGCCGGAGGTGGTGAACGGCAGCGTGAACGCGGCCGTGGTGTACTGGCCGGCGTTGAGGCCGTTCCCGGCTCCCGCAAGGTCAAAGGTCAGTCGTTGCGAGAAGCCAGTCACCTCCGGGGAAGTCAGCACAACGCTGGAGTCAACGATGCCGCTGAGGCCGGTGCCCGTGTTGCCGTTCGCGATTAAGGCGCGGAAGGTAACGCCTGCTTGGCTCGCCGGGACAGCCGAGTCCGTCGTCCCGGCCGGGAAGCCGAGCGGAACCGTGCCTTCCAGCGGCTTGGCCGTGCTGGAAAGCGCGCCGGTGATCGCGCCCGTGGCTGTGGTCGTTGGGTTGCCCTTGGCGTCCGTGCCGGCCACCGAAACCGGTTCTCGTTTTCCTGAATTTTCGTCGGCCAGAACCCGTCCGAAGAAAAGCCTTTGCTTTGGGGCAGCTCATACTGAACCGTCAGGCCTTGCGCCGAGGCGGGCAGGCGGATTGCAAAGCTAATGTTGTGCGTGTCCTTGCCTGCATGGTTCTCAGCGTGGGAGGCGGTCGTGTCATAAACCGGCGTCGGCAGGAGCGTCCCGGAAGCCGACCACCACGGGCTGCCGGGTTTGTCTGCCTCGGTCACGCCGGCCAACAGCGTTGTGCCGTTGAATGTCAGGTCGGAGGAGAACACCACCCTGGATAATCCGGCAGGTTTAGAAGCAGCAGCCTGAAATTTGGTCAGCCGCGGCCCCGTCATGGGCAGAACGCCGAGCGCGATTATCAGAACGCGCCGCGTCAGCGCGCGGCGGGAAACAGGTCTGGTCCAGAATCATGGTCACTCTTCCTTCAATGTTCGACGTGTGCGCCATCGGCAAGGCGGCCCACAGCGCGAGTTCAGATAGTGTCGGCTTGCGTATCATGGTCTATCTCCTGACAGGACGCGGCTACTGGACAGGACGCAGGGCCACATCCTTGATCTGCGCCAGCGGCAGGCCGAAACGGGCGGTGATCTGGTCGAGCGCGCCGATGCTGTTGCCGCCGATGAGAGCAGGCAGCACTTCTTTCCCCGGGCATCCACGGCGACGACGCGCAGGTCATCCGTCGCATCCGTGGCGATGGATAACAAAGTGCCGTCCTTGGTCTCGGACGCCGGGCTGAAGAGGAACCTGTGGCCCCCCTCCCGATTTCCGAAGCTCCCCGTCTGGCCGGAGGCATCGGGCGCGTAGGTCGCGGCGACTTTCCAGGCGCCAAACGCGATGCCGACCCGCAGGCTGGCTTTCTTGAGGGACACCGGGAACGCGGCGGTCAGGACCCGCACCCCGTTGGTTTGGGGAAACACCTGCGCCTCCGTCCAGGGGGCACCGATCCCTGGTGTCCACAATAGATGCTGGACGCCCAGCCCTGGACATCGGGATGCAACAGACCGTGCGCTGTGGCCTGTGCTTCAGGAATACGTTGCCCATATCGTGTCGCACTTCGGGCATGACAAGCGATGCCTAGGGTCCCCTGCGCTCAATTCTGGCGGAGTATCCCGTGACGCTGCCGCCGGATGGCGCAAAGGCGCTGCGCGAACGTGCGGCGGCGGGCGGGCTTGCCACTGGCTGCCGCCTCCTCTCGCTGATGCTGGCCGTGGGCGGGCCGGTGCAGGCGGTGACGACGCACCAATCGGTTCGCGGCGACGGCGCAGTCATTGTGGAGTTTACCGACGGCGCGATAGTCGGCACGGCGGGCCGCGCGCTGGTCGAAGACACTATGCGCCGGTTTTCCTTCCAGCAGGCGGGCCGCGAGACAGCCGAAGCATGGCAGGTGGGCTACTTCAACGATACCGACCGTTCGTTTCACACCCTGCTGGACCGCCATCTAGACGCGCTGCTGACCACATTCCGCTGGGGAAGTCCGCCGCCGGTCCCGGCCCAAGCCGGCCTACGCGCGCTGCGAGTCGCAGACGCGGCCATCCGCTCCTGCGAGGGCGGCAGTTGTGTCTACTTATAGGCAGGACATTTCAAGGCAGGACATGTTCAACCTCTTCGCGAACAACATTCCCAAGTGCTCTCTCAAAATCACCATTCTCAGAATTACCATTCTCAGAGGATTCTTCCATGCCACTTTCCCCCGATTACCTTTCTTCCGATTACCTTTCTTCCGACGAGTACGCGCAGCGCGTCTATGCGGGCGTGCTGGGCAAGATCATCGGCGTCTATTTAGGTCGGCCCTTTGAAGGCTGGTCGAACGAACGCATTGAGCGCGAACTGGGCGAGGTGAATTACTACGTCCATGAGCGACTGAACGCGCCGCTGATTGTCACCGACGACGACATTTCGGGGACGTTTACCTTTGTTCGGGCACTGGCGGAAAACGGCAATGACCCGAATTTGACTGCCGCGCAGATCGGTGATTGGTGGCTCAACACGATCATCGAGGGGCGAACCATCTTGTGGTGGGGCGGCATGGCGATGTCCACCGAGCATACGGCCTACCTGCGGCTCAAGGCGGGGATGAAAGCGCCGGACAGCGGCAGCATCGCGACCAACGGGACCCTTGTCGCCGAGCAGATCGGGGCGCAGATATTTATTGATGGCTGGGGCATGGTTTCGCCCGGCGACCCCGAACAGGCTGCCCATTTCGCCGGGCTGGCGGCCAGCGTCTCGCATGATGGGGAGGCGAAGTACGGGGCGCAGGTGGTCGCGGCGCTGGCGGCGCAGGCGTTTGTCGAGCGCGATCTCAATAAACTTTTGGATGCGGCGGCGGGGCTAATTCCCAAAGACTGCGTCATTTATCGCCTGATCGGCGATGTGCGGGAGTGGGCGGGGGCGAATGGCGACGATTGGCGGGTGACGCTGAAGAAGATACAGGAAAACTACGGCTATGACAAGTTCGGCGGCAACTGCCATATGGTGCCGAACCACGCGGTGATCCTGCTGGGCCTGCTGCATGGCAATGACGATTTTCAAAGGTCGCTGATGATCGCCAACACCGCCGGGTGGGACACCGACTGCAATTCGGGGAATGTCGGCTGCCTGCTGGGGATCAAGAACGGTCTGGCGGGAGTAGATAATGGCCCGGACTGGCGCGGCCCGGTGGCGGACCGGCTGTTCCTGCCGACAGCGGACGGCGGGCGCTGCATCACCGATGCCGTTCGCGAGACGTATTCACTCATCAACATGGGGCGCGGCCTCAAGGGTCAGCCGCCAACAGCGCCCAAAGACGGGGCGCGGTTCCACTTTTCCCTGCCGGGTTCGGTGCAGGGGTTCCAGCCGGAAGACTCGCCCCAGGTACGCGGCACCGTGACGGTGGGGAACGAAGGTGGACGGCTGGCGCTGCATCTGCATCAGATTGCCACAGGCCGCCCGGCGCGCGTAGCAACGGCGACCTTTATCCCGCCGTCGGCCCTGGCGCGGGGCGGCTATGACCTAGTCTGCTCCCCAACCCTCTATACAGGCCAAGAGGTCACGGCGCAGATCACCGCCGGACCGGACTTGATGGGGCCGGTTTCCGCCGTCCTGTATGTCCGCGTCTACGGCGAGGGGAACGCGCTGACCCTCCATCGCGGCCCTGTCCAGACGCTTGCGCCCGGCGGCGCGGCGGCGCTGACCTTGACCGCGCCGCAGACGGAGGGCCAGCCGATTGCCGAGGTGGGTGTCGAGATCACGTCGGATACGTCGGCATCCGGCACGGTGCTTCTGGACCGTTTGATCTGGGACGGCACCCCCACCGTCACCTTCGGTAAGGCCGCGCAAGGCGACTTGTGGAAGCGTGCCTGGGTGAATGCCGCCAGCCAATTCGAGCCGTCGTGGGGTGAGGGCCTGGCCTATCGCGTCATTCAGAACGACGGCACGGGCCTGGTCACGCAGGGCGAGTATGAGTGGACGAGTTACACCGTCTCCACGCGGATATACCCGCACTGCGCCAAGCGCCTGGGCCTCGTCGGAGCCGTGCGCGGCCTGCGCCGCTACGTCGCTCTGGTGCTGGATGAAGACCGCAAAGTCCGATTGATCGAGCAGCGGGACGACACTCGCCAGGTGCTGGCCGAGTCGAACACGGTCTGGCAGCCCGAAGATGCTCAGATGCTGTCGCTGATCATTACTGATAAGGGTATCATCGCGAAGTACGGCGGCGAGACACTGACTGCCTCTGGGGGAAACTTGCCGACATGCGGGGCAGTCGGCCTGCTGGCGGACACCGGCTACGGCGAGTTCAGCCCGGTGACGGTACGGAGGGCGTGAGGTGGAGCCGCGGTCAATCGGCTTTGGTGCGGAACACCCCGATAACCCCAATAAAGCCTAAATCAAGGGTGCTTGCGGTGGGCTGAATACGGTCAGCCGCAGCCCGGCGGCAGCCTGGGCGTCCGCACCTTGCGTCAGCCGGAGCCGCAGGGTCAAGTCCAGTGCGTCTGCCCTGTTTTCCACAGGCGATGTCGCGCAGACACACTCCCACAGCGAGTCCGGCCTGCCTAAAAAAACTGTCCCGTTTGTGCCGGGCCAGGAAGCGGCCTCTGCCCGTTGCAAATGCGAGCCGTTGTAGTGCAAAAGCAGCACGTCGGCCTGGATGCCGAACTCGGCCAGGTGTTCGCTAACAGTCATACGTTATTGGCCTCCGCCGGGCGCCGAGCCAAAGAAGCCGGGGACTTCAAGGAGAAGACGCCCGTGAGCAGCGGGCAGGGCGAAGAGGCCGTCGCCCTGAGGCGCAAGCGCTTCTCCGGTCCCAAAGACCCGTGCGGCGCGGGCTTCCGGCGGCAGGCGGAGCGCCAGGCCGCCAAAGCTCATGCGCTCTTCAATAACATCAATGTCCAGCGCTTTTCGCACGGGAACATAATGCAGCAGCGTCAGCAGCAGCTCCGGCCCCCGGCGGCGCGGCACGCACAGCACGGTTGTCGGTAGGCCTGCCCCGAACTGCGCTGGCCCTGCCAGGCGCTCCATTGCCAAACGCCAGACATCGCGGGCGGCCAGATTGCCTGACTGCCGATACTCGCGGAACACCGGGTCGGCGAAGTACACGAACCGCTCCCCTGCGACCACTGCCGGGAACGGCCCGGCGTCCGCGACAGGCGGGGTCTGGAAGTGCGATGAGAAGTGGATGTCGGTGCGCTGGAAATACGGCGGCACACGCTCGACCAGTACTTCGACGCCTGGGCCGGGCGTGACGTTCAACCCGCGCTCGTAACAGACGCGGTCAGAGATGCTGAGATCGGGCGCGAAGCTGCTTGTAGCCCGCCAATACGTGGGCCAGGTATCCGTTTTGCCGTGGAACGACAGTGGTAGGAAGTCCAGCGCCCAGTTTCCTTCGGCATCGAACCCGGACCGGTATGAGACGACCAGGCTGCCGCCGCCGGCATAAAAATCAGCCAGCTTCTGTTTCAGTGGAGGCGTGATCACGACCGAGTCCGGCAGCAGCAGCAGACGAACCGAGGCCAGATCAGAAGCGTCATCGAAGACGACGCTGTCATAGTGCGCCTCGTCGCACATCAGCACCGCGCCTTCTTCGCTGAGGCTGGTCTCGTGGCTGTCCAGACCCGGAAAGTGCGGCGACAGCACCCCTGCCTGCGGCAGAGCCGCCGAGCCGGCATAAAACGGCTCGGCGGCTTCGCATTGGGTATAGACCGCCCCGATCAGGACATAGGCAGCCCGGTCCAGTGTGCCGCGCGGCGGCAACTGGTCCCCCACCGAGTTTGCGCCGCCGAGCGCTTGGGTGCGGAAGCATTCGTACTCCAACGCCGCCTGAGGCTTGATGCCGCCGAAGTCGCCCCACATCCGCTGGAAGCGGCCCGTCATGCCCAGCCAGGGCTTCCCGGTCGCGGCGATTTGTCGGGCCAGCCGTGGAAAGTGCTGGTATCCCCAGAAGCCCGACGGCAGCGACTCTACCTCGAAGTGCGTGTAGTCCTGCAAGCGAGGCCGTAGGCCGACTGTGGAGTCCGTGTAGGCCGTGTTGGGAGAGTTATAGAATAACGTCGCTTCAGGCCGCAGGCCGTGTACGATCCGGGTAAACTTGTCCGTGAACGCCACCTGAGCAGCGCTTTCAAAACGGGACTGCGTGGCGGTGTCTATGCCTAGCAACCCCTGCTCCCGCCGAAAGGCCAGCCCGGCGTCGCTCCAGTCGGCGTCGGGATGAACGTTTAAAATATCGAAAAACAGACCGTCTACCTCGCTGCCGTACCGGGTAAGTATTTCGCGGACATGCGCCTCGATATAGTCCTGGTAATCAGGGTGCAGGTAGCTGTTCCACTTCCATCCGCCGGGCTTTCTAAGCGTGTTGTCCGCAGACTCGCCGCCGGCAAAGAGTCCGTGGCGGGTGATCTGCCGCCACTCCGGGTGCTTGCGGGCAACATCTTCTTCCCAGACGACCGTCGTATAGATCGGCGCCCGGATGCCGGCCCGGTGCAGCGCCTCGATTTGCTCCCCGAGTAGGTCACGCCCGTTCTGACGCACGAGCGCCGGATGCTCGGCACCTATCGTGGTAGGATAGTAGCACATACCGTGATGGCACTTGGCGAAGACGGTGACGCTGTTAACATGTGCCTCGGTAAAGACGCGGGCGAATGCGGCGGCGTCGAACTCGGAGGCGACCTCCGGGATAAAGGGGCTGCTGTGAAAGTCTAAATGGACTTGCCGGCCATGGGAGGTCAGAATTTCGGCGGGGGTCGTGGGCATCTTGTTTCCTTTTCGCTGGGGATGCTGGCTTGACAGCGTATCACGGATACGCTATAATACCACAACTTACCAAAATGCTTTGGCTTTGATCAAACGGAGACTCGATTTTGCCAAGACGCAGCTACAGCAAACCCACTATCAATGACGTAGCCACAAAAGCCGGCGTGTCCATCACGACCGTCTCGCATTTCGTCAGTGGCCGCTCGGGTACCTGCTCGCCTGAAACTGCCCGCCGGATCGAGGGCGCGATTTCTTCTCTGCATTACACGCCTAACTCTCTGTCACGCGGACTGACCCAGAAGGCGACGCGCGTGATCGGCGTCTCCGTGGCCTACCCCTCCGATGAAGATGCAAGTCCCTTTCCAGATGGCCTCTGGCGCGGCATCAACCGCGAAGCCGATACCCAGGACTATGCACTGCTGCATTATCCAACTTCTGTGCGCGACAGCAGTGACTACCGCGTGTTCCTGGACGGGCGCGTGGACGGCCTGATTTTTTCCGCGGGGATAAGTGATCCGCGCTTGGAGCGCCTTGCTGAAACCGGAATGCCTCTGGTGACGCTATCCCACTTCGACCGGCTTCCTGCAACCTGCGGCGCTGTCTGCGCCGATGAGGACCAAGTTGTTGCAGATGCGCTTTCCCATCTATGGGATCTCGGCCACCGCCGCATTGCTCATCTTGCTGGCCCCTGCGATTTTCACGCCGCTCCCGGCCAGCTTCTCCCTTCCCTGTATCCTGCGGACCAGGCGCTGAAGCGGCGTCAGGCGTTCCGTACCTGGATGGTGACTCAGGGAGTGTCTGACCCTCTAGTGAGCGCGTCCAACATACTGTGGAGGCCGACCTGCGTTGCAATAACCCTGGCAGCCTGGGCTACACTCCCGGAGCCGCCGACGGCTTTTTTCTGTGCCAACGACCTAATTGCCCTCGGCGCGATTGAAGCCGCCCAGGCGATGGGCCTGCGTGTGCCTGAGGACCTGTCAGTTGTCGGAGTGGACAACTCGATCAACGCGGCCAAGTCTGATCCTCCCCTAACTACCATAGATCTGGACATCGCCGTGCTGGGACGCGAGGCCCTGCGCTCCCTGCTGCGCCTGATGGACGGCGCCTCTGTCTCCGAGTGCCGAACAGAGTTCCCCGTCTCTCAGGTTGTGGTTCGCGCCAGCACGGCGCCCGCCCCGGCTTCCTCTAGCCTCAGAAACAAAAAATAGGGATGCAAAATGCAGTCATAAACGCGCTTGCCTGTGCGGCTGTCTAGGTAGGCATTCAGGGCAGGCGTATTGCTCGCCTATATCCCTGCCGGCGCGGAGGCTCCTCCGCAGCCTATGTCTCTGCAGCCAGTGGCCATCAACGTTGCGCCCGGAGAACGGCAGGCATTTCCGGGCTTTGGAGTCAGTGCCCTGAACTACAGGCATGACTACCAAAAACTAGAGATTAGAAGAAATTAGAAGAGGTTAGAGGAGACCGAAGATGATCACTGCCGAAGACAAACAATCCTTTTTAGAGCAGGGTTACCTGCATGTGCCGGGCGTCCTCACCGGGGACACGCTGGAGCGGTACCGGAATGATTTTGACCGGGTATGGGAGACGGAAAAGCCCCCGGTCGGATCACGCAAGCTGCTCAAGCACCCGTCGTTTTTAGAGTTGATCGAGCACCCGGCGATTTTGAACGTCCACCGCTCGTTCTTTGGAAAAGCGCTGCAGCTGATCCAGTACGATCTGCTGCGCCAGGGACCACAGAGCAGTTCTGCCGACCGGGCATGGCATCGCGACTTTACTCATCCGGGGGACCTTCCTCTCTCGATCAATACCATCGTCTACTTTGACGACATGGACGAAGAAGTCGGGCCGACCCGTGTTGTTCCCGGCACGCACAAGGGAGACGCGCTGCCGCCGCCTGAGCATCATCACGATCCACTGCCGGGCGAAGTGCCGGTCTATGCCCGCGCTGGCGACGTTGTCTTTATCAACTCGGCGATCTGGCATACCGGCGGGCGCAACGCGGGAGGCGGGCTGCGCCGGGGCGCGTACCTCTACTACGGCTACTGGTGGCTGCGTCCTTTTTCGGATACTGAGCCGGAAAAGTATGCGGTTCCATGGGAAGCCCTGCAGGGCGCGACCCCGCAGCGGCTGGAGCTGCTGGGCCTCAAGATGCCCATCTCGGATATCCACATGTATCAGCCTGAGGAGGCTTCCGGGGTTTAGCCCATTTATCTTCGCTCGGTGAATGGGAGGACCAGCCTTTTCTGGGGTGTGATTGATTGGGAACAAACACCGGTGCGATTGATTGAGACTCGCACAGCGGCTGCAATGCAGGAAGCGCGCTGCATCGTCGGCTGGATTTAGTGGCTGCTTGATTGGCTGTCAATCACACGCGGGAGCCGCGAGCGCGGTAGGCTGCGGGGCTGATGCCCATGCGCTGCTTGAAGACCCGCGAGAGATGGTGGCGGCTGCCAAAGCCGACAGACTCTGCAATGGCATCAATGGTCTGGCCGCTGAACAGCAGGCACTGCGCCGCGCTGAGGACTCGCCGCTCCTGAACATAAGATGCTGGACTCGCGCCGACACATTCCCGAAAGCGCTGAATAAAGTAATCTTCGTTCATGTGGCAGAGCGCAGCGAGGCAAGCGTTGCTGATCCTCTCTGAGAGGTCTTGCTCTATATACCTGACCGCAGGCAGTACCGGTCCCAGTGCGGCGGAGCGGCGTCGTCCGCGCTCCACTTGTTCCGGCGAAAGGTGCTGCAGATGGCTCCTGAAAACAGAATAAAGCACCAATTGTACGCCGCACTGCCAGCTTAACGCTTCGGCAGCATCGGTCCGGCCTGGCAGTGGAGCAGAGGCCAGCGCGGCGACCACGGCGGCAAGGTCCGGCGTCGGAGAAAGTTCCAGCGGCGCGTCAAATATCTCGCGCATCGCCAGCCCTGAAAGCCCCGGCACGTCGAAGTGAATGTAAAAGTGATCCAGCGGCCCGGTGTTGTCGCAGTGGAAGTGCAGGCCTGGCGGGATCAAATACAGAGTGCCCGCTTGGAATGGATAAGGAACGCCCGACATCATGAGAAATGCCCCGTCATGGTCGTTGCGGTAGAACCGCCAGAACGTGCCAAGCACATCTGGATGCCTCCATTGACCGGCTTCCAGCCGCCGCCGGCCCGACGTAAACACGCTGAGCGACAACCGCTCTTCTAACCCCATTGCCGCTTCATAATCTGTGTTCATGCTCTCCGTACCCCGGAAGCGGACACATGGTTCCCGCTTCTCACCATAGACTTTCCAGGGCGCAAATGCTAAAATCGCACACAGAGTTCACACAAAACTTCTGCCAGAGGAGCAAGCTCATGGACATGACAACACCGACCCTGGAAAGCCCGGAAACAGACACAACCTCGCGGCCGGCGCGGGCGCGTCAGGTAGACGCCGCCAGCGGAAAGAAACCGAAAGTGGTTGCCCAGATGAGCGATTGGCAGTATCTGGAGCGCTCCCTGCACCGGATGATCGCCGGGTGGGGGCGGCACTTCCCGGCCTGGGAAGACAAGATTGCGGCTTGTCGCCATGTTTGGGAGCAGTCCGAGTGCGTCCGCCGCCTGCGCGAACGGCTCGCCGAGTTTCCCGGCACGAACGGCAACCAGAACGCGCCGGTCTCGGCCAGGCTGGAAACGCTGGTCAACATGGTTCTGCTCGCGCCCTCGCATGAGGATGCCATAGATGGTATTTATCAAGTTTTGAGCGGAGCGCTTTTCCGCTCTTATTTGAGCTATGTCGAGTCGGCCCACCCTGTCCATGATGCGCCGACGGTGGCTCTCCTGCAGGAAATCGTGCGGGTCAAAGAGCAGCAGCGGCTTTGGCTGCGGGGCTACCGCCGCCGCCATCCCCATACGACTGATGCGGCTTACGCCGCCGCGATTGAACGGGTACTGGCGGACTGCGGCAATCTCACAGGGGCTCTCCCGGTAGAAGGTAAGCCTGCCCGGCCCGTCGGCATCGGGACCTTGTTCCGGCCCTCGCTCCGTGCGGCCAAGCCGGAGTCTCAGCGACCGCGCTTCAACTTGATGACAGAAATCGAGCGAGACTTCACCCACAGTGTTGAGGCACGGCGTCTGTTCTGGTGCTACGGCTATATGATGGAGCAGAACCTGGCTGACGAGCAGCTCGTCTGGATTTACGACTCTTCCGACATGCCGTGGGAGTTTATGCAGGACGTTTCCCGGCACCTGTGGGACGAATCCCGCCATGGCAATTCCGGCTACTCACGCCTGCTGGACTTCGGCATCACGCTGGAGCGGATCGGCTTCCCGGATTACGCCGCGCTGGAACCGCAGCTCACCGACCCGGAGTGGGGCAAGGCCGGCGGGGTGTTCCCAGAGCTGACGCCGCTGGACCTGTACAACAAAGTCTTTGGGATCGGCATGGTCGCGGAAACAGGGCATTTCCCAGTCAAGCACGAAGGCTACGCGGACTTCAAAGAGGGCGGTGATATGGAATCGGCGGAGATGATGCTCTTCGACATCATTGACGAGACCACGCATGTCCAGTACGCGCATCGCTGGCTGCCGGTCCTCGCCGCCCGTGCCGGAGTGCCTGATGAAGATTACCGCCAGCGCGGATTGCAGGAGCGCAAGCGCTGCCAGCAGGACGCCGACATTCGCCTCGCCGCCCTTCAGGCCACTGCGCTTGACACCGGCAGTGATGCTTACGCGGAGTATCAGGCACTGCTGAAGATCGCCCGGGGCCACCAGTTGCTCTCCAACGAGGCTACCTGCCCGCCCCGTCTCTTCAAGCCGATGTAGGCCGCTGCCAGTATGCAGATGTAGGCCGTTGCCAGTGTGCAGATGTAGGCCGTTGCCAGTGTGCAGATGTAGGCCGTTGCCAGTGTGCAGATGTAGGCCGTTGCCAGTGTGCAGCAGCAAAGCCATCCAGAAGCCCAACAATGCTTCTGGACGGCTTTTTGCTTGTCCCATTCAGCGTGTCATAAGTTATTTGCAGGCAACCGCAAAGAGTTATCGCAGAGCACTTAATGTACTGCGCCCAGAGTCAGAATTTTCCAGCCTGACGTATCGTTATAGTTGGACCCATTCGGACTGATGCCCCAGCCGATTTCATACTTGCGGCCCTGCGCTTTGGGATCGTCTTTGTCTGTAATAAGCACCGCCAGCTTGACCGGGCGACCTGCTCGAAAGCCGCCGTCAGGGAAGTTCTGGGCCGACAGTGGCAGCTGCACCGTGACAAAGTATCCGGTTCGCGTGCGAACCGCCGCCGTTTGGATTCCCGCCGGCGCGGACGGCCCCTGGAGGCTCACTACTGGGTCTCCGCCTTTCTCGGAAGCGGGGCTAACGGTGACATGGTAGCAGCCTCCCGTGGGTGTGTTCTGGTACTGGAAGGCCGGGGCGCGGCCATCAACGAAAAGTTCAGCAGAGTCGGCATCATATGGGTTCATGCCGGGAGCCGCAGGAACGACGGCGTCATCGATGACGTTCACTCCGATCAGCAGTGCATTTGTTGTCCACGCGGCATACACCTGGCCGCTCAGGTCCTGCGGACCTTTCCAGAGCGACTTGTCGCCGGTCGCGATCTGGTCAGCCGAGCCGATGGCAGCCAGCTTCGCGGCGTCTCCCAGCGCCTTCCAGCTGTCCGGGCCGGCCTCCAGGGCAGGCGGCGTGGCGACGAACGGGATCAGGCCGCCGCCTTCGCCGACGGAAAACGCGGCGACCTGCGTAATCGTTTCGCTGCCGAGACGCGCCCGCAGCCGCACCTGAGCGGGGCCGGAGATCGGGGTTCCTACCGGCTGAAGCTGGATGGTAGCCTCATACTTCGCGCCCGGTTTTAGCGACTTCGTGACCGAAGACGGCACGGCGCGGAAGCCCGAACCGGGCAGGAACGACGCAGTCAACGTCACCGGCGTCTTGTAGTCATTGGTGAACACAGCCTGCACCGGCACTGTCTGGCCCGGCGCATTAAATGCTTGGGGCGTGAGTGTCACGACTGGGGCCGGCACAATTCGGGAGCCGACGCCCCGCAGGTAGACCGGCAGGTAACTGGCCGTGAAACTCACTGCGCCGTCCGGCAGTACCACCCGTGTCCGGCGCAGGTAGCCGTCTTCCAGCGTGACGGTAGGAACGCCGAGACGCAGACGCACCGGACGCCGGGCGGCAATCTGCGTAGTCCAGACCGCGAGAGTGCGCTGGCCTTCCACGATGATTAGCGCCGCTTTGATCTGCGGGTCGCCGACATCTACCATCTGGAACAGCGAGGAGCGCAGGACCCGGCCGTTCATCTCGGCGGCGCTCGGCGTCTTGACCAGACTCAGATTGAGGGTGCTGATTTCTCCCCACGACCGCATCTTCTGGGTTAGAAGCGTGTGCTGCGGCTTGGCCCAGTCCGGCAAAGAGACCGGCAGAGCGGACGGATCAAGCACGGCGGAGTGCAAATCGCGCCCGGACGCCGAACGCCAGGCGTCTAAGCCCGGATATGCGCCGTCGGAGTAGTGGAACAATGAACCCTCCGGTGTCCCGGCAAACAAGTTGCTGTCCGAGAAGTTGTTAATATCGACGTCCACTGCCGACGGCACCCCGTAATGCCGCCACTCATAGTAAGCGTCGCCGTTGTCTAAAAACAGGTTCTCGGAGACGGTGTTATTTTTCTCGGGGTGCGCCACAGGAAGAATCCAGTAGGTGCTGAACTCATCGCTGAGAGCGGCAAGGCGTGCCGGGTCTATGTCAGGGATATTGTCTGAAAGCAACTTGCGAAAGCTGTCTTCGCTTTGGTAGCCGTACTCGGTCTTGTTCAGGCGCTTGTCGTCGCTCCGCATGTAGATGCCGGTTTGATTGTTATAGCAGATGTTATGCTGGAGCAGGCAGCCGGAAGTTTCACCGACCATCAATCCCTGCTCGTTGTTGTAGGCGATATTGTCTAAAAACTTGATGTTCCAGGAAATCTCCGCGAACAAGCCGGCGTTCTGGGTGCTGTCGTGGGTGACGTTCCCTTGATACACATTGTGGCCGCAGGCCAGATCGAACCAGGGGCCGAACCCGTTATTAAAAGCAGACTCATTGCCTCGGATCATCGAGTCATACATAAAGACCCACTTGCCCGCGCCGCCGTCAAAGCCGGTGTCCTGACGCCGCCAGTTGCCATGCCGCATGATGTTGTTCTCAAACAGCAGATTGATGTTGGCAAAGCCGCCGATCCCGGTCGCGCCCGACCAATCTATGAGATTGTTCCGCACGATGCAGTGGTTGCTTTTCTCCATGCGTATTCCGGCATAGGACGACCAGAAAATATGATTGTTTTCGACGACCCAGCGCTGCCCGCTGACCAGAATGCCGAAACGGTAGCCGAACGGGCTGGCATTATGCAGAATGGTGAAGCCCTGGACATGGATGTCGTTGACCGCGCTGCCGTTTGAGGCGATCTGACCGTCGCGCCGGGCATACTCCACTCGTATCTTGTTTGGGTCCTGGTCTTCCAGCGGCGCGAACAGAACGCGCCGAGCGGCGAAGTCCAGAAAGAACGTGCCGGGCGTGAGCTGGGCGGCGTTCGCCGCCGGGTCCAGCGGCTCGCCGTTGATGTAGACCTGCTGGCCCGGCGCGAACTGGCCTGCACTGTCCGGCAGATCGGGAGCGGCGAATGAGTAGACGCCCGGCGAAACGCTCGTAAACTGCGCGGTGGGGATGACATCCGCGCCGTCAATGACGGCTGCATACGGCACTTCGCTGCGGAGTGTGATTGGCTGATCCGGGGTTCCGGACAGCGTCACCTGGACTGACTCGCGGTAAACGCCGGGCCGAACCAGCACGGTGTCGCCCGGCTTGGTCAGCTTCACCGCGGCGCTGATGGTTTTGAGCGGCAGCGCCCGCGTGCCGGGATTTGTATCCGATGCGCTTTTTGCCACCCCGTCTACGACCAGCATCGCGGCGGAAGTTCGGGCACACAGAAGCAGCGGCAAAAGAGCTGTCATCGGCAACAAGCGTTTTGTTTGCAGTAAGCATTTTGTTTGCAGTAAGCATTTTGTTTGCATAGAGTAAATGACTTTCTCAAAGGCCGTTCGGACCTTCGGCGACCACTAATAAATGCATCTCTAAACGAGGCACACTAATTACCGTTTCGCCGTCTCGTTGCTTCGATGGCAGGTCTTGTCCGCCAGGCACGGCATAGATACGCCGGTACGTGCCCGGCAGCCGGACAGTAATATTGGGGATCGGCGAAACGTCGGAGCGAACACGCCCGAACGATTTAAAGTGGCCGTTCCATTCTTCCGCTGAGAACGGCGGCAGCCCAATCGGCTGAGGATCGTTGAGCAGATGGACTACCGTGCGGCCCGCGGACGCCTGCTGGAACACTGTTGCCTGGACATGACGCGGCGCTTCCACGGCGCACGGGGCGGGCTTGCCGCCTGCCGCCCAGCGCACAGCGTTCCCCAGCAGCCGGGCGACATACGGATGCGTGAACCGGTCACAGTACTGAAATCCGAGATCGGCGGCGAAATAGGCCACACGACCCGCGCCGAAGGAACGCACGGTCAGCATCGGCGCAGGAGTGTTCGGGTCCTGCACGTCGTCCCAAAGCACGACTTCCGTGCCTGCTTCCGGGGTGACTTGGAGCATCGCGCCGCCATAGGCAAGGAACGGATCGCGCGGCAGGCCGCGCCGGAACGCCGGCACGACTTCGCAGCAGTACGCGGCCCGAATAGTGTCGTCAATGATAGGGTGATCGCTCATTCGCAGGAACCGGGTGCGGGTGAGATGGGTCTCCTCCGCACCGTCCCGGGTGTCCCCGGACCAACCGGGTAGGCGCGTTGTTTCGTTCATCCGGCCCATGTAATGAACTCCCAACAGATCGGCCAAGCCGAAATCGCTCCGAAGCTGCCCTAACCCATCCAGCAGGCTGGTCCGGTGGGTCACGACCAGGCCGCCGCCCTTCTCGACATATCGGCGCAGGGTATCCAGTGCCTGCTCCGAGAGATAGCCGACATCGGGCAGGATCAGCACGGAAAAATCGCTCAGATTGCCGGATTCAAGCTGTGGGTCGGCGACATACTGTTCCGGGATTTTCTCGTCCAGCAGCGCTTTCAGTGTGCCGTAGGTAGTGAAGTGGGACCCTTCCGCGTAGGGCGACGGGTCACAGCGGTGCATAGACTTCCGTGAAAAGACTATTCCGCAGTACGGCGCCGGCTCGGCGTTAGCCATGTACGGCGCTCGTTCTGCCACTTCCGCGTTGACTTCGGCAATCGCGTCAAGATTGCCGAACAAGGTAAAGTTCGGGGTCGCGCCGCTTGCCAGGGCCGTCATCGCCCGGCGGCGCAGCTCGGCGGCAGGCAGCGCGATGGGGTGCGCCGGCTGGGACTGGAATGATAGGATGTAGTCTTCGGAAGGTTTTCCGCTTTGCGCCCGTAGGTACTGGTTTGTGGCGGCGCTCCATCCATAGTTCGGTTCCGTGACAACAAAATCGGCCTGGTCGTAGTAGGCGGAGGCGTGAGACTGCCAGTTGTGCCAGATCGTGCAGACGGCGAGAGGCAGTCCGGGCCGGACAGCATGGAGCGCCGTGCGCCATTCCCGCAGGATGTCGCGGGTCGCGTTCTCCCGGAACTCGCCCCAGTCCGCCCAGACCTGCCCGCTCTCAGGACCGAGCGGCGCATCGTGTCCATAAGCCGCTCGGAAGCCTTCGCGGCACCAGCGGCAGTAGCAGGCAGCCGGGGCACTGACGATCCAGAGGCCGTCCAGATACAGCCCGCCGATGTCATGGCGCGTGGCAAGGTCTACCAGATAGTCCCGAATGAACCCGCGAAAAGGCGAGTTCAGGCAGGCCAGCGGGAAGCAGTAGCCGTCGTCAAGGCCCGTGCCGTCGGCCCGCCGTGCCTGCCAGTCGGGATGCTCGCGGGTCGCCCGCATGTCGCCGCCGACAAAAACGTAAGGCACGTACACCACGCCTTTCCTGTCCCCCGCGGCGATCATCTCCGCGACTAAGTCGCGGTCGCCGAGACCGGGATGTTTTTCTGAGACTGCCGTGTTGTGGAAGGCATACGCGCCCTGTTTCGCGTCAAAGACTGCCATTCGCGCCCCGGCGCGGGCGGCGGCTTCCATCAGCGCATCCCCGGTAATCTCGGCCAGCTCCAGCCGCCCCTCCGCCGTATCAGGAATGGTCAGGTTGTTGAACGTGCGCCCGTCAGGCCGAGACCGCCAAGCGTAGCGTGGGTTTGGGACTGGGTTTTCACTCATGCAGAGGCCTCAGCGACATTCTCGACAATCCTGTTTTCCCGGAAAATCTCTCTCGCCCGCTCCGGCCAGCCGTTCCAGGTCGCCTGCGGGATGTTCATGGAAGCGCTGTCCCAGAGCCAGCCCCGGCGGTAGACAATGGAGAGCATCGTGCGCGGCGTGTCCGTCCCGTTGGGCGTTCCCCGATGCCACGTCCGCAGATCACGCAGGACCAGCGCCCCGATCTTAAGATTAGTTCGCATCGAGGGGAAGGCCGTCACGCGTTCCGCCAGCTTGCCTCCGTCGGCAGGGTCGGTGTCTACGATAAGCTGGGTGCCGGGCCAGATCTCTGTGCTACCGTTCGACTCGGTGAAGTCGCAGAGCGGCATGTTCAGCGCGATATGGGTCACGGGGGCCGCGACGGAAAGCTCGGTGCCAAACACATGCCCATGGTCGCGATGGATGTTCTGGTAACCGGAGCCGGGATACGACGTATTGGAGAAAAAGAAGCTGGCGATCAGGTCTTTGCCGAGCAGCGATTCCATGATCTGGACCGCGATGGGGTTGGCGATATGGGCCGGATCGGAGAAGGGCGGGATGACGGGCGGGTAGAAGCCGAGATGCAGCCGCTCCTGCGTGCTTTGCTGGGCCGCTTCCGGCCCGCCGATGCTGCCCAGATGGGCTTGAAGCGTCCGGTTGTAGGCCTCGCGCATCGCTGCGACCCATTCCGGGTCATAGAGGTCTTCCAAAACGACAAACCCGGCATCTCGGAACGTGCGGAGCGCTTCCGCCAAACGCGGCTCGCTCAGCGTGCCACTTTGTTTTTCTTCAGACGTAATCCTCATAAAACCGTTCCCTATAAAACCGTTCCCTATAAAACCGTTCCCTTTATTATCACGCGGCGCGTTTCAGCGTTCCATCAGACTCCCCAGTTTTTGCGGGCCTGCTCCATGGTGATACCAGGCAATTCGCCGGCCTGGCGGGCCAAGCCCTCGGGATTCCCGACCGGCTGCTCGCCGACCCAGCGGGCATCCATGACATCCGCTGTCGGCTGGAAGCGGACATCGGAGGAGAGCCGCAGCCGGCCGGAAACGTTGTTGGTTGAAGCATGCATGGTGTGCATTCCGAATGTGATCATGTCGCCGGCCTGGAAGTTCGTGGTCTGCCATTGCCCGCCGAATTTTTCGAGTATCTCACGCGGATCATTTGAGAACCAGCCAATGGTCTTGTCGCCCTTGACGCTGTCGCGGTCTACATCCATTTTTCCGTAAGTCTCACGCAATGGATCGAAACCGGGCAGCACATGGGAACCGGCGCAAATTGCGAGTGTTCCCTGTTCAATCGGCGTATCGCCGAACGGTACCCAGCAGGTCCGCAGGCGCGACGAGCCGCGTCCCATATAGACGGTGTCATAGTGAATCCCGGTAAAATCGCCCTGCCCCACGGCACGCAGCCACTTGAAGCCGAACGTCGTGGCCGGCTCTCCGAACAAAGAAGCGTAAAACTCGAACAGCTCCGGTCCTTCCAGAACGGCAAGCAGTTCGGGCGTATGCGTGAAGGCCTTTTTGCCGCCGAAGTAGGCACCTTTGCTGCCGGGTACGGCAATGCCGTTCATCGGGTCCGTACCGGGCTGGATCTGGCCGTCGGCGGCCAGCTTTTCCATCACCTGCCGCCGGGCGGCCAGCACTTTGTCCCGGTGGATCAAACCGCGCACGAGCAGGTAACCGTCTTCGTCGAGACGCGCCCGCAGTGACTCAGCGCTGCCAAGCGGTGCATTACAGTTACGCAGCTCGCCCAGTTCCGCGCTGCCCATCTCAAGCTGCTGTGTGCCGATTGATACCTTCATGACATGACTCCCCTGATTTCACGGCTTCTCACCAAAGTAATTTGGTAACATTGCAGTGTAACATGTTCGGGCCAGCGTGTCAAGACATTGGCTCATTAAACTAATATGGAACAGGCCCATGGTAGGCTGGGGTTATCTAGACCTAACCACCCTATCCATGGATACCTGTTCCACTGTGAGCGTATGTGAGCTGCCGCGTGGCCGCAAGGCCGAGCGGCTGCTCCACCGGATTGTCTTTGGCCGTGAGGTGTGTCCTTGGTGTTCTGGGTGCCTGTTGTACCGAAAGACTTATGCCTGGGGCCGGGTCTGCCGGAAGAAGGTGAGGCCAAAGGCCTTAACCTGGCTGAGGCATAGTAAGCTCTCTGCGGAAGTGCTCCTGCAGTTAGTGCTGGCCTGGCAACGCAAGCAAGCCCCTGGCGCCTGCGTGAGCTTGCTTGGGCTTTCGTACCCCACCGTGCAGCGTTGGTATGGTCGATGTAGAGATCACCTTCCTGATAACCTCCCGATGTTAGATGGCCCAACCGAGGTGGATGAGAGCTTCTTTGGGCGGAGGAGGTTTGGCCACCAGACCCTGGTGGCGGGAGCAAAGGCCAGGTCCAGACAGCTCCGGCTCTCAGTGATCCAGGACCGGGGGAGCTTTGCCCTAACTGGCTTCTTGCTCCAGGCCCTTATCAAGGGGAGTCTCCTCCTCACCGACATGCATGCCGGGTACGGGGAAGCCGAAGCCTACTATCCCAGGATCTGCTGCAACCACAGCCTCGGCGACTATGGTTCAACCGCCGGGATTGAGAACGTCTGGAGTAGAGCAAAACGCCAACTCAGAAGGCAATACGGAGCCTTTTACCCCTTCCACCTCAAGGGACTCCTGCGTGAATGGGAAGCCAGACACAACTATCCAGAATTATTTACGAGCCCTACCGCCTACCTCGAGAAGTGTCTTGTTCTGTGTTCGTTGACTTAGCGAAAAGCGCGGAAGCCTTCCCCATTTATGGGGGAGATGGATGAAAGACTTTAGGATAGTGCATCGTCCTTCTGAGGACGACAAATCCCTTCACACACTTTGGTGTCTCGTTGCTCATAATTG
>JAABUX010002928.1_pt1 | contig 23345 bp, 40 predicted proteins | sample 5561851 | NCBI WGS metagenome assembly JAABUX01 (sample SAMN10711883, study PRJNA513361) | rock metagenome | isolation source: Antarctica rocks | place: Antarctica: Victoria Land, Richard Nunatak red sandstone | collected 2016-01-03 | reverse complement strand
GCGCGGCTGCGCATCTGCGGCCGCACCTGGCTGCCCAAGCAGCTGACGCAGCCGCTGGCGGGCGGCGTGGAGGCGTGGCACTTTGGCGGCTGGACCGACTGGCCGGCCGACCGCTTCTCGGACAAGTCCCACGCCGACCGCTGGCGCGCCGCCCTTCGCGGCGGCCCCGCCCCGGACCCGCGCGCCCGCATGCCCGCTCGCACCCGGCTGCCGCGCCCACGACAGCCCGTCTGTTTTCAGCCTGGCGCGCGCTCCTTGCAGAAGCGCGGGTGAAGGCCGCCCAAGCCGCGTGCCCACACGATGCCCGCCCCTGACAGACTGTGATCGTCTCGGTAATGGTGAACTGCAAAAGTGAAGACCGCATTTGGACAGGGTGCGCTACCCCACCGAGGTGCGCCACATTGCGGCCGCGGGCGGCGACAACGTGTTCACGACCGAGTTTGCGGCGCTGCGGCGGCTGGGCAAAACCAGCAAACGCCTGACGGCGCCGCCGGCGCCGCTGCTGCCCGCGGACGCGACGTTCGTGGACGGCGGCAAAGTGCGCGCTGTTGGGGTTGTCAGCTTGATGTCGCGAACTGTGGCAGTGTCCGCCCGCGGTCCAGATGCGGTGCTCGAGTCAGCAGGATATTGGGTGGCCCATTTCAATAAGGTTGTTATGGAGCGAGACACTGAGAGCGTTGTTGTGAGTGCAGACAGAGGCAACCTGTGGATAATGATAACTGTTCTTGCTTAACGCGCCGGGTGGCTCTGGGGCCATGTCAGGCACTTGGTTCCTTTCACCTACGCCAGGAGTCTGGCGATCGGGCTGCTGGCAGTCAACACCGGCACTGCGTGAGGTGTGAGGCACGCGCGGCTCGCCTGACGCGCGGCATGTGGCAGGGCGGGGCGGCCGCGTGGTGGACACGCAGCGGGCACGTGGTGGTGCAGCCGCTCATCAACGGGCGCGCCGTGGGCTACATGATCCTGGACACGGGCGCGCCGGGCCCCCATCCCGTAGGGTATTTGACCTGTGGGAAATGTAAGTTGTCAGGTACATGATGCTAGACACGGGCACGCCGCCCCCTCGCACCACCAACTGACCGCCCATCCACTTCGCCAGCCCCTGCCCAACCACCTGCGCGCCGCCTGCCTGACCGGCGCCCAGTGCATGCCGCCGCAGCATTTGCAGGCACGCTCAGCCAGCCTGAGAGCGTGGGCGGCCGGGGATACGCCGCCGTGCTGTGCCGGCAGGCGCCTCGGGCAGCTTGCGCACCCCGCCTGCGCTCGCCGGGACAGCGCGCCATACTATGGCGGCCGCGCCTTGGCGTGCAGGCGCGAGCGGGCTGGTGATCGAGCCGGCGGCGGCGGACGCGCTGGGCCTGGCCGCTTTCGGGCGGCTGCATGTGGCGGGCATCGCCGGGCGCGTGCCGTGCCGCTACCGGCGCGCGCAGAGCCTGGCGGTCGGGCCGCTGACCATGGCGCGGCCGCTGTTCATGGAGATGGCGCTGGGCGGTCTCGTGCGCGGCGCGCCGGGGCCCGTCATCGGCATCATAGGGTGCGCGTCGCGCCGCGCCGCCCGTTCTGTTTTCCTGATCCTCACCGTCGTAATTGGGACCCTGGTGATCAACTATGTGCGCTCTGCGCCTGTCTGGCTATCAGCGGAGCGCCGCGCCTGCGAGGAGCTGGCAGCGCCGTCTGCAAGAGCTGCCAGGCGCCCTTTGCCGCAGGCACATTTGTGCCGAACCCCTTTGGGTTCTCGTCCTGTGGTGCCGCGCAAGCCCTCGTCCTGCCCCGCGCGCCGCTGACGCCGGCGCGCGCGCGCAGGTACGACCTGTTCCGGCGCGCGGTGGTGGAGATCCCGCCGCCGCGCGAGCGCCACGGGGAGCACGCGGTCACGCTGCGCCTGACCGACCCGGCTGCGTACCGGCCGCCGCGCGCGCTGGAGCGCTTCTGGGAGCCCGTGCGCATGGTCGCCAACCTGCCGCACCTCACCGCGCGCTTCACGGCCGCGGCGGCGGCCGCGGCGCCGCCGCCGGCGCTCGGCGCGCCGCGCGCGGGGCCGGCCGGCGGGGCGGGCCGCCCGGCGCCCGCCATGCCGGGCCCCGTCGCTGCTGTGGGGCCGCGCCCCGGCGGCGGCGGCGGCGGCGGCGGCGGCGGCGGCGCGGCGGCGGCGGCGGCGGCGGCCGCGGCGGCGGCGGCCGACGTGGGCTTGCACGCGGAGGGCGGCGGGGCGCTGGCGAGCGAGGCGCACAGGCTGCCCGGGGCCGTGCAGAGCGGGGAAGCTCAGGGCGGGGGGACCCAGGGCGGGGGGACGCAGAGCGCGCTGTTCATGCTGGACTCGGGCGCGGGCGGCGTGGACGTGATGTTTCACGAGCGCGCGTCGCTCAGCTACGGCCTGCTCGAGGCGACCGGCGTGAAGACGCGCTTCATCCGGGCGCGCCCCTGCCGGCTGCGCCCCGCCTTTCGCGCGCGATCCGCAGGCGAAAGAGTTCTTTGCGCCATGGCTTCAGGTGCACATCCCACACGTATGCAAAGCGCTTCGCCTACCACACGCATGCATGCGGGCCGGCTCGCCATGGTCGCGCCTGCTCCCGCGACAGCTCGCGCCGCACCCGACTGTGGCCTGGCAGCACGCCGATGTGTTGCCTTGCTAGTCACGGCGCTGCATGCAAGCGCGCCTGACGTTGTGCGGCGGCGGGCGGCAGGGCGTCGGCGGCGATGAGGTCGGCGGCGTGCGCGTCCACAGCGGCAACCTGAGCTTCATGCAGCTGTCAGGTGCCGCTCAGCCCGACATGCCCAAAGCACTTGCGAGTGGTGCGGTGCACGCGTGCAGGCATGCTGGCTGCCTGACCGCTGCGGACCCTGGAGGGTCTGAGGTGATTTGCCGTGAGGCTGCAGGCCCTGCTCATGGGTAGATCCATGTGTAGGCCTGAATTGCACCCGCCCAACAGCCAGTGCGATGCAAAGTGCTCGACTCGCCCGACCTGTCACCCCTTGCTGACTGCGCCTGTGGTGTAAAATGTCCAGTGCTGCCCACTGCAAGCACAGCGCCAGCCATCTCCAGCAGCCGCTGCTTTTACCAAAACACCGCCTGACGCGGCCGGCGCGGGGGCGCCGCCCCGCAGGCAGCCGCTTCGAGCGCATCCGCTGCCTGTTCTCGGCGGCGGACGGCCTGGACCTGAGCCTGTACACCGCGGGCATCATCTGCGCCGACCTCATGGCGCGCTGCACCGTGTATGTGGACTACGCGCGCCGGCGCGTGGCCTTTGTCCCCACGCCGCCCGCGCCCGCGCCGCGCCCGCGCCTGTGACGCGCTGCGCGCGCGCCCGCCGCCCGCTCCCCGCGTCTGGCTCGCGATGTTACCGGTCGAGCGGGGCAAGCCTGAGGCTGTGTGCTGAGCACGCTCGCCGGCGCGTCGCACCGGTGCCGCGCCGCCGGCGCCTGCGCCATGCCTATGTCTATGACGGCGTCTTTCCCAGCTTCAGTGCTGGTTGGCCATGGCTTGGGCAGAAAGTGTGCGGTGTTACGCGCGCAGCGCATGCAATGTCAGCTCGTGCCGTGTGAGTCGCGCTAACTGCTGCACCGCACAGGTATGGTACTCTGTGATAGGCTGCAGCGTGTTGGCGGGAAGTGGGGTGCTGGCCACCAGAACTTGTGTAGTCTGCGCGCTCTGACCGTCGTCTGCGCTGACACTGTTGCAAGCAGCGCTTGCCAAGCACTTCCGTGCTGGCTTGGGGTTGCTGCGTATGCCTCCATGCGTATTTTGCCGAGCAGATGGCATGTGCCAGCAATATATTTTATGCTGTGTCGGCGCTGATGCAATAAGAGAGTTACATTCACATGCAAACGGGATGCGCTTCCATGTTTTATTCTTCAATGTTTTATCCCTGTTTCTGCGCTGGCTGAATGTGGTGAGAGTTGTGTCTGTCAGAAAAAAGTGTGCAGTCAAAACATGGCAGTGCCGCGTGAGTGCTCTGATTGAGAAGAGTTGCTGGATCTGTTCACTGTGGTATGGAGGAGAGTCAGGGAGTCAAGGCCAAGTTCATCCGATGATCTAGAGGAAGACAGCGGATGACGGCAGTGCTGACGCAGTGTAGTATGGCTCATGTGAGGCCCTACCATCCAAGTGTATTGAGTTACCTACACTGTGGCCGCACATGTGTGGCTACTCAATTGCATGTTTCTTAGATGACAAGTGGTGACAAGTATGTCTAGCTACCTTACTCTCGCAGAGCAAATGCCTTGCTACAAGCGCTCATGCGGCGCTGGAGCCTCTCCTGCCGTCCTCCTGCCACCGCCGCGCCAGGCGGCTGTCTGCCAGCACGCCGTACAGCGCCTGCACCTCCGCCTGCTTCGCCTCCACCAGCCGCACCTCCGCGCGCAGCTCCTCGCCCGCCGCCTCCACCTGCTCCTGTGCGCAGCGACCGGGCACGGGTCGGTCTGCGGGCGGGGTCCTTCACTGAGCGCAGCATGAAGTCCGCGCGTGCTGCCTCCGCCTGCCTATGCAACCGCCGTGACACAGGCTGGTCTGCACGCCGATGGCCTCCACCTGGTGTTGCAAGGTGATTGGGTCAGGGGGCCTTGCTGCGCCGCCTAGCGGCCTGCGCCTGTCGAGCACGAGGCGCGAAAGCAGCAGCATGCAAGCCCACTCTGGTATTGAACTCCTCCTCAGACGTAAGCCTGCTTCATACAGGAGAGCCAGGTGCAGGCCTTGTGTCAGGCAAAGTCCAATCCATAATCTGGACGCCTCGCAGCAGCTCGGCAACGTTATTCAGTCTTCACTTGCTTTCAAACGTAGCCCTTGCCAGCCCTTGCTGGCAAGTGGCAGACAGTTGCTGCGGCCTAGGTCGGCAACAGGCGCCTGCAAGTGTAACTTTCGTCCCCACACTTGCCATACATCCTGCAGCTCGACTAAGCAATGCACCGTGTTGCTGCAACAAGGCAGTCTGGTGCGGCACTGCCCCGCACCTGTAATGCTGCGATGGCCGCGAGCTGCTCCTCCTCGCTGCGCCGCACGTCTGGCAGGCGCTTTATCAAGCCATCAAGCGCCTTGGACGCTTGTACGACGTGTGCAGCCATCGTGTCGGTCTGGCCCAGCAGCACCCCTCAGCAGGTGCTGTTACTATGTCTGTAAGCAACAAGTGCAAGCACCACTTTGACAAGCGTGCCTGCGAGGTGATGTCGCTCGCAGCGACGCCAGGCTCCACTGGCTCGCCTCGCACGCTTGCAGGCGGTGCGTCTCGCTGCCCGTTTGCAGACCGTGTCAGTGGTAGCGCTTGAGCACTGCCACAAGCTATGATGAGTTGATTGAATGCAGGCAGATGCGCACCTGCAGAGCGCCGACGTAGTTGTACATGAGGAAGCACAGGTTGTTGAAGTGGTCCTGCAGCTGCGTCACGAGGTCTGTGTCCTGTGAAGCGACCGGTGCAGCCATTCCTGCAAAAGCTGCGTCCTGACAGGAGCGGCGGTGTGCTCGTCTGGCTGGCAGCGGCCGCGCTCACTCCCACCACGAGTGTGCTGTGCGGCCCGGCTGTTCAGCAAAGGCAAAGTCGCCTCTAATTACTTGCACTACGCATCAGAGGTGCAGCAAGTGGCATGATGACATGGGACTCTTCTTCTTCACCAGCAAAGCCTCTGTGTGACTTGCTCAGGTCTATGACAAGGACCACATTGTGTAGGCATGGGCAGAGCTCCAATGCCACTTTATTTTACACCACTTGTCATGGACCGTGCTCAACAGGCTGCATTGGGCCTCGCAAAGCAGCCACCCACCAAGTGGTGGCTGCCCCAGAGTGACCCACCAGACGCGCTTCACCCGGCTTCTGGCTGCTAGGGCCCCAGACGCCAGGCGCAGCTGAGCCACCCTGCTCCCAAGCTCTCCAAACACCCCCGCATGCCACACTGCCAGGCGGTGCAGCAGCCCCAATCGCGTACCCTTCAAACCCTCGCCAGCAGCCACGCCTACAGCGACGCCTGGGGCTCCCGGCGCCTTCAGCAGCAGCCCCGCGGCCTTGCGCCGCTGGTGCTCAGCCAGCAGGTCCGCGCACGCGGCGGCCGCCTCGTCGAAGAGCGCCGCCTCCAGGGCTGTGGGCTCGTCGCGGAACGTGCGCGGCGCCGCCAGGATGCGCCCCTGCCACACGCTGCATGCATCAGCGCCAGTGGCTCCGCTCCATAAGAGCTGTACTCCGCTCATGAGAGCTTGACATCATGAGAACGGTGGGACTGTGAGAGCATGAGAGCATGAGAGCGGTGTAACTATGAATGCGCCAGGGCACGCGAGTGCGGTGCACAGCGGTCAGCCCCGCCAGGTGATAGCCTGGCAGAGTCTTGGACGTGCTGCAGGGCGCCGCGCGTCGTCGCTGAGGCGGGCATTTAGGCTCAGGACGAAGCGCTGTTCCACTGTCCCCCAGCTGCCAGGTGCCCAAAAGGTGACGCAGCTGGTAGAAGCGGCGGAGCGGGCCGCGCCTGCGCATTTCGTGCCAGCGCGCGCAGCCAGGCGGGTATGGGCGGCACGTCCGGGCCGCAGCGCCGCCGCACGTCCTCATTGTACTCCCACTGGTTCACGGGCATGCTCTCGCTCTGCGCACGGCGTGTCGTGTCGTGAGCAGCTCGCGTGTGCCTAACTTGGAAGGGCAGGCCGCCAACCGGCAGCGCATGCCCACGCGCACCCACGCACACTGGCCGCCGAGGCGTTCTGGCGTAGAGCGTCGCATGCACCGGCACATGGATCTGCACATGTCAGTCTGGCAGGGACTGTCACAAGAAACGCCGCGCAGGGGTGCGCTTGGCAGCGCATGTAGCGCACAGGTCAACAGGAAGTGAGCAACACATTTTGCAGTGGGGGCGCGCCTGGCAGTGCGTGTAGCGCACGGGCAGGCCGGCACGCTCCAGCGCCTCGTAAGACGCGGCCGCGTCTGCGGCCATGGCGGCGGCGTCCGGCAGCGGCGGCGCGCGGCCGGCCAGCACGCGCGCCACCCACTTGGCCTGCCGCGGCGCGTGTGCGTGGGTGAAACCCACCCTCGAGCGCTGTGGATGCGGGGCGGTACGAGCCATGGCAGCAAGGAGTCCCTGCCCTGACGCAGGGCGCGCGCGTGGTCTGCCAACATACAGGTGCGGTAGGGAGCAGCAGGGAGTCAGGCGTCGACACGCGCCGATTTCGAGCCCTAGCACAGCGCATGCCTGTCCTGGTGGCGCTGCATTGCGCTTGCACGCTGGCCAGGAGCGGCCTGGCAGGCTCCCCCGCATTCGTACAACGCCCCACACCGACTGAGGCGGATCGGGGCATGGTCGGCACGGCCGCCAGAGGGTGCCGCGCCTGCAGCTCGAACTGGGTATTCCGGATCGACTTCCACAGCAGACCGATGAATGCGAGTGAAGGCGCCGCCGCGGGCGGGAACACGTGCTTGAAGAGCGGCGCCACGCGCCCGTCGCCTGCCGTGCGAGCGGCGGTCAGGCTGCCCTGGGGCCGGGGTGCCTCCTTTGTGGGCGACGAGTGCGTAGCGCCCGCTCTGTTCCGTGCCGGCCAGGCATTGGGCTGAACAAGGGGCGGCAGGACAGTGTGGCAGTAGTTTTCTAAAATAGTCGCTGATCTGCTGAGGCAGCACTTTCCTTGTCTTGCGCCAGGTAGATGTTTGCCACCAACGGCTGGTGCTTGCATGCATGCCGCACGCCGCACCCGTGGTCACGATGCCCAGCTCTTCCAGGAATGGGTAGTGGTACTTGTAGCCGGTGCAGTAGATCACCTGCGCGGGTGGGGCAGCCTTCGACCCGAGTCCCAGACGCGGCTGCGTGCCGCGCCCCTCTGCACGCTAGACGTTCAAAGTCGGAGCTGAGGGGAGCATTCTCACGCCCTCGGGCGCAGGCGGTGAGCAGGTAGCTGCCCCGAGCACGCGCCAGCACCCCAGCGCCTGGACGGGGTGCGGTATTGGTGCGGGTTAGGGTAGGGTGAGGCACCGCACCGCATCCAGGCGCGGCGACAGGGCGCCGCCCACAAAGCGCGCGCGCCCGTCCGGCAGCAGAGCTTCCAGCATGGGCGCGCGCGCGACGTTGCCCGCCGGCGCCTGCGCCAGGTCGGCGGGCGTCCACGTGCGCGCCGCGTGCACGACCGCCGCGGCCTCGCCAGCCACCAGCTGCGCGATCTCGACGCCTGCCGCCCAGCAGCACAGCGTGACAGCATGGCAGCATGCCCCAGGGAGCCTGGTGCCTCGACATCCACAGGGACCAGGATGGCGACTCTGGTGCGGCTGCAAGCACATGCGTCCGCTTGATGCCCCCGGTGCGCCGCCGCGCCCTTGCCACCTTCCATACAGCGCCCTCCACACTGACATCCGCTTTGCAACAAGGAGCAACTGCTACCCTTTGACAGACGCGCGTGACCCACGAGTGCGCACCTGAGAAAGAGGCGCGCAAGATTTGAGCATGCTCTGGCCGCAGAAGGGGCCGCCGACGACGACTGGCTTTGGGTCCCTGCAGGCACCTAAAGAGGCAGCTAACGGCTCTTGCAAGCGCCTAAAGAGGCAGCGCGCGCCTGAGAAGGAGGCGCCCACCACGAGCACGCGCTGGCCCCGGTACGCGGCCGGCGACCGGAAGTTGTGGCAGTGCAGCTCGCGCACGTGGCCGCCGCCCAGGCCGGCCACGCCGCCGGGCAGGTTTGGCTCGGCGTAGTTGCCCACCGCGACAACGACCGCGTCGAAAGTCTGCCGCTCCTCCGCGCCCGGCCGCTCCTCCGCGCCCTGGACGCGCGCGCGCGCGGCCGGTGGCAGCGCGCGGGCGGGCGGCGCGGCGCGGCCGCGCTCCGCGCTGCTGACCGAGCAGAGTCGCCGCATGTGTGCCAGACCAGAGGTGAACATGCGGCAAAGCGCTGCCGCCTGTGCTGCTACTTGGCGTATAAGAGTAGGAGGAGCTGCAAAGCGCGGGCGTGGGGTGACTGGCGGCGAGCTGGCTGCAGGCGCATGCAGGCGCCAGGTGCGCCCATAGAGCACAGCGTGCTGCACGGCGGGACGCACTCACCAGGCGGTCACCGGCGGCGGAAGCGGCTGTCACGGCCCAGGGCCCCGCGCCCCGGTCGCCCGCAGGCCCGAGCGCCTCGACGCGCAGCACGCGCGCGCGGAAGCGGATGTGCCGCCGCAGGTCAAACTCGTCCGCGAACGCGTCCAGGAATGCCAGCACCTGTGCAGCTGCCTGTGCATCTGCGGTGCATGCGTACGGGGCATGTGTGCATTGCCTTTCGGACGGGCTCGCGAGCAGGCCTGCACGTGCCGAGTGGACGCCTGCCATCAGGAGGCAGCGCAGGGCGCCTGGCGCCCGACGCCCGTGCGCGCTGGGCGCCGCCGCCGCCGAGCGGAAGCCCAGCGCGGCCGGTACGCCGGTCCAGCATTCGACTCGAGACATGTTGACCCGCATACAAGAATGCCCGACGCTCACTGCAGGAGAGGCACTGCGACGCCACGCAGCCTGCCAGCCACTTCATCACAGAGCCCCCTCGCAGTAGGGCACAGCGCCAGGCGCCGGCGGGCGTCCACCTCCGTGTGCGCGGGGAAGCGCCGCGCGTCGGCGGAGCGCCCGCCCAGCGCGGCCGGGATGTCAGGGAAGTCCGAAAAGCCCATGACCTCGCGCGGCAGGTTGGTGCGCAGGTCCGTGTACATGGAGCTGTGCACGCGGCGCCGGGCCGGGTCGCGCCCCAGCAGGTCATCGGCCTCGACCTCTGCGCCGGGCGGGGAGCGAGGGGAGGTGAGTGAGGCGGCGGGTGCACGAGTGCGCTTGCGCGGAGCGGCGCGTGCGCGCCGGCGCGGGTCACGCCCCAAAGGGCAAGACGTCCTGCTGCTGCACCGGTGTCGGGCACAAGGGTCAGCACGCCAGGTGCTGGGTAGTATGTCCAGGACGGTGTACACCGCTGGCGTTGGTCCTCCAGCAGGTCCTGCGCATCTACGTTCTGAGCATGGTGCAGACAAGCGTGCCGCCGGGCGCTTGTAAGCGTGCGCATCCCCCAGGTCTGCTAGGGCGCAGTAGGGCGCGCACACCTCTGCTCAGCCAGACAGGGGCAGGTGTCCTGACAAGAGGCGACAATCCCGCGCTGAGGATCAGGGCCAGCAGGCCCGTCACTGCAGCACGCAGCAGGTGAACACAGCCATCACACACAGGTTGTGAGACCTTGGGAGCACGCGGCTACACCGCGGCGGGCGGTTGCCTGGGCTGTACGCCCAGACGCCGCCCAGGCGCGCGCTCTGCTCAAAGACGACCACGCGGTGGCCCTCGCGCAGCAGCTCCCGCGCGGCGACCAGCCCCGCCGCGCCCGCGCCCAGGACCGCCTGCTCCCCGAGGAGTGCAGGTGTCAGAGGCGCGGCGGATCTATTTGGGCTTGACATCTGGTTATATGAAACCGCCTTGGCATGCTAAAGAAGAGCCTGCTCTCCAGCCACACACCGCGCCATACCTCCTACACGGACGTGACCGGGCATACATGCGGCAGCAGCAGCCTGTCATGGAATGGGACCACCGGTGGCTCAAGCGCACCACAAGCTTTGCTGAGCGCGCAGGCAGCCCTGCGTCCTGGACCAAGGGCGGTGCAGTCTCAGCTACTGCCATAGCTTGGGCTGGTCATGGGATTGCACAGCACTCAGAGCTGCGCATGCCTGCTCAGCATCAGCAGGAACTGCGCACGATGAAGAGAGATGCTGGAGAGCGCTCGACAGGCTTCTGAAACACCCAACCTCTGTTCTCAGGAGGCCTGTAACCGCCTAACAGCTATGATCTGACCAACCGATGTGACGATCAGAACCCCATGCCTGGGTAATGCCCGCACGTGCGCCCTGCACATGCCTTGCGTGCCACTGGCACGGTGCCAGCCTTAAACACATGACATGACCGGAGGTGCATGCTACGTAATGCACACGGTGAAGCCACAACTGCTAGCTCTATGAGAGATGCATGCCGCATGCTGTATGTATCGCCCAGCAGTGCAAGGGGACTACTGCCTAGGCGCTGCCCGCTGCGGAGGCTGGCGCAGCCATGCCCACTTTACAAGGCTTGACCAGTCATGCTGCTGGTTCTTGCTGCACATTCGTGCCAGACGCTACAACCAGCATTCCCCCCCATGGTGCAGCGAAGCTGCGTCAGCGCGCCAGGGGCGGCGCAGTGCAGGACTCCCAGCACGCTAACCGCCACACAGTGGCATTGCTGTGCTGCCTGCCGTACCTAGCAGAGGCCAGAGGGAAGTCATAACACAGAAGTTGGTGCCAACGCTCACTCAAATATAGAACACTCACATACAGGTCTGCTCAGCGCTCACAGTGCCGGCTCAATCCCTGGACAGCCGGCGCCCTTGTGCGGTTTCCGCGTGGGGCACTGCGCGAAGCAGGGCGTCGTCAGCGCCTCGTCCTCCGCCTCGGCCGGCGGCGTGCGCCCAAAGCTGAACTGCGCGCCCGGTGGAACAGGGCCTCGAGAGACCTTCATGTCGGTGTGAGTGGGTACATTCTGGGAATAAAGTTCAAGCGACCACCTGGACACACAAATTTTTTATACCAGGCAGATGACAACTAGTGGCATGAGGTCATCATGGCCGCTGTCCCAAACAGACGCTGCACGCTCCCAAGTGATCAAGCGGCCAAGCTGGTCGCATGACAGCCTGAGCGCCCTCCCGGGCTCTGGAGCTGCAACGGCAGCGCAGCACCTGGCAGCTGAAGTCGTCGTAGTTTGGCGTCATGGTCAGCGGCAGGCCCATGTCCTCCCGGAAGAACTCCTGCGCGCGCGGCGGGCTCGACGGAGAGACGCTGACTAACACGCATCCGCTCTTGGATGCGCATCCGCTCCGGCTAGACGAGCCCTTGGATACGCTGACGTCTCTGATTTGCGTGCAGACCGAGCAGTCTCGCCCTGAGGCGGGCTCAGGGCGGACCTGCGTGGGCAGCTTGCAGCTGTTAACGCACACCGACGCGCACCCGGTCTCCTCCAGGTACCTGCACCTGCCACGCGCCGGGAACGCAGTGAGCCAGGCGTTTCAAGCACAGCTCTTGCTGCAGGGAAGGGCCCAGCTTGCGCAGTGACAGCGTGGCCCGGACCTTTCCACTAGCACGCCATGCCCCCAGCCCATGCGGCCGCCATCGAGCTCTACGTCGTTCACCTGCATGTAGCACCCGCGTCAAAGGCGTCAACTGCGCCGCCCAGGTGAGCGATAGCCGCGAGTTGTCACAAGCGAGCACGCTCAACTTCAGCACCAGACGAGAGAGGGAGGGCCCGCCTTGCAGGGGCCCATCAGCCACTGGCACGTCAACGCGGTGACCAACGCGTTCAGCCGGCAGGAGAGCTCGGGCAGCGGCCGCGAGAAGAGCACCTAGCGCGCTCACTTGCTTCTTTAGTCAAGTGTCGAACTATCAACGAGCAACGGCGACGTGGCAGTGCTGCGTGCCTCTGGGTCGCGGCCGCACCTTGAAGGCGCCCGGCAGCCATGCCGGGAACAGCGACTGCAAGATCGCGCGCGTGGCGCTCTGCGTGCCCCGTGCCGTGGGGAACTGCCTGTTGAGCTGGTGCGTGAGCTCCACGATGGCGTCGTAGCCTTGCCTGTCCGAGTCGCGGCGCAGCGCCGCGACCATCTTCCGGCGAAAGAGCGCCATAATCGCGCGGTTGCCGGGCTGGCTGTCTATGCTGCGATAGGCATCCAGCGGTTTTGCGCTGGTCGGCCCGGCCGGAGCAGCTGCTCTGCCTGCAGGCGCTGTGGCACGAGGCGGAGTGGGGGTGTCTGGCCGCGCACCGGCAGCTCGCCTGCCTGCAAAAGCAGCTGGCGGCCTGAGCACCATGCCGGCTGTGGTGCAGTGGTGCCGCGACTCGCGCCGTGCAAGCCAGGGCACACTGCTGCTTGCTAATTAATACCAAGACACTCAGCCTCTGGATGGACATCCTCGATGTCCAGCTGGGGGATCGGCAGAACTACAGCGCAGTTACAGACCCAGCACAGTTACACACTTAGTAGGCTACCTCATGAAGCGCAGAGCAGTGGTGCACTCTAGGTCTGCTTACAGGACAGGGGCAGCCAGGCGCGGGTCAGCTGATGATCGCTAGCGGCCTCTGGAAGTTTGTAAGGCAGTGCTTCGCGGTGCTACCAAGCTCGGGCCCGTCCTCTCCGGTCTGCGCGCACGCCGGCAGCCCCTTCACGATTCTGGCTACAAACTTACCATATCTCAGCTTGCATCGAGCATGATCACAAGGCCGGATGGGTGCATGCCAAGATGGCTCTGCATGGGCTGTTGTCTGCTGCATGCATGGCCGGTGCTGCAATTGGCACGCCCATACGCAGATGCAGTCCTCTCGACACGCTCCACAAGGCAGGGCGAAGCGAGGAGTGCAGCGGCGCACATCAGCATCTGCCTGAATCAGCCAGGTGCTAACAAGCACCCGCGCACTGACTGTGCAAACACGCTACCACCGCTTAGTGATTGAGGCTGGGGTATGCGGCGTGTAGCAATAACAGCCCAAAAGCATTCTGCTGCCCTACAGCGACAGTGGCAGGGAGGAACTTGGCAAGCTGTGCACGCCCTGCCAAGCGCAAATCCAGTCGCTCATGCACGCCCTGCCAAGCGCCACTAGGCATACACCAGTTTGTCGGCCGCCCAAGAGCACAGCACCGTTCTGTCACGGCTGCGGGAGTCGCATTGCATGACCACCCCTCCCACATCCCTTGCAAACCAGTAGCGGGAAGCTCATATTCAATCGCCCTGTCACGCCCCAGGGACGCACCAGCGCATCGTTTGTACCCAGCACGATCAGCACCGCCTCGACCTCGTCCCTCACCCTGACCCTATGCGCTGCGACGCCCCAGGGACGCACCAGCGCGTTGTTGGTCCCCAGCACGACCAGCGCCGCCTCGACCTCGTCCGCCACTTTCGCCACGGCCGCCGCGATGGCGGCCGCGGGGGCGTCCACCGTCTCCACGCTCAGGTGCACATCGTGCGCCAGCGACTTGCTGTCCAGCAGCGGGAAGACGCTGTTCCCGGGGCGCGGGCGGCTCAGGGTGGAAAACTCTTCTCTGGCATCAACTGATGGACTGATGTCATAATCTCCCATGCCCGTACCACTTTCCTGAGCATGCATGCTGAGCCCCAGCTTGGAGTGTGTGCAGAGCTGCATGCACGCAAGTGAAGTCAAGCAGGAGCAAGCACACCAGATTATGATTTTACACACCCACGCAGACGCGTCATGCTGGAGCTCTTGATAACAGTGTGGTGCAGCCGAGGGGAGACCCTGCCCTCACAGCATCCCTGCTCATAGGGAAGGCGCGCACTTGGCTTGGATGAACTTCCTGGCCACGGCCAAGTCCGCAACCTCATGCTGCGGCGCGCCCGGGTCGTTAAAGCGGTAGGACGTCCCGGCGCCCCACCCTTGCAGCACGGCAAACCACCGTTACAGCTCTGAACAGGCAGCTCTGTACAAGCCTTCGAGTCTGGGAGCCATGGGTGTCTTGGAGCCAGAAGAAAGGGCGGGTCTCTCACCGTGGAAGACTTCGAGCGTGGGCGTCATGCAGGTCAAGACATGCACCTGCCAGTTTAAGCATATTTAATAAAAAGCCAACACCAGACTGTGGCAGGCACTGAGCTCAAGAAGTGCATGGGAGGCTGGCGCACGACGTGGCAGTGGTCGCCGGGGCGTGTAATGTAGTCAACTGCCCACTGCAGCGCTCTGAGCGAGCACTGGGATGCGCCGACCGCGACAACCTGAGACCCCGGCAGCAGAGTGTTAGAGTCACGTGGGGAGCGTCCGCACGCTGTTGCACACCAGCTGCGTGACACAGCTGACACACAGCAAGCACGTGCTCGCCCGCTGCTCAAGGGTCGGATCTGCAGCTCGCACCAGCGCGCGGCCTGAGGTTTCTGCAGGCTCTGCAGGCTCCATGGTCGCCCAAGTGCCTTATGCATATCCTGTGTTAGTTAATTGCGCTGCTGCAATCTTGCAATCTTGGAAGGCTACTCTACTTTTCAGCGCAGTTTGTGCCGGGGGTGCGGCCGGCTGCACATCGTACAACACAGTCTCCAAGCAAATATGTCCTCTGCCTTATAGTTTGGTGGTGCCCCCTTCTGCAAGTCTTTTACAGGGCTAGTAACCCTCTACTGCACTACACAACAGGAGTTCAGCTTTCCGCCTGTCCATCACCTCGTGCGCTCTCTATTGCGCGAATGCAGTCAGGCACAGAGCTGCCCCGCTGCATGGCGTCCTGCAGCGCCTTGTACGCAGCGCTGTTGTCGCGTAGCAGCCGAGCGGCCTCGTACACCGCCAGCCGCTGCCCAGCAGCACAGACACTTGAAGCAGCCACTTGCAATGATCAACCAGATGCGGCAAGCAGGTAACAGAGCACGGGTGCTGATAGAGACTGGCAGGAGGACAACAGTTGCGGAACTGTGCTGCTCAGCAGCAGCTGCTATCCCACATGGGGTTGCTTGCGCTCACGCCGGTCGCAGACAGAGGGCACTAACCAGTGCATGCAGATGCAAAGCATGCGCATCATCAGCAGCTTCTACCGGCTGGGCGTTTGCGCGACAATACAGCAACACAGGCACTTACGCGTAGGGGTGCTTGTGCCTGGGTGCGGCGGGCCCTCACGTGCGGCTGCTGGCTCCAGCCGGCCGAAGGAAGGACTCTGCTATGTGACAGGTGCGGATGCGGGCGCACCGTAAGGTTCTGCTGCTGGCCGGCGTTCAGCTTTGTCCTGCCGCGCATCATTAGCCGCTGCAGGTCCGCCATGTCCGCATTCTGGCCCGTCACCTGCGCGCGGCCGCGCAGCTCCCTCGGCTGCAGGCCCCCCCCCCCATATGCATGTTGTGAGGTCCTAGCGCACGGCCAGCCATCTTCTGCTAAGACACCCACACACCGCTTGCACGCCTGCTCGGAGCTATTGCGGACAGAATAGCCGTGCGCCAGAGTCTGCAGTGCGCACATTGAAGCATCTCAGGGAGCTAAAGCCCAAGTTTCTAGACACTCGAGGAAGCCCTCTGCAGGGTGGAGGCAGCATTTCAGCGCGCCGCTGCAGACAGCCCACGCTGGCACAGCCAGGGAGCCACCTCCGGGTACTGCATGGCCTCCGCGGCCGCGCCGGCCATGGCGACGGCCGCCAGGCTGTTCACGTCCGCGTCCTCCAGCGTGCCCTCGATCAGCCGCCTGCGCGAGGGGCAGGCCATCAGCCCTGCCAGCGTGCCACCGCACCCTTGCGTCCCGCACAGCCCCTTTCAGCACCTTAGGTGCCTTCTATGAGCCGCCTGCGCCGTGGGCAGGCCATCAGCACCGCCAGCGCATCGCCACGCGTCTTGCGTTCCGCCCAGCCCCTACCAGCACCTCCTGCCAAAGGTGAATCATACCCCCAGCAAGCAAGCGCATATTTCCCACGCATGTGATGGTACACCGAACGGAAGGTCAGCCACAGCCATACCGACAGAATACAGGATGCAGGCAGGTCCCCTGTGACCGTTTGCGCTCAGCGAGCAGGACAAGCGTCCACGGGAAACAAGCGCGACGAGCAGCTGCGAACAGGGCGCTGCGCGGCGCGCGCACCGCTGCAGCTTGGTCTCGATGAAGTCCGTGTGCGCGCGGCCCAGGTCCAGCGAGTAGCTGCCGACGGGCACGCCCATGAGGTAGCCCACGCTGCCGCGCCCCCGCGCAGCTCATCACACGCATGCACGCCGGCCCGCTGGCGCGGCTGTGCTGCCGGCTGGACGCCTGCTTGCATCCGATAGGCGCGTGTGCATACTCATGCTCACAAACTCCTCGCCGACAAACCGCCCAGCAGCCTTTTGCGGCAGTGCATAGCATGAAGCACTGGCGGGGTTGCATGTTGGACAGGCTTCGACAGGCCATCTGCCTCGACGGGCCAGCCGGAAGCGGCGCGGCGGGCGCACAGGAAGTGCGCGGCCTCATGCCTCAGCACGCGCTCGCGATAGTCCTGCGCGCATGCGAGCCGCGCGTCACAAACGCGCGTTCCATCCAGGGCTGCTGTAAGCCTGTGCAGCCTGCGCTGTGCACCTGCTGCACTGAGAGTGCACCTGCTGGACTAAGAGTGCACCTGCTGGACTGAGAGTGCACCTGCCGGACTGAGCAGCGGGCGGCATACGTTCGGGGGAGGGCGCGCACCGGGAAGAGGGAGCTGAACTTGCCGATAGCGAACTCGAGCAGCCCCGGCGCGGTGGAGCCGACCGCCAGCACGGCGATGCTGATTCCGCCCGTCAGGTAGGGCACGAAGAAGCCCTGCGCCGCGCCGCCCGCGGCTGTCGCGAGGCCGCCGCCCTGGGCACTAGCCCCAGGCTCTGGGAACCCTTGTGGTCGCGGCGGTGCTGGCGGAGTCACGTTGCGGCTGCCTCCAAGCGGAAGCATGAGCGGTGCGGCGCATGCGGGCGCGCACCCAGTCGCCTGGCAGCTGCCCGGCGACGACGGCGAGCACGCTGGTGACGCCCACCACTGTGACGAGGAAGGCCCTGTCGTCCCCTGCGCGCAGCGTGCGGCACCGTCAGCAGCTTGGGCTGGGACACTGCTCCGCCTGGGGCGCCAGGCTCGCGCACGTCGCTTTAGCTACTAGCAAAGCTCCCGCCTGCCCGTTCGTATCACTCCTCCCAGGGGCCAGGAGCGCTCTGGAGCACTGCGCACCCCTGCGAGCTTCGCGTGTGGCTGTGCCTCACTGCGTAATGGCGTGCAGAGGACTGCCGCCAGCGCCTGCCCTGAGCAGCCCCGTTCAAGCGAGAGCGAGTGCATGGGGCCGCACGTATGCTGGACACGCCAATGACTGAGGGCTCCTTGATCCCGACGCGCTTCAGCTCCCACAGGACCACATTCCGCCGCTCCACGCTGGCCGCGCTGCCCCACAGCCGCAGCGCGCCCGCCTCCTTCAGCGCGCTCATCGCGGCCAGCACATCCTTGGAGTACTCGTACTTCTCGGAGGGCGGCGCCTTGCGCAGCGCGGTCGCCGCGTCCTCGAGCTGGCTGAAGGACTGGCCGAGCGCGGGCGTCGCGGACGCCCTGCAGCAGAGCCGCCTGGCCTGCCTGCACGGGCGGCACCTTGTGAAGGGGCGCGCGGTCGGCGCGCGCAGCGACGCAGTGGTGCCGCGCGCCCCTGCGAGGTGCACTGATGGAGTGCGCATGACCGGCCCGATGTCTACTCCCGATTTAGCCCGCTACTCTACTCTACAAGTACACAAGGCGTGAGCAAGGTGCAAGCTACGTAAACAGCTTTGACGAGATTTGTTCAGTGTGCAACAGCCTCAAGTTTGTTTAGACCCTAGCCAGCACAGCACATGCAGGCGTTCCTGCGCAACACCTGCTTTACATCTGGATTTTGCATGAATGAGAGCAGAGCAGGCTGTGCTCGTTGAGCCGGTAGGTTACAGTGCTCCTGGTGGACAAGCGGACCTGCAGGTCAGCAGCTGCTAACATGCATCAATGAGCCCCCCTGCCGGACATGTTCCCTATTGCATGGCCACCACGGCCGTTGTCAAACCTCTATAATCAAAACAAGACCAACGGTCAGCTGTCTGGCACCCCCGCGCTTATAGACCTGCGTATACAGCACCACTCCTGGCTTACGTATGCCTGACAATATACAAATGAGCTCAGCAAGCTGCTGCTCCAAGGCATGACATGGGTAATCAACAGGCAAAGCGAAAAAAATGCTTTGCTGGGGCAAAGCCACGAGGCACATGTATCGCACTGCCTAGCGCAGGCAGTCTACCACTACCTTTATAAAAAAGTTGCGTTGAAGGTACTGGGTGAAGCTACAAGTGTTGTACAGGAAGGATGCTTATCTTAGGATCATGGCCGCCAGCCGCTAGCACGCGGCTGCATCTGCTCAGCTACGGCGGCCGGCAGCCCCGCTTGGGCATGCACCAGAGCAGGCAGATATGACCACAACTGGTACATTGCTATTTGTTCGACAGCGCCGAGGATAAAGGCGGCCATCGCCCAGCTCGCACCTGAGCTGGCAGCGCGCGCACGCAGCCGCCAGCGCGCCGGCCGCGCGGCGGCGTCGGCGCGGCTACGATGCCGCCGCGCGGCCCAGCCGCGAGCACTCCGGCAGGCGGCACACGAACACAATGGGGATTGCGCTGGCCAGCGATAGCACCATCGCCACCGCAAACGCACCGTACCTGCGGACCAGCGCGCACGGCACCCGCGCTCGGCGGCGGCTGGCGGCTATTGCAGGCCATCTGAACCACCTCACCTTCTGCTCACAGACACCAGTGCCGCTGCTGTGCAAGCAGGAAGCGTGCCGCAACGACCGCGGCCATCGCGCCACAGTCTCCCTGAGCACCACGCTTGCGTGCGCTGCAGGTCACGCGTATGCAGTGCAGGCCGGGCGCGCGGGGCGCCGTCACGGGTGATGCGGCGCGCCAGAGCTGCGCGCAGTCCGCGTCGGGCAGCTTGTAGTGCTCGCACACCGCCTCGGCCGCGGCCGCGCACGCCACGTTGAGCGCCAGCGGCGCCAGCAGGCCCAGCACCACCTGGCGCGTCGCGGGCGCGTCAGGCGGGCCGCGCGCGGCTCGCCAGATCAGGGTGTGATGCGCGCCCACGGCTCTCTTTGCTAAATGCCCCGATCGGCCAGCCCGTTTGCAACAAGGGATTAGGCAACTTCGGCAGGCTTCCGTCCCATGGTGCGCAACGACGCGGCTGTAGCTAATGACACCAGCTGTGCGATGCAACCTGTGATACATGCGAGCCACAGCCAGCACATCACTGCACAGATTTGCTTTCACGAAGCGCCTAGCAGGCACAGCAGCACCAGTGCGGCAGCATGCCCGCACACCGGGCAGGCGATGCAGAACCAGAGCGGCACGGCCGCCAGCAGCGCGGCCGCGCCGGCCGCCGCCGCCGCCGCCGCGACCAGCCCGGCCGCGCCCGCAGCCCGGCCGCTCACAGCCTCGCCGCCCTGCATGGAATACCGCAACAGTCCGCACGCGCACACCGCGCTGCCCCAGCACAAGCATCTGAAGCCCCGAGCAGCCAAACCAGGCATGCCCGCTTGTGAGCTGGCATGGAGAGCCCGCGGATGCCGCACAGGCGGCACATGATCCAGGCAGCAGGGAGGCATGTCATGCTGCTGCACAGGTTGTATGCCGGCGGAAGTGTGCACTTTAACAGCTGCACGTCTCACGGACGTGGAGTCCAAGGGCCTGCGCGTGCCTTTCGTGCGCCGTCCAGCCGCTCAGACAGCGCCGCGCCGATCCCGGACGCAAAGCGTCGCACGGCGTCCCGCGCCTCGGCGGGCAGGCGCGCCACGGCTGCGGCCGCTCTGCGTGCGCCCATTGTGGCGCGGTGTCGGGAACGGCAAACAGTGCACTGCTCGGCGCGCAGGTCTATCACCCCTCACAGCGCGCACCATGCATCAAGCCAGGCCTGAAGCCAGTGACGCGCTGCGGCCTGGTGCCAATCCGCTAAGGCAATGTTCTGCATGAGCGGGAGGTTGAAGACATTTCAAAGCGTGCATTGCATGCAGGTGATATCCAAACCAATGCCATGGCCCCGTTCCGCACCTCGCGTCGAGGGTGATGCGGCCCGCAGAGACGTCGTACACCGCCAGCGGGCGCGCCGCCGCGCCCGTAAACTCCCGCACGGCCAGCCTGCCGCAGCGCGGGGATGCAGCGTCAGGGGCCGCGTTCCGCTGGCTCTGACCCGCGGGCGCGCGAGCTGTCCACCTCGCATCCACCGACAAGCCGCGCAACGACGGACGGTGCTGATATGTACACCTCTGTGCACGCGTGCACCGGTCACGTGTTTCATGCAGCCGCGCAAGCGCACAGGACGCCGAACAAAGGCGGTTCTGTGTCCCGCCAACAGCAAAGGGCGCTGCAGGCGCGCACGTGAGCGGAAACAGCGCTGCGCCCAGGCTGCGCTCCACGAGCGCGGCGCCCGCGTTGAGCGCGTCTGCCGGGACCGCGGCGGCCAGCGCCGCGGCCGCGCCCGCCTCCTGCGGCCCTGCGTGGGGCCCCTGGAGGACGCGGACGTAGGGCTCCCCGCCGGCCACGTCGCGCCTGCGCGGCGCTCTGCTGCCTCGGGACGGGCGGGCGGGCCTGAGGCGGGGCGGCTCTGGCGGCGAGGACAGCCGTCGTGCGACAGCAGGTTGGGCCCGAAGGAGAGGCAGGAGGGCTGGCGCGCTGACGTGCGGACAGGCTGTGCGAGCGCAGGACAGTCGACGCAGTTGGGCTCTGCCGGGGTGCCTTTGTGGCACGCAGGCAGCGGGAGCAGGCGCGGTGCACGGCGTGGCAGGGCCCGCGCCGCTGGGGAGCTGTGTCGCCCAGGACGGCGACCACCAAGGCGGCAGCCTTGTGAGAGCCGGCGCCCATCACGACGTCCTCTGCTGTGGTGCCGGGCTCTGCGCCATGCACACATGATTGCGCATGCAGGGTCCCATCAGCAGTAAGCGCGCAGGCCTGCCAGCAGATGCAGAGCAAGGTGTGCCTTGTGACCGCACCCGCCACGTCCAGGAAGCTTGCGAGCCCCCAGCTGCTGGCGCTCTGGGCGGCAAGCGCCGTCATGTTGCCGGACATGGCGAGGCCGTTTTGGACGCTGTGCGCCCGTGCTGCTCCGGCGCCTGCCAAGAGAGAGCCAGGCAGCGCTACAAGGGCAAGCATGCAAGCAGGCAACTGAATGCTTGCCCAAGCGCTGCGCCCGCGCTGCGCCATCCTTGCGCACGCAGACACTGTGGGCGGCTTCCCTGACCAGATGGCAAACAGCGCCTCTGGAGACTGCTTAGGGGCTGGACGGGCACTTTTACCAATGCAACTTTGGATGTGTGAGTTAAAAGCGCCCATCCAGCCAGGGCAGTCGGCAGGAGCTCTCAGCTCACAAAGGTCTACATATGCTCGAGCCGCAATTCAGAGCCTGCGGGACTCTTCAAAGAGCCTGACGTTCTTAGATGGCAGCACTCTGGCCCCTGTGCTTCCCACAGCATTTGCATGTTGAGCAGCCAGCCGCCAGTGCTCGCTGTCCGCCTCTGCGCCGCGCCAGCCACCACACGCGCAGAGTGAGCCGCTCCGCAACTAGCCTGCCTTCAGGAGACCTTGCACTCCCAGGCAACCGGCTCCTGCACCCGCTTGTGCTCAGCGCGTTTGGCGGTGCAGGGGTGGCGCGCTCGGGCGAGCGAGGAGCCACAGGATGCGGAGGGTGCGACAGCGGAGGCAAAGGCTCAAGGAGACGCTGAGCAGCCAACTGCGTCGCTGTGCGCCGCTAGCCATCCCTGTCTGCTGGTATTTAGCACTCTGCAGAGCACCCACCGCAGAGCATGCGCACGAGGGTGTCGTGCTGTGATACGTTGCTTGTGTGTGAGGTAGCGCGTGCGCGCGCAAGCCTGGGCGCAGGCGCGCGTCTGCGTGTTGTGCGACTCGAGCCGCACTTTCAATGCACGCAGACGGAGAGCGTGAAAGCGGTGCAGGCGGAAGGGCATCAAGCTGGACAAGAGCCCGGAAGCCGTGGCCCGGCGCGCGGCGGCCAAGCAGCTCCGCGCAGAGAAGGAGGCGCGCGGCTTTGTGCGCCGCGCCGCCGCTGTCTGGCTTGGCTGCTTCCTGCTGCTCGGCATGCTTCCCTGTGTGACCGTCGACAGGCCGCACCTGTGACGCTGCCTATCAGCGCAGCCTCATGCTAAGCATACTGCCCAGAACGCAACCCTCGCGCCTGCAGGACTGCATGCTGGTCCTACAGCCTGTGCAGTCACACGGCTCACTGCGCGCGCAGCCGCGGCGCACCGGCGCAGGCGACGTGAAGCAGGGCTCGCGCGCGACGACGCTGTCGCAGAGGGAGCTCGCCGAGCTGTCGCAGCTCGTGCCCGACCCGAAAACGGACGAGCTGTTCGATCCGGGTGCGGCTGCGCCTTGCCAGCGCCCTCCTACACTGCATGTCCAAGGTGGATGCTCACATGCATTTCGTCACCTGGGTGCAGCTGCCTGCCCTGTCTGGAATCAGCGGGCGGCAGGCGGCCTGTGACTGCATGAGCCTTGGGCATATTGTCAGCATCAGGCGTTGCAAGCCCGTCAGGGGCAAGTCAAGTCTACGGGCGACGGTGCCCCGCGGCTGTTACACCCCTGGCACAGCAAGGGGCGCCCGCGGGCCGGCCGGCGCGGGCCGTCCTGGCTCGCGTCGCGTCGGCCCGCAACTGCCAAACTGCCGCTGCGGCGCGCGCGGCCGCTGGCGTTACCGTCCTGGCGCCGCAGGCGTCCCGCTCGGCTGACATGCGGCCATGGCAGCCCTGACCTGTGGGGGCTCTCCAGGCCCCCCATGCTGAGATCGCTGCGCACGAGTGGCGCACGCCAGCGCGTCTACTCTAGGACTGACAGCGACACTGCGAGGTGCTGAGGCGGGCGGGCGTGCGACAACTGGGGGCGCCCTTGCGCGGCGCAGCCGAGTTCCAGGGC
>JAABUX010002927.1_pt1 | contig 23356 bp, 23 predicted proteins | sample 5561851 | NCBI WGS metagenome assembly JAABUX01 (sample SAMN10711883, study PRJNA513361) | rock metagenome | isolation source: Antarctica rocks | place: Antarctica: Victoria Land, Richard Nunatak red sandstone | collected 2016-01-03 | reverse complement strand
CCGGACCGGTAGAGCCGGGCCCTGCCCTCGACTGTCTCGGCACCACGCACGACGACGGGCAGCGGCTCGGCGACGACGGGCCCGAGTCGCCTGCCCCGCCACAGCGCGACCGCGATCACGGCGATCACCAGCTGGAGGACCGCCAGCCGGACGCCGGCGGGCAGCAGCGACACCAGCCCCTGCCGGACCGCGGGCGGTGCGCTCGGCACGTACCACACCAGCTTCTGGCGCTGGCCGAGTAACCCGAGCGCCAGGGCGGCGTTGCCGTCCTTGGCCAGGTACTCGTTCGTCAGGAACGACCCGTCGCCGAGCAGGGTCACCTGGCCACCCGCCAAGGTCACCAGGGAGTCGTCGTAGCAGCGCGGCCCGATCACGGGGGTGTCCGGGCCGCCCCCTCCGGACGGCGCTGCGAAGCCGGCTTTCCCGGCCCGCACCGCACCGGCGCTGACAGCGACGGGCAGCGAGCACCCCGGTTGGCGGGTGCGCACGATGCGCGACACGGTGTCGACGCCGGTCGCGCCGCCGTCGCCCAGCAGGACCAGCTGCGCCCCGGTGCCGGTCAGCCGGCGGTAGTCCGCCCGCTCCAGGTCGCCCTCGAGCACGACTACCGTCGACCGGCTGTCGCCGGTAGCCCCGAAGCCAACCGCGACGCCCCTGTCGTTCAGCAGCTGCGTGATCGCGTGGGTGCCGTTGGGCTGGACCGATCGTGGGTCGTACGGGGCCCGCGCCCCCGTTGTCGGCCGCCGGGCCGCGAGCGCGACGAGGACGACCAGCAGGATGCCCGCGACGGCGAGCAGCCCCGCGATGACACGGCCTCTGCGAGCCCGGCGCGCCGGTCGATGGGCGACATCAGCCGCACTCTCGATGTCGGGCGGCCGCACCGGGTGCTCAGGCGGCTCCGCCTGCACGGCCACGGCCTCGCCAGCCGGCGCCGTCACGCCGGAACCGCCGCCCTGGTCTGCTCGGGAGCAGGGGCGGCCAGCCGCTGCCGGCGCTGCAGGGCGGTGTCGAGCTCGGCAACGGCAGCATCGTCTGCGGCGGTGGCGCGGCGCCGGCCGTACCAGATCTCGCCGAACACGCGGGCAGCGGTCCACAGCTGCTGCTCCAGCTGCGGCAGCATTCGGGCAGCCTCGCGGGCCACCTCGCTGGCCGTGCGCCCGGGACGCTGGTCGAGGATCGCGCGGTCCTCCAGGTCACGCACGACGGCCCGGAGCCTGGCGCGCACCGCTTCCGCCCACCGCCCGGCGGCGGCATGCGCGTCGGCCTCGGCCCGGAGCCGCTCCGCCGAGGTGGTGGCAGCGGTGTCCAGCGAGTCGTCGGCTGAACGGGCACGGCGCAGCGGACCGAGCTTCCACAGCACCAGGGCGGCCAGGGCGACGAGCAACCCGATGACCAGCACGTAGCCGAGCGCGCCCGACCCGCCCCCGACACCGCCCGAGCCGCCGTCGGAGGTGAACAGCCGCTGCAGGAACCGGATCACGGCCTGCACTGCTCTCGTCACGATGCCCGGCCGTGCCTGGGCGTAGACGTGCTTGGCCAGCTCGCGCCGCGCTGCCTGTCGGGCAGCATCGCGCCCCACCAGCCCTACCAGTCCTACCAGCCCCGCGAGCCCCGCCATGCTCAGCCCTGGCTTTGCGCGGCAACCCGACGCGACAGGGTGAGGTCCAACCCCTCGCGGCGCATCCGCTGGTCAAGGTAGGCGATCGCGAGGGACCCGGCCAGGATGGGCCGGGTCAGGGTGTCGGCCAGCAGACCACCGACTGTGGCAAGTGCCAGCGCTGTGCCGTCGACCCGCAGCCCACCGCCGCTGCTGCTCGTGACGCCGCCGTCGAGCCGGAACGGCAGCCCGAGCAGCGTCCCGAGCAGCAGCGTGATGGCAGCTGACAGGAGCACGAGACCTGCGACCCGCCACCAGGCGCGGCGGGTGAGATGCCGGGCCCGGCGCAGCGCCCCTCGCGCGCCGGCGCCCTCGAGGGCAACCGCGCCCGGTGCCAGGACCAGCCAGCGCACCACCGCCCAGGGCAGCAGTAACACGCTCGCGGTGGCCACCACAGCAGCGAAGCCTCCGCCGCCGGCAACTCCGGAGACACTGAGTAGGACGATGACCACGACAGGCACGAGCAGGACGGCGGCGGCGATCAGCGTCAGCCGGAACAGGCCCGCACGGGGACGGACAGCGCGCCGCAGCGCCTCACCCGCCGGCAGGCGTACCCCGAGCACGGCGTCGCCGGCGAGCGCGGCCAGTGCCCCGGCGAGCGGCAGGACCAGCACGGCTCCTGCCACGGCAGTGATCAGGCCGGTGACCGACGTTGCCGACGATGTCGTCGTGGTGCCCGCCAGCAGGTACAAGGTGCCGACCGACAACAGGCGCAGCACAAGCGCCAGCGGCAGTGACAGGGCGAGCACGACGAGGAGGTTGTCCCGCAGCAGGCTGAACGCACCGTCGAGCACCTCCCCGGCCGCCAGTGGCCGAAGCGGGACGATGCCGGGGCGGTAGATGGTGACCGTGTCCCACCGGACGCCGGGGCCAGGGGTACCGCCCTGCTGCTGCGCGGATGCCGGAAGCATCTGACGGGCCGGCCCGGGCAGGGGCCCGGGCGCGAGGTGCGGTGGAAGCGCCTGCGGCGCTGGGGGCGCTAGGGATGCTGCCTCAAGCGATGCAACGGAGGGCGCACCGGGGGATGCCCAGCCGCTCACCGGCGCCTCCCCGTCGTCTTCCGTGGCTTCTCGAGGTCACGGTTTCGTGCACGAGTGCCCAGCCCGCATCCTGCCAGCGGCCAGTCACCAGCCCGGCTGCGCCCGCAGCAATGCCCTCATCGTCGCGATCATGCGATCATGGAGGCGACGGACGGCCGGCGCTCGGTTGGCGGATGAGTGCCGAGGGCCCGTCGCCCGAGGGACACGACGCCGGAGGTGGTGCGTGAGCGCTCCGCGAATCCTCGTCGTCGACGACGACGTCGCGCTGTCGGAGATGCTCGGGCTCGTCCTGCGGCGGGAGGGCTTCGAACCGTCCTTCGTCACGAGCGGCAGCGCAGCTCTTGCGGCCATCCGCCGGGAGAGCCCAGACGTGGTGCTTCTCGACCTCATGCTGCCAGGGCGTGACGGCGTCGACATCTGCCGGGACCTACGGGCGGAGTCCGACGTGCCCGTCATCATGCTGACCGCCCGGAGCGAGACCCAGGACGTCGTCCGCGGGCTGGAGGTCGGCGCTGACGACTACGTCGTCAAGCCGTTCAAGCCGGCGGAGCTCATCGCGCGGGTGCGTGCTCGCCTGCGCCGGGGGATTGACGAGCCGTCCGCCGGGCTGACCGTCGTCGACCTGCACGTCGACCTCGCCCGCCACCAGGTCAGCCGCGGGACCATCCCGCTGCCGCTGACCCCGCTTGAATTCGACCTGCTACGCACGCTGGCGCAGGAGCCCCGCCGGGTCTGGACCCGCGAGGCGCTGCTCCGGCAGGTCTGGGGGTACCGGCACGCCGGCGACACCCGGCTGGTCAACGTGCACGTCCAGCGGCTGCGCGCCAAGGTCGAGCACGACCCCGAGCACCCGCAGGTCGTCGTGACCGTGCGGGGGGTCGGCTACCGGGCCGGCCCACCGTGAGCCCCGCCCGCCGGCGACCGCTGCCGGCTGCGGGCCGCCGGGCGGCCAGGGTGTGGCGGCGCTCGGTGCAGGTGCGTGTCGTGGCAGCGACGCTGTTGCTGTCCAGCCTCGTCGTCGCTCTGCTGGGCCTGCTGCTCGTCGACCGCGTCGGACAGGGCCTGGTCGCCGACAAGCGGTGCTCCGCCCTTGCCGACGCGTCCTCCGGCCGGGTGTTCGCTCAGGCCCAGCTGGCCTCAGCCGACCGGCAGGACCCGCGCAGCATCGACGTGCTGCTCGAGGCCACCGTTGTCGATCTCGGGCGGCGGGGGAGCCCGAGCGGGCTGTTCGACGCCGCGCTGCTCCCCGCCGACGGGACGAGTGACGGCTACATCTCCGGTCCGCTCGACCAGCGCGACATCCCCGCCGGCCTGCGTACCACTGTCCGGCAGGGCGCTCAGGCCGAGACATTCGCCGACGTCGGGGTCGGCGGGCGCCGGGTGCGTGCTCTCGTCGTCGGGGCGCCGCTCACCGCCGCGGTCGGTGCATACGAGCTCTACTACGTCTTCCCGCTCACTGCCGAGCAGCAGACGATGTCGCTGGTCCGGCGGACCCTCGCCATCGGCGGCGGGGTGCTCGTCGTCCTGCTGGGGGCTGTTGCGGCGCTGATCAGCCGCTCGGTGGTCCGCCCGGTGCGCGTCGCCGCCAGGGTGGCGGAGCGGTTCGCGGCGGGGGAGCGCAGCGAGCGCATCCCCGTGCGCGGCGAGGACGAGGTGGCCCGGTTGGGGAGCGCCTTCAACGACATGGCAGCGGCGCTGTCGCGGCAGATCGACCAGCTCGAGGAGCTCTCCCGGGTCGCCCGCCGGTTCACCGCCGACGTCTCGCACGAGCTGCGTACGCCGCTGACCACAGTGCGGATGGCCGCCGACATGCTGCACGAGGTGCGCTCGGAGTTCTCCCCCCCGGCCCGGCGGGCGACCGAACTGCTGGTCGAGCAGCTCGAGCGGTTCGAGCAGCTGCTGGTCGACCTGCTCGAGATCAGCCGGTATGACGCGCAGGCCGCCGTGCTGGAGTCCGAGCCGACTGATCTGGCGGGGCTGGTCCGCCTCGTCGCCGCGGAGTTTGATGCGGCAGCGGCTCGGGTCGGTAGCCGGATCGACCTCGGGGAGCTGACGTACAGCCCGGTCCTCGCCGACGTTGACCCGCGGCGTGTGGCGCGGGTGCTGCGCAACCTGATTGCCAACGCTGTCGACCACGCCGAGGGCCGGCCGGTGGAGGTCGCACTCGCGGCCAGCCCGACCACCGTCGCCATCCGCGTGCGGGACCACGGGGTCGGCATGCAGCCCGAGGACGTCGGGCGCGTGTTCGACCGGTTCTGGCGGGGTGACCCGTCGCGGGCACGCACCACGGGCGGGACGGGGCTCGGGCTCGCCATCGCCCTGGAGGACGCCCGGCTGCATGGCGGAGAGCTCGTCGGCTGGGGACGCCCGGGTCGTGGCGCATCTTTCCGCCTGGTCCTGCCGCGACGTGCCGGTCACGAGCTCGGCCCGAGCCCGCTGGCACTGGTCCCCGTGCATGGGGCGCTGCGCCCCTCGCGGGTCGGGCAGTGACGGTCCGTGTCGCGCCCAAGCGGCCGACGCGCGTTCGGCGACGGGCCGGCAGCGGCCTTGCACCTGCGCTCGCTTTGCTGGTGTGCGCGGCCTGCGGGCTGCCCACCGCGGGTGGGGTCCGGGTCGACCAGCAGGTACCCGACCGGACTGTCGACGGGCCCGAGATTCGCAAACTCCCACCCGGGCCCCTGCCTGGGCAGAGCCCCGAGCAGGCCGTGCAGGGGTTCCTCGAAGCTGGCGCCGCGGCTCCGGACGGGGCCCACGCGCTGGCACGCGAGTTCCTCGCGCCGGGCACGCAGTGGGACGACGGCGGCGTCACCACCGTGTACGACGCCACCACGCTGCGGATGCACCTCACGCCCGAGCGACTGTCGGCGTCCGGTGCTGGGGCCACTGGGGCCACTGGGGCCACCGTGACACTAACCGCCGACGCAGTCGCCCTTCTCGGCCCGGACGGCGGCATCCGCCCGAGCGGCCGGTCGCTGCGACTGGTGCTGCGTCTGGTCCGACACGAGAACGCGTGGCAGATCGCTTCGCTGCCGCCCGGAGTGGTGATGACTCCGCGGGACCTGTCGCGCGGCTACTCGTCGGCGGTGCTGTGGATCGCCAACCCTAGAGGCGTGCTCGCTCCCTATCCGGTGGCCGTCGCCGGTGAGCAGACCGCTCGGCCGGGAGCAGTGGTGCGAGCGCTGCTGGCTCGGCTCGCTCCGGCGTCGGCCACGGGCGGCGTAGCTACGGGCGGCGCGGCGGTACCGGGGGCGGGTGCCATCGGGCTGGTCGGCAGCGTAGTACTCGACGGCAGAACCGCTGATGTCGGCCTGTCGCGCGGCGCCTACGGCCTCGACCCGGCGGCCCGGCGGCTGCTGCTCGCCGAGGTCGCGGGTTCTCTCGGCTCGCTGCCGACAGTCGAATCCGTACGGGTGCTCTCGGACGGACGCCTGCTTCCCGGCGGGGAGCTCCCGGCCGGCGTGCCGGCCGATCTGGTGCCCCGCTCCGTCGGGCCAGGGCTCGCCGTCGGCGCTGGAGGGCTGCTGCAGCTGCGCGATACTGGCGGGCGCGTCACCGTCCGCCTCGTCGCCCGGTCGGCGGGTCAGGGGACAAGCCAGGCGGTCGCCGCCGAACCCAGCCCGGACTCCCAACGGCTGGCTGTCCTGGCGCGAGGGGGTGTGCTGTCGACCGGCGCGCTCACGCCTGTGCCCGGCATCGGCCCGCTCCAGGTGCGGATACCGGACGCTGTCGCCGCGGCCGGCTGGCTTCCGGACGGCACCCTGCTCGCATCGCCTGCCGGCTCCCCGCAGCTGCTGGCCATCTCGCCCGCGGGAGGTACCCGCCGCGTGGACGGGGCTTCGCCAACAGGGCCGGTGGCCGCCCTCGCCGTCGACCCGACCGGAACCAGGGTCGCCGTTGCGGTCGGCTCCCCCGGCCGGGCACGGCTGTGGCTCGCCGACGTGGGAACCACAGCCGGAAGCCTGGCGCTGAGCGGCTGGGAGCCGGCCTCGGCTCAGCTGGATGCTGTCACCGCCCTCGCCTGGGCGGACCCCCTCTCGATCGTGGTCGGTGTCGATGTGCAGCACGGCCGCCCGGGGCTGGTCGAGCTGAAGCTCACGGCACCGGGGGCTCCGGTGCCGCTGGCAGCCGATGGCTTGCCGGATGGGGCGGTCGAAGGCATCGCTGCCGCTCCCGGGCGGCCGCTTGTCGTCGGCACCGGTGGCCGGCTCTGGCAGCAGGCGGGTGGGCGCTGGCAGGCCCTTGGGGCAGGCAGCGCGCCGGCCTGGCCCGGATGAGCCGCGCCACGGGCAGATCGAGAACGACATGGGCGCAAGCCGACACCACCAGCCGGCCTCGGGCTGAGTTCCGCGGTTCCGCTGTGGACAGGGCGCGTTCATCCACAGCCCGACCGCAGCCGGCCCACAGCCCATCCCGCCGTCCCATTCTCGAGGCATGCCAGGCCTGATCGATCTGTTCCTGCCCATGTCCTGCAGCGGCTGCGGGGCCCCGCCCGCCCCTGACGCCCGCGCAGCCGACACGCTGGTCTGCGGGGGCTGCCGCGCCGCCCTCGCCGGCCCGTGCCTGACCCGGCTCCTTGGTGCGCCCGATCTGCCGGCCGTCGCGGCGACTGGCTACGCCGGTGAGGTCCGGCAGCTCCTGCTCGCCTACAAGGAGCAGGGTCGACGCGCCCTCGGGGGCCCGCTGGGGCTCTTGCTCGCGCGGGCGGTCCGTGAGGTCGTCCACTCCCGGGGGGTGCCGGGTGCACCTGTCGCCCTCGTGCCTGTCCCGTCCCGCGCGGCGGCACGGCGGGCGCGGGGATTCGACCACGTGCGGCTGCTGGCCCGGCACTGCGCTCGCGAGCTGGAGGGGTCCTGGACGGTTCAGCCGGTCCTGACGCCCTCACGCGCCCGGCAGGACCAGTCCGGGCTCGACGTCGCCGGCCGCGCCGGCAACGTGGCTGGCGCCTGGCGGATGGCCGGACCCGCGCCACCCGTTCCGGTGGTGCTCGTCGATGACATCGTGACCACCGGCGCGACGGCGCGGGAGGCGGCCCGCACCCTGCGCGCGGCAGGTGTCCGCGTGCTCGGAGTGGCAGCCGTGGCCGGTGTGGCACCCGGGGTACTACCGGCGCAGGCTGGTGCCCGGGCCGCCGACGGGGCTAGCGTGTGAGCCCCGGCTGGCCTGCCGGTCGCCGGAGCCGGTTCAGCGCAGGCGAGGAGGACGAGTGGACATCGTCGTACGAGGCCGCCACTGTGAGGTCAACGAGAGGTTCCAGCGGCACGTCCGTGACAAGATCGCCCGCCTTGACCGGCACGACTCCAAGGCGTTCCGGGTCGACGTCGAGCTCTGTCACGAGGCCAATCCGCGCCTGTCCGACTCCTGCGAGCGGATCGAGCTGACCCTGCTGTCCAGGGGGCCGGTCATCCGGGCCGAGGCATCCGCGTCCGACAAGTACGCTGCGCTCGACGTGGCCGTCGGCAAGATCGAGGAGCGCCTGCGCCGAGCGGCTGACCGTCGCCACTCCCGCGCGCACGGGCACGGCCATGGGCATAGCCACGCCGACTCGGTCCGCACCTCGTTGCCGGGGTCCCCGGTGGCACCAGCGTCGGGTGCATACGCACCCGTCCAGGCGCCCCCTACGGAAGCCGCGGCCGAGACGAGCGTTGCAGCCCCGCCACTCGTGCCGACGCAGGAGCCTGCCACCCCGGTCCAGCCGGTCGACGCGGCTACCGAGACGGCCGCCGAGCCCGATGTCGTGCTGGCAGCCGGCCCGCTCGTCGTGCGGGAGAAGACGCACGACTCGACTCCGATCTCGCTCGAGGACGCGCTGCACCGCATGGAGCTGGTAGGCCACGACTTCTACCTGTTCTGCGACGCCGACAGCGGAGCTCCCAGTGTGGTCTACCGGCGGCGTGGCTACACCTACGGAGTTCTGCGCCTGCAGCCCACCGGGCGCGCCTAGCCGCGCCGAGCGCGATCTTCGCGGGCGCCGGTGGGATGATGTCCAGGGACGAGCCACGCGGCTCCGGACATCGACGGGAGAACCATGTCGGAGGCCGACGACAGCGGTGGGTCGGACACCGGCGTCCCGGCGGCTGATCCCATCCGGGTGCTCGTCGTCGACGACCACGCCCTGTTTCGCCGCGGGTTGCAGATGGTGCTCGGCCAGGAGTCCGACATCGAGGTGGTGGGGGAGGCGGGTGACGGCGCCGAGGCGCTGGCACTTGCCTGCTCAGCAGCGCCCGACATCGTGCTGATGGACGTCCGGATGCCACGCCGCGGGGGCATCGACGCGACCTCCGCCATCAAGGACGCGGTGCCGAGCGCCAAAATCATCATGCTGACGATCAGCGACGAGGAGGGCGACCTCTACGACGCGATCAAAGCGGGTGCGATGGGCTACCTGCTCAAGGAGATCTCGATCGACGAGGTGGCAGTGGCGGTCCGCGCCGTCTACGGCGGGCAGTCGCTGATCAGCCCATCGATGGCCTCCAAGCTGCTGACCGAGTTCGCCTCCATGGTCCGCCGCGGCGACGAGCGCCAGCCGCTGGCCTCACCGCGGCTGACCGACCGCGAGATGGAGGTGCTGCGCCTGGTCGCCAAGGGCCTGAACAACCGCGACGTCGCCAAGCAGCTGTTCATCAGCGAGAACACCGTCAAGAACCACGTTCGCAACATCCTCGAGAAGCTGCAGCTGCACTCACGGATGGAGGCAGTCGTCTACGCCGTCCGTGAGAAGCTGCTCGACATAACCTGACCGGACACCCCTGACCGAACACCCCTGACCTGCGCTGCGTCGCTGGCGGCTTAGCCTGCAGGTATGCGGGCCAGACGCGGGACCAGGTGGCGAACCAGCTCCGGGCAGGAGCGCAAGCGCCGTTTCCGGCGCCAGCCTCGCCGCAACGGCGCCGGGCTGCAGACGATGCGGCAAGCGCTCGGCCGGGCGGAACCGGGCGAGGTCGCGCCGCCCATCCCGCCGCCACTGCCACCTGGGCGAGTTGTCCTGCTGCCCGGTCGCGGTGAGGTGTTCGTGCGTGACTCGGGTGAGCGCCCCGGAGCCCCGACCGTGCTGCTGCTGCACGGCTGGACCGCCAGCGCTGACCTCAACTTCTTCCTCTGCTACGCCGAGCTGGCCCAGCGCTACCGGGTGCTGGCGATGGACCATCGCGGGCACGGGCGAGGCATGCGCTCCCTCGAGCGCTTCACCCTCGAAGACTGCGCCGACGACGCTGCGGCGCTGCTGCACGAGCTGGGCACCGGGCCGGCCGTCGCGCTCGGGTACTCGATGGGCGGCCCCGTCGCGACGCTGCTGACGCACCGCCATCCTGGTGCCGTGGCCGGGCTGGTCCTGCAGGCAACGGCGCTCGAGTGGCGGGCCAGCGCCTACGAGCGCATCACCTGGAAGTGGCTGACGCTGATGGAGGCCGGGCTGCGCCTGGGTACCGGTGAGGGGTTCGTCGACCGCGCGATGGCTCAAGCGGTGCGTCAGCAGCCCGAGATCCGCCAGTGGCGCCCCTGGCTCGACGCCGAGTTCCGGCGAGGGCTCACTCGCCAGCTCGTCGACTCCGGTCGCGCGGTGTCCGAGTACGACGCCCGTCCGTGGGCCGACCAGATCCACGTGCCCTCCGTCGTGTGCCTGACCACGCACGACAAGCTGGTCCGGCCCAAGAAGCAGCGCCAGCTTGCGGACGCGCTCGGCTCCGAGGTCATCGAGATGGCCGGCGACCACGACGTCTGCCTCATCCACGGCGAGCGCTACTCCTCGGCCACGCGCCGAGCCGTCGACAGCGTGGCCTCGCGAGCCGGGCTCATCCGCCCTGCCTTCATCAACGGGCTGGAGACCGCCTCATGAGCACTACCGACACCACCACCGAAACCGCCACCCAGGCCGACACCGCCACCCAGGCGACCGAGGCCACAGCTGACCCGATCCTGGGCCTGGCCCGGTCCTGCTGGCGCGAGCTGGAGACTCTGCACGTCGTCGGCTACTTCGCTCCCGAGCCGCGCCACGCCTACCGCGACCTCGGGCTCCGTGCGCGTGACGGGTACTTCGCGAGCCGCAGCGCCCCCATGGGCCCGGTACCGGCGCCCGTCGTCGTCGCCACCTTCTACGTCTTCTCCCCGGACGCGGTGAATCCGGCCATCCCCGCCGCATGGTCCACCGCATCGCCGGCGCAGGTGCTGGAGGCCCGGCACGCGGGGGTGTCCGCCACCTTGCGGCGGGTGCTCGGCGAGCCGGCGGAGGTCGAGGGCCTGGACGAGGCACTCGAGCTGGCCCGCACGGCCTGCGCGGGGCTGACCGCTCCCGGACGCGCGCTCTACGCCGGCCATGCATCGCTCGACTGGCCCTCGGACCCGCTGCTCGGGCTCTGGCACGCGGCAAGCCTGCTGCGCGAGCACCGCGGCGACGGCCACGTTGCGGCCCTGCTGCAGGCCGGCCTCGACCCCATCGAGGCCATGCTGACCTACGGTGCGACCAGCGGTATGACGCCGTTCCTGAAGGCCACCCGAGGGTTTCCCGACGCCGACTGGGATGCCGGCCTCGCCCGGCTGCAGGAGCGGGGGCTGGCCGACGCCGACGGCACGCTCACGCCTCAGGGCGCAGAGCTTCGCGCCGAGGTCGAACGCCGCACCGGCGTGCAGGCCGAGGAGGGTTGGCGCCACCTGGGCGTGGCGGGGGCGCACCGGCTCAAGGCTCTTGTCGCGCCGATCCGCGAGAAGCTCGTCGCCTCCGACATCTTCCCGCCGGGGCTGTTCAGCAGCCGGTAGCAGGCTGCGGGCACGCCGCGTCAGGCGCGGTGGCGGTGGCCGGCATCACCCGGCCACGCCGCATCCCCCGGCACCATCGCGTGCACGACGACGTCGACAGGCCGTCCCCGCTGCCGCACGCCCTGCCGCCGCACCCCCTCGGCGGCCAGCCCGACCCGCTCCGCCAGCCGGGTCGAGGCAGCGTTTCCGGGGCTGACCGAAGCCTCGATGCGGACCGGGCCCTGCTGCGCCACCCAGCCGAGCAGCAGCCGGACCGCCCGGGTGCCGTGGCCGCGGCCGCGCTCGGCGGCAGCCACCCACCAGCCGAGCACGGCCACACCGCGCTCGTCGACCCGGGCCGATGCCACCCCGACGAGCCGCTCCCGGACGACGACGGCGAACGAGCCCGTGGCGGGGACCGCCGGCCCGCCACGGGCGACGAGCAGCCGTGCGGCCGCGTCGTCGAACGGGTCGGCGAGCCCCGTCCAACGCAGCGCCTCGCCGTCGACGCCGTCCACCAGCGCCGGCACATCCCCGCGGGTCAGCGGCCGCAGCAGGACCGGACCGTCGACCAGCACCGGCAGCGCGGCAGGCGGCCCGTCACCGGGCAGCAGCGCCCCGCTCCACGCATCCAGCCGGACCCCCCGCTGCACCAGGCCGGCGCGGCGGGTGCCCTCCAGGAGGAAGCCGCAGCGCTCGGCCACCGCGCGCGAGCCCCAGTTGCCGACCAGAGCCTGCCAGGCGATGCGCGCGAGCCCCAGCTCGTCGAACCCCCAGCGGCACGCCGCAGTGACCGCGCGGGTGGCCACCCCCCGGCCGCGCGCCTCGAGCGCGGTCCAGTACCCGACCTCGGCAGTTCCGTCGTCGATGTGGCCGAGTCCGACCGCTCCTACCAGCGCACCACTCGTGAGACCGAACACCCCGAACTGCGCTCCGCGGCCGCTCGACCACTGCCCCGGCGCCTCCTCGCCGACCCAGCTGCGCGCGGTGTCCGGGGTGTAGGGCTGGGGGAGCAGAGTCCACCGGGCCACCTCCGGGTCGGAGCAAGCGGCAGCAACGGCAGGTGCGTCGCGGGGCTCCCACGGCCGCAGCAGCAGCGGGCCGGTCCGCAGCCGCACGGGGCCGAGCGCGGCGATCAGGCTGTCCATCCGCTCAGCATCTCGCGAGTCCTGGCGGGCGGCCATCGAGTTCCGATGGAAGGGTGGGGGCCGCACGGCACCTATCATCGAGGGCAGGGGTCGGCCAAGCCGGCAGGGCCGTCCGAGCAGCGAGGGAGCCTCGACCCGTGGTTTTCGACAAGATCCTGCGCGCCGGCGAGGGCCGCATCCTGCGCAAGCTCACGTCCCTGGCCGAGCAGGTCGAGACGCTCGAGCCGGACTTCGTCGAGCTGACCGACGCCGAGCTGCGGGCCACGACCGACGAGCTGCGCGAGCGCCACACGGGCGGCGAGTCCCTCGACGACCTGCTGCCCGAGGCCTTCGCCGCCGTCCGCGAGGCGGCCAAGCGCACGCTCGGCCAACGGCACTTCCCCGTCCAGCTCATGGGGGGCGCCGCGATGCACCTGGGCAACATCGCCGAGATGCGCACCGGCGAGGGCAAGACCCTGGTCTCGACGCTGCCCACCTACCTCAACGCGCTGGCCGGCAAGGGCGCGCACGTCATCACGGTCAACGACTACCTCGTGCAGCGCGATGCCGAGACGATGGGCCGCATCCACCGCTTCCTCGGCCTCTCGGTGGGCGTCATCCACCCCTCGATGCGCCCCGAGGAGCGCAAGCCGGCGTACGAGTGCGACATCACCTACGGCACCAACAACGAGTTCGGCTTCGACTACCTGCGCGACAACATGGCGTGGTCGGCCGAGGAGATGGTCCAGCGCGGTCACTTCTTCGCCGTGGTCGACGAGGTCGACTCCATCCTCATCGACGAGGCCAGGACGCCACTGATCATCAGCGGCCCGGCTGACCAGCCGACGCGCTGGTATATGGAGTTCGCCCGCATCGCGCCCTTGCTCGTGCGCGACGAGGACTACGAGGTCGACGAGGGCAAGCGGACCGTCGCGATCACGGAGGAAGGCGTCGAGAAGGTCGAGGACCAGCTCGGCATCGAGAACCTGTACGAGTCGATCAACACCCCGCTCGTCGGTTACCTCAACAACGCGCTGAAGGTCCAGGAGCTCTACAAGCGCGACAAGGACTACATCGTCAGCAGCGGCGAGGTCCTCATCGTCGACGAGTTCACCGGCCGCGTGCTGCAGGGCCGGCGCTACAGCGAGGGGATGCACCAGGCGATCGAGGCCAAGGAGAAGGTCGAGATCAAGCAGGAGAACCAGACCCTCGCCACGATCACGCTGCAGAACTACTTCCGGCTCTACGACAAGCTGTCGGGGATGACCGGCACGGCGATGACCGAGGCCGCCGAGTTCAGCCAAATCTACAAGCTCGGCGTGGTGCCCATCCCGACCAACCGGCCGATGGTCCGCCGGGACGAGGCCGACGTCGTCTACAAGACCGAGGTCGCCAAGTTCGACGCGCTCGTCGAGGACATCTCCGAGCGGCACGAGGCGGGCCAGCCGGTGCTGGTCGGCACCACCTCGGTGCAGAAGTCGGAGTACCTCTCCCAGCTGCTGACCAAGCAGGGCGTCCCCCACGAGGTCCTCAACGCCAAGCAGCACGACCGCGAGGCGGTGATCATCGCCCAGGCCGGCCGGCGCGGCGGCGTCACGGTCGCCACCAACATGGCCGGCCGCGGCACCGACATCATGCTCGGCGGCAACCCCGAGTTCCTTGCCGACCTCGAGCTGCGACAGCGGGGTCTGTCGCCCCTCGAGACCCCCGACGACTACGAGGCGGCCTGGCCCGACGCGCTGGACAAGAAGCGCGAAGAGGTGGCTCGCGAGCACGACGAGGTGGTCGAGGCCGGCGGCCTCTACGTCCTCGGGACCGAGCGCCACGAGTCGCGGCGCATCGACAACCAGCTGCGGGGACGGTCCGGGCGGCAGGGCGACCCGGGCGAGTCGCGCTTCTACCTCTCGCTGGGCGATGACCTGATGCGGCTGTTCAACGCTGCCGCCGTCGAGTCGATCATGGACAGGCTGAAGATCCCGGACGAGCTCCCCATCGAGTCCAAGCTGGTCACCCGGGCCATCCGTTCGGCGCAGACCCAGGTCGAGCAGCAGAACTTCGAGATCCGCAAGAACATCCTCAAGTACGACGAGGTGATGAACAAGCAGCGCATGGTCATCTACGAGGAGCGCCGCCGCGTGCTGGCGGGGGAGGACCTCGGCGAGCAGGCGCGGCACTTCCTCGACGACACGGTCAGCGGCTACGTCCGAGCGGCGACCAGCGAGGGCTATCCCGAGGAGTGGGACCTCGACCAGCTGTGGACGGCGCTCGGCCAGCTGTACCCGGTCGGCGTCGAGCTGCCGGCGCACGGCGAGCGCGAGGGGCTGACCGCCGAGGGGCTGGTCGAGGATCTCGTCGCCGACGCCCACGAGGCGTACGCACGGCGCGAGCAGTCACTCGGCGCCGGGCCCGACGGCGAGCCGCTGCTGCGGGAGCTGGAGCGCCGCGTCGTGCTGTCGGTGCTGGACCGCCGGTGGCGCGAGCACCTGTACGAGATGGACTACCTGCAGGAGGGCATCCAGCTGCGGGGCTACGGCCAGCGCGACCCGCTGGTGGAGTACCAGCGCGAGGGGTTCGACATGTTCGCCTCGATGATGGACGGGATCAAGGAGGAGTCGATCCAGTTCCTGTTCAACGTCGAGGTGCAGGTCGAGCCGGATGTCGACACCGGTCAGCCCGACGTCGAGCCGGTCGTCGCCGAGCTCGAGCCCCCCGCACCCGAGCTGGGCCAGCCACAGGCCGTCGAGGAGACTGTCCCGCGCGCCAGCGAGCATCCGGTGTCGCTGGGCAAGGCGTTGGACACCCCGCATCCCCACCCGCGCCTGCAGTACTCCGCGCCGAGCGTCGACGGGGACGGCGGCGTCGTGGTGCAGGACGGCGGGACGCCCCTGGGCGACGGGCTCGTGGATGCCACCGGCGGCGAGCCCAGCCGCAACGCCGCCTGCCCGTGCGGGTCAGGACGCAAGTACAAGCGCTGCCACGGCGACCCGCGGCGCCGCTAACCCGCGTTCTCGCCGTCCAGGGGCGCCGGATGACGGCTCAGCCGACGGCGAGCCGACTGACCACCCAGCGGCCCTCGGTCCAGTCCATGCGCAGCGCCAGCGCACCGGCCCGGCCGTGGGCGCCGGGCCGGCGTAGGACGGCTGATACCTCGGCCACCCCTTCCCGCGGTTCGCTGAGCCGGACGCTGAGCAGCGTCGCGGGACGACCGGGCGCCCCAGGGCGACGGCGCTGGTCGAGGTCCAGCGCGAGCGACGGGGTTACCCAGCCGTTGAGCTGCGCCGGTGATCGGGCGCCGGCGAGCACCTCCAGCAGGGCCCGGACGAGGACGATCGCCCGCGGACCGGGAGGGGCCGCGGCCCGGGCGGACGAAACGGGCGTGGACGACAGGTGTGCCGGTGCGGGCACGGACTGGTGTCCGGCTGGGGGCCATACCGTCCGGTCGAGCCCCGGCAGGGCCACGGCCACTCCCGGTGAGGCCAGGGGAGCGTTCTCGGCGCCGGCTCCTGCATCGTCGTAGGGCGGGTCGGAGACCGGTGCTGGGCGGAGCCCGACGGCCGGCTGGACCGCGGTTGCTGTCTGCCAGTCGAGGACGGAGGCGGTCACTGGACGCCGCCGCCGGGCGGCACCAGCTGCTGGCCTGGCCTGATGAGGTTGGGGTCGGGCCCGATGACCTGACGGTTGGCCTGCCACCACCGCGGCCACTGCTCGGCGACGGTGCTGTCATTTCGCGTGGCCGGTGGAAGTACCCCGCTTGCGATCGACCACAGCGAGTCCCCGGGGTGGACCGTGACCAGCACGTGCTGCGGCCCAGCCTCCAGGGCTGCACGAGGCGTAGCCGGGCGGTCGAGCACGGGCAGGGGGGCGCTGCTCGGCCGGTCGAGGTCAGGCACCTGGCGAGGCAGTGCCAGCACCGGGGGCGGTACGGGAGGAAGGGTGCTGCTAGCGGCCGCAGGGACAACCGCGACGGGAAGTGCGGCAGTCAGCACCGGCGCCCCCGGTACCACCACGAGGCCGGCCCCCAGGCTGAGGTCGAGCACGCGACGCAGCAGGCGCGGGGTGAGAACGCTGGAGGCTGCTGCTGCCAGCCGGCCCGCCGCTCCTGGGAGGCATGCCGCAGCGTGTAGCGCTGTTCCGAGCGTCAGCCAGAGGGCGAGCAGCCACGCGGCGTCGAGTGTCGCGCCGGTCAGCAGCGACTCGGGATCGCTGCGGAGCAGGCCGACAACGCCGTCCCAGCCAGGTGACAGGACCGGGTCACCTAGACCGAGCAGTACGGCCAGAGAGCCGACGCTAATGGCTCCAACGGCGAGATGACGACGTGGCACGACGCTCCAGTCAGACGCAGTAATCCTTCGTTTGCTTATGCTTGCCTCCGTCTGCCTACGGGAGGAGTAACGGCGCGTCAACTGTCGGTGCCGGGGGGTGGGGATACGCTGCAACCCGCCGAGGCGTCAGGGGGTGCGGCGGTGCGCTGGGATGAGGTGCTCGCCGACCTCGACGGGCAGTTCGACGCAGCCCTCGCACTCGAACTGGCCGACGAGGTAGGCGACCGCAGCCGCCGCGAGGTGGCCGCCCTCTCGCTACGCCAGCGCCTGCTGGGGGCCGATGGTCACTTGCTCGAGGTCATGACCACGGCGGGACGCTGGCACGGCCGGCTGGCGCGGGTTGGTCGCGACTGGCTGCTGCTAGGGGCTTCCGACCAGCGCAACCCGGCAGAGGACACCGTGGTTGCCCTGAGTGCCGTGCTGTGGGTGACCGGGCTGGGGCGGGAGAGCGGCTTGGACGGCGCGCTGTCGCAACGGCTGGACCTTCCCCACGCCCTCCGGCGCCTAGCTCGCGACCGGCTTCCGGTCACGCTGGTCCTCACGGATGCCACGAGCGTGCAGTGCTACCTCGGCAGGGTCGGTTCGGACTTCATCGAAGTCACCGAAATGCAGAGGGGGGCCACAGAGAGGGGGGCCACAGAGACGGGGCAGGGCCGCGGACCACGCGGGTGGCTGCGCACCGTCCCGCTCGCCGCGGTGGTGGCGGTGCACCGGGCACGTTGACCCGCTACGGAGCCGCGCGAGAGTGCAACTGAGAACAGCTCAGTTGTCGGGTACCGGCTCCGATCGGCCCAGGGGGTTGGTGGCCACAAAGGCCCGCGTCTCGTTGTACGCGCGCTCGATGTAGGCCTCGAGCTGGCTGGCCTCCACGCGCCACTGCCCCCGGCCCCCGATCTTTATCGCCTGCAGTTCACCCGACCGGACGAGGTGGTAGGTCTGGCTGGCGGAGATGTTGAGCACCTCGGCGACGTCGCTCAGGAGCAAGAAGCGCTGAGCCACCGCGATCTCCCTCCCTTTGACGACGGGTGCCAGTGTTGCACCCCGAAAGCGTGCAGGTGCCCCTGCTAGTTGTTTGTCCACAGGTCAGCCTGGCTGTGTCACCCAGGGGCCGTCACTATCAGTAGTGTCGCAACTCCGCGCGTCGGGTTCGGGTGAAGGGTTCACATGTCTTTGGCGCCTCCTGCAAGCCCCGCTCGACCGACCGTCTCGGACGTGCCGTCAGCAGCCGCGCCCACACCGCGATCACCCAGCCTGCGCCGGCTGGGCCGTCCACGGTGGCGAGATGGCCGCCTCCTCGCCGGCGTCCTGCTGGTTCTCGTCAGCGTTGGCGTTGGTGCCCGCGTTGTCTCGGGCGCGCAGCAGACCGGGCGCTGGGTCGCGGCCGCCCGCGACCTGTCGGCCGGCCGCGTGCTCACCGACGGTGACATCACCACGGCGGCTGCCCGTCTCTCCGGCGCCGGAGCGCAGCGCTACTTCCGGGCCGAGCGGCACGCTGACCTCGTGGGTCACCCGCTGCTGAATGCAGTGGGCGGAGGTGACCTGCTGCCGCTCGGCGCCGTCTCCTCCTCGGCCGGGCCCGCGAGCCGCGTCGTGCCGGTCCTCGTCAAGGCCGGCCGCCTGCCCGCGCTCTCGGTGGGTGATCACGTCGACGTCTACGTGCTCGACCGTGCACCAGCCACGGGTCCGCCGGTTGGCAACGCGGCGGCGGCGCAGGCGTCAGCAGGAGCAGCGGCGTCAGCGGCCGGCCAGGAACTGCTCGTCCTCGCCGATGTCGAGTACCTCGGGGGAGCAGCGCTGGGCTCAGGCGACACCTCGGTGCAGCTGCGCGTGCCGCCGTCATCGGCCGCTCCGGCTGTGGGGGCGAGCCAGTCCGAGCGCGTCGACCTGGTCCGGGTCGATGCCGGCAGCGGAGGCGATCGTGGAGCTGGCCTCCGCAGCGTGCCCGGGTACGGCTCGTGAGCGTCCCCGTCCTGACCGCGCTGACCGACCCCGGCCTCGAGGCCTCGCTCGTCGCCGCGTTCGCCCACCCCTCCCTGGGCGTGACCGTCGTCCGGCGGTGCGTCGACCTCGCTGACGTGCTCGCGGCGGCATCAACCGGGACGACTCGGGCGGTGCTGGTCGCCGGTGACCTGCGGCGGCTCGACCGCGAGGCCCTCGCGCGGCTGCTCTCTGCCGGCGTCGCTCCCGTCGGGCTTGTCCGGGCAGGTGACGAAGCCGCCGAGCAGCGGCTGCGGCAGCTGGGCGTCCAGACCGTCCTCAGGGCGCACCTGCTGCCGAGGTCGCTGCCGCGCTGGTCGAGGCTGCTGGCCGGCCGGCTGCTGAGGTGCCCGGGCGCGCCTGGGCCGACCCTCTCGCCGCCCTGCCCGTGCTGGGCCCCGGGGGCGCGCACGACGGTGATGCCGGAGGCCATGCGGGACCCGTCGGTCTCGTCTCGAAGGCCGGCGGCCGCGTCGTCACGGTCTGGGGACCGACCGGTGCACCCGGGCGCAGCAGCGTCGCCCTGCACGTCGCTGCGGAGGCCGCGCTGCTCGGTTCCAGCGTCCTGCTGATCGACGCCGACCCCTACGGCGGCGCGCTGTCGACGCTCGTCGGGGCGCTCGACGAGGCACCGGGGCTGCCCGCTGCCTGCCGCACGGCCAACGCCGGGCTGCTCGACGTCCCCCGGCTCGCCGCCCTCTGTCGAACGGTGCCGCTCGACCCGAGCGCCGCTGCCGACCGGCCCCATGGGCAGCTGCTGCTCCTGAGCGGCCCCGGCTCGGCCGCCCGCTGGGCAGAGCAGCGCGCATCCGCCGTGGAGGCCGTGCTCGACGTTGCGCGCCGCCTCGCCGAGCTGTCGTCGTGGACGCCGGGTTCTGCCTGGAGAGCGACGAGGAGCTCGCCTACGACACCCTCGCCCCGCGCCGCAACGGTGCGACACTCACTGCCCTCGATGCCGCCGACCTGGTGCTGGCCGTCGGCAGCGCCGACCCGCTGGGGATGCAACGCCTCGTCCGCGGGCTGTCCGAGCTCGGCGACGCCGTGCCGGGGGCGACAGTCGATGTCGTCGTCAACCGGCTGCGCGCCGGTGCAGTGCCGGGTGACCCCGGCGAGCAGGTGGAGGCGGCATTGCGTCAACACTCACTGGTGGCTCCAGCAGCGCTGGTCCCCGACGACCCAGAGGCGTTCGACGCCGCCCTCGCCGCCGGCCGCGTGTTGGCTGAGGTGGCACCCAGCTCGGCTGCCCGCCATGAGCTGCGCGTGCTGGCGGGCAGGGTCAGCGGCCGTCCGGCTCCTGCGGCCCAGCGCCGCTCGTGGCCCGTACCGGTCGCGGCCACGGATCGGTGCGCGTCAAGCGGCGTGCTGAAGCCCTGCCTGGGTGATTGATCTACGGTGCCGGAGCGCCTTGGCCGCCCGCGGCCCGCGGGCGAGGCATGCTGGAAGGAGCGCAGTAGCGAAAGGGGGGCTCGTCGTGACCAGCAGGAATCCGAGCGCAGGGCGCACCGCGACGTCGGCTGCAACAGCCGTACCAATGGCTAGGTCGGCAGCCTCAAAGACGTCGCCGGCCTCGTCGAGCGGCCCACGGCGCGGGCTGGTTCTGGGCGCGGGCGGGGTGCTGGGCGCCGCATGGATGATCGGGGCCCTTCGGGTCTTCGAGGAGCAGACGGGCATCGACCCGCGGACGGTCGAGACCGTCGTCGGCACAAGCGCCGGGTCCGTGCTGGCGGCAAGCCTGGCGTGCGGCGTGGGCACCGAGGAGCTCGCCCTGCACCAGCAGCAGCATCGCGGCGCCGCCGACCTCCTGGCCGAGGCGCAGGGGCAGGAGCCCGACGAAGGCCCGGCGAGCCGGTTCCAGTACGACTACGACAGCCAGCGCTCCCTACCTCCCCGGCCGCGCTGGGGCACTGTCGGCTCGGTCAGGCTGCTCACGGCAACAGCGCGGCGCCCGCGCAGGGTGACGCCGCTTGCGGCCATGACGGCGCTGCTGCCGGCCGGACGCGGTTCGATCGAGGAGGTCGGGCGCCTCATCGACCAGGTCGCTCCCGCCGACGGCAGCTGGCCCAGTGCCCCCCATCCCTGGATCGTGGCGATGGACTACGCCACCGGCCGCCGCATCCCCTTCGGGCGCGCCGGCTCGCCTCCGGCTTCGCTGCGCCAGGCGGTGCAGGCGTCGTGTGCCATTCCCGGTTGGTATGAGCCGGTAAGCATTGGCGGCCACCGCTACGTCGACGGCGGGACCTGCTCGTCGACGTCCCTCGATCTGCTGGCCGGTCTCGGGCTCGACGAGGTGTTCGTCTTCGCGCCCATGGCTTCCTTCGTCGTCGACTCACCGAAGACCGCGCTGGCCCGCATCGAGCGGGGCATCCGGCACACACTGACCCGACGGCTGCGGCGGGAGGCGGTCAAGGTGAAGGCGGCGGGCACGCGGGTCGCGATGCTCGGCCCGGGGCCGGCTGACCTGGAGGCGATCGGGGTCAACCTCATGAACCCCCGCCGGCGGCAGCGGGTCTTCGAAACGGCGATGACGAGCACGCCTGCCGCGCTCGAGGACGCCCTGCGGCGTGGCCGGGTGTCGATCGGGGCCTGACCGTGCGCGTCTACCTGGCCTCGACGCCGGCAGCCCTGCGCGGGATCCTCGGGGGTGCCATGATCCCGGCGGGCAGGGGCTGGGCAGTGACGCCCTCCCTGCGAGCCGCCGCTGCGGACGGGGGTACGGCAGGCACCGCCGACGTTGAGGAGCTGGAGTACCTGGCCATGCTGCTGGCCGCGGACGGCTCAGTCGACCGCCTGCGTGCCGAGCAGGGCAGCGGGGACGACCTGTCGCGTCGGGTGGTGCTGGCAGTCGACGTCGATGAGCCGCTCGTCCGGGCCGATGCTGAGGAGTCGGCTGAGCCCGGCAGCGTCAGTCTCACCGGAGCGGCGCCCCTGCTCCACCTGGCAGCTGCGCACATCGACGACGACGACACCGCCGCACTGCTGATGAGCCTGCTCGCTGACCCTGATGTCGACGCTGCCGCATGCGCCGTTCGGCTGGAGGGCCGCGGACTGCTGTGGTACGCGGTGCAGGAACTAGCCGCGCTGCTCAGTCCGAGCGGTGACGCCCCGGCAGCAGACTGACGACGAAGCAGCTCCCGAAGACGCCGGCCAGCAGGTAGAACGACTGCGACAGGATCAGGCGCCCACCGTTCTGAATGCTCTGCCCCAGCAGGAAGAACACCACTGCAAGTGCCAGCATCACTGCCGCGAAGGCATTGCGCGCCACGGAGCCCTCCTTAGTCAACGCGCTCCGGCCCAGACGGCGCCAGCCGGAGCGGCTGGCTGCAAGCGCCCGAGCAGGGACAGGCTACCGGGTGGGGTGAGCCGAACCTCGCGAGCGCCTCCAGGCGCGGGCGCGAAACTCGACGACTGCCGCCCTGCCCGGGTGGCTCAGAAGACCGAAACCGCCTGCTCCTGCAGTGAGTCGATCTTGTTCGCTGCCTCCTGCTCGTTCATGTCGTCGCGAAATTCTTCATCCTGGCTCTCGGCGAGCGGTTCGAGGTAGGTGCGCTGGGCCTCGTTCATCGGCTGGTCGGGGTCGCGACCGTCGACGGCATCGCCGTCACCGGCACCGCTGCTGTCAGCGTCGGTGGCGTCCCTGCCGGTGTCCTTGTCAGCTGCCATGAGCCAGCCATACCCCGACAAACCGCCCGTGACGCGCGTCAGGCGCATCCTCAGCCCGTTCCGCGGCCCGTCTTCGACTGCAGCTCTTCGATCTTCTCGGACGCCTCCGCCTTCGTCAGCCCCTCAGGGGCCGGCTCACCGGCCTGCTGGGCGAGCGTGGACAGGTAGGACTCCTGCGGCCCGGTCGCCGGCTCGTCGCCAGTGACCCAGGTCGACGGGTCCTTCTCGGCGTTCTTGCCGGCGCTGGTGCTGTCGGTCGTGTCTGCCACTACGGCCTCCTCGCGTGGTGAATCGAACCTCTGTTCGCATGCACAACTACCCCAGGGGGCGGGAGGTCGAACCGCCCACGTTGCCTCACCTCGGTGCCTAGGACAGCTGCCAGCGGGTGCCCAGCCTCCGGCACGGCGGGCGGCATGCCGGAGGGCGGTCGATAAGGACATGACGCTGTCGCAGCACCGGACCGTCACTGTCGCCGTCGTCGGCCCGCAGGGCCGGCTGCTCGCGCTCGCGACGCGCTGCCACCTGGCTGGAGGGCCGTCGCCTGCCCGGCGGCGCCCTCCCGGGGTGCGATCTGGTACTGCTCCCAGGCGCGACCGGCGCCGCCGTCCGCGCGGCCCCGGCCCCAGGCCCTGCGACGCGGCCCGGTACCGGTGTGACACAACGAGCCGGGCCCGTCCCTGGCAGGGACGGGCCCGGTAGGTCGTGCTGGCCTCAGCCTGTCGGGATGCCGTTGGCCGGTGCCTCCGGCTGCTTCTGCGTGTAGGGAGTGATCGGGCCTGCCGCGTCATCGGTCGTCAGCGGCTGACCCAGGAGTTTGGTGTCGCCTCCTGCATTGAGCGTCACGAT